>Ga0210394_10001461_pt1 | contig 37675 bp, 35 predicted proteins | sample IncBWC12MmetaG_FD_160121 | JGI IMG/M metagenome (GOLD analysis project Ga0210394, IMG submission 160121) | Forest soil microbial communities from Barre Woods Harvard Forest LTER site, Petersham, Massachusetts, United States - Inc-BW-C-12-M | ecosystem: Environmental > Terrestrial > Soil >... | reverse complement strand
ATCCTCGCCTCGATCGTCGAGAAGGAGGCGGCGCGCGAAGAGGAACGAGCACATATCGCCGGCGTGTTCATCAACCGGCTGCGGCTCGGCATGCGCCTGCAAGCCGACCCGACCGTGTTGTTCGTGTTGGGCGGGAACGGCGCCAACAAGATCGAGCGTCCGCTCGGCCACGCCGATCTCGCGGTCGATTCGCCGTACAACACCTACATCGTCAAAGGGCTGCCGCCAGGGCCGATTGCCAATCCCGGGAGGTCGTCCTTACGCGCCGCAGTGCGGCCGGAGCGCACCGAGGATCTCTATTTCGTGGCGGATGGCAGCGGCGGCCACGTCTTTGCCAAAACCCTTGCCGAACAGACCCATAACATCGCGCAATACCGCCGCAGCACCGGGCTCGAACCGGATGCTGTCCCGCCGATTGCCGCCCCGGCAACTCCCCCGGCAAATCCCCCGGCAACTCCCCCGGGGGCTCCTTCGGAGAGCCCGCCCGGACCGGCGACGCCCCCGGCAGCCACCGCGGTGCGGCAGGCCGCCCGAGCGCCGCAGCAGGCTGCGCGATCACCGCACTGCCGTCATGAGCCCGGGCATGAGCCCGGGCACGCCTGTCTGCGCTGAGCTCCCGCGCGGCCGGCATTGTTGGCGTCCGCAGCGCCGGCTATAACCGTCCGGCGGTAAGAGGGAGTAGAGCGGCGGTGGGCGTCTTCAGCATGACCGGATTTGCCCGGGCCGAGGGTGAAGCCGACGGCGTCTCGTGGATTTGGGAGCTGAAGAGCGTCAACAGCCGGTCGCTCGATTTGAGGTTGCGCCTGCCGCCCGGTTTCGACCCGCTCGAAGCGCGGCTGCGCGCAAGTCTCGCGCGCAGCGTTCGGCGCGGCAACATCGCGGCCACCCTCGCCGTCACCCGCCTCGTGCCGCCGGCGATCCGGATCAACCGCGAGATGCTGGCGCAGATCGTCACTTTGCTCGGTGAACTCGCCGGCGACATCGAGGCGGCGCCACCCCGGCTCGATGGCCTCATTGGGCTGCGCGGCGTCATCGAGACGGTCGATGACGAGCCGGCAGGAATCATCGAGGCGCGTCATGCCGCGATCGCCCAAGGCTGGTCCGTGGCGCTTGACCGCCTGGTCACGGCGCGCAGCGAAGAAGGCGCGCGGCTGGCGGCGATGTTGGCCGCTCAGAAGGGCGAGCTGACCGCCCTCGTCGAGGCGGCCGCCGGTTGCGCAGCCGCCCAGCCCGCGGCGATCCGGGCGCGGCTGGAGACATTGCTTGGCGAACTCTCCGGCCTCGCGCCGGCAATGCCGCAGGAGCGGGTGGCGCAGGAACTGACGATGCTGGTGACCCGCGCCGACGTTCGCGAGGAACTCGACCGGCTGCGCGCCCATATCGCCCAGGCCGGCGATCTCTTGGAGCGGGGCGAGGCGATCGGGCGGCAGCTCGATTTCCTCTGTCAGGAACTCAACCGCGAAGCCAACACGCTGTGCTCGAAATCGGCCGACATCGAGCTGACCCGCATTGGGCTCTCGCTGAAGGCGGCGATTGAGCAGTTCCGCGAGCAGGTGCAGAACCTCGAATGAGCGCGCCGCCCGCCAAAGAAAGCATTCGCCGCCGCGGCTTTCTCCTCGTTCTCTCCTCACCCTCGGGAGCCGGCAAGACGACGATCACCCGCCGGCTGATCGAACAGGATTCCACCCTCTCACTCTCGGTCTCGGTGACGACGCGGCCGCCGCGGCCGGGCGAGCGCGACGGCACCGATTACCGGTTCATCGATCAGGCCCGCTTCGATCGGATGGTGAGGGGGGGCGAACTCCTCGAACACGCCACCGTCTTCGACCATCATTACGGGACCCCGCGAACACCCATCGAGGCGGCCCTCGCCGCCGGGCATGACATCGTCACCGATATCGACTGGCAGGGCACTCAGCTTCTCGCCGAAAGCGTGCCGCACGATCTCGTCAGGGTCTTCGTGCTGCCGCCGAGCATGGCAGCGCTCGAATCCCGGCTGCGCCAGCGCGCCCAGGACAGCGCCGCCGTCGTCACCGGCCGCATGGCCAAATCCGCCGAGGAAATGAGCCACTGGTCCGAATACGATTACGTGATCGTCAATCGCGAGATCGAGGAGAGCGTCGCCCTCGCTCAGGCGATCGTCACCGCCGAGCGCCTGCGTCGCATCCGCCAGGTAGGCCTCGCCGATTTCGTCAACCGCCTGCGCGCGGGATGATCGCGTCGGCCGCGAACTTATAACCGCCCGCCCTCGCCCGCCTTATGAGACGTTGGAGAATCAGCTCAGTTGGTTTGCGAGCGGTCATTTGCGGTTTTTCTAGGCGCCCTCGTCATATTCCATTGAAATGTCTTGGCCGGTGTGGTCGGGCATGAAAGCGGCCGCGGCAAGGCTGATCACGGCGCAGGCCGCGATGTAGATGGCGATCGCGTAGCCCGAGTGATAAGCCGCGAACAAGGCGGTCGCGATTAGCGGCGCCGGACCGCCGGCTATCACCGAGGCGAGCTGATAGCCGAGCGAGGAACCGCTATAGCGCAGCCGCGGCGTGAACGCTTCGGCGATCAGCGCGGCCTGCGGGCCGTACTGCATGTCGTGCGGGATCAAGGACAAGACGATCGCGATGAACACCGCCCAGGGGATCGCGGTGTCGAGCATGCCGAAATAGAGAAACCCGAAGAGGCCCATCGTCACCACGCCGATCAGGTACATCTTGCGCCGCCCGATCCGGTCGGAGATGTGGCCGCACAGCGGGATCGTGACGAACGACACCATGGAAGCGACCAACACCGCGCTGAGGATCAGTTCGCGCGACAATTTCAGCGTGCCGACGCCATAGGCGAAGACGAAGGCGGTAAAGATGTAAAACGGCGCCTGCTCGGACATGCGAATGAGCGCCGACAGGATGATTTCGCGTGGCTGTTTCTTGATCACCTCGACGATCGGCGTCGTCTCGATGCGGCGCTCCGACACTAGCCGTTGAAACACCGGTGTTTCGAGAATGCCAAGCCGCACCCATAGTCCGATCCCGACGAGGATGATGCTGAGCGCGAACGGGATGCGCCAGCCCCACACCAGGAATTGGTCGCCCGACCAGGCGCTGAACGCCAGCACCGCCAGGTTGGACAGGAATAGGCCCGACGGCACGCCGAATTGCGGCCAGGCGGCGACCAGGCCGCGGCTGTTGTAGGTGCGCGACCATTCCATCGCGATCAGCACCGAGCCGCCCCACTCGCCGCCCACACCGATGCCCTGCACGACCCTCAGGACCGTGAGGATTACCGCGCCCCACACGCCGATCGAGGCGTAGGTCGGGACGAAGGCGATCAGGAACGTGGCGATGCCCATCGCCATCAAGGTCGCGATCAGCGTCGCCTTGCGGCCGATGCGGTCGCCGTAATGGCCGAAGATCGCCGCCCCGATCGGCCGCCCGACAAAGCCGATGAAATAGGTGCCGAACGCCGCCAATGTCGCGGTCAGCGGATCCTCGTTGGGGAAATAGAGCTTGCCGAATACGAGGCCCGCCGCCGTGCCGTAGATGAAGAAATCGTACCATTCGATGGTGGTGCCGATGGTGGCGGCGATGACCGCTTTGCGCAGTTCGGCGCTGTGCTGTGCGTCGGACAACGGCGCAATTGTGGTCGTGGTCATGTCGTTTCCTCCCACCGCCTCGCTATGCTGATGGGTCACCCCGCCTCTTCAGCTCGGAGATCGGCCAGAGGCGGTTTGCCCATTTTTGAGGCATTATCATGAACCGCGGCATCGGAACAGTCTCAGGTTGATCGGTGCGAGCCTTGAATGGCAAGAGGCCGCTTTGGGGTTGAACTCCACGGTTCCTCTGGAACGGCGGGGTCCGGCCCGCCGCCGGGCCGCGGCGCGATCCGGCGCCCGTTCAGTCCGCGCCCTCTACGGGTTGGTCCACCGCCCGCGCCAGCGCGCAGAATTCGCCGACCGACAATTCCTCGGCACGGGCGGTCGGCGCGATGGCAGCCTGGGCGAGCAGGGATTCGACGGGCACTCCCAGGGTCTTGAGGCTCGAACGCAGCATCTTGCGGCGCTGGCCGAAGGCGGCAGCGGTGACCCGTTCGAGGACCGGTTTGGAAGCGGGTGCCAAGGGGCTGGCGCGCGGCATCAGGAGAACGACGCTGGAGGTCACCTTGGGCGGCGGCACGAAGGCGCGCGGCGGCAGGTCGAAGAGGATCCTCGGCTCGGTCAGCCATTGCACCAGGACCGAGAGCCTTCCGTAGGCCGCGCTGCGCGGCGCCGCCACCAACCGCTGCGCGACCTCGCGCTGGAACATGAGCGTCAGGCTCTCAAAGTCGCCGATCCGGTCGAGCCAGCGCAGGAGGAGCGCGGTGGCGATGTTGTAGGGCAGGTTGGCGACGATCTTGCGCGGCGGCGCGCACAGCGTTGAGGGATCGAGCGCCAGCGCGTCGCCCGCCACCAATTCGAGGCGTCCCGGATAGCGAAGAGCGAGTTCGCCCAGGGCATCAAGGCAGCGCGGATCGCGCTCGATCGCAATGACCCGGCGCGCCCCTTCCGCGAGCAATGCGCGGGTCAGCCCACCCGGGCCGGGGCCGATCTCGATGACGCTTGCTTCGGCGAGCGGCCCGGCGGCGCGCGCGATGCGCCGGGTCACGTTCAAATCGAGGATGAAGTTCTGCCCGAGGCTTTTGCGCGCGGCGATGCCGTAGCGGGAAATGATTTGGCGCAGCGGCGGCAATCCGCTCGGATCGGCGGGTGCCACAAGCGAATTCAGGCGCCCTGCCGCCGCGCCGCCATCGCTGCGGCCAGCTTGAGCGCGGCGATCAGGCTGTCGGGCCGGGCGACCCCGCTGCCGGCGATGTCAAAGGCGGTGCCGTGATCGGGCGAGGTGCGGATGAAGGGGAGCCCGAGCGTCACATTGACCGTGCCATCGAAGTCGATCGTCTTCACCGGGATCAGCGCCTGGTCGTGGTACATGCACAAGGCGGCGTCGTAGCCCGCCCGCGCCGCGGCATGGAACATCGTGTCCGCGGCCAAGGGCCCCCGCGCGTCGATGCCGGCGGCGCGCAGCTCGGCGACGGCCGGCATGATGATGTCGATATCCTCGCGGCCGAGAGCGCCCGATTCGCCGGCATGCGGGTTGAGCCCGGCACAGGCGATGACTGGCCGGGCGACGTCGAAATCGCGCACCAGCGCTTCATGGGTGATCCGCCCGGCATGGACGATCGCGGCCTTGGACAATTCTTCGACCGCCTCGCGCAGCGCGAGGTGGATCGTCACCGGCACGACCCGCAATTCGGGGCACGCCAGCATCATTACCGCGCCGGCTCCGGTGCCGGCCAACTCGGCAAGGTATTCGGTATGCCCGGGATGCCGGAAGCCAGCCCGATAGAGCGCGTCCTTGTTGATCGGGTTCGTCACCACGGCGGCGGCCCGGCCGCCGCGTACGTCGGCCACAGCGGCGTCGATCGCGCCGATCACCAGGGGGACATCCCTAGGATCGGGGCGGCCCGGTCCGGCAAGCGGCGACCCGCCGATCAGCGAGACCGGCAGCGCTTCGGCGAATATCCCCAAGGCATCGCGGGGGGCGGCAAGATGGCTGATCGGAACGCGCCAGCCGAGGCGCTGGGCCAGCGCGGCAAGGCGGCTCGGGTCGTCGATCACATAAAAGGGCGGCACCCCCTCGCCGCGCCGCAGCCACGCCTTGAGCGCGATCTCGCCGCCGATCCCGGCCGGCTCGCCCATCGTCAGGGCGAGCGGTAGCATCATGTTCTCACACCCTCACATCGACATAGGCATTGCGCCGCAAGTCGCGCAGATAGCGCCGCGCCGCGGTATCGAGCCGCTGACGCAAGAGCGATTCGGTTACATCCTCGCGGGTCACCGCGCCGCTCCCGCCCGAGTTCGATTTCGCGCAGACCATGATCACGCCGACGCCATTCTTCTGGACGATCGGCTCCGACGCCTGACCGATCGAAAGGCGGTTCACCAGATTGCGCATCTCCGGCGAGATCGTATTGGCCCGCAACTGGCCTTCGCTCGATAATTGCGGCGCCTTCTCCTTGCCGATCTTTAAGAGGCTCGGGCAGTCCTTCGCGGCCGAGCGCACGCTTGCCGCTTCGTTGAGCGCGGCCCGCCGAAGCGCGTCGCTCGGCCGGGCCGGCAACGGAAACACCACCTGTACGATATCGAAGACCGCGTCCTGCTCGCCCCCGGTATTGCCGTTCCGGCGATCGACGACGAGCAGCAGGTAATAGCCGCCGGTCACGCGAACCGGCGCCGACAGCTCGCCGGGCCGCAGGGCCGACACCGCCTTACCCAGTTCCGGCGGAAGCTGGTCGGGACGCAGCCAGCCGATATCGCCGCCGACCGCCGCGGTCGCCGACTGGGAGAATTGCTGGGCGATCGCCGAGAACCGGGCGCCCTGTTTCATCTGTTGCGTCAGGCGATCAGCGAGCGCCCGCACCTCGCCGTCCTGCGCCGGATTGTCGACCGCGAGGAAGATTTCGGCGACCCGGCTTTGCGGCTCGCTGGCATGCTCCTTGGCGCGTTTGAGGGCCTCGTCGATCTCTTCGTCCGAGATTTCGGTGGTTTGCGCCAACTGCCGCCGCACCAGCTTCGCCCAGACGATCCCGGCGGTCAGCTGATCGACCAGCGCCCCGCGGTCGATGCCACGCGCCTTCAAGAGCTCGTTCAGCTGGCCGGCCTTCATGTTGTTCTGTTTTTCGATCTGCTGCAGCCCGTTGTTGATCTCGCTATCAGTTGCGGTGACGCTCTGGCGCTTGGCTTCTTGCAGCTCCAGCTTTTCATCGATCAGCGAACGCAGGACCTGGGGACCGATGCGCTGGCGAATCTCCGGCGTGTCGGTGATGTTTGACGAAATCATCACCATCCGCATTCGCGACACGACGTCAAAAACCGAGATGACCTCGTCGTTGACCACGGCGGCAATGCGCATCTCCGGCGATTGGCCGGCGGGCGGCTGCCCCGGTGCCGTCGGGGCCGTCGGCTGAATCGCGGCTGGGCGTCCGCGCAGCTGCGCCGGGTATGCCGCGCCAGAGCCTAGAGCCAACGCACAGACGAGTGCACACAACGAACGAAATGCCGCCATTGAAAGCCAACCCGATTGCCTCGACCGCTGGGCCCAACCTACACCCTTGCGGTGGCGATGTCGCCGCCGCGCTGCTTCTTGCCCAGCGCCGCGGTCTGCGCTCAAAGGGAACTGCCGGCCACCGACAGCAATGTGCCGCCGATCTCGCCGAGATTTTTGAACACGACGCTGAACATGACCGACACGCCTGGGGTTACGTCGCCGCTGCGGATCCCCGACTGGGTGACCGAGCCGATAAACGCCATGCACTCGTCCTGATAAATTGCGGCCGCGGTCGCATAAAGGCTCGTGTTGTTCGATTGCGGCGTCACGACGCCATTGATCAAATTGGTGGAATTGGTCAGGTTGACGGTCTCGCTGCCGGCCAAGGACCAATAGCGCGTGAGTTTGGCCGTAAGGCTTACATTGACCTGTTCGCGCTTGCCGAACAGGACAGTTTGGCCGGACAACGGGTTGGTGACGACTTGGTTTAGCTGCTGCGGCGGTATCAAGAGGTAGTTGAGCCCGACGCGCAGATTTTCGGGCCCGGCGTTGATGCCGACTTCCTGGGTTTTATTGCTCAGCGTGCTCTTGTCCAAACGAAACCGGTAGACCAGGTCGAGATAAGAGTTGGGCGACAGGACGACGCGTCCGACCACGTCCGACAGGCGCTGCGCGGCGCCCGATGCCGGCGGCAGAAACGGGTTGGTTTCGGCGCGCAGGCTCTGCCCGATCACCATGCGGTAGGTGCCGCCGTCCTTGTTGTAGAGGCCGAGCTTCATTCCGTAATCCACCCGTTGCCCGGTATCGAGCAGGTCATAGCCCGCCAGCCGGTCCGCTCGGAACAAATCGGAATCGCGGAATTCATAACCGATGCTGTCTTCGTTCGGGATCCGCCGGTTGTTGCCGCTCGACGGGCCGGCGAACACACCGGCGATCGGCTCGATGATCGCGGTAATCTCCTCGCCGCGATGGACAAGCGGATAGCTCCAGACCAGCCCGACCTGCGGAAACGCGCGCGCGTCATTAAAATTCAAGCCGACGCGTTGCGTCGGCGGCGCACCATTCACCGGGAAGAAAGCGCTTGGTAGATCGGGGTTCGATTTGTTGCTCAAATCGCTGACCGAATAGCCGTCCCCGCGCACGCTCGCGCTGAATTTGTATTCCCCGCCGATGCCGTCGCGGAAGGTGTTGTCCCATTCGCTGGCGAGCGAAAGCCGGCGTGTTTGTGTGCCCACCTCGCGGACGATGTCGAGCAGATTGGCGTTGACCTTCCACACCCCGCCGAGCCCGTCGGGTTCGCTCTGCCAGGTGCGGTTGACGACCGGGAGCACGATCGGCTGCGTCGAGTCGCCGAGCCCCGGCAACAGCGGCTGGAATATGTATGCATTGACGTCGGTCGTGGCGCGCGGCTCAAAGCCTTCGAGGTAGGCGCGGCTGATCATCGCGTTCAAGAGCGGGTTGCCGAAGCCAAAGCGCAACAGGTAGGTCTGGTCGGACACCCGCTGCAGCGCGAAACCGGTCCGGTAGGTGTCGTCGATGTCCCACACCCCGGAGGCGTTGACGTGGCCGCGCATTTCGTTGCCGGTGTTCGTATTGCTGCCGGACCCGACATTGCTGTAATTCACGCTGCCGATCGCATCGAGCATGCCGTTGCTGAAGCGTTGGCGGTACTCGCCGGCGAGCAGCTCGCCGGCGCGGGTGGTGAAGCGCGGCGCCAGGGTCAGGTCCTTGTCCGAATCGATCACCCAATAATACGGGATGGCAACGTGGAAACCATTCGTGTTGGAATTGCCGATATTCGGCATCAGAAAGCCGCTTGCCCGTTTGACCGAGGGATCGGGCTCTGAAAGATAGGGTGTATAGAATAGCGGCCAACCGTCGACCTCGAGTACCGCATCGCGAAACTCGATCAGCTTCAGCTCCTTGTCGTCGCTGATCTCACGCGCCTTGAACTGCCATGCCGGGGGAGCGCTCGGATCGTTCTTGCACAGATCGCAGGGCGAATAGACCCCGCGCCGCAATTCGAAGCGGTTGCCGTTGATGCGCCGCGCGGCATTGCCGGCGAGCCGCGACCGGTCGGCCAGGAGCCTCCTCACATTCTGGGCGAATATATTGTTCATCGAATCCCGCAGCTCCATGAAGTCGGCGAAGCTAACTTCGCCCGTCGACTCCAACAGACTCACATGGCCGGAGGCGGTTATCGTGTCGCTGCGCTGGTTGTAGGTCACCGTGTCGGCGAGCAGGACTTCGCCACCTTGGGAGATTTCGACGTGGCCTTTGGCGACGGTGAGCGCCAGCTGATCGTCGTATTGGACCTCGTCGGCCTGGAAGACAATCGGTGCGTTCTTGTCCTGTTGTTTTTTGGCGCTGCTGATCGTCAAATCCGCCAAGACTGGCGGGGCGGCGAGCAACAGGGCAAGGATCGCGCCGACCAGAGCGAAGGTCGCGCGTTCGGGCGGCATCCGGTGTCCAGGTCGGGGGGAACCTGTCATGCGCCGTCTTCAGGCCGCAACCGGGTCGACGATCGGCCGTCCGAAATGGGGAACCCTGATGGTCATCCGTCCTCGAGGTGAAGCAGCATCGAGGTACCGAAGATCATGCTTACCCCTGCGGGGGTCCAGGCGGCCAGGAGGACCGGGATCTTGGCCGACAGGCCGAGGGCGAACACGATATCCGACAGGAAATACAAGAGGAAGCCCGCGAGGACGCCGCTCACGATCAGCATCGCCGCGCCGCCGCGCCGCTGCATGCGCAAGCTGAACGTCGCCGCGACCAGCACCATCGCACAGAACAGGAAAGGCCGCGCCAAGAGAATATTGAAGTGCAGGCGGTGGCGCTGCGCCGAGAACCCGGATTGTTCGAGCAGAGCGATGAAACCGGGCAACTCCCAGAACGACATCGTATCGGGCGAGGCAAGACTTTCCTCTATTTTGCTCGCGGTCAGGCTGGTCGGCAGCCGCAACTCGCCGAACGGTTCCGCTGGCTCGCCCGTACGGAAACGCTGACCATCCTCAATGACCCAGAATCCGCCGTCGAGCCGGGCCGCGCGCGCCTCGATCCGCGAGGTGAACTCGGAACGCTGGTTCAAAAAATAGACGCTCACGTTGCGCAGCAGCAAGTCGGGTCGCAGTAATAGGTCGGGCGAGGTCAACTTGTCGCCGTGAAAGACGATTTGCCCCTCGGCAGCGTCGCTTTGGCGTAGCCACAGGCCGGCATTGGAGAGGCTCAGCGGGTCGCCGGCCTGGCGCAGAATGCGATTGTCCAGCTTCTCGTAGCTCGCTTCCATCGCCGAAGCGATCGGGTTGAACAGCGTGACGGCGACGACACCGAGCAAGAGCGCAACGAGGATCGCGGGGGTCAGGAAGCCCCACACCGAAACCCCGGCGGCGCGGGCGACGACAAGCTCGTTGCTGCGGGTCAGCCGCCAGAAGGCGAGCATCGTGCCGAACAGGATCGCAAACGGCATCACCTCCTGCGCCGTATGCGGCAGCTTCAACGCCGCCATCTCAAGTAAGACGCCCCAACTGGCCTGGGTTCGCGTACCGCCGCGCCGGATCAGCTCGATGTAATCGAGCAGGAAGGTCACGCTGACCATCGCTCCGAATACGCCGCAAAACCATGCGAAGTACTGGCGGGCGATATAGGCGGAGAGGGTCTTCGCGAGGTGCACCGGAAACCGCCTCCCGATCCCTGGTTATTGCGTCGCCGGCGCCAGCCGCCAGAGGCCGATCTTGATCCCGCCGAACAGCAAGATCCCAAACCCCGCCGCCAACGGCAAGAGGTCGGTCACATAGATCAGCGGGATCGCCGCAACGTGGCGACCCGCCAGGTTCAAGACGGCGAGGTCGAGCGCCTGGAAAACCAAGGCCAGCCCGATCGCCAGCAGCACCCGGCTCAGCTGACCCCGCCGGTTCAGTTCGCCGGGCAACAGACAGGCGAGCGGGATCATCACAAAGCTGAAGACCGAGAGCGGTACGGCGAGGCGCTGGTGTCCCTCGACGAGAAAGCTGTTGCGGGTCATCGGGTCCAAATCCGCCGGCGGCCAAAACAGCTCGCCAAGAAAGCGCTCCTGTGCGTCGCGAAAACGGACCACGGGAGCATCGCGCAACATCGCCAGATCGAGCGTGTAGCGCTCGAAGGTCAGTACCGAAAGCTTTCCGGTCTCACGGTCGAAGCGTTGGCGACTGCCGTTCACCATGATGACCCGCGAGCCCTCGGCGCTGTTGGCAAAGGCGCCGCGCTCGGCCAGGATCGTGACCGGCTGCTGCGGGTCGCGGTCGTCATTGATCAACAGGCCGGTGACCTCGCCGCGCTCGTTGCGGCCTGCGATATAGATCGTCAGCTTGTCCGAGATCGTCGTGAACGCCCCCTCCTGCAGCAGGGCCGACACGAAACGGTTGCGGATCTCGAATTGGAGGTCCTTGAATTCGCGGTTGGAAGCCGGCAGGAAATAGGCCGACAGGCTCATCAAGGCCAGGAAGGCGACCACGGCAAGGATGAAAACCGGTCGGGCGAGCGCGAGCGGGCCGAGGCCCGCGGCACGCATCACGACGAGTTCGCTCTCCGAGGTCAACCGGTTGAAGACAAACAGGACCGCGATGAAGGCGCCGATCGGCAGCACGATGTCGAGGAAGCGCGGCAGGATCAAGAGCGCCATATAAACAAACAGCGCGACCGACAGCCCGCGGTTGACGATCAGGTCAACCAGACGCAGCGATTGAGCAAGCCACACCGCGGCACTGAGCGCCGCGGTGACAAAGATCATCATGGCGAGGCATTGCCGCAGGATATAGCGGTCGAGGCTGGTCATCGGCGGCGGATCATAAGGGCCTGAGTACGCCATCGCCACAGCTTTCGGGCGCCGCGCCGCCGCCGCGCGCGACGGTTGTGCGGCTGTTGCGCACTCTGGATCGCCCCTGGTGCGAACGGGGGGCATTGACTCGCGGCGGCACTGCGTCTATCGCGCCAGGAGACGGTAAATCGCTTGCCCCGGGGTAGCCTAATGAAGATCAGTTTCGTCGAACTCGCCATGCCGCGGTCGGGCGCCGTCGTTGTCGGCGCGTGGGAGGAGCGGGCGTTGACCGCCGCGGCGCGGCGGCTCGACGAGGCTACCGGCGGTGCGGTCAGCCGCGCGGTCGCCTCGTCGCCCCGGTTCCACGGCAAGAAGAACGAACTGATCGCGATCATCGGGCCGCCCAACCTGCCATTGAGCCGGATCGTCGTCGCCGGTCTCGGCAAGCCCGATGCGGTCGATCCCCGGCTGTTGCAGGATCTCGGCGGCAGCCTCGTCGCCCATCTCAACGGCGCCGGCGAGAGCGCGGCCACCTTCGCGCTCGATCTCGGCGATGCGGCGGCGCTGAAGCCGGCCGACGCGGCGGCCCATCTCGCGTTCGGCGCCGAATTACGCTCCTATCGCTTCGACAAGTACCGGACCAAAGAGAAGCCCGAGCAGAAGCCCTCGCTCGGCGGCATCAGCGTCGCAACCGAGGCGCCGGGCGCCGCCAAAGAGGCCTATCGCGCGCTCGGCGCGACCGCGCAGGCGGTCTTCTTTACCCGCGATCTGGTGTCCGAGCCGGCCAACACGCTGTACCCGGAGACCCTCGCCCAGCGGGCCGCCGGCCTCACTGAATTCGGGCTCTCGGTCGAGATCCTCGACGAAGCCCGCATGGGCGAACTCGGCATGGGGGCGCTGCTCGGGGTCGGCCAGGGCAGCGTCCGGCCATCCCGCGTCGTCGTCATCGAGCATAGAGGCGGGGCCGTCGGCACTCCGCCCGTCGCCTTCATCGGCAAGGGGGTCACCTTCGACACCGGCGGCATCTCGATCAAGCCCGCCGCCGGCATGGGCGACATGAAATGGGACATGGCCGGGGCCGGGGTGGTGATCGGGCTGATGCGCCTTCTCGCCACGCGCCACGCCAAGGTCAACGCGGTCGGCATCGTCGGCCTCGTTGAGAACATGCCGTCCGGCAATGCGCAGCGCCCAGGCGACATCGTGCGCTCGATGTCGGGGCAGACGATCGAGGTCTTGAACACCGACGCCGAGGGGCGGCTCGTCCTCGCCGACGTGCTGTGGTACTGCCAGGACCGCTTCAAGCCGAAGCTGATGATCGACCTCGCCACGCTGACCGGCGCGGTCATCGTCGCGCTCGGCCATGAGAATGCCGGCCTCTTCGCCAACAACGACCAGCTGGCCGACCGGCTGATCGCCGCCGGCAAGGCGGTCGGCGAGCATTTGTGGCGGCTGCCGCTCGGCGACGCCTACGACCGCGCGATCGACAGCGACGCCGCCGACGTCAAGAACATCGCCGGCGATCGCGCCGCCGGCAGCACGATCGGCGCGCAGTTCTTGAAGCGCTTCGTCAATAACGTGCCGTGGGCGCATCTCGACATCGCCGGCGTCGCCTGGTCAAAAAAGGACGCTCCCACCGTGCCCAAGGGCGCCACCGCCTTCGGTGTGCGCCTCTTGGACCGCTTCGTCGCCGAGCATTGCGAGAAAGGCTGACCGCCGGAAGACCGCATCGGAAGAGACCGACGTGGCCGAGATCGGCTTTTATCACCTCCTGGCGACGCCGCTCGAGCGCGCCTTGCCGCGCCTCTTGGAGCGGGCCCGGGCGGGGGGCTACCGCATCATTGTGCGCGCCGCCTCGTCCGAGCGCATCGAGCATCTGAACGCGCTGCTATGGACCTATGACGAGGCGAGCTTCCTCGCGCATGGCTCGGCAAAGGACGGCAACGCGGCGAACCAGCCGATCTGGCTCAGCGAGGGACAAGAGAACCCGAACGGCGCGGCGATGCTGGTTCTCGTCGACGGGGTCGAGGCCGAGGATTTCGCCTCGTTCGCGCGCGTTGCCGACCTCTTCGACGGCAACGATCCCGCCGCGGTCGAAAGCGCGCGCGAGCGCTGGCGCCGCGCCGCCGCCCTGGGCCATACCCTGACATATTGGCAGCAGGGCGAGGCGGGCTGGGAGAAGAAGGCGTGAAGCCCATTGCCCGGATTGCCGTTGCCTCGGGGCGCCGCTATAACCCGGCCCTTCCCGCCCCACGACCTGTAGACACGCGAGAGAGACCATGGGAATCGAGCGCACCCTGTCGATCATCAAGCCGGACGCGACGCGGCGCAATCTCACGGGCGCGATCAACCAGCGCTTTGAAGCGAGCGGCCTCTCCATCGTCGCGCAAAAGCGGATCCGCCTGACCGAGGCGATGGCCGAGCGGTTTTATGCGGTGCACGCCGAGCGTCCGTTTTATAGGAGCCTGGTTGGCTCGATGATGTCGGGCCCGGTCGTCGTCCAGGTGCTCGAGGGCGAGGATGCGGTGGCCAAGCACCGCGAGGTGATGGGCGCGACCGATCCGGCCAAGGCAGAAGCGGGCACGATCCGCAAGGATTTCGCCCTGTCGATCGAGGCCAATTCGGTGCACGGCTCGGATTCGCCCGAAAACGCGGCGCAGGAGATCGCCTTCTTCTTCGCCGACATCGAGATCTGCCCCTGATCCGATCCCGCACCGGCAAGCGCCTCGCCAACAGATCCAAGGACTGTTGGATCGCGATAGCGGCACCCGGCACCCGGACCGATTTTCGACTTCCCGAAAATAAAACGAATCTCAACAAGATAAGTCAGTGCCGATTTGGTCATGTGATGACCAAACGTGATTATTTAATGGGCGCTGGCACAAATTACATCATCTGCCGAAATTGTGTGCATTTATACTTGTGGCATGCTTCTTGCTCACCCGATGCTCAGGTATTGGCCAAGGGCATGAGGGTTGCGATGCACACGACAATCGAAATCGAAGAGAAGATCCGGCAGCGCTACCGTCAGCCCAAGGGGGTTGAGCAGTTCGGGATCGAGCCGGTCCCGCCCGAATTGAAGACAGTGCGCTGGCTCGACATCTTCTCGATCATCTTCGGGTTTGCCCTCAACCCGGGATCGATGCTGGTCGGCGGATTGGCGGTGTTGTCCGGCCTGTCGTTCGTCGGCGCGGTCGGGGCGATCACCTGCGGCGTGCTGCTCGCGACGATCGCCTATACGATCATGGCAACGGTCGGTGTCGATTACGGCCTGCCCGGCCAGGTTGCAACCCGCATGGTCTATGGCCTGCGCGGCGCCAAATGGGTCCCCTCGTTCCTGCGCACGATCGCCTCGACCTATTGGTTCGCCTACCAGACGGTGGCGGGCTCCTTGGCGGTCGTTGCGATCCTCGACCGCTGGACCGGCACCCCGCATTCCTTGATCACGGTCAGCGTCACCTTTGCCGTATTGCAGGCGGTCGTCGCGATCATCGGCTACGGGACGCTGAAGCATCTTTCGCGGATGGCGTTGCCGTTCAAGATCATGATCCTGACCTATGTCATCCTCTTGATGGCAACCAGCGGCCATCCGGGCTTCTCGCCGTCGGAGGTCCTCGCCTATCCCGGCAAGCCCGAGGCTAACTGGCTGCTGTTCGTCACCTGGATGAATGTGGTCGCCGCCGGTAACCTGACGATGATCACCGACGCGTCCGATTTCTGCCGCTACACCAAATCGCGCTTCGACATGTGGTGGGGCACCTTGCTCGGCAAGGTCGGCGGCGGCTGCTTCGCGGCACTATTGGGCGCCTATGGCGCCGCCGCGACGCTCGGCAAGACCGCCAATGTGTTCGAGGTCGTCGCCGGTCTCAGCACCGGCTGGTTCGCCCTCCTCATGTTCTTGATCGTCATCGCCCTCGACAATTGGACGATCAACGTCCTCAACCTCTATACGGGCGGCCTCTCGCTCTCGAACATGTTCGAGCGGCTCGGGCGGTTCTGGACGACCGTCATCATCAGCATCCTCGGCATCGCCCTCTCGGCGACGCCCAGCGTGGTTCAGGGCTACACGACCTATGTCGGCATGCTCGGCAATGTCTTCGCGCCGATCGCCGGGGTCCTGATCGCCGACTACATCTTTGTGAAGCGCGGTCATATCGATTTGGTCGGTCTGTTCGAGACGAACGGCCCCTATTGGTATTGGGGCGGCGTCAACCCGGTTGCCGTCGTTTGGACCGCGCTTGGCTTTCTTGCCTACATGTTCGTCATCCCGGCCGAATGGATCCGGGTCGTGGTTACCGTGATCGTTACCGGAGCGGGCTATTGGGCGACCATCGAGCTCATGGCGCCGCGCTTCCCCCAGCTGGCCCGCGCGGCGCGACCAGCGCTCGTCCAGCGCGAGGCAATCGAGGATTTGGATTGGGAGCTGGCGTTGCGCTGACCCGCGCAAGGATTTCAGTCGTCATTGCCGCGTGATCCCCGGATCAAGCCCGGGGCAGGCTCTGGACCCCGGTCGGCTTTGCACAGAAAGTCCGTCAATCCGGGGCGCGGCCCCCGGGTCCGCGCTCCGCGCGGCCCGAGGACAGGCTCCGCTGCGAGCCCGGAGCCCATTTTCCAGAGGCCTGTGTTTATGGGTTCCGGGCTCACCGCTGCGCGGCGCCCCGGAATGACGGGCCTTTTTGTGGTTTTTGTGCAAAGCCATCCCGGTCACAGCAAAAAGATCGCCATCCCCCCGAGGATGATGACGATCACCAGGATCGAAATCTTGATGAACCAGGTGAACCCGATCCAGGTACGGCGATGCCGTTCGAGTTCTGGATCTATCGCCGCCATATCCGCCTCGCCGGTTGAGGAATGTCGGGTGCGAGGTATAGCCTAACCGCCCGCCGAGGCAAGCGCCTCCAACGGGTTGAACACCGCGATTTCCGGGGGCACCGCGCCGCTGATCGCCACCCTCTCGCCCGCGATGCTGAGGCGCCCCTCGGCGTAGAGGCGCACCGCCATCGGGTAGAGACGATGCTCGGCGGCGAGAATGCGCTCGGAGAGACGCGCTTCGTCATCCTGCGGATCCACCGGCACGACCGCCTGGGCGATGATCGGCCCCGAATCGATTTGAGCGCGGACGAAATGCACGGTGCAGCCGGAAAACCGGACCCCGGCGGCGAGCGCCTGGCGCTGCGGATGGAGCCCGGGGAAGGCCGGCAACAGCGAGGGGTGGATGTTGACGAGGCGGTCGCGCCACGCTTCGACAAAGCCGGTGTCGAGGATGCGCATGAAACCCGCCAGGGCGACGAGTTCGACGCCCTTTTGCCGCAGCGCCGCATCTGCCTCGGCCGCGAAAATCTCGCGGCTGGGCTGCGCGAGCGAGAGATTCGCGATCCCGGCCCCGGCGGCGCGCACGAGCCCCGGCGCCTCGGGTCGGTTGCTGATGACGAGGACGATTTCGGCCGGATAGGCTGGATCGGCAGCAGCCTCGATCAGCGCCTGCAGGTTGGATCCGCGGCCCGAAATCAGAACGCCGACTTTGAGCCGCGCCCGGGATCCTGCCCTGGGCCCTAGAGTGGGCCGTGCCATGGCGCCTCCGCATCGATGACCGGGATATGCCGCCCCAAAGGCCCATTTGGGGCCTGCTGTCGATGGCGTCCCCGCGAAAACTGCGCTATCACCGGGTAGGTGCGGTCGGGGGCGCCGCGAACATACGGGATCGGGGCCAGCTTGCAATGAGTTTGCAATGACCTTGTCGCTGATGCCGGCGGGGGCGGGCAGTCAAGGCGGGTGGCGGGTGGCCGGTTCGGCTCTCCTCGTTGTGCTGGCGCTTGGCCTCCTGTGCGGGCCGGGCCGGGCGCAGGAGGGGGATGCTTTTTCCGCGACCGTCGCGGTCGACGCCACCGCCGACACCGTTGCCCAGGCCCGCGATATGGCGCGCACCGACGGCCAGCGCCGCGCACTCGCCGCGGTCGCCGAGCGCCTGGCCGCCGGCGGCACGAAGGTCAGGCTGCCAAAGCTCGATGACAAGGCGGTCACCGACCTCGTCCTCAGCTTCGAGGTGGCGAACGAGCGCATGTCCGCGGTGCGCTATGCCGCCGACTACACCGTCCATTTTCGACCGGAGGGAATCCGCCGGGTTCTGGGAATTGCCGGGCCAGGCAATCCCGGGCCCGTCGTCGCCGGCGACTCCGGCAAACCCCTGGTGCTGATCCCGGTATACCAATCGGCCGAGCAAGCGAGGCTGTGGGACGATCCCAACCCGTGGCTCCAAGCCTGGGAGCAGCAGCCCGCCGGCACCGGTGCGGTGCGCCTCGTCGTCCCGCTGGGCGACGCGGGCGATATTGCCGCGCTCGATGCCGACAAGGCGCTCGCCGGCGATGGCGAAGGGCTTGCCGCGATCGCCCGCCGCAATGGCGGCGAGGAGGCGCTCGTCGCGCTCGCCGCGCCGCGCGGGCCGCCCGGCCGGCCGGGCGGGGTGGACGTCACCGTGCGGCGCTACTGGGCGGGCGGGCTGCTCGACAGCCATCAGGAGAAGCTGACCGCCAACCCCGGCGAAAGCGAGAGCGAATTACTACGCCGCGCCGCGGCCGCAATCGTGTCCGACATCGCGGGCGGCTGGAAGAACGAGGCGGTTGCGCACGACGATCAGGAGGGCAGCCTGACCGCCGTCTTGCCAATCGCCGACCTCGACGATTGGCTGCGCGCGCGCGAGCGCCTGGCCAAGGTGCCGACGATCCACAAGATCGCCCTGATGGCGTTGTCGCGTGAGGCAGCGACGATCGAGATCGGCTATGGCGGCAGCATCGATCAGCTGAAGGCAAGCCTCGCCGAGATCAGCCTCGACCTGGTTCGCGGCGACCCGCTGTGGCGGCTCGCCCGCACCGGGCCGGCGCGCCGGCCGTGATGCGCTCGCTACCGGCACCCCGCCCTCTTATGGTCCCCGAGATTACCCCTGGCCCTGAACTGCCCGCGCCGCGTGCGCTTCCCAGGTGGTGGTCTTCGCGCCGGGTTGAGCTCAACCTGCCCAACCTGATCACGCTGGCGCGGCTGCTGTCGGTGCCGTTGACGATCTGGCTGATTTCCGAGGCGCGATACGATTTTGCGTTCTGGGTCTTTGTCGGGGCCGGGCTGTCGGACGCGCTCGACGGCTATGTTGCCAAGCGCTTCGACCGCCGTACCCGGATCGGTGCGCTGCTCGATCCGGCCGCCGACAAGGCCATGCTGACCGGGGTCTATGTGAGCCTTGGGCTCGCCGGGCAACTGCCTGCCTGGCTCGTTCTTCTGGTGGTGTCGCGCGACTTTTTTATCGTCGTCGGGTTTTTCCTGATACAGACCGCCGCGATCCCAAAACAGCTCGACCCGCTCTACATCAGCAAGCTCAACACGCTGATGCAGATCGCCTTGGTCGGGTTCGTGCTGGCGGGGCTGGGCCTCGGTATCGAGACCGGATGGGCGAACTGGCTGATCGCCGCGGTCGCGGTGACGACGGTATTGTCGGGGTTCTCCTACCTGGTGCGCTGGGCACGCATTCTGACCAGTTCGGCGCCGGTGTCATGAGCGCGCCGGCGTCATGAGCGCGCGGGCATACCGGTTGCTGTTCTGGCTCGGCCTCCTCCTGATCGTCATCGTGGCGCTCGGCCTGGTCCAGGCGATCCTCATGCCGTTCGCGACCGGCTTCGCCATTGCCTACATCCTGGCTCCGGGGGTGACCAGCCTCGAGCGCCGCGGGGTCCGCCGCAGCCTGGCAAGCCTCTTCGTTCTCGCCCTCTTCGTCTTCGCCCTCGCCCTCATCCTGGTGATCCTGGTGCCGCTGATCCAGGGCCAGATCGTCCAGCTGATCACCCGGGCTCCGAACCTCGTCCGCGCCCTCCAGGATCAGCTCGGCCAGCTCATCCTCATATTGCAGGAGCATTTGCCCGCCGAAGACGTCAGCAAGCTGCGCGATCTGCTCAACGCCAAGCTCGCCGAGGCATTGACCTGGCTGGCCGGGCTCGTCCAGGGGATGATCACCAGTAGTCTCGCGATCCTCAATATCCTCTCGCTCGTCGTGGTGACGCCGATCGTCACCTTCTTCCTCTTGCGCGATTGGGAAAAGATGGTCGGAGAAATCGATTGCTACCTGCCGCGGCAGTCTCTGGAGACCGTGCGCGGGCAGGCGCGGCTGGTCAGCGACACGCTGGTCGGCTACATTCACGGCCAGGCGCTGATTTGCCTGATCCTGGCGGTTTACTACGGCGTCGCGTTGACCCTGGCCGGTCTCCAGTCGAGCATTGCGCTCGGGTTGCTGATCGGGGTCCTGGCGATCATCCCGATCCTTGGCGTGACAACCGGCTTTATCCTGGCGATCGGGCTCGCCGCCTCGCAATTCGGCACCTCGTCGGCGATCCTGACGGTAATCGGGATCTTTGCGCTCGGCCAATTGGCCGAGGCCAACATCCTGACGCCGAAGCTGCTCGGCGACCGCATCCACCTCCACCCGGTCTGGGTCATTTTTGCCCTCTTTGCCGGCGGCACGCTTTATGGGTTTGTCGGCGTGCTCGTCGCCGTGCCGGCCGCCGCGGTGATCGGCGTCCTCGCGCGCTTCGCGCTCTCCAGCTATCGCCGCAGCGGCCTCTACGACGCCCGCCAGAGCGAGAATGAAAGCGTGAGCGACAGCGAGAGCGTGGCCAATCTCACCCGGATCGGATGACCCAGCTCGCGATCGATCTGCCGCACCGCCCGGCGCTGGGCCGCGCCGATTTCCTGGTGTCCGAGTGCAATGCCGCCGCGCTCCACTGGATCGAGCGCTGGCCCCAATGGCCCCAGCGCGCGCTCGTCCTCCATGGCCCGGCCGGTTCAGGGAAGAGCCACCTCGCCGAACTCTGGCGCGAGCGCAGCGGTGGCGTGTTGATCGCCGGCGAGGGGCTGTCGAAGTTCGATCCGAATGAGCTTGCCGGTCATCGCGCGGTGGCGCTCGACGATGTGCAGCGCGCTCCCGAGCGGGCCCTGCTGCATCTTTATAATTGCGTAGTCGAAGCTGGCGGCAGCCTCCTCGTCGTGGCGCGCGAGGCGCCGGCGAGCTGGCCGATCGCGCTCCCTGACCTCGCCTCGCGGCTACGCGCCGCGCCTTCGGTCGCGATCGCGCCGCCCGACGACCGCCTCCTCGCCGCGGTGTTGGTCAAGCTCTTCGCCGACCGTCAGGTGCGGGTCGCACCCGGCGTCATCGGCTTTCTGGTACGCCGGATGGAACGCTCCTTCGCGGCGGCGGGAGCCCTCGCCGAAGGGCTCGATCGCCGGGCCCTCGGCGCCGGGCGCCCGATCGGCATCGCGCTCGCCCGCCGGGTGCTCGCCGAAGCGGCGGACGCGCCTAATTCGCCGGTCGATTTGCCTTGAGGAAGGTGCGGATGTGGCGCACCGCCAGCGGGATCTTGTCCGGCGTGTCCTTCCAGGGATAGAGGCTCACCTGGGCATTGGGCGCGAGGAGCGCGCTCTCCATCGCGACGGCGTAGGGGTGCGCCGGGACGTCGTCGGGCAGCACCAGTACGGGCGTCTGGCAGTCGCGCACGAAATCCCGCGTCACGGTGAAGACGAAGTCGGCGTTGGCGCGGTACATCTTGTTGAGGAAGGCGTCGACCATCGCCATCGTGACGTCGGGCCGCCGCTCGCAGAGGCCCGGGCCCCAGCCCTTGATGTTGTTCTGGTAGAAGAGATCGGGCATCGCCGGGCGGAACCCGCTCGGCTGCGCCAGGACCGCCGCAACGATGCGCCGGGGCGCCCGCCGCAACAGGTTCCAGATGAAGGGGCCGCCGATGCAGAAGCCCATCACCATGAACTCCGCGATGCCCAGATGATCCATCAGCCCGAGATGGTCGTCGGCGTAAGCATCCCACGGCCGGTCGATCTCGACGGGGCCGCTCGATTGACCGCCATTGGCGTTGCGTAAATCCGCCGCGATGACGCGGTACTCGCCCTTGAATTCCTCGAGCGGGTTGAAGGGGTGGCTCGCCCTGAGGCCCTGGACCGTCGAATTGAGCCCGCCGCCGGGGATGACCATCAGCGGATAGCCGGAGCCGGCCTCCTCGTAATGAATACGGACATCGCCTTTTTCATAGAACGGCACGGGGTGTCTCCTTGGCCAGGTGTGGTTATGATTTGAGGAAGTCGCGCACCCGCTCGATCTCGTCGATCGCGCCGAATTGCGAGCCGATGAGGATCTCCTCGAAGCCCATTTCTTCGACGCGCCTGATGCGGCGGCGCGCCTCTTCCGGCGGGCAGATGAAATTGACCGATGCGAGCTTCGCCAGCTCCGCCGATTGAGGACGCTCGGCGAGGTCGACCGAGCAATTGGCGAGGACAGCATTGGTGCCGCCGGCCTCGCGATAGATCTTCATGCCGCCTTCAAGGTCCTCCAGGCTGCTGTACCTTCCGGACGGCGTCCATCCCTGGGCTTCTTTGGCGGCGTAGGTGATCCAGCGCGGGCTGCGCCAGGCACCGATTAGGATCGGCGGCCCGCCCTTGCACCCCGGCCAGGTCGAGAGCGTGCCGCCGTTGACCGGCTCCTCGTTCCACACGCGGTTCATGATTTCGAGGTCGTTCTTGAAGGTGCGGAAGCGGTGATCGTAGTCGTAGCCCAGGAGCTCGAAATCGTCGCGCGTCGAGCCGCTGCCGACACCGAGGATCAACCGGTTGTTCGACATCGCCTGAACGGATTGCACCCGGTGGGCGAGCTCGATCGGGTTGCGCAACGGGAGTTGCAGGACGCTGATCCCGAGCTCGACCCGCCGCGTCACCGCGGCAAGCGCCGTCAGGACCTGGAGCGAGTCGAGCGTAGGCCGGCCGCGGCCGAGCGAATCCCCGATCCAGATGCCGGGGAACCCTCTGGTTTCGGCCTGGCGCGCGAAATCGGTGATGCGATCGATCAGCCCGCTATCGGGGATCCCGCTTTCTTGTGGTGCAGCGGGGCTGATCCGGATCATCGTGCTGACGCGCATGCGCACACTCCTACTCAAGGATTTCCTTCTCGCGAGCGGCTTATTGGGCGGCGGCGGCAACAGGTTTACGGGCGGAAGCTGCCGGTCGATTTGCCTTGAGGAAGGTACGGATGTGGCGAACCGCCAGCGGGATCTTGTCCGGCGTGTCCTTCCACGGATAGAGGCTCACCTGAGCGTTCGGCGCGAGATGCACGCTCTCCATCGCGACGGCATATGGGTGCCCCGGGACGTCGTCCGGCAACACCAGGATCGGCGTCCGGCAGGCGGCCACGAAATCGCGCGTCACGGTGTAGACAAAGTCGGCGCGGGCGCCGCCGTACATGTTGGTCAGGAATTTGTCGACCATCGCCATCGTGATGTCGGGACGGCGGGCGCACAATTCCGGGCCCCAGCCCTTCATGTTGTTGGTGTAGGAGAGGCCGGGCATCTCCGGGCGGTAGCCGCTCGGCTGCGCCGGCACGGCCGCGACGACGCGGTCGCCGGCCCGCTTTAAGAGGTTCCAGATGAAGGGGCCCCCGATGCAGAAGCCGAGCACCATGAACTTACCGATGCCAAGGTGGTCCATCAGGCCGATATGGTCGTCGGTATAGGCGTCCCACGCCCGGTCGACTTCGAGCGGCCCGGTGGACTGGCCGCCCTTGGCGTTGCGCAGATCGGCCGCGATAACGCGGTACTCGTCCTTGAACTCCACCATCGGATTGAACGGGTGCGTCCTGAGCCCCGCGACCGTCGAATTGAGCCCGCCGCCGGGGATGACCAGGAGCGGAAAGCCGGAGCCGGCCTCTTCGTAATGGATGCGAACATCGCCTTTTTCGTAGAACGGCATATCGGTTTCTCCTTGAGCCGATCAGGCCCGATCGGTAGGGCGGATGAGCACAGCGTAATCCGCCAACGCCGCGCGATCCACGGCGGAATACGCTTCGCTATTCCGCCCTACGGGCTCCTTGCCCGGTGTGTCACGGGTCACTCCCTCGCCCCCATCGGGGGAGAGGGTTGGGGTGAGGGGGCGGATTCCAGAGTGCTCGCCGATACCCACCTCACCCTCTCAGCGCTTCGCGCCGGGTCCCTCCCTCTCCCCCTGAAGTGCGGAGAGGGGTACCCGTCTTAGGCAACGACTTACTGCGCGGCTGCTCTCACAGCAGGCACATGCGCCTTGAGGAAGCTGCGCACGCGGTCGATTGTGCGTTCCTTCAGCTCCGGGGGGTCGCGCCAGGGAAAGACCGTGATCTCGGCGTTGGGCGCGAGCGACGCGACATCGATCGAGCTCTGGAGCGGGTGCGCCGGAGTGTCGTCCGGCAGCACCAGGAGCGGCGTCCGGCAGGCGGAAGCGAAGTCGCGCGACACGCTGTACACGAAGTCGGGCTGCACGCGGTAGAGGTCGTGCAGGTACTTCTCGACCATCGCCATCGTCAGGTCGGGCCGCCGGGGGAGGAGTTCGGGGGCCCAGACATCGCGGCCGGAATCGTACATGTAGTCCGGCAGCTCCGGGCGGTGCCCGACCGTCTGGCACAAGACGGCGGCGGTGACGCGCTGCGGCGCCCGCTCTATGAGCTTCATCGCGAAACAGCCGCCGATGCAGTAGCCCATGAAGAAGAATTCGCGAATGCCGAGGTGGTCCATCAGCCCCAATTGGTCGTCGGCGAAGGCGCCCCACGGATCTCGCGCCGGGATGGGGCCGGTGGATTCGCCACCGTTCGCGTTGCGCTGGTCCATCGTGATGACGCGGAAGTCGTTCTTGAAGGCCTCCGGGGCGTTGAAGACGGCGGTCGGCCAATTGCTGACCCGCGAGTTGAGGCCCCCGCCCGGGGTGACCAAGAGCGGGAAGCCGGAGCCGGCCTCCTCGTAGCGGATGCGAACGTCGCCTTTCTGATAGAACGGCATGGCTCTCTCCTTACCCAGTGTGATGTCCCGAACCCGGATGCGTCTCGACCGAGAAGCGCAGGGCGGGCGGAGCGCAGCCAAACCCGCCCTACGGCCTAAGCTCACCTCACTGGGCGGCGGCCCGTATCGGCACATGTGCCTTCAAGAACCGGCGCACCCGCTCGATCTGGCGTTGCCTCAGCTCCTCCGGCTCACGCCACGGGAATACGGTGATCTCGGCGTTGGGCGCGAGCGAGGCGACGTCGATCGAGGTCTGCAGCGGGTGCGAGGGCGTGTCGTCCGGCAGGACAAGGATCGGTGTCCGGCAGTTTTTGATGAACTCGCGCGACACGCTGTAGAGGAAATCGGGCTGCACCCGCCACATGCTGTGGAAGAACTTTTCGATCGTCTCCATCGGCACCTCGGGCCGGCGGGCGCGGAAATCGGGCAGCCAATTATCCGTGCTATGCCGGTACATGACGCCCGGATCTTCCGGTCGGTCGCCGACGGTCTGATGGAAGACCGCCGCGACGACCCGGTCGGGCGCGCGCTGCAGGAGCTTCCCGGCAAAGCAGCCGCCGATGCAGTAGCCCATGAAGAAGAATTCGCGAATGCCGAGGTGGTCCATCAGACCGAGCTGGTCGTCGGCGTAGGCATCCCACGCGTTCTCGGTGGGAACGGGGCCGGTCGATTCGCCGCCATTCGCGTTGCGCTGGTCCATCGTGATACAGCGGAAATCGCTCTTGAACTCCGCCATCGCGTTGATGGCGGCGGTCGGCCACATGCCGACTCGCGAGTTCAAACCGCCGCCCGGGGTGACCAAAAGCGGGAAACCGGAGCCGGCCTCCTCGTAGCGGATGCGGATGTCGCCTTTCTGGTAGAACGGCATGGCTCTCTCTCCCGTGCGCAGTTGTGATGTCCCGCGTCCCTATCGATCCAAGAGTTCAGCCCAATTTCTGGATCGGTTCAACCCCGCTTTGGTCGGGAGCGGGCGTCCGTGACCGTTTCCGAGGACATGAACCGCAGCCAAGTATGCCACACTCAGTTTCATTAAACTGAAATAAATTAATCATATAAAATCAACAGACGCCAACTACTCCCTCGGCCAACGTCGAGCAGAGGAGCAGGCGCGACCAGTGCCGGGGGCAATTTTAGAATGAGAATGGGCAATCTTGGAATGAAAATGACCGGGGAACTCGACCAGAACACCGTAACGAAAGCCTATACGCGGTGGGCTCCGGTGTACGATCTGGTCTTCGGCGCGGTGTTCGACCAGGGGCGTCGGGCGGCGATTGCGGCGGCGAACCGGGTCGGCGGACGGATTCTCGAAGTCGGAGTTGGCACGGGGATCTCGCTGCCCGACTATTCCCCCGGCAATCGGGTCGTCGGTATCGATCTCTCAGCGGCAATGCTGAAGAAGGCGCGACAGCGGGTGGCGGAGCTGTCCCTCACCAACGTAGAAACGATTGAGGTGATGGACGCTGAACATCTGTCGTTTCCGGACGCTTCGTTCGATGTCGTCGTGGCGAATCACGTGATTTCGACGATTCCCCATCCGGCGGCGGGTCTTGACGAGTGCGCGCGCATGCTCAAGCCCGGTGGCGAACTGGTCCTTGTTAGTCGTCTCGGTGCCGAGGCCGGTCCGCGGCACATCGTGGAGCGGTTGCTGCAACCGGTCGTTCGTCAGCTCGGATGGCGCACCGAGTTTTCCTGGGAGGTGTTTGCCCGCTGGATTGAACGGCGCGACGATATCCGCCTGGTCGAACGCCGGCCAGTGCCGCCATTCGGTCATTTTTCGCTGCTCAGGTTCGTGAAATCCGGTGATGCGGCGGACACCGTTCACTGACTCCGCCCCGTTCGTCCCTAATATTGCCTCAACAAAGGACGGCTCAAATGAGCGGTTTCCGCGAAACCCTTAAGATTCAGCGTTGGGATGATCATCGGTACTATCACCATAGTCTGGTGAACCAATCGCTTCATTTGCTGAGCGCGAGCAGCTTTATCTGCGCCTATATTGTGATGTTCTGGGATCCGGCGATGGCGGCGCTGATCGCCTGGATGATTTCGATGACGAGCCGGCAAATCGGACATTTCTTTTTCGAGCCGAAAGGCTACGACACCCTCAATCAGGCAACTCATGAATACAAAGAAGCCGTAAAAGTCGGTTACAATCTCAAGCGAAAAGTGGTGCTGCATGCGATTTGGGGACTGTCACCGCTGGCGCTCTTCTTCGAGCCGAGCCTTTTTGGCATGATCCGTCCTTGGGATGGCTTCACAGGATTTTTTCACAATCTCGGTTTGTTTTGGCTATTCCTCGGCATAACCGGCCTCGTATTCCGGACCGTTCATTTGTTTTTCTTACAAGATCTGGAGACAGGATTGGCTTGGGCGGTCAAGATCGTCACCGACCCGTTCCACGACATCAAACTTTATTATAAGGCGCCGTATTATCTGTTGCGCGGCGATGTCGAGATCGCGCTCGACCATGGCCATTAAGGCGAGGAGCGGACCGTTCCCCTTATGGCTCGCTGCGGCGAGAGCCGATGAGCAATCATCTCAAAGAAAATCCGGCGCTTGATCGTCTTGTTGGTGGCGAGCGGATTTTCCCACCACCAGCCGCTGCGCTGCATTGCCTCGGCCGCCGCGACGAAGCGGTCCGCGACGGCGGCGTAATCCGCTTCGGTATAATTCAGGCTGAAGATGAGCCTGCCGGTGCCGATCCAACTCAGCGCCAGGCCTTCCGCCCGCAGATAGTATTGGAGCATCCAATTATAGGCGGAAGGCCGCGTGTAATCGATGGTCCAGATCGACGAGAGGTTCGCCACCCGCACCGGCAAGGCAGCTGCGTGCAGACGCTCGTTCAGCCCGGCGGCCCGGCGATCCCAAATTTCGTCGAGATCCTGATAATAGGCGCGGATCGCCGGTTCTTCCAGGCGCCGCAGGAACTCGTTCATCGCCGCCATCACATAGGGGTGCGAATTGAACGTGCCGCGGGCAAAGCAGATGTCTGCCGGCCGATCCTCGCGAAACCGCTTCATCAGATGTTTGCGGCCGCACACCGCACCGATCGGCAGGCCCCCGCCAAGCGTCTTGCCGTAGGTCACGATGTCAGCCTCGACGCCGAAATATTCCTGCGCGCCGCCCGGCGCGAGCCGAAAGCCGACGAAGACCTCGTCGAAGATCAACACGATGCCTCGTTCGGTGCAAACCGCGCGCAGCCGCTTCAGCCAATCGGCATAGGCCGTGTGGCCGAGATGCGCCTGCCGCGTGCTGTCAATGAGCGTCGAATCGGCGGGCGCTGCCTTGTTGGGGTGCATGATCTGCACCGGGTTGACGAGAACACAGGCGATGTCGCGTCGGCTGCGCAGCACGCGGAGCGAGGACTCCGACATCTCCTTCAGCGTGTATGTCTGGTGCGCCGGGAGCGGATTCCCGGGGCCTGGCTGCACATCGCCCCACCAGCCATGATAGGAGCCGCAGAAGCGCACCAGATGAGAACGCTTGGTGTGATAGCGCGCCAGCCGCACGGCCTGCATTACCGCTTCCGTTCCCGACATGTGGAACGACACCTCGTCCATGCCGGAAATGCGCGTCAGCCGTGCGACATTGTCGGCGACCACGGGATGATAGGAGCCCAAGACCGGACCGAGCGCCCGCACCCGCTCCGCGCCTCGTTCGATGCATTCCTTGTAGAAATCATAGCCGAACAGGTTGACGCCGTAGGAGCCGGTGAGGTCATAGAAGGAATTCCCGTCGAGATCGGTCGTCGTTACCCCGGACGAGGATTCGAGAAACGCACCAACCGGCAAGTTCCGGCGCACGAAGCGGCTGAATTGAAACGGGACGCGGTAGGATTCGGTGAATTGCAAATCGGAGATGAGGTCGGCGGCCTCGGCGGTCAGCTGCAATGTACGGGCGTACCGGCTGCGGTAGAGGACACTGAGTCGATCAAAATCGGCGCGCCGCAATGCGGCGACGGGATCCGGAGCGCCGTCGGCCGCGAAGATCCGGGCTTCGTCGTATTGATAGAAGGGCAGATGCCCAGCGAGGTATCGGGCGATCCGGGAGTGCCCGCCGAGCGAGAGATCTTTGGCCTTCGACAGCGCCAGGCGCGACTTCGCCATGACTGCCGACGCGGCCAGGCCCAAAGCGCCCAGCCCGTAAAAGGCCGCGGTTGTGATAGCCCCCTCCATCGCCGTGGTCCTTACTCGGCGAGTTTTACAAATACATGACGATGCGCGCGGCGCTCGCCAGGATCCTGCTTCAGGAAGACATCAACTTCCTATTGACGAACCGCATTCCGCGGCAACTGGCGAATCGGTTCATCGGCTGGTTCAGCCGGATCGAGCAACCGCTGCTGGCGCGGGCGGCAATCGGCATCTGGCGGCTATTCGCCGAACTCGACCTGAGCGAATCGGCGACGCAACGCTTCAGTAGCCTGCACGCGTGCTTCACCCGGAAATTGAAACCGGGCGCGCGTCCGGTCGAGGCCGATCCAAATGTCATCACCAGCCCCTGCGATGCCATCGTTGGAGCGTGCGGAGCCATTCACCACGCCGAGCTGATCCAGGCCAAGGGATTCCCCTATACGCTGGAGGATCTCTTGATAGATCCGCGGCTGGTCGAGCTCTATCTCGACGGCCAGTACGCGACATTGCGGCTCACGGCGAGCATGTATCACCGCTTCCATGCGCCATACGACTGCACCGTCGAGAAGGTTAGGTACATTTCCGGCGACACCTGGAACGTCAACCCGATCGCGCTCGCCCGCATCGAAAAATTGTTCTGCAAGAACGAGCGCGCGGTCATTCGGACGGTGCTGCGCCCATCCGGCCTCGTCGTGACGCTGGTGCCGGTAGCTGCGATTCTCGTCGCCGGCATCCGACTGCATTTTGCCGACGACTGCCAAGCTTCATTCAACAAGGGCCAGGAGATGGGGTGGTTCGAACACGGATCGACCATCATCGTGTTTGCGCCCAACGGCGTGACGCTCTGCGATTCGGTGCGGGAAGGTGCCGCAATTCGCATGGGAAGGCCACTAATGCGGCTGTCCTGAACCGCCCCTCGCTTCTGCCATATGCCGGTAACAAAGGCGTTGTTCAACTGACCAGCGGTTCAACAGAACAACGGTCAATGACGGCGCATCGTGAAGAAAATACTGATCGCCACTGACGCATGGCGGCCGCAGGTCAACGGTGTCGTGCGAACATTACAGTCTCTCGCCGCCAGTTCCCAAAAATTGGGCACCGAGATCGTATTCTTGACGCCGGAAGGCTTCCGGTCGTTTCCCTTGCCGAGCTATCCCAGCATCCGGTGCGCCGTTCCGACCTCGCGGGAAATCGCGCGGCGGATCGAAGAGGCTCAACCGGCTTCGCTGCACATCGCCACCGAGGGGCCGATCGGTCATATGGCGCGGCGCTATTGTCTCGACCGGGGCCTATTATTCACGACCAGCTACATGACGCGCTTTCCCGAATATATCTCGGCGCGGCTGCCAATCCCTCAATCGTGGAGTTACGCGCTGTTGCGCCGCTTTCATGCCGCCGCAGCGGTTACGATGGTGTCCACCCCGTCATTGATGGAGGAACTGGGCAATCGAGGGTTCAAGCATCTCGAAATGTGGACGCGCGGGGTCGATACCGAGCTCTTCAGGCCTGAGCGTGCCGTGACAATTGATATACCCCGTCCGATTTTCGCCAGTGTAGGGCGGGTCGCGGTGGAGAAGAATCTGGCTGCGTTCCTGGCGCTCGATCTGCCCGGCTCGAAAATCGTCATCGGAGAGGGCCCGCAGATGGCCGAGCTGAAACGCCGGTTTCCGCGGGCCCACTTTATCGGCCCCTTGGAAGGGACGACACTGGCGGCATACCTGGCGGCGGCAGATGTCTTCGTGTTTCCCAGCCGAACCGACACATTCGGCGTGGTTCAGCTCGAGGCGCTGGCGTCCGGCGTTCCGGTTGCCGCCTATCCCGTGCCGGGGCCACAGGACGTCATCGGCGGCAATCCCGTCGGCGTCCTCGATGAGGATCTCAAGGCCGCCTGCCTCAAGGCCCTGACGATTTCGCGGGCGCAATGCCGCGCGTTCGCGCTCTCGCAATCCTGGGAGAATAGCGCGCTGCAGTTTATCTCGCATTGTCGGCCGTGCGTGCCTGAGGCTGGCCCGAGATCCTCCGCTAAAGCGGCTCGACAATTGGGTCGCACCGGCGCTCGGCATCCTCAGCCTCAGGCGCCCCGATGACAACGGGCGCTCGCCCCTAATCGCCGAGCGATTTCGCCGTCACGTAATCGGCGAGCGCGTGGCGCGAGCGGGCGAGGTCCGCCCAGGGCCCCACAATCGCGAAGCTGGCGCGCGCCGTGGTCGGGAACTTGCCCGAGGCGAGCACAGGGTAGCGCGGCGAATCGGTTGAGGCGAGGGCGAGCGCCAACTCGTGCAGCCCCGGATTGTGGCCGATCACCAGGACCGCGCCGAGGCTCTCGTCGAGCCCGCGCAGGCGGCGCGAGAGGAGCGCGCGGCCGGCGAGATAGAGTGCATCCTCGAACCGGATGGACGGCGGCGCGGCGAAGCCGGCGAGCACCAGCTCCGCGGTTTCCCGGGTGCGCAGCGCGGTCGAGCACAGCACCAGATCGATCCAGCCGAGCGCTGAGGGCAGACTTTCCCCGACGCGGCGCGCCGTCTCGCGGCCGCGCCGGGTGAGCGGCCGCTCATGATCCTCCAACGCCTCGTCCCAGGCCGATTTGGCGTGGCGCAGCAAATGGAGCCGATGCATCGGTTGGCGGCCTCGGTTCCCTTAAAACATCTCGGGCGTGATGACGTTCTGCGGCCGGTTGGTCAAGAGGGCGGCGCGCATCGTCTCAGCCGATTTCTTGCGGGTGTCTTCCCAGGAATGCGGCGTCAGCCAGGCCGAATGCGGGGTGATGACGAGGCGGCCCTCGAGCCACGGCTCCTTGGCGCGATAGGCGCGCAATAGCTCGGGGATCGGCTCGACCGGCGGCTCGACCGGAAGGACGTCGAGCCCGGCCCCGGCGATATGGCCGGCGCGCATCAGGTCGAGGAGTGCGTCGAGATCGAGGATCGGCCCGCGCGCGTCGTTGACGACGACCGCGCCCTCGCGCAGCAGAAGGAGCTGCTCCTTGCCGAGGATGCCGCGGGTTTCCGGGGTTAAGGGCGCGTGGATCGACAGCGTGTCGGTCTGGCGAAGCAAGTCTTCGAGGGTCGCCGCCCGATCGATGCCGAGCGCCAGCTCGGCCCCGTTCGGCAGATAGGGGTCGTAGCACACGACCCGGAAATTGAAGGCCTTGGCGCGCAACGCCACCGCCGTCCCGATGCGGCCCAAACCGAGGATGCCGAAGGTCTGCGTGCCGAGCCGCTGGATCAGCGGATGCTGGAACGAGCGAAACGGCGCCGGCGGGTCCTTCCTCTGCAATTCGTGGTGCAGGAGGATCCCGCGGCGCAGCGTCAGCGCGAGCGCGATCGCGTGATCGGCCACCTCGGTCGTGCCGTAATCGGGGACGTTGCAAATGAGGATGTTGCGCGCAGCGGCGGCGGGGCGGTCGAGCTTGTCATAGCCGACCCCCATGCGGACGATCGCGCGCAGCCGGGGAAAGCGCGCGAGATCGGCGCCGGTGACGGCGAAACCCATGATCATCAGCCCGTCAGCGTCGGCGCAATCATTGTCGGAGAGCTCGGCGAGCGCCGCGGTGTCGCGCTTCACAATGTTGAGGTCGGGGCCAAAAACCTCGGTTTCGAGATTGTCGGGCTGCTGGCGGGCCTCGGGGTAAAGCACGGTGACGGGCATCGGCATTCCTCTCGTGTGAAACTCAGTCGCGCGCGACCCTGACCGGCTGGTGGGTCGCCGCCGAGCGGACGATCGCCTCGAACGCGGCGACGCCGTGCAACACCTCGTCGGCGGAAATCGGGTAGGGCGCCGCGCCGCCGATCGCCGCGGCGAACGCCTCAAGCTCGGCGAGAATACCGTTGAACCGGCGATTCTCGATAATTTCGGGCGCCGGCTGGGCGTGGCGGCCGGCCGGCATCGCCTCCGGGGTCTGGGTGAAATGGAAATCGAGCTCGGGCGTCAGAAGCTCGGCGCAGCCCTTGGTGCCGAACACCGCGAGGCGATAGCTGACCGCAGTTGCGATGCAGCTGAGCAGCGTCGCCGACATGCCGCTCTCAAAGCCGAACATGACGCTGGTGGTGTCCTCGGCATCGTAAGCGACGGCACGGCGCAGGCTGGTCGCATAAACTTCGTCGATCGTACCGAAGAGATGGATCATCGCATCGAGGTTGTGCACCCCCGATGCGGTCATGCCGCCCGCCGGCGCCTCCAAGGGATCGGCGCGCCAGGATTGCGGAGCCATGAAGAGCCCGGCGGGTGCGTTCTGCTCGGCGTGGCAATGGGCGATCGTGCCGAGCCTTCCGTCGTCGATCCGCGCCTTCAATTCCCGCATCCCGGGATGAAACCGGCGGGGATAGGCGACGCCCAGCACCACCCCGGCCCGCGCCACCGCGTCGAGCGCCCGCGCGGCGCTCTTGCGATCGAGGGTGAACGGCTTTTCCATGAAGACGTGCTTACCGGCCGCCGCGGCGCGCTCGACCTGGGCCCCGTGCTCGCTGTGCGGGGTCGCGAACACCACCGCATCGATTCCCGGGTCGGCGAGGATCGCATCGAGACTGCCGTGGAGAAGGATCCCATGCTCGGCGCAGAACGCCTCGGCATGGCCGCGCGTGCGGTTATGGCCCGCGGTGAAGCGGATCACCTCGCTTTTGCCCTCGACCGCGCCGATGAGCGTGCGGCCCCACCGGCCGATCCCGACGATCGCCGCACGAATCATGAATTTTCTCCCGCGCCAAACATTTCCCGCCCGCGGTTTTACACATTGCGCGCGGCCGGGGCCATGGCGTCGGAGCGCGCATCAGCGCTGTGCCGCAATGTCGAAGAGGATGATCCGCGTCCGTGAGCCCCTCACCCCAAGCCTCTCCCCGCTGGCGGCGCTGGCGGGGAGAGGGAGGAAGCCGCGGAGCAGGCGTGAAAGGGCGAGGGGCGGGTCCTCCTGTATCCCCGCTGTCAGCCGGCGCCGCGCACCCGCGTGGCGGGCACCATGAAATTGCCGGCGATCAGCTTCAGCCGCTCGTCTTCGCTCGCAAGGCAGGCGCTTCTGAGGGCGTGGATCGCGGCGCCGGCGGCAGTTTCATTCCACAACCAATCGCCGAGCTCGCGGCTCGACGGCTTGCCCTCTCCAGCACCCGCTTCGAGGTAATAAGCCTTCACATCGTCGACCGCGAAACGCAGCAGGAGCGGGGCGGAGAACCCGTCGCGCGGGCTCGGCGGCGCCTTGCCCCGCACCCAGTCGGCGACATAGCGGCCGCAATCGGCGATGCCCAGCCCACTGAGCCCGATCGCGGTGCGGCCATGCCGGCCGAACCAGCGGTCGTGAGCGCCCTGCAACAGCGGGATCTCGCTCTCCAGCCGCGCCGCAAGCGCCTCGGCCGAGCCGTCGACCGACGCGGCGGCAACCGGTGGAGGATGCCAGCCGGGTTCCGGCTGTGCCCGCGGATCGTCCTCGGCGAAATCCTCGATGATGGCCGGCCCTCCGGCGCGTTCGAGGAGCTCCAACGCGGCGAGGATCACCCGCCTCTGTAAGCCTGGATCGCTCGGCGGGCCGAACGGCCGGCCAAGCTCGAACGGGACCCAGAGCGCCCGCGGCGGCTTGGTGTTCTCGGTCTGCGGCCGGATCAGGCTGATCGCGACCGTTGCGATACCCTCTTCTTCGAGATAATGCCCGAGCGCGCTCACGGCGCGCGTGCAGAGCGGTCAAACCGGGGAGAGGATGACGGCAGTGACGGCATCTTGCTTGAGGCGGCCGGCGAGTTCCCGGGCATACGGCTCCATCTGGACCGGGTCGGTCGCGCCCATGAACGAATAATGGGTATCGGCCACCGACCCGATCACCCCGTCGGCGGCAAGGTCACGCAGGCGATCGAGCGGAAAGACGACGTTCCAATCCTCCTGAAACCCGGTCCGGTCGAAATTGATCGAGATGTGGCTGATCAGCAGATCTTCGGGCTTTGTGTCGCCCGGGATGACCCGGTAATCGGGGTCGCGTCCGCGAAACGGATCCTCGCCGCGCACGACGAGGCCAGCCGACGACACGATGGCGACGCGGCGCCCTGAGAGCGGGGCTCCCTCGACCCAGGGCCTCGTCGTGAAATCGGGGCATTCAAGCTCGGCAAGGCGCTGCGCCATTGCCGGCGGCAAATCGGTCAAGCGCGTCATTCTTTCTCTCCTCATGTCAACGAGCGGTTTGATTGGGGCCAATCCAGGAGGGCAAGCGCCGGCCGCACGGTTGCCTCGAGCAACTCGCGCTGCGGCTTCGAGCGGGCCAGCACGCGCACGCCCAGGATCACGCCGAGCAGCAATCGCGCAAGATCAGAGGGATCACGGTCGGGCGGAACCGACCCGTCGGCCTGGGCGGCGGTCACGGTGCGATGGAGGAACCCCTCGATCTCACCGAAGCGGGCCGCGATTTCGGCTCCGAGTTCGGGATCGTGAGGCGCGATCTCCAGCGCGGAATTGACCAGGAAGCAGCCGCGCCGATCGCCATCGTCGAGCGAGCGCTCGACGATTTCCTCGACAAAGGCGCGAACCGCCTGCTTCGGCGGCAGCGCCGATTCGAGGCGCGCGATGCGCTCGTGCGTAGAGCGTTCCGCATAGCGTTGGAGGGCCTGGCGGAACAGCGAGCGCTTGTCGCCGAAGGCGTTGTAAAGGCTCGTGCCGGTAATCCCCATGCGAGACGCGAGGTCGCGCACCGACGTTGCCTCGTAGCCGTCGCGCCAGAAGCAATCCATTGCCGCATCGAGCGCGGCGTCATCGTCGAACTCTCGGGGTCGTGCCATCCGGGATCGATAGCAGGATTTTGTATCGGATGGTACATAATATTGGGCGACGGCAATCGTCCGACATTGGCTGGGCGCCCGGCGTGTCGCGGCAAGAATTCGCCGCTACCTCAATGACAGCGCCTGCGCTCGCGGGTAGACTCCGCCGCTAGCCCGCCATAAGAACGGCGGGGAGGAGGAACGGTGAACACCAGCGCGCAGATCGTCGAGATCCGCCAGGGCGAAGCGAAGGTGGGGGATCCGCCGTCGCCGGCGCGCTTCATCAACCGCGAGCTGTCGTGGCTGGCGTTCAACGAGCGCGTGCTGACCGAAGCCGACAATCCTCGCCATCCGCTCCTGGAGCGGCTGCGCTTTCTGTCGATCTCGGCGGGCAACCTCGATGAATTCTACATGGTCCGGGTGGCCGGGCTCAAAGGCCAGCACCTCGCCGGCATCAAGACACTGAGCCAGGACGGCCTCTCCCCGGCGCAGCAGCTCGATGCGATCCACGAGCGCGCCGGGGCCCTGATGGAGGCCCAGCAGGTGACCTGGCTGTCATTGCGCCGCCAGCTCGCCGAAGAGGGCGTCGCGGTGGTCGAGCCGACCGACCTCGAACCGGGCGACCGCGCCTGGCTCGAACGGCGCTTCACGGCCGACATCTTTCCGGTGCTGACCCCGCTGGCGATGGATCCGGCCCACCCCTTTCCGTTTGTCGCCAATCGCGGGTTTGGGCTCGCCCTCCAACTCGAGCGGATCAGCGACAATGTGCGGCTGCAGGCCCTCATCCTGATCCCGGCCTCGGTCGACCGCTTTATCCGCCTGCCGGGCAGCCGCATCCGCTTTCTGCCGGTCGAGCAGATGATTGCGATGTTTCTCGATCATCTGTTTCCCGGCTTCGCGGTTGTCGCGCAAGGCGTCTTCCGCGTGTTGCGCGACAGCGAGGTCGAACTCGAGGAAGAGGCCGAAGACCTCGTCCGCCTGTTCGAGAGCGCATTAAAGCGGCGCCGGCGCGGCCATATCATCCACCTCGCGGTCGATGCGCGGATGCCGGTCGATCTTCAGCGCTTTTTGAGTGAGCACCTCGACATCGCCCCCGCCGATGTGTTCGCAACGCCGGGCATCCTCGGCCTCGACGACGCAACCCAATTGATCACCGACGAGCGCCCCGATCTCGTCTTCACCCCCTATAATCCGCGCTTTCCCGAACGCATCCGCGATTTCGGCGGGGATTGCTTCGCCGCGATCCGCCAGAAGGACATCGTCGTCCATCATCCCTATGAGAGCTTCGACGTCGTCGTCCAGTTCCTGGCCCAGGCGGCGCGCGACCCGGCGGTCGTCGCGATCAAGCAGACGCTCTATCGCACCAGCGATGACAGCCCGATCGTCAAGGAGCTGATCGAGGCGGCCGAAGCCGGGAAGTCCGTGACGGCGATGATCGAACTGAAGGCGCGCTTCGACGAAGAGGCAAACATCCGCTGGGCGCATGAGATGGAACGCGCCGGGGTCCAGGTCGTATACGGCTTTCTGCAGCTGAAGACGCACGCCAAGGTCTCGCTGGTGGTGCGCCGCGAGGGCGGCGAATTGCGCTCCTATGTCCATTTCGGGACCGGCAACTACCACCCCTATACCGCCAAGGTTTACACCGATCTGTCGTTTTTCACCTGCGATCCGGCGCTGTGCCGGGACGCGGCCCGGCTGTTCAATTTCATGACCGGCTATGCCCGTCCGGCCAGCCTCGAAAAGATCGCGGTGGCGCCGATCAACCTGCGGGCCCGCATCGCCGAACTCATCGAGGCGGAAATCGCCAATGCGCGGGGGGGCAAGCCCGCACAGATCTGGGCCAAGCTCAATTCGCTCGTCGACCCGGCCATCATCGACCTGTTGTACAAGGCCTCGCAGGCCGGGGTCAGCATCGACCTGGTGGTGCGCGGGATCTGTTGCCTGCGGCCGGGCGTTCCCGGTATGTCGGAGAACATCCGGGTCAAAAGCATCATCGGACGCTTTCTCGAGCACGGAAGGATCGTCTGCTTCGGCAACGGCAACCGGCTGCCGTCGGACCAGGCCAAGGTGTTCATCAGCTCGGCCGACTGGATGCCGCGCAATTTCGATGGGCGCGTCGAGGCGCTGGTGC
>Ga0210394_10001460_pt1 | contig 37681 bp, 49 predicted proteins | sample IncBWC12MmetaG_FD_160121 | JGI IMG/M metagenome (GOLD analysis project Ga0210394, IMG submission 160121) | Forest soil microbial communities from Barre Woods Harvard Forest LTER site, Petersham, Massachusetts, United States - Inc-BW-C-12-M | ecosystem: Environmental > Terrestrial > Soil >... | reverse complement strand
GTCATCGCCGGCTTGGCGTTCGGCACCGGTCTCGTCGTGAGCGGACTGCGCGCCGGTCCCGGCGTGACGACTCCATCCGCCACGCGCAACCCGTACTCGCAGCCCTTCACCTCGACGTCGATCTGGAACCAACCGATCGGCACCGCGGCCACATACAGCGCAACGGGAGTCGTCAAACCGCCGACCATCGCCACGCTCACCACAGATGCGGCGACGCTGATCCAGGACCCGACCGCACCGTTGACGGCGATCGAGCTGAATGGTGGCCAGCACAGCAACACCTGCGCCGTCACCGGCGGGACGCTCGGCACCGACCCGATTCCTGGCAGCCTGGTGCTTGCATCGAGCTCGCACAACAGCGGCTTCGCCATTCTCCACGCGGACGGACAGACCATCGACGAGGGTGGCGCCTTCGCTCGATGCGTTGCGAACACACCGGCGACGGCTGGGCATTTCAAGACGTATGGGACGATCTACGGCGCGGGTCTAACCGGTGGCGCCGGCGGCTCGGGGCTCTCATACCTCGGTGGCCTTCTCCGTCCTGGCGAGATCGCACCAGGCAAGCAAGGTGCACCACACGCGCTTGTCACCAACATCGACTGCGCCAACGATTGCACCCCGACGTCCCCGGGCTTTCGCTGGCCGGCGACGAAGAAGGATTCGTACGCCTACTCGCCGGGCGGTTCGACGCCGGCGTTGAGCATGGGTGCGCTCCTGGCAATCCCGCAGTCCGTGAACGTCGCCTCGCTTGGTCTCTCGCCGGCGGCGCTCGAGCTCGCCTGGACGCTGCAGAACTATGGCGCCTACGTGAAGAACGACAGCGCGCGCAGCGTGTTCACGCTCGGCGTCGAGCAGGGCGACGCGAACACCGCGGCGCAGTTCCAGACCGATTGGGGCTTCCCGCTCGCGACCGCCGGCGTTGGCGGCGCTGGATGGGGCGCGTCGGTGCAGAAGATCATCAGCGAGCTCGCGGTCGTCACGAACAACGGACCGACGTCGATCGGCGGTGGTGGAACGCCGCTGCAGCCGCTCGCAGCACCGCTGTCGACCAGCTGCTCCGGCGCGACCCTGACCGGAGCGTACCTCGCGGCCGCCACGCCGACAGCGGCATTCGACCCCGATGGCGATGGTGACGACGACTTCAGCGAGGCGCCTGACGCAACGGCGACACCGACGATCGCGCCCACGCCCACGTCGACTGTCGCTCCCACTCCGACAGCCACGCTGCCACCGACGCCGTCGGCGACGGCGTGCCCGTCCCCGACACCTGGTCCGACCGCGACGCCGACGCCTACCGTGAGCGCGACGCCCTCACCGACGATCGGGCCCACACCGACACCGTCGCCGACACCTACGCCCTCTCCGACTGCTACGCCACCGCCTGGAGCGCAGCACGTCCTGGTGATCATGGAAGAAAACAAGGGCTACGCGGCGACCCTCGGGACGTGCAGCGCGGACCCGTACTTCTGCTCGCTCGCAGCGAAGTATGTGAGCTTCACGAACAGCCACGGCGTGAGCCATCCGTCAGAGCCGAACTATGTCGCGTTCGACAGCGGCGGCATCCAGGGCTGCACGACCGACAGCTCGTGTGCGGCGAACTCGCTGAGCGTGACTGACCTCGGAGGACAGCTCACTGCAGCCGGAGTGCCATGGGTCGGTTGGATGGAGTCGATGCCGAGCGCGTGCTACACAGGCGGCTCGAGCGGCGGCTATGCGCTCAAGCACAACCCCTTCGAGTTCTTCAAGGACAACCAGGCGGTCTGTCGCGACGTCCCATATCCGGGGATCTCGTCGGCGCTCTCGACGTTCGACGGTGCGTCGGCTCCAGATTTCGTGTGGATAACGCCGAACCTCACGGACGATATGCACGACGGGACGGTGCAGCAGGGCGACGCGTGGTTGACACAGAACCTTGCCCCGATCCTCGCCTCGCCGTGGTTCCTCAACTTCCCGAGCACGGTCATCGTGACCATGGATGAGGGCGATGCCGGCACGACGAACCAGATCCCGACGGTGATCATCTCGAGCGTCTCGCAGGGGAAGGGGGCGGTGACGACGCTGATCAACCACTACGCCGTGTTGCGGGCGATCGAGGGTGTCTACGGACTCGGCTATCTCGGCGGCGCGGCGAGCGCTGCGGACATCTCAGCCTTCTTCGGCTGACCCGGTGGCCTGATGGCCTACGTCGGCAACTCGCCGCTCGCCACCGGCACCACGACCGTAACGCCGGTCTATGCGTCGGCGGTCGCCGGGCATGTCCTCATCGCATTCGTCACGGCGCGCGCAAGCACCGGCGTCAATACAACGCTCTCTGGCAGCACGACCGGATGGACTAAGCGCCAAGGCCAGGCGTCCGGCGTCGCCGTCGCGGAGATCTGGGACAAGATCGCGGTTGGGTCGGACACGATGCCGACGTGGAACGAGGCGAGCGGTCTCTATATGGACTGCCAGATCCTCGAGCTCAGCGGCACAACGGTCTATGAGCAAGGCGCAACGGGCACCGGCACCACCGCGACCACGATCACGCTGACGAACGGGGGCACGGATGGTGGCACGGGACGCGCGATCGTCTTCGGCGGCTCGCTTCGGTCAGGTGTCGCGCAAACGGAGAACCCGTGGACGAACAACATCAACGGCGCCGGCGTCGACACCGGCGTCACCTATCTGACCAATAACGGATCGACCAGCGGCGCTCAATTCACGATGAGCGGTTACAAGCTCACAGCGACGACGGGCACGACGGCCGACACGGATGTCATCGCGTTCAGCACGGCGGCCAACCGCTTCGTCTTCAACCTCGCGAGCTATAAGAGCGGCACGACCACCTGGTCGGAGACTGCCGCCGGCGCAGCCGTGGCGAGCGGCACCGCCGGCCAGACCCAGAACATGACCGGCTCGGCGGCTGCCGGCGGCGGAGTTGCGAGCGGCGCCGTCGCCTTCGGTCCTCTGCTGGTCACGGCCGCCGGTTCCGCGAAGGCAAGCGGCGCCGCGCTGCAGATCTGGCAGAGCACCGGTGCCACCGCGGCCGGCGCTGCCCTCGCCTCCGGTGCCGCCGGTCAGACCGCGCTCGACGTGTTGGCCGCTGCCGGCGCGGCCGTAGCGTCCGGAGCTGCTGTCGTCGTCGACACGACACTCCTGGTCGCGGCCGGCGCAGCGAAAGCGAGCAGCGCGGCGGCTCTGACGGATCTCGGGGTGCTCGCAGCCGCCGGTGCAGCGATTGCATCGGGTACGGCGCTGCAGACGGCGCTCGACGTGCTTCTGGCCATTGGAACCGCGAAGGCTAGCGGGACCGCCGCGGCGACTGCCGAGCAGGCGCTCGCAGCCTCAGGCTCGGCACTCGCGTCCGGAGCTGCGATCGCCACCGCGATCGACGTCCTGGCGGCCGCTGGCGGTGCCGTCGCTTCCGGCGTTGTCAACTGGTTCCCGCTGACCGTCACCGCAAACGGATCCTCGAAGGCCTCGGGCGCGGCCGCAATCGTTACCTTCGGTGCGCTGAGCGCAGCTGGCGCCGCGGTCGCGAGCGGGTCCATCGTCGCCACTGCTCAGCTCGCGCTGGCGGCTACAGGAGCGGCTGTAGCGGCCGGATCCGCTGTCGCCCGTGCATTGTTGGACGTCCTGGCCGCCGCGGGCGCTGCTGTGGCTTCTGGTGGGGCTTCACTCGTCGGTCCGCTGTCCGTGTCGGCCGCGGGCTCAGCGCTCGCCTCGGGTGCAGCCGCCGCGACGCTGCTTGAGGTTCTCCTCGCAGCCGGCTCCGCGAAGGCGAGCGGCGCAGCCAGCGAGTCGGCCTTGGGCGTGCTGTCAGCTGCCGGAGCGGCGAAGGCGAGCGGCGCGGTGACGGTTATTGCCTTGGAGGCTTTGGCCGCCGCCGGCGTGGTCATCGCCACCGGCCAAGCGGTCGTCGTCGAGCGAATGGTCCTTGCGGCCGCCGGCGCAGCCGTTGCGAGCGGGTCGGCCGTCACGATCGGAGCAGTGGGTCTCGCGGCCAATGGCGCCCCCATCGCCTCCGGCTCCGCTGCCTTCGTTGCTCTGCTGGTCGTCGCTGCCGGTGCTGCCAAGACGAGCGGGACTGCCAGCGCGGCAGTCGCACTGTCGGTCGCCGCGAACGGTGCTGGCATCGCCTCCGGCTCGACTTCTGCCCTTGTTCTCGGCGCTCTCGTGTCGGCTGGTCGGGGGCTGGCATCGGGAAACGCAGCCGCACTCGCGCTCCTAGCGGTGGCTGCGACCGGGACGGGTCGCGCAAGTGGCTCAGCCTTCGCCACGACCGCGGCGATTTTCTTCCTCGCGGCCAGTGGTGCAGCGATCGCCTCGGGCGGGATCGCCGGAACGATCGTCGGACCTCCGATCGATGTGCTCGCCGTTGTCGTTGCGGGCGCTTCGCCGCTCACGAGCGTCACGTCGAACGGCAGCGTCGCTGCGACCATGAGCGTGGGTCCTGCGCCAGGTGTGAGCATTTCGGCGGGAGGTGATAGGGTCACGTCAGGTCTGATCGAGGACGAGCTCCCGGTTGTGACCCTTCGGAGGAACCCTGTGTCATGACAGTCGCAGTAGCGACCATCGTCGGCCAGCCTGCCGTTGGCCAGGTCATGTTCCTCAACGCCGCTGGACAGGAATACGACCCGGCTTCGGTCGTGCTCTCGTCGGTGAGTCCGTTCGGCAACGCGACGCCCTACACGGTGGGCAGTGCACCGCAGGCGACGCGCGTTTCTCAGGGCGTGTACGCGCTCGCCTTCACACCGACGACCGACGGCGAATGGCTGGTCATCGGCGATGCCTTCGACGGCAGCGGCAACCAGCTCGGCGCCGGCATCTCGGCCTCGCTGACCGTCAGCCCTCGCCGCGGCGGCTCGCCGCAGCAGATCGCTGCGCAATCGATCGTCGAGCAATACATTGACCGGCCGCTGGCGGTCGTCACCGAGACTGTGGAGCTGTACTCCTACGAGGACGGGATCATCCAGCTGCCGCGGCGTCCGGTGATCGCCGTCACGGCAGTGCTGGGTCAGCTGGGCACGGCGTCCTTTGGCGACAGCGACGAGTCGTTCGACATGGGCTTCGAGGCGAGCCTGCTGACCGACTCCGAGGACATCGCCCCGAACATCCCCGTGGTGCCGCTTCCGACGGCGGACGCAGCCGGTCGCATCGCGGATCCCAACGTGCTCGCGTTCACGTGGTACTCGGTGACCTACACGCACGGGTGGGAAGACGAGGACGTCCCGCAGATCATCCGCACGGTCCTCGCCGCGGTGGCTGCGCGCTTGACAGCCAACCCTGACGGCGTGACGAGCGAGCGCATCGGCGCCGGCTACGCGGTGACCTACACGGGCGTCGGGCCCGCGTGGCTCACGCCCGACGAGAAGGCCGCCTTGTCGCAGTTCCGACCGTACCGTGTCGGCAGCCTCGTCACCAGCACGCCCATTGGTGGGCTTCCCTGATGCCGACCACGCAGCAGCTGGGCGCGACTGGAGGAGCTGAGGCCTCGGGCCAGGCCGACGCCGCGCCGACGACCTTCTGGCCGCCAGGTCCGGGCTGGCAGCATCTGCTCACCAAGCAGATCACCGTCGAACATATCGGCGACGTCGCCGAGGACACCTATGGCAATGCGATGCCATCGATCACGAGCGTCGACGTCGTCTTTGGCTATCTCGAGCCGATGAGTGAGGCGATCCACCTGGTCGAGAGCGACACGCTGGTCACCACACACCAGGTCGTGCTCCCGCCGCAGATCGAGCTCACCGCTGACGACACTCTCATTGTCGACGGCGTCAGCTATCGCGTCATCGAGGCGCTGCATGTGCAGAACGCTCGCACCGGTGTCGATCATCACGTCGAAGGGCGCGTCGTCCAGGTGAGCGGTTGATGGCGCAGAACCTGATCATCCGCTGCGAGGAGTGCGGTTGCCGGATGCGTCTGGAGCGCGAGATCCTCTGGCCGCAGGAGATTCACCTCGTCTGTCACGGCTGCGAAGCGGTGCTCGTCGTCACCGTCGACAAGTTCGAGGAATGGGCGAAGGCTCATCCGGTGCCGGTGTGATCTCGTTCACGCCAAATCCCAGCTTCGAAGCCGAGCTCATGGCGGATCCCGAGAGCCAGGCGGCAATGATGTCGTTCAAGGACGTCGCGCTCACGGCCGCGCAGGACGCTGCACCCGTCCTGACCGGTCGCTATCGCGATTCGCTGTTTGCCGACGAGGAAGGGCTCGGAAGCACAAGCTCCTTCTGGGCGCTGATCGAGTACGGCAGCGTGAACGACTCACCGTCGGCACCGCTGCGCCGAGGCGTCGAGGCGACCGGTGTCGCGTGGTCGGATCCATGAGCGTCGTAGTAATGCCCGACGCCGTGCTCCTGGCGCGCGCCGTCCTGGTCGCAGACGAAGCGGTGGGCGAGGCTGTCGGCGACCGCGTTGTCACGATGTCACCGCAGGACACGACGACAGCGTGGATCCGCCTGCATGCCCTCGGAGGCCCGCGCTCAATCAGCGCACCGCAGCGCCTCGCGGACCGCTCAATCCAGGTGGACTGCTTCGCGCCGGCGAGCGCGCCGAGTGGCCCGCTCTACAGCGGGGACAGCGGCGCGATGGCGCTCGCGCTGTTAGCCGAGGCCGCGCTGTTCGCCTCCGCGGGCTTCAGCAACCCAGCGGGCATCATCGTCTACGTCCGCGAGATCCAGGGATTGCAGTCGTTGCCAGACACGTCCAGAACTCCACCCACACCGCGCGTTCTCTTCACCGTCTCGCTCACCGTTCACCCGCTTCCCTAGGAGGAAACCATCGTGGCAGGACAATCCGGCGCCAGTGTGCGCATCGCGATCAAGGGGCGCGTGCTCACCGCACCGCTCGGCACCACGGCGCCGTCGACTGTCACGGCTGCGTGGCCAGTCGGTTGGAACGACCATGGGTTCACCGATCAGGGCGGCGTGGTGGTCACGCCGAAGATCACGTCCTACGACGTGAAGGCGTGGCAATCGGACACGCCGGTTCGCTCCCGCATCGTCGAGCGGATCCGCGAGATCCAGGCCAAGCTGATCCAGGGGGGCGGGCTCAACTCCGTGCTGTTCAACGGCGGCGGCGCATGGGCGATCATCGGCACCGCCAACATCGCGTCGCCGACCTACGCGGCGGGGACCGCGACCGACTCAGGCGCGGCCTGGACCGTCAACGCGTATGCGGGGCTCACCGTCTATGCGGGCGCAAGCTCGATGGTGATCACCAGCAACACGGCGACCGTGCTCACGGGCTCGTCGTGGGTGGGCGGCACGCCAACCGCCGGCACACCGTTCGTGATCGCGTCCTCGTCGCCCGCGCTTTTCCAGTACACGCCGCCGACGCCCGGCGTCGACGACAACCGGATGCTCGGCCTTGAGTGGAACGACGGCACCGTGATCAAGCGGGAGATCTACCCCCAGGCGCTGGTCATCAACGTCAATGGCTACGCACTGAAGGCGACCGGAGAAATCCAGTACGACGTCACGTTCCGGTGCAACACGGACGCGTGGTTCGTGCTCAGCAACGACCCGCTCGACAACCCATATCCATCGCTGGTCGCGTAGATCTCGATGGGAACGATCAATCTCGATGAGCGGCGCAAGTCACTCGAACCGATGGTCGTCAAGGCCAACGGGCACAGCTACAAGCTGCCCGTCTATATGCCTGGCACCATCATGTCGTCGATGCTCGCCCTCGCCAATGCGCAGGCGGACCCTGCAGCTGCAACGCCGGCGATGCGCGACGCATATCGGGCGCTGTTCGGCGACGACAAGGCCGAGGCTGCGATGCGCGACGTCGGGCTCGACGAGCTGCAGCAGATAGTGCAGGAGGCATACAAAGTTGGGCCGGGGGAACGGAAAGCCTCGCCGAGATCCTCACCGAATGGTGGGACGCGGTCGAGGCGGACTTCCAACGGTTCTACGGGCTAGATCTTCACGAGTGCGTCTGGGGTGAGTCGGCGCAAACGCTGCGCCGACTCATCAGCCTGGTGCGCTATCTGCCGAGCGAAGGCGCGCTCTATTACGAGACTCACGATGAAAAGGGCAACCCGACATATGGGGCGGCCAAGCCGACGGCTCGGACCGTGACGTCGCTGTCCGGCGTCAACCTCGCGGCACTCTATGCCAGCGCGGAGCAAGGACTGAACTGACGTGACGACTCTCGCCGGCAAGGCGCTCGTCCCGTTCGAGGCTGACACATCAGGTCTGCTCGCGACCATCTCCGGCGCCGTCGGCGAGGCTGGAAAGATGTTCGGTGGCATGGTGCCGCTTGCCATCATCGGCGGGATCGCAGCTGCCGGCGCCGCGGTCGTCGACCTGGCGTCGAAGTATACGAGCGCAACCGACTTGATGGCCGCGAACTCGGGGATCACCATCAAGCAGGCGAACCTGATCGGGTCGGCGTTCCTGGCAACGGGCGGCCAGACCACGTTCACCGCCCAGGAAATGATGACGGCGTTTGCGCCGGTATCGGGTCAGCTCGCGACGCTCAATGGTGGTGCGCTCAACGCTGCGCAGTCGATGTCATTCATGTCGGCTGCGATGGCGCTCGCAGAGGCGACTGGAAGGCCCCTCGCATCGACGGTGTCGTCGCTCGCCAGCGTAATGCAGGCATATGGCATTCCGGTCAAGGACGCGGCGAGCGCGAGCGACCTGCTCTACAACGTCAGCCGCTCGTTGAACATGCCGATCGATTCCGTCGCCAGCGCAGTCGACAAGCTGCACACCAAACTCGGGCCACTGGCGCCATCGCTGAACGATGTGGGCACGCTGCTGCTCGACCTGGCGACTCACGGCGTCAGCGGTTCGCGCGGTCTGCTCGCGGTGAACACGGGCATGACGACGCTCCTCGGCGGCTCGAAGGCCACGGACGCCGAACTCAAGACGCTCGGGCTGAACGTATTCGACGCCAATGGGAAGTTCGTCGGCATGGCATCGGTGATCGGTCAACTCACACCGAAACTCGCCACGATGACCGAGGCGCAGCGACTCGCTGCCGAGAAGGCGCTGTTCGGTTCCGGCGCCGCCAAGACGCTCGACGCGACCATCATGGCCGGGCTGCCCGGCTGGGATAAGGCGGCGATCGCAGCTGACAAGACGGGCACCGCCCAGGCGGGTGCGGCGAAGGCGACCGACAACTTCGCCGGCATGTGGGATCGGCTCAAGACGCGCGTCATCGATTGGGCGACAGCGCTCGGCATGCAGTTGATGCCGGTCGTGACGACTGTGTTCGGCTTCCTCGTCAACACGGGCATCCCTGCTCTCGGCACACTTGTCGGCTGGGTCACGGACGTGATCAACATATTCGGCGGTCTCGGGCCCGTGCTGCTGGTGGTCGCCGGCGCGCTCGGAGCATGGATCGCCGCCACGCTCGTTATGAAGGGAATCGGATTCGCGACGTTCATCATCGAGTACATCACCCAGGCGGGTCTCGCCGCGGGTGTGACCGGCGTCTGGGCCAGCGTTCAGGCCATTCTCAACGCGGCGCTGCTCGCGAACCCGATCGGCGCCATCATCATCGGGCTCGTCGCCCTGGCGGCGGTGATCCTCCTGGTGGTCACCCACTTCAGTCTCGTCGAGAGCGTGGCGAAGACGGTTTGGAGCGCGGTACTCAGCGTGGTGATGAGCGTCTGGAACGCCATCAAGGGCGTTGTGCTGCCGATCCTGGCCGTCATCGAGGCGGCGATCTCGGTCGCGTTCAACGTCATCAAAGCTGTGTTCACGACGGTGCTGCCGGTGATCCTCGCTGTCGTGCAGGTCTGGTGGACAGTGGTCTCGACGATCTTCAAGGTGTACCTGGCGATCATCATCGGCGTGCTCCAGGTCGCGTTCAGCGTCATCACCGTCGCGTGGAACGTGCTGAGCACAGCGGTGAAGATCATCGTGCAAGCCCTCTGGGACGTCGTTTCGCAGATCTTCCAGATTGCCGCGGCGATCGTCATCGGCGTCGTCTCCGGTATCGCGACCGCTCTCGTCGCGATTTGGAACGCCATCAAGGGGTGGGTGCTGCCGATCGTCGGCGCGATCGGGTTCGGAATCACCCTCGCATTCACCATCGTGCGCGATACCCTCGCCGTCATCTGGTCGGTAATCACCGCGGTGATCAAGACGGTGTGGGGCGCGATCACCACGGTGTTCACCACGTTCGCAACGGTGATCGGCGGCATCTTCAACGGGATCCGCTCGGTGCTGAGCGCCGTCTGGACTGGCATCGGCAATGACGTGACCGGTGCGTGGAACGGCATCGTGAGCATCATCAAGGGCGCGGTGAACCTGATCATCTCGATCATCGACGGGATCATCGGCGGCATCAACAAGGTGACCGGTGCGATCCCCTTCCTCGGGTCGAAACTGCAGATCCCGCTCATCCCGCAGTGGCACGCCGGCGGCGGCTACTTCGACTCGCCAACGATGATCGGCGTCGGTGAGTCTGGCCCCGAGGTCGTCCTCAATCGCTCGCAGTTCCAGTCGATGATGGGTGGCGGCTCCGGTGCGAGCGGTGGCGCGGGCCAGGCGGCGCCGATGTACAACGAGTTCCACGTCCACGGCATCACCGCAGCTGAGGTCATCCCTGCGATGCGCGCGGAGATCGGCCGTTGGCACGGCCAGGCGCTGCAGCTCGCGGCCGCGAAGGGTAGGCGCTGATGGCCACCTGGACGAGCGCATCTGACGTCACGGCCGGCGACCGTTTACTCAACGTCAGCCGCGCTACCCGGCAGCTCAGCGATGGTGCGCAGGTCTTCCTCGAGTACGACCCCGGAGCAGCAGCGCCGAACCAGGTCTCGCTCATGCTCGCGGCGGACCACATCAGCACGCCCGTCTTCGTCGCCTCGATCTCGTCGAACAACTTCGACGTGCCAGGACTGCCACAGGCGCTCGACCTGGTCGTCGACGGCAGTGACAACCTCTACGTCATCGGCCAGGACAGCTCGAGCAGCGACAACCTCGGAGTCCAGGCGTTCACGAAGGGCAGCGGTCACACGTGGAGCGCGCAGCCATATCTCAACCCGGGCCCGAGTCAAACGGAGGGACAGAACCTCGGTGGCTTCGCTGCGCTCTGGTGCAACACCGGCGGCGGTACCGGCCAAGCGGGTCACCTGATCGTCATCTGCGACGACGCAGCCGGCAACGACTACGTCGTCATCATCGATGCGGGAAAGGCGCTCGCTGGAACGCAGAGCAGCCTCGTCACCAAGTGCACTATCAACCCGCCGTTCCTCGGCGGCGCTGGATACGCCGCGTCATCGGGCTCGAACCTTGCGCTCTCGGCTGATGGCTTCGGCGCTACCAGCGGGGTCGCCGCGAGTGCCACCACCGCGACCTCGTTCTGGCTCGGCGCGTGGGGCGTTACCTCGAGCGGCACGTTCACGGGCGGCGGCGGCCTGAGCCACAGCCTGACGTGCGGCACTCTCTCGCTTACGACGAAGATTCAACTCATCCGGCAGAGTTCGAATCTGTGGGCGGCAATTTATCGCTCCACGGGCACGCCGGCGCAGCTCTCCGTGCAGACCTGCTCGAGCTCGGCGCTGCTGGGCTTGCTCTCGGCCATCGGCACGACGTCGAACTTCCCTGCTCAGGGCGCGAGCCTCGCGTGGGCTGCCGCGGCTGGTCCGACGACGCCGACGAGCACGATCCTCATCCTCGGCTGGTCGACGCTGGCGTCGCACCTCGACGACCTGCTGCAGATGACGATCAATCTCTCGACGCCGACGGCGCCGGCGGTAGGTGCGGTGACGACGATCAACGCCGCGGTGTCTGGCGGCGGCGCGTCCGCGGACATGTCGACGCTGCGCATGGTCACGCAGCCGGTGGATCCGCTGCATGTGGACTGGCAGGCGTACAAGAGCACCTCGACCTACGGACTGCTGGGCTACTACACCGCGGCGCCGCAACCGCCAGGGCTGCCGTTGCTGACCTCGCCGACCGGTGGTGTGGTTCCACTCGTCGCCGGCAACCTCGTCCTCGACTGGACATTCGTACTGGGCCAGCCGAGCGATGCGCAGACCGGTGCCTATGTGCGCCGCGATTCGGCCGCTGGCTTTCAGTGGTGGACCGGCGCGGCGTGGACGGCGGCGCAGGCCGGCGCGACGGGCGGCGCCGAGGTTGCGGTTACGGGGCTGACGACGGTCTCGCAGGTCACCACGAGCACCTGGACGGCGGCGGGCATCTACTCCTACTCAGTGCAGACCATCGGCGCCACCGGCCTGCTCAGCGGCTACGCGTCGGCGATCACCTTCCAGATTGCCAACATCGCGCCCTCCACGCCCACGCTGACGGCCGTCTACAACGCCGCGACCAATCAGACGACCGTGACGCTGACGGGCAGCGCAGGCGGTCCCACGGGCGATGTGTGGTTCAGCGACAACGGCGGCGCGACCTGGACGCTGATGCGCGGCGCCGCGGCGCTCACGTGCTATCCAACGCCGGCGGTGCTCATCGATCCCGAGCAGCCGTCAGGTGTCACGCGCCAGTACCAGGCGCAGGTCTGGACGGGCGCGCCGGTGAGCTATTCGGCCTTCGCCGCGGCCTCGGTGACCGGACAGGTCTCGGCCTTCTGGCTGATCGACCCGCTCGGCCTGGTGCCGGCCGTCAACGTCTACATCAAACGCGGCACCTACAAGACGACGGTGCGCAAGCAGCAGACCGAGCACTTCCCGCTCGGCTCGCCCTTCTCGCTCGTGGCGTTCGGCGGTCTCACCGGGCGGCAGTTCGACATGACGCTGCTGACGACGAGTGTCGCCACGGAGACCGCCCTCGAGGCGCTCCTCAGCCTAACCCGCACGATCCTGCTGCAGTCGCCAGAACCGCTCCAGGTCTACGTCAACAACATGACCGACGTCGGCACGGATCTGCCCGTGATCGAGACTGCCCACGCCAGCTTCCGCGAGCATGCGGTCACGTTCGTCGAGGCGGCGCGTCCGTAGTGCCCGGTTCGGGCGTCGTCAACATCTCGGCGAAGTACTCGCAGGCGCTGAAAGGCTCGAGCGTCACGCCGATCGCTGCCGCCGAGGTCTGGGGTGGCGAGGTGCTGCTCGCGCGGTTCCAGATGGAGGCGAGCAGTTCGCTGACGGTCGATCGCAACAACGCGATGCGCCGCACGATTTCGGTGGTGCTCACCGAGGGCGTCGCCTTCGATCCACTCGGCAACATCGTCCCGGTCGTGCCGCGCGGGCCCAACGGCATCTTCACGCCGTACGGCAACGAGCTCGTGACCTACTCGGGACTGGCGTACCCGGATGGGACGCAGGAGCTCATTCAGGACGGTGTCTTCGGCATTGGTGAGAACGATATGGACGGCAGCGGGGCCGACCTGGTTGTGACGCTGCTGGCGAGCGACCGGGGCGCAGCGTTTCAGCGTGCGGGCTTCGCCGACCTCTGGCCCGTGACGCCCGGCGTCGATCTGGGCGGAGAAATCCAGAGGATGCTCTCATCGCTGCCGGTCGGCTTCACGCCGACGTTCAACTTCGCACCGACCGGCTTCCTCACGCCGGCGGCGCCGCCGATCTTCAAGCCCGGTGACGACCCGTGGGCGGGCGCGATCCAGATGGCAACGGACGCCGGCTGCGAGCTCTTCCCGGATCCGACAGGCGTGATCACGCTGCTGCCGGTTCCGAACCCCGTGGGCTCGCCGACCGCCTGGACCTACGCCGAGGGACTCGGCAACCTGGCCACCGAGATCGTGCGTTCGCTGAGCCGCAAGACGGCGTTCAACTACGTCATCGCGACCGGCTCGGGCTCAGGCGTCGCGGTACCGATCCAGAGCCAATCGCCACATGGCATCGACCTCAACTCGGCGAGCTCAACCTTCGTCGGCGGTAAGTACGGGCGCCAGGTTCTCAACTACACGTCGCCGAATATCAACGTGCAGGCGCAGGCCGACACCGTCGCCGACGCCCAGCTACTGCTCTCGCTGGGCTCGATCGAGGCGATCACGCTCACCGCGTTCCCGAAGCCGGACCACGACGTCGACGACGTGATCTCGGTCACCCATACGCCGACCGGAATCGCAGCCGGCCTGTACGTCATGGACGGCTACACGAAGGGCTATGGCTCGGGCGGCAAGCTCGTGGCCGGCTGCCGGTCTATCGCCGCCTTCCCACAACCGTCATAGGAGCAGCCATGACCAACCTCGGAGGCCCGCAGCCGCCGCCGGCAACGCCTGGTGACCTAGCCATCGCCCTCACCAGCACGCCGAGTCCTGACTCGAGCACAACGGCCGGCGCGGCGTCGCTCACGCTGGCGAGCGGCGTCGTGCAGTCGATCCAACCAGGGCCGCCGCGAACGCTGACGGTCACGATCCTCGGCAACCCCACACCGGCGGCGGGAGTCGTCTACGCGCCGACCTACTCGCCGCGAACCGGTGACACCGTCTACATGCTCGTCAACGGGACCGATTACACCGTGCTCTACGGTCCACCAGGCGCGCCACCGCCGGCGCAGGTCGGTGAGTACAAGGCGTTCGGCGGAGCGGTTTCGGATCCCGCGTGGTTGCTCGCTGACGGCTCATCGTTCAACGGCACCACATATTGGGAGCTGGCGGCTTTCCTCGGCGGGACGACGCTGCCAGACGCGCGCGGCGTGGCAATCATGGGCGCCGGCGTCAATGGCATCGTGCTCGGAACGCGTTCCGCGCTCGGCAGCCAGCCCGCGCACACGCACACGAGCGCGGCGCACCTCCATGGCTCGGGCGGACCACACACCCACACTACCGAGGGATTCCAGAACTCGAACCTGACCGCTGGAGCGTCGGGCGTCAACGTGGTCGGCGGCTCGGCGACCTCAGGAAGCACCGACCCCGGCAACACGGCGAGCACCACACCTGGCGCGACTGGCTCGACCGGCTCCGGCACCGCGAACGTCCCGCCGAACCTCGGCGCGAACGTCTACATCAGGGCGTATTAGGCCGTCTTCAGCGCGGCCTCGATGTGCGCGAGTGTGAGGTCTCCGGTGGCGAGCGCGGCCGCGATCGCTGGGATCTCTGCGAGAGCCGCCGACTGCGCCGCGGACAGACCGGCGCCGGCCACCGCGAGAACGCCGCTCGCCGGAGGATAGCCCGCGTTGTACGGGCTCACCGCGCGCCGGATGATATCGATGTTGTTCGGCGGCGTCGTCGCGAGGGACGTGCCGCCGTTGAGCGCGACGGGCTGAAACACCGCCGCGTGAAGGTCTGCGATCTGCTGCTCTGCGGCCGCGCTCATGGTGTCAACCTCCGATAGATCGATGACGAGGTGCGGGCCGTTCCCGTCGGAGCAGGCTCGCATGTCGAAGCCGTTTTGATATGTCGCCGTCCACACCTGGTAGTACGCGCCCGACGCGTCATAGATCGCGACCCAATGCGCGGCCGCGGCCGGAGGCGGCGTCGGGACCGCGTTCCCGGTGCAGTGCACCAGGCCGACGACGTAGTGACCGAGCGGTATCGCCGCGGCGACGACGTCCGCGAGATTCCCTGCGACGACGCTCGTGCGCGCGGCGCTCAGCACCTTCGCGACGCCGGCGGCGAGCATCTCCGCGGTTGAGTTGTCCTCGATCGGCATCACGACGGCCTTGTCTGCCAGACGAAGAATCGATTGACACGCGAGCGATCCGCACTCGGCGTGGTCTGCGAGCTGAGACTCTGCCGAGCCGACGACCGGCGCGATGAGGGTCAAGCGGGCGGTGGAGCAGGCGTGGGCGCAACTGGAGCGACAGGTGTTCCGCCGAACGCGTTGTTCAGCGAGTCGATCGCCTTCGACGCGGCCAGCAGGATCCCGCTGATGATCGCTATCTGCGGCCCGTATTTGACAGAGTCGGCGGGAACGGCCTGCGCGAGTGCGGTCGCGCCGAGGCCGAACGTGAACCCGAGAAGGCCGACGACCGCCAGGCCGTCGTGGCACCAGTTGCGCAGCTGCGTGAGCGTCGGCAGTTTCATGGCGCCTCTCCGAACGGCTCGGAGACGACGTCAGCCATGCCTGAGCGCTTGGCGATCGCGCGGTGCTCGCCGGCGCCGTAGAAGCGCGCATACGAGCTCCACTCGCCCTCGGCGTTGGCGACGACACGCGTCGTGTAGTCGGTGCCGTCCGGGCGCGAGAGCATCGAGTCGACCTCCTCCCCGGCGCCGAATCCGGTGCCGTGGATCACCACCTGGCCGCCGACGATCGCAGCCTCGACGCGCGCGCCGACCGGCGGCGGCTCCGCGAGCTTGGCTTTGGCCGGCGACGCCTCGGGGCTCGGTTCGCTGAGTTGCTCGGTCATCGTCGGCCTCCTCGGGTGGGTTGTGGATCGAGCGCCCGCGCTTCACAGCCGGGACAGCTCGGCGGGGGAAGGCGGCGAGCCGCGGCTCTGGCGAAGTACTCGCCGCACAAGGCTCTGGCATTCTCGCGGAGTTCCTTGAGGCGCGCGCGTTCGGAACCTGGAAGGTCGAGGAGTTCCGCCAGGGCCTCATCGCCGGCCTGGTCAATCGCGTCGCTGGCGCGCATGCCGTGTCGTGCGTCGGTCGTCAGCGCGGACGTGACTGGATCACCTCACGCCGCAGTGTGGACCCCGGCGCGGGGAATCGCAAGCGCCGAGGGTCAGTCCTAGGCCGGCTTGTCCCCTCTGCTCAGCTGCTCGATGATCTCCATCGCCACCTCGAGACGTTCCTTGAGCCAAGCGACCTCGGACTCGTCCGACGCCTGGCGCGTGACGACACGCGGCACCCGATCGATCGTCGTCGAGCCGGGCGGATAGCGCCACTCGGACATGATCTTCGCCGAGGCGACCAATTCGGGATCCACGCGGTCGAGGTCGATCAGCCAGTGCCCGAGTTCGTTGCGCTCGGCCAGGAGCTTGCCGTCCCGGCGCCAACGATGCAGCGTCTGGGACGAGAGCCCGAGCTCCACCGCGGCCTGGGGAATGGTCCGCAACCGGGCGGGTTTCGGCGACGGAGCTGGTTTTCGCCTCGCTCGGGTCACCGTGATCGGGGACGGTACACCGGGTCACGTCAGGTCCACAACCGAACGCTCGTTCGCACCGCCGGATGGCTGACCGGGAACCGAGGAGAAGGCGTGCACGAAACGCCGGGCCAGCTCGCCAGGATCGCCGCCTTTCGCGAGCTCCTCACGGGCCCGTGCCTCGATCGGCCCGACGTCCTCGATCAGCTTGTGGCGCTCGGCGACGCTCATGCCGTGGACAGAGCCCTCGCCGTACTTGCGCACGAACACGCTGAGCTCGGCGTGGCGACGGATGCGATCGTCGATCATCGACTGGTCGAAGGCTGCGAGCCGCATCTCAACCGTCGTCGGCGCTGGCGGTTCGAGGAGTGGCTTCGGCTCTTCCCGGACTCGCTCTTCGACGGCGAACTCGATGCCGAGCCGAAGGCGAGCGAGCGACGGGAACCGCTCGCTGGTCTCGCCGAGCAGGATCACCGCCGCCATCACGTCGCTGAATGAGAACTGGTCGAGCGACTTCCGCCAGCCGCTCCAGGTCTCGGCCGCGCCGGCGACGGGGTCGGTTGGCCAGCGCAGCCCGGCGACCAGGCGGATCTCCTCGAGGTCAGCGTTGCTCAGCACTTCTGGCCTCCTCGGCGCGCATCTCGGCTAGTCGCGCCTTCTCGGCTCGGACGCGCACGTCGACGGGGTTCTCCGATGGCGCGGTGAGCGCCGGAGGTCGGATTCGACCGATTGGTGTTCCGGCCTGGTGGCGCTCGACGTCGCCAACGATCCAGGCGAGTCGCGCAGGTTGCTCGTTGCGTCGCGCGAGCTCGCGAACGGCGATCGCCAGGACCTCATCGCGATGCCCGGCGTCGCGCAGTTCCTTCGCGGCAGCGCCAACCCGCGCTGGCATTCTCGCGACCGGCTCCGCTCCTGCTGCTCGACAGGCGTCGACGTAGACGCCGACCAGGTCGACACGTACTGGTTCCAGAAGGTCGGCAAATGCCGCGGCATCGTCGGCTGCTGCTGCCACTACGACGGAGCCGTTAGGCGTAGTCGTAGTGGTTACCGGGTTAACGGGACGGGACTCCACGCGCGCGCCCGAGGGCAAAGGCTTAAGCAAATCTGGAGCATTTGCTTCGGGGTTTGATCTTGAAACGCGTCCCCCGCGCCTTCCAGCTTCCCGCCTCTTAACAATTAAATCCGAGGGCGGAAAATACGCAGCGACGTCGTGGACGACGAACGCACCGCCCTCGCCGCGCTCCCACCGGCCAGCCTCGACGAGCTCAGCAATTGCTCGGGTCGGCACCCCTTGCGTTCGCGCAAGCATCGAAGCACTTGCTTGAGCAATTGCTCCGCCATTCTCGGGCCAGCCGGCGCCGATGAAACTGAGTCCAAACACCCATAGAAGGCGTGCTCCCGGCGTCAACGCGAGCAGCTTCTGGTTGTGCCAGGCGCGGTCATCCAAGCGGGCCCAGGTCACTGGCTCTCCAGCGTGAGCACGACCGCCTCGACGGCCACCTCGAGGTCCTGCCGGTCGTTGCCGGTGTCAATGAGCTCGAGCACCGTGTTGATTAGCGACGCGAGCTCGCCGTCCACCAGGCCGACGCGCGGCGTCATCGCCGCCACCACGGCCGTCAGCGCCTTGAGCATCCGCCGTGCCTCGGTCGGCGTGAGGTCCTCAGCAATCCACCACGGCACCATCTGGGGGTGGGCTACGACCACCGACAGCTTTCGTGCCTTACCCTCAACCCGCTTTTCTAGCCCAGCCTCAACCGGGTCTTGTTGTCCGACGACGTCCTGATTGGAAGGCTGAGTTTGTGAAGGGTCTCCGTCTGACACGTTTCCTTCCAAGCTGGATGTCGCCGGTTCGAGTCCGGTCTCCCGCTCCATTGTCACCGACGGTGATTCACTCTCAGCATTGGTTGGAAGGACGTCGTCATCTAGGGCGGGCACGGAGAAATCTCGCTGTCCGCCCGCACTGTCATCAATGCTGTACGTTCGCTGACCGTGAAAGTCATCGGCGCTCCCACACCCGTCTGGGATGCGGCCGTCGATGCCTACCTTGGGCGTCTGCGCGCTGACAATTGCACCCCGGCCACCATCGAGACGTACCGCACCCTGCTCATCGGCGGTCGATCCGTCGCCTTCCGGAAGCGCCACGAGGTGACGAACCCTGGCCAGCTGGTGCCCGTCGTGCTCGAGTCGCTGAAACGAGAGTTCCTCTGCGACGGCTTGCGGCCATCGACCGTCGACGACTACTGCCGGGTGTGGCGCAGCTTCTCGAGCTATTGCATCGATCGCGGCTGGCTGACCTCTGTCGACATCCTCCGTGTCAAGGGACCGCGGCAGCCCCAGGTCCGCCCGCCGGTTTTCACGGCTGAGGAAGAAAGGCTCCTCCTCAGCGCCTGTCGCTGTCGTCGCGACCGCGTCCTGGTGCGAATCGTCATCGAAACCGGGCTCCGACGGTCGGAGATCGCGAATCTCACCGTCGATGATTTGATCGACGCCGGCCAGGCCTGGGTCGTCCGCGTCCGACAGGGTAAGGGTCGCAAGGATCGCGGCGTGCCCATCTCCGACGCCTTCGCCGCCGAGCTCGAGCAGTACCTCTCGAAGGTTCGGCCGCGAGCCGTCTGCCGGAGCCTGTTCCTCACCAGCACCAGGTGCGTCGCCGGCGATTTTGGACCTCTCTCCTCCACCGGGATCTACATGATCTGGCGACGCCTCGGACAGGCCACCGGGATCCGCGCGTATCCCCACAAGGCTCGGCACACGTTCGCCACCCGGCTCGCGCAGGACGGAGTCGTCCCTTGGGCGATCCAGCGCGCGCTCGGTCACAGCACGATCGCGATGACCGAGCGATACGTAGATGCCGCCTCGATCGATCTGCTCGACGCCTTCGCGCGGCGCACCCCGCGCCAACGGACGGGGCTGAGACTCTGATCTGTTGCCGTCGGGCTGCGACGTTTGGTAGGGTACGGCCATCGATCTCTCCTTTGGCTGGGAGTGGGTTTGCTTCTGCGGCGTCGGCTAGCACCGGCGCCGCCGGCATTTAAGGGGCGCTCGCTCTCCACTCGACGGGATGCTACGCGCCCAGGTCAGGAATGTGAATGGGTCACGTCACCAGGGGCGTGCCCTCGTCGAAACCGAGCTCGGCGACGCTGACCTTGAGCGCTCTCGCCAAGCTCTGCTGGAGTAGCAGCCGCGGCACGCGGTCCTCGCGCTCGAGGTACTGAATCGCCCGCAGGCTGATATGAGCCTTTGCTGAGAGCTGCTCCTGCGTCCAACCGCGGGCAGTGCGAAGTTCCGCTAAACGACTCACGGACCGCATCCTACACGCCCTGACGCGATCCCGTAAAAGTGCGGTTGACAAACCGGCCCGTCTGCGCCCATGATGCCGCGTGATAGGGTCACATCACCCCGGAGGCGACATGGCAAATTGGATCGGCGACGAGAGCTACGACGCCTGGCGTCCGAGCCCTGGATTTGACTGGTTCTCGTTCACGGTGATCATCCTCGCCTTGGTCGTCCTGGCACTCGTCGGGTTGGCGAACTCGTGAGCGCCCAGGTCGCGACACGGAGCAAGCCTCTCCGCGGCAGGGCACTGCAGGCGTTTCTCGACAGCCTCACGTTGCTCCACGGTGCGCACGAGCCCGACGGACAGATGTGCGTCATGGAGGCGGTGGCCTTCATCGCCGGCGAGAAGTGGAGCGACCACCCGACCTGCGCGTCGAAGGTCATCAGCGACTTCCTGCGCGGCTGGAACGACGGCATGGACGACACCGATCGTCAGATGCTCAAGCCGTACATCCCGAGGCTCGTCAACACCGCAGGGACATCTGCCCAAGAGCGTGAGCGCTCGTGGATGGCGCTCGACTGGTACTGCCGCGTCAGCGCACCCGCGTGGCTGCGTCTCGCGAAGCTCGACGCGGAAGCTCAGGCGATCGAGGCCACAGCACCGATCACTGACTCGAAGAGCGCGAAGGCGGCGCAGACGGCACTGAATGCGGCAAGTGCGAAAGCACGAGCCGCGTGGGCCGCCGCGTGGGCCGCCGCGGGGGCCGCCGCGAGGGCCGCCGCGGGGGCCGCCGCGTGGGACGCCGCGTGGGCCGCCGCGGGGGCCGCCGCGAGGGCCGCCGCGGGGGCCGCCGCGTGGGACGCCGCGTGGGCCGCCGCGTGGGCCGCCGCGAGGGCCGCCGCGGGGGCCGCCGCGCTCCGACCTACGGTCGTGGCGCTCCAGGCCAGTGCACTCGAGCTGCTCGATCGGATGCTTGCGGTCACAGCGTGAGCGACCAGGTCGAGGAGCCGGTCGTGAAGGTGACCGTCATCGTGCCGCAGTCGAAGATCGGCGCGGTTTACGCCGCTGTCGGCGCCGCGATCGGGGGGGGGGCTGAAGTGACGTCGCCTCGAAGGAAGAGTTCGGGCGCCTGGACTGCCGAGAGGAGAGCCGCACAACGTGATCGGCTGATCGCCACACGCGCGGCAGGGAAGATCAAGTGAGCCCGCGCCAGCTGCGACCGCAGACACGGCGCGTAGACCGCGGCCGCAATCACGAGTACTTCCTCGACGGCACGAAGTGTGACGGCGTCACGACCCTGCTGAACGGTGGCGTGCCGAAGCCGGCGCTCACCGCCTGGGCCGCGCGATCGGTCGCTGAGTTCGTCGCCTCGAGGCGCGGCATCCTCACCGAACTCGGCGACGACGAGTTGATCGACCTGTGCAAGGGCGTGCCGTTCCGCGACCGCGACAAGGCGGCGAATCGCGGCACCGAAGTGCACGCGCTCGCCGCTCGCCTCGGCGCCGGCGAGAAGAACGTCACGGTGCCCGAGGAACTGCTCGGTCCCGTCGACGCCTACATCGCCTGGGAAGCAGCGTGGCAACCGACCAACGTGCGCACCGAGCTGACGGTCATCAACCGGCGCTATCGCTACATGGGCACGCTCGACTGGCTCGGCGAGCTCGAGGACCTCGGCACGACGCTGCTCGATATCAAGACGTCGCGCAGCGGCATCTTCGCCGAGACCGGCCTCCAGGCGATCGCCTACGGCAGCGCCGAGTCGATCCTGCACGACGACGGCAGCGAGGAACCGATGCCGCACGTCGAGACCTATGCGGCGCTGTGGCTGACGCCTGACGACTTTCAGTTCTACGTGCTGCACGTCGACGAGCAGGACTTCCGCGAGTTCCTGTATGCGGCGCAGACGACCAGGTGGATCCGCGAGCGCGCCGGCGACAGAGCCACGCGTCCCGTCGTCAGCGGTGCGCTGGTGCCGCCGACAACCAAGGCCAATCTTTCGGTCGTCAAGGAGGCAACGGCGTGAACCACGACCACGAATGGCGTGACGACCCGGCGCGGTCGTGGCTCCTGACCTTCGGTAACGTCAAGCGCGCGAAGATCGCACGGAAGGCGGCGGAACTCGTCCTCCACGACGTGCCTGGCGCGTCATACCACTTCGTTGTCTGTAGCTGCGGAACTCGCGCTCTTCTATGGGATGCGCCGGGAGAGAGCTATAGCGTCAGCGCAAAGGAGGCAACAGCATGATCGACGCCTCCACGCTTCGCCGGTTCGCTGCAAAAGTGCTTGTCGGCGACGGCTGCTGGATCTGGCAGGGCTCAATCGATCATCACGGCTATGGGCGGTTCCGCTACAACGGGAAGACGATGGGCGCGCATCAGGCATCGTTCGACATGTTCGTCGGCCGAATGCCCCAGGGATGTGAGCCAGACCACACGTGCGGCACCACCGCCTGCGTGCGTCCCGATCATCTGGATCCGGTAACGCATCGCGAGAACCTGCTCCGCGGCAAGACCTTGACCGCGCTGAATGCGGCAGCAACGCATTGCCCGCGGAATCACCTCTACGACGAGACGAACACGCGTCTCAACAACGGCAGCCGTATATGCAGGACGTGCCATCGAGAGCGAGAACGCGCCAAGAGACAGGGAGTCGCCGCATGACAGATCTCGACACCGCGGCGGCGGCGCCGCAGCCCGAGGTCGTCGCTGGCCTTCCGCTCGCCGACGACAAGGCGCTGATCGCGCGCACTCCCGAGCTACACCTTCCGGCGATTCCGAGCAACGGCAAGCTCTCGTCTTGGTCCCTTATCCCACACGCCGCGACGCTGGCACGCATGGTGGCGGCGACCGACTTCGTCCCGTCCGGACTGCGCAACAAGCCGGCGAGCGTCGCCGCGCTGATGCTCCTCGGCCACGAACTCGGTCTAGGACCGATGGCGTCGATGCAAGCGATGACGGTCACGCCACACAAGACCGACAGCCATGGCAACGACCACGGCGGAGACATCATCACGTGGGCCAGGACGCTCCGCGCGCTCGTGCGTTCGCACGGTCACAAGATCTGGCCGGATCCGAACGAGTATACGTCGCAGCGCGTGCGCTGGTGGGGATATCGCGCCGACGACCCCGAGCACGTGATGTCGATTCTCTGGACGATGGAAGAGGCGAAGGCTGCCGGCTTGCTCGAAATGCCGTATGGCAAGCCTGGACCGTGGCAGAAGCAACCGCGGGCCCAGCTGAGCGCACGCGCCAGCGCCGAGCTCTGCCGGCTGCTCGACGAAGACGGTCTGCTCGGGATCTCGCATGTTGTCGAGGAGATGGATGAGGCCGAGCGCGAGACGATCGATATCGTCGACACAGCCGCGGCAACCGAAGTCGAGCATTCGGACGAGCCGAAAGCTGACGCACCCGAAAGTGGGGGAACACGACGCCGCTCGACGCGAGCGCGCACGACGCCGATGACAGCTGCAGGCGCGCCGCAGGTCGACGCGCCGAAGGTTGAGCTCGAGGTCCCAGGCGACACGCCCGAAACTCAGACGGGTTCACAAGCGCCGGCGGCGGGTACTCCACCAGACAACCCGTCGCCGGTCGCCGACCTCGAGGTGCCGGGCGACGAAGACCGTATCCAGATCACCGACGCCGGCGTCGCAGCTGCAGAAGCGCAAGCGCCCACTGTCGACCAGGTCGTCGACGAGCTCAACGCCGCGACGACGGTCGAGCACATGCCGAACGATCAGAAGATCGCGATGCTGTGCCGCGAAGCTGGCATCGATCGAGCAAAGCTCGTCTCGATCATGACCGACAAACGCAGCGACAGCGCGAAGGACCTGTCGCAGTCGCAGTCGGCATTCGTCATCGAGCACGTGCGAGCTGTCATCCGCGGCGAGGAGCGTTTCAACGCCAGCACGATCCCGCCGTTCGTCGTCATCCCTGACGCCGAGCTCGCCGAGCAGGCGCGCATCGAGCTGTCACGTCTCGCCGGCGGCGACAGGCTGCGACCAACGCTCGCCTCACTCGGCTGGGACGAAGAGCAGCACGGCAAGGTCACGACCTGGCTCAGCGGCCTCGACCGTCAGAAGCTCCTCGAGGTCCTGGGCGCTGCTCGTTCAGCACAACCACCAACGGAGGCAACCGAATGACCCTGACCGCTTTCGAGGCGCACGACGTTTTGAGTGTCGGTATCGAGATCCCCGGCGCAGCCGGCGGTCTGCGCGATCCGCTCAAACTCGACCCTGTCGAGATGGCGCTGGAGTCGACCTGCGTCGTCATCCTCAAGCTCTCCGTCAGCAAGGTTCGCTTCGACCCGATCAAGGACACGGACGGCGGACTGACGCGGGTACATGTGATGAACGTCGTCGAGGCGGCGTTCGCAGACGAAGGCGCCGTCGAGAGCATCCTGGCCGAGACGCGGCGTCGTGTTGAGGAGCAGAAGAAGCTCGACGACGAGGCGAAGGGTACGCCGCAGCTGCCACTCGACGAGGCGGCGTCAACAAAGCCACATCGCAAGACGGCGGAGGAGCGGATCGCAGAAGATGCCGCGCGCCCTTTCGACCCCTCACTCGTGCCGAGCGGCGTCGCCTAGAGTGGGCGTAGATCTCGAGCTCAAGCGAGCGCGAAGCCGCCGGTATGTGGCGAATCATCCGGAGGCGATTCGCGAAAGGAATCGCCGGTACTACCTCGCGCATCGAGAGGAGATGCTCGAGAGGAGCACCCACTGGCGGGTTGCCAACCCCGAGAAGGTGCGCGAAGCCAACAGGCGTTGCTCACACGAGCACCCCGAGTATTCGCGGACGCGCCGCACAAAGAAGATCGGTGCGTTTGTGGCGTCAGTCTCCTTGCGAGAGATCTTTGACCGCTGCCACGGTCGTTGCCACATCTGCGGCGGTCGGGTGCGGTGGGAAACTGCATACCCCGACCCACTGTCGAAGAGCATCGACCATCTGATCCCGCTTTCACCTAAGCACGGCAAAGGCACACACGAGCCGTCCAACGTCGCCCTCGCGCATCTGCGCTGCAACATCCAACGCGGCGCCGGCAGATCGCCAGCGCAACTCTGGCTACTCGTCGCATGAGCTCCCTATCTGAGTGCCGGCCGGGCGTAATCTCAACTGTCAGCGGTAGCGCTATCCCTCGCGCCATCCCCGCCGCTGCCGGTCGGCACTTCCTTCACATGTCGGAGCAGCAGCTGTACGACTGCGTCGTCGGCTCGAAGAGCAAGCCAGGCTTGGCGCGCGTCTACGGTTTCAGGATCGCGCACTTTCGGCCGGCGATGACCAGTCGCGGCATGCGCACACCTGTGAGCGCAGATGGCGCCGGTTTCCCTGACCTCGTGATGACCAAAGGCAGTCGGCTCCTGGTCGTCGAGCTCAAGGCCGACAATGCTGCTCGAGTGCCGGTCGAGCAGATTGCCTGGCTGCAGGCGTTTCGTGACGCCGGCGCCGAAGCGTGGATCTGGCGACCGTCGCATTGGCACGACGGCACGATCGAGCGCGAGCTCCGCAAGTGAAGGACCAGCGATCGCGCTTCTACCACCGCAGGAATCCGCCGCACGGCGATGGCGGGCGCTTCGCCAACGGCACAACGCTCTACACGCGCTACGACGGCAGCTCGCGCTGGCTCCGACACTTCCACGACGGCGCACCTGATGAGCGTGTCCGTCTCGAGTGGCTCTCTGACGAGGGAGCGCGGATGTTGCGGCACATGTTCGTGATCCTCGTCGCCGCCTTCCTCGTGTTTTGGTTCTGGTGATGAGAACCCCGACTACCGAGCAACTTATCAGGCCCACGGAGGAGGGCTTTCCGGGCTGGGAGGCCATCGCCCAGGAGCTTGCCGGTGAGGTCACACGGCTGCGTTCGGAGATCGACCGGCTCAAGGGTGGCGACGGCAAGGAACCGCTCGCCTCGAAAGCGGACTGGACGCATCCGCTCTACCCGGTGTGGGTCGCACTTGGCCTCGATGACATTCACGTTCTGGTGGCTGCGTGGCACGAGGTTCGCGACGGCAGATGCCCGAAGTGTCAGGGCAGCGTGGAAAGCGCCGAGTACGCGGATGCTGTCTGCGACCCCTGCCAACTGGTCTACTACGCGACTGATGGCCACTTTGCGATCGACACGGTTGAGCGAGCCATGGACCGAGGGCCAGACGTATGAAGTTCTGTCAACCGCATTGGGAGTCGCTCCGCGAGGCGATCCGAGAGCGTGGCCTGTACCGCTTCGTCGCCAAGAGCGGCCCGGAGGTCATGGGCAAGATGGTGGCCGACCACGGCGAGGCCGAAAACTTCGAGCCGCTGATGGGAGCACACAACGCGATCCTGTCTCAGATCATGCGGATCGGTGGGATCGACGTGATGATGGACAACCCCGACGGCACCGAGCGGTGTCCGATCTGCTACGCGAACGCGAAGCACAAGGAGTTTTGCACCGATCCGGTCTGCACCTACAGCTACGACCACTTCATTGAACGCGCCGCTGACGATGCCTTGGCCGAGGCGACGCGCCGTGGCCTGGTTGGGACCGCCTGATAATGCCGAAGGCAACCCCGATTCTCGCGGTCAAACGATGATCCACTGCGGCGACGCTCTCGAGATATTGCCGACGCTCGCTGGCGGGAGCGTCCAGACGGTCGTCACGGCGCCGCCGTTTTGGCCAATTGTCGAATACGGCGGCACACTCGGTCGTGAGTCGACGCCTGAGGAGTACATCGAGCACCTGGTCGCGATCTTCCGCCAGGTGTGGCGTGTAACGCGTCCTGACGCCACGCTCTGGCTCAATCTCGGCGATTCACGCACTGGCGGCGTCGTCGGAATGCCGTACCGCGTCGCTTTCGCGCTCACCGACGACGGATGGCTGCTGGCGCGCGAAATCATCCTCGACTATCGCAACGGACCGCTCGATCGGCTGTTTTTGCTCGCCAAGGACCAACACGCACGCTACGAGCCGACTGGAATGACGAAATCACCCGTTTGGGCGCACAAAACCGTATTCACGGAGGCGCGATTCGAGCCGATGCCGCAACAGTTCGCCGCGCGGTGCATCGCTTCGTCGACACGGGTGCACGACGTCGTTCTTGACCCGTTCGCCGGCAGTGGCACGACGCTGGTAGCGGCTGCAGAGCTCGGACGTCAGTTCATCGGCATCGAGATCGATCCATCCGACGTCGAGCTGGCTGAGCAGCGCGTCGCGAAGGTCATTTGAGGGAAAGGGCATGATCACCCAGGACGCCATCGTCAATCTGAACCTGCTGCCGGGCGATGCGCTCGAAATCGAGTGGGTCGATGCACGCTACCTCAGCGGCTGGCACGATCGGCCCGAAATCCTCTCCTGGGAGCGCGATTTCAACAAGCACCGAAGCACCGGCACCTTTGTGTTCGCGAACGACGAGAATCTGCTCTTCTGCGAGACCTGGAGTCCGCCCGGATGGGAGCACAAGAGCGTCGGCGGCACAAACTCGATCCCGCTTTCGTCGATTCTCGGCATTTGGCGGCTTGAGCGTGTCGAGATCGTCGAGGCGCAGCTCGGTGAGGCAAAAGAAGAGGTCTCACATGCCGGCGCACCAAGCAATGCGGTCATCGCCGAGCTCGCCTTCACCTGGCGCACGTACGACGCGGCACTCAGCCGCGCGCTGAGCGATCCCACCTCAGCGCGTGTGTCGATCATCGACCTGCAGAAGCCGGCGTCAGAGGCGGCACAAGCCTTGCGCGTCGCCGTCGATCAACGCCTGGCAGCCGATGGCGAGGATGGCTAACCGACCGACACTGCCATGTCGGCAACCTGGCTGCAGCGAACTCATCCCGGGTGGTGGTTTCTGTGAGGCGCACAAACGACCGACCTGGAACAAAGACCACACCATGCCCGCAGGTTGGACGACCACAGTTCGACGCATCCTCAAGCGAGATCGCCTTTGCTATCTCTGTCACACGAGACGAGCGACGACAGTCGATCACATCGTTCCGAGGTCGGAAGGCGGATCGGATGATGACAGCAACCTCGCCGGCGCTTGCCAACCTTGCCACGACCGCAAATCACAGGCCGAGGCGAATCGAGGCCGCCTGAAATCCAGGGGTAGCACGGTTGGCGCACCACGCCGCGTGGTCATGGGCGAGGCCGGACCTGAGGTGATCCTCCACAAGCGACAGTTCGGCGACGAGGACCGCGCCAGAATCTAGGCCGCCTCGGAAATCTAGGGCGCCTGGTGTCAACGGTGGGCACTCACGACGTCGCCCGGGCAGGCAGGATCGATGCCGTCCGTGCCGACCGCACGGCACCCTTGAAAATCAAGGGCGCCCAGGAAATCTGGGTGGGATCTCTGGGCGATCGCCGAGGTCGCAAAATCGAGGCCGGGTGGTGGCAGGGGGTATACCACCGCCGAGCATCGATCGTCGGTACCGGTGGACCGGTTTTGATCATGTGCGGCCGAATCGCGCGATTTTCGGTCCGGGAGCAGACTCTGACCGTGAGCAAGCCGGGCCCGCGGCCGACTCCGACGAAACTGCGCGTCCTGAAGGGTGAGACGAGGCCTTCGAGGCTCAATCCGAACGAGCCGGTGATCGCCGACGGCGAGATCAGGCCGCTGCTTCCGCTCTCCGACCTGGCGCAGCTCGCCTGGAACGCGATCGTGGCGAGCCTGAGCGGCTCGCGAGTGCTGTCGCCGGCGGATGCACCGCTGCTCGGCGTGCTATGCGAGCACTACGCGATGCACCACGAGATGATCTGGCACCTCCGGGCGCTGGCGACGAAGGACGCGGCGTTTCTGGTGGACGGCCGGCACGGAAATGCCACTGATCGCGTGAAAAACCCGCTGGTGGCGATGATCAGGCAGGAAGCGACGGTAGTTCGGTCGTACGGGCTGGAGTTTGGGCTGACGCCGAGCTCGAGGAGCGTCCTGGTGACGCCCGAATCGCCGAGCGAGCTAGAAAAACTGCTCAGCTGACAACCTTCTCGTAGGTACCGCCTGTTACGCTATGGCTCGCCAGGATTCAACGGTCCGGCGAGGCAAGGGAGCGCACCGCATGTCGAACTTCTCTCAGAATCTCAAGGCGCAGCTCGCTGCCAAGAAGGCGGGCGTGCCATACGTCCCGGTCGTCGGTTTTCGCGCCGAACAGGCTGCCGCACGGGCCGAGTTCCAGCTCGCTCAGCCGCAAATGAAGACCTACAAGAACGCGAAGGAGTTCCAGAAGGACGCGCCGCGCATGACGGCGCTCGGGTTCACTGTGGGTGGTCAATCCCAGGGCGGCAGCCGTCTCAGCATCACTAGGATGGCGACCCTCGGCGTCTTCGCGCTCGCAGCCCCAAAGAAGGGGAAGATCACCGTGACCTGGATGCCGCCAGTCGCTGTATGACCTCGAGAGAGGATCCAGCCAAGGGCCGGCGCAGGTGCAAACTCTGCGGCCGGCCCTTTCGCTTTTGGCGCCAGACGGCGCTCTTCTGCTCGACGAAGTGCAGGATGAAGGCATGGAGAAACTCGAAGGGCGCTACGCTCGCTGAGTGACGCGACCGCCGGCATGTGACAAGGCGGCCGAGGGCTGCCACGAGGTCGGCACTCATCTGTGCGCGCCGCGGGCCCAGCGCGTCGTCAGCGTCATCGAGTCGATCCTGGTCCATACGAAGACAAGGCAATGGGCGCGCAAGCCCTTCGTCCTCGAGGACTTTCAGCGCGATGAGATCATCGTCCCGCTCTTCGGGCTGGTCGAGTGGAATGAGGAATTCGAGTGCTACCTGCGTGTCTATCGGGTGCTCTGGCTCGAGCTCGCGAAGAAGAACGGAAAGTCCGAGATACTCGCCGCCATCGCGCTGATCCTGATGGTCGCCGACGACGAGGAAGGCAGCGAGGTGTATGGCTGTGCGATCGACACGGATCAGGCCAAGCTCGTCTTCAATGTCGCCGAGCGGATGGTGGAACTGTCGCCGATACTGTCGCGGCGGATCACGTCCAACAAACAGGGAAAGCGACTCTACGACTCGCCGACCGGATCGTTCTATCAGGTCATCCCGGCCGACGCCGCTGGCAACCTCGGACAGAATCCGCAGGGGATCATCTTCGACGAGGTCCAGGAGCAGCCGGACGGTGCACTCTGGGACGCGCTCCACCACGGTTTCGGGGCAAGGATGCAGCCGTTGCTCATCGGCGCCGGCACCGCGGGCGACGTACAGCACGCGTGGGCGTTCGCCGAGCACAAGTATAGCGAGCGAGTTGCCACGAACCCGCTTCTCGATCCTCGGCGGCTTGTCTTTCAGCGCAACACGCCGATGAATGCCGACCCGTTTGATGAGAAGAACTGGGGCTGGGCCAATCCCGCGCTCGGAAAGTTCCTCAGCATCGGCTCGCTGCGCGACCTGGCGCTCGAGGCGCGTAACGACCCTCGGAAAGAGCACAGTTTCCGCCGGTTTCGGCTGAATCAGTGGCAGCAGGCAGGTTCCCGCCTGATTCCGGAGATGGATTGGGACGCCTGTGCCGGCGCACCCGCGGAATCGCCCGAGGAGCTCGCCGGTCGGGCGACGAAGCAGCGGTGTTTCGGCGGTCTCGACCTCTCGGCGACGAGCGACCTGACCTCGTTGTGCTGGCTCTTCCCCGATCTGGCCAATTTCGCGCTCTGGCGGTTCTGGCTGCCGGCGGATATGGTCGCGCCGCTCGACAAGCTGACCGACAACGCGGTCTCGCGGTTCGTGGAGGAGGGCTGGATCACCGCGTGCGAGGGCGCGGTCATCGATTACGACGACGTCTATCGGCAGATCGACGAGGATCGCAAGGCCTTTCGTGTCGTCGACCTCAACTACGACCGCTGGTCAGCTGCGCCGATCATCCAGCAGCTCGAGAACCGCGGCCTGACGTCGGTGCAGGTGTCACAGGGGTATGCGCTCAACGCGCCGGTCCGTCAGTTGCTTGACTGGCTGAAGACGAAGGAAATCACCCACGGTGGCAACCCGGTGGCCAGGTGGAATGCAATGTCGGTAGAAGGCAAGGAGGACCGTTTCGAGCGGATCGAGCTCGTGAAGCCGAAGCGCCAGGCGAGTGGGAGCCGCATCGATGGCATCGTCGCCCTGGTCCTGGCCGTCGACGGCGTGATGCGCCGGGGCTCGGCGAAGCCACCGAGCCGAAAGGCCGTGGGCTGGTGATCCGGTCATATCACGCCTAGAATCGCGGCAGTGACGTTCATCCGACGCCGCGACGTCGTCGTTCCGGAGGAAATCATGGGCGGGAAACCCTCGAAGGCCACCCCAGCTGACATGAGGCTCGCAGCGAACAAAGCCAAGGCCGCGGCTGCGAAGTCGCCGGCCGTGGGCAAGCCGGCGTTCCCGGGCGCTCGTCCCCCGTTCAAGCCGACCGGCAAGAAGTAGCTCTCCATCGCGGTGATTCGGACACCGTGATACGGTCACGTCAATGTTCGAAGCAGAGGTGCTCGAGCGGATTGACCACCGCCTAGGAGATCTGATGTCCACGATTGCCGACCTTGTCGCCGCTGTCGCTGCCAACACGCAAGCCGTCGACGGCCTGCAGACCCATCTCGCCGCGGGCGGAACGGTGCTCGATGCCGCCGACCAGACCGCCCTCGACGGCGTGGTGACGTCACTCGGTGCCAACACGGCGGCCCTCGAGGCGATCGTCAACCCGCCGGCGCCTCTAGCTGCAGCCGTCGAGGCTGCGCCTGTCGCCTAATCCCGGGAGCCAACGTCTGTGACCGTTCTGCCGCTGCCCGCGGAAGCGACCGGGTCGGGGAATATCGACTCTCCGGGAGCTCCGCTGTGGTGGCTGCGACGCCTCCATCAGAACATTCGGATGCGCAGGACGCGGCTCGCTAAGCTGCAGAAATACTTTGACGGCGAGTTTCGGCTCGCCTACGCTGATCAGAACCTGCGCAAAGCCTTCGGCAACGTGTTCTATGCGGACAGGTTTGGCCTGAACTGGATGCGCCTGGTCATCAGCGCGGTCGAGGAGCGCCTGCATGTGCAGGGCTTCCGGGTCGGTGATTCGACCGACGCGGATCCGGGCGCGTGGGACATCTGGCAGGCGGCAGATCTCGACGAGCTGTCCTCAACGGTGCACTTCGAGGCGCTGCTCAACGGCGAAAGCAACGTCACAGTGTGGGAAGGCGACGATCCGAAGTTCCCGGACATCACAGTCAGCCACCCCAACGCCTCGATCGTCGAGACCGACCCGATGAACTCGAAGAAACGCCTGGCCGGGCTGCGCATTTACGCCGACGCCTACGGTTTCACACATGGCGAACTCTTCCTTCCCGACGCGGTCTACCTCTACAGGTCGAGCAGTCCAATCGGTGGGACTGGCGTCGCCGATCCCGCCCAGTTGCGATGGGTGATCGACACGGGGCTGAATTCTGAGGGAGTGCTGGACAACCCCTACGGCGTCGTGCCGATGGTGGCCTTCAGAAATGTGCCCCAGCTGCTCACCAGCGGCACCGAGAACATCGCAAGGCGCTCTGAGCTTTGGCCCGTGATGCCGGTGCAGGACGCCATCAACTCGATGCTTTTCAACACGATCCTGGTGGGCAACCAGCAGGGCTATCGACAGCGCTACGCGACCGGGCTCGAGATCCAGAAGGATGACAGCGGCAACCCAATCCAGCCCTTCAAGACGGGTATCGATCGGCTCTGGCAGGCAGAGGATCAGAACACGAAATTTGGCGAGTTCAGCACCTCCGACATCACCCCGCTGGTGAACGGACTGGACATGCTCACGCATGCGATCGCGGCGATTTCCCAGGTGCCGCCGCACTATTTCTCGGCGAGCGCCGACCGCCTGTCGGGCGAGAGCATCAAAGCGGCAGAAACCGGTCTCATCCAGAAGGTGCAGCGAAAGCAGGTCGCGTTCGGCGGTTCCTGGGAAGAGGTCATGAGACTCGCCGGCCTGATCGCCGGCAACGACGCGCTCGCCAAGGCGCGCAATGCCGAGGTGATGTGGAAATCGCCGGAGACGCGCTCCGAGGCGACGCTCGCGCAGGCGGCGCTGGTGCGGCAGCAGACGGGCGTGCCCTGGCAGGCGGTCATGGAATACCTCGGCTACTCGCCGCAGGAGATCGAGCGCATGTATAAGCAGCGGAAAGAGGACCAGGCGGACGCTGCGAAGCTCGCTCCGTTGCAGCCTGTTCTCCGTCTCACCGAAGCCGTCGGTGGTCCCGGAATGCCGCCGGCGCCGGACGTGGTCGGCGGTCAGGGCGAGCTGCCGGGCGCCCCTGTCTCGCAGAACCCCGGAAAAGCCGGCCCCACGCCGCCCCCGCCAGGCGGTGGGTTCTAGTGACATGAAAGTTGTAGGAGGACCTCATGCCTGAAACAGAGACGCCGCCCGCGCCAGTTGCTCCGACTGCCCCAGCAGCAGCTCCGACTCCCGCCGCGACGCGTCCGGCGCCTGATCCCGAGCATGACGATGATGAGGCTGTCGACGGCGTCGTTCTCACGCCGCAGCAGCAGGCAACGCGCTCGCGCAGACGCATGGAGCGAAGCCTCGACTCGTGGAAAGGCCGTGCCCAGGCCGCCGAGGCCGAGCTGGCAGCGGCGCGCACTCAGGTGACATCGCTCCAGGCCCAGGTCGGCAGCGTCTCGCAGCTGCGCACATCGCTACTTCAGACTGCGATTCGCGCTGAGGCGGCGACCATGATCGTGCCCGAGGCGGTCGACGACGCCGTGCAGCTGCTCCAGGGCAGCGATCTGACCGTCGGCGATGACGGCAAGATCGACCTGGCGAAAGTGAAGGCCAAGCTCGAGGAGTTTGTCAAGGCGCGGCCATATGTGGCGCCGCAAGCCGGCCGCACGTCCAAGACGCTCCCCGGCGGTCATCAGGGTCCGCCGACGAGCAGTGGCACTCACGACGAGATCAATGCCCTCCTCAGAGGCTCGCTGCGGCGGTAGCGAGATGAGTGACGACGAACGGCCGAGAGATCCGCGGAAGGATTGGGAGCTCCCGACCTTCCGCGAGGTCAAGGCGATCATGGACGAGCGCGATCGTCGCTACGACGACCGATTCAGGTCGATCGAGCGGACGCTCGGACACTCGTTCATCGGGCTCATCGCACTCGGCTTCATCGCGGTCACTCTCGTTGCAGTCATCCTCGTCGCTTTTGTGAGCGGACAGGTGCGGTAAGTGCTCGGACAGCTCATCAGCACCGGCAGCGACATCCCAATCTACGTGGTCGCGGTGATCGGCTTCCTGGCGACGATGACCTCACCGATCCTCGCGGCGCGCTACATCGCGAGATCGAACCGGCTGGCGGCGGAGGAGGCCACCAAGGCCGCGACTGCGAGCGCGGAGGCCGCGCGGATCGCCGCCGAGACCGTCGTCAGCGTCACGAAGGAGAGCGCGACGGCGACCGTCCGGGCAACAAAGGAGGTCGCGGAAACGCTCGCGGCCTCGACGAGTGAGACCGTCGCGAAGCTTGATGGGATCAAGGCGGTCTCGGACGGCACGCATATCCTCGTGAATGCTCAGCACACCGCCCTGCTCGGAACCGTCGCGACACTTGCCCGGGTGATCGCGCACCAGAATCCGCTGGATAAGGACGCCGAGGCGGTCGCGTCGCTCGCCGAAGCCGAGTATGCGAAGTCGCGGACCGCGGCTGAGGCGCTCGCACAGACGGCGATCAGCCAAGCGGCCGCCGACGCCCTCGACACGAGGAAGTGACAGTGGTTGAGTTCCTCTGGCTGCTTCTTCTGTTGGTGATTGTGGTGATCGTGCTCCGGCACGTCCTGTAGCACTTTCTCGCCGGAGGTGATAGGGTCACCCCCGAGAGACCCCGCAGGGAAGCGAGCCCAGTGCCGCCGAGGACGCGGGATCTCGGTCGTCCGGTCGCCGGAAAGGCGTCGCCGTTGACGGGTTGAACGTCAAACCTGCAACGAGGTCGACACAGTGTCCGAGCCGATCAGCCCCCAGGTACTTCGATCAGGCGTCGTTGTTCCCCAGGAATATTCGACCGAGATCATCCAAGGGGTCGTCCGCGAATCGGCCTGCCTGAAGCTGTGCCGGCAAACCCCCATGGGAACGCTGATCGACAACGTCCCCGTGATGACGGCACTGCCGACCTCAGGGTTCGTCAACCCGCGCGATTCCGGTAAGAAAGCCCTCACAGCGGCGCAATGGTCTGCGATGGTGCTGACCGCCGAGGAGCTCGCCTCGATCATCGTCGTGCCCCAGGCTCTTGTCGATGACGCGACCTTCGACATCTTCGGTGAACTGACGCCGAGAATCGCCGAGGCGATGGGGCAGGATATCGATTCCGCCATCCTCTTCGGCACCAACGCCCCTTCGTCGTGGCCGGCGGGCGGCATCTACTCTCAGGCGTCAGCTGCTGACAACCGGTACGTCACCGGCACCAGCGTCGATATCGCCCAGGACATCAACAACCTGATGGCTCTGGTCGAGGCAGATGGGTTTGACATCAATGGCTTCGTCGGGTCGATCGGTCTGAAGTCACTGTTGCGCGGCTTGCGCGCGACCTCTTCGGGAGTTCTGTTGTTTCAGCCATCGCTCCAGGCTGGGACGCCGGACGTGCTTTATGGCACGGACATCACCTACGCACGAAACAACTCCTTCCAGCTCGCGCTTGCGACCCTCTTCGCCGGCGACTGGTCCAACGCCGTGGTCGGTATGCGCCAGGAAATTCGGGTGCAGATGCTTGACCAGGCGGTTTTCACCAACCCCGATGGGACGGTGGCGATCTCACTCGCCGAGCAGGATATGGTCGCGCTCCGCTGCTACATGCGGATCGGCTTCGGTATCGCAAACCCTGCGACCATCAGCGCATCAGGCGCCTCGCGGACGGTCGCCGACGGCGCGACCAACACCAACACGACCGTCACCAGCGCCACCGCGGCCTTCACCGCTGCTGATCGCGGCGTGTCGATCGTGGGTGCGGGGATTCCTGCGGGCGCGACGATCGTGACGGTCGGCAGCGCAACGAGCGTGACCATCAGCGCAGCAGCGACCGCGACCGCGACGGGCGTCACCTTGACGATCGGCTACCAGCGGTCGCCCTTCGCAGTCCTCGAGCCTGTCGGCGGACCGGCGCACTAAGCCGATGGCCCTCACCGCAACGGTGGGCCAGCGCTACCAACTGGCCAAGGACCATGGCAATGAGCCGGGCGCGTCGAATCCAGCCTTCCACCCCGCGGGGAAGGAGAACGACGACGGCACGCTCACCGTCCATCCGCTGCCGGACGGCTACCCGCTGCGCGCGGGTGCCACGGGCACGGTCGCAGCGGTCGTGCCCGCCGAAGAGGACGGAGCCGGCAACCACGACGAGGACCACGTGGTCCTGCGCTTCGACGTCGACGAGCCCGCGCCGCATACGCGGCATGTGAGCTTCACCGAGGCCCAGATGGCTGAGCTCTTCGAGGAGGTCGAGTAGTGGCCGGCTCGGGCGAGTTCACCCGGACGGGAAACAACCGCGCGGAGTGCATCAACCTGATGGGCGGCATCACCGGCGGCACCGCGCCGCTCGGCGAGGTCGTGGCCACGCTCTCGGGCGCGGCCACGGCGGGCGTCATCACGTCGCTGACCTGCTCAGCCGGCACCAGCAAGGCACTCCCTGACGAGGCGATCCTGCTCATCGTCGATGCCGCCGGCACCCTCGGCACAATCGAGGCGGTCTGCGTCAACGGCGCGGCGGCGGCGGCGGCGACATCGATCACCGTCGACTCGCAGACGATCAAGTACACCCACGCCATCGGGGCGCTCGTGTACCTGCTCGCGTTCACGCCCTACCTCGCGCTCCTGATCTCCTCCGCGCCGACCGACAACACGCTCGGCACCGAGTACAGCCAGACCGGCTACGCGCGCCAACTGGTGCCGTGGACGGCGCCGACCGCGGCGGACCCGCCGGTTGCCGCCAACCAGGGCACGATCACCTGGGGTCCGCTCTCCGGCGCGAACGGCACCGACGTCGTCGGGTACTGCGCGCTCCACGACGCGCTGAGTGGCGGGACGATCGCCAACCGCTACGCCTGGTGGACCTTTGGCGCCACGAGAACGCCGAACGCAGGCGACTCTCTGCAGATCGCGGCGGCCGCGCTGACGATGCAGAACTACCACTAGCGCAGGGAGCGCGGCATGCGCTCGATCACCGTCGACGTTCCCGACCGCGACCAGGCCGAGCAGGCCGTGCGCTACTTCGCCTCGCAGCTGCGCGACGGCCTCGACGCCGCCGTGCTGCCGATCCCGCCGGGGATGACGCCGGAGACGGTCGCACCGGTGATCGCTGAAGCCGTCGCAAAGCTCCAGATCGCCGCTGCCATCAAGGCGGTGAGGAATTGACCGGTCCCCTCCAGCCACCCGACGTCACACCCGAAGAGACAGCGGCGGCCGACCATAGGCAGGCGGTTGCTGACCACGCAACGGTTGTCTCGAATGCACGCGTGACGTGGCAGCACGTCGTCGCCACCGCCGTCATCGCCGGCTTGGCGTTCGGCACCGGTCTCGTCGTGAGCGGACTGCGCGCCGGTCCCGGCGTGACGACTCCATCCGCCACGCGCAACCCGTACTCGCAGCCCTTCACCTCGACGTCGATCTGGCACCAACC
>Ga0210394_10001459_pt1 | contig 37748 bp, 38 predicted proteins | sample IncBWC12MmetaG_FD_160121 | JGI IMG/M metagenome (GOLD analysis project Ga0210394, IMG submission 160121) | Forest soil microbial communities from Barre Woods Harvard Forest LTER site, Petersham, Massachusetts, United States - Inc-BW-C-12-M | ecosystem: Environmental > Terrestrial > Soil >... | reverse complement strand
ATTCGCAACGTCGATAAGCGGCTGGCGGATTTGGATTTGATGGGAATTGATGTGCAGGCCGTCTCCGTAAATCCCTGGTGGTATTGGGCGGAGGAGGACCTGGCACGCAAAATCATCCAGATTCAGAACGAGAAAATTGCCGAGCTTTGCGCCGCTCACCCGGACCGCTTCGTGGGTTTGGGCAGCGTGGCATTGCAACACCCCTCGCTGGCGGTTGCGCAAATCGAAGAAGGCGTGAAGAAGCTGGGCATGCGAGGGTTCGCGATTGGCGGCAGCGTGAATGGGGACGATCTTTCCGCAGCCAAGTTTAACCCGGTTTGGGCCAAGGCCGAGGAACTCGAGGCGCTGATCTTTATACATCCGCAGGTTTCCGGAACGCCGATAGACGAACGAAGGCTGCAGGGGAACGGGAACTTAGATAATGTGATTGGACATCCGCTGGAGACCACTCTCGCGCTCACGCACCTGATTCAAGACGGCACTCTCGATCTTTTCCCGAAGCTTAAGGTTTGCGCTGCCCATGGCGGCGGGTATTTGCCGTCGTATTCGGGCCGGAACGATGAATGCCTGAAAGCATTTCCGAAAGACTGCCGGCCGTTGAAGAAGCTGCCCAGCGAATATCTCAGGCAGCTTTATTACGATTCGGTGCTCTTTACGCCAGAGGACATGCGGCATCTGATCGCTGTGGTCGGCGTTAGCCAAGTCGTGCTGGGAACCGATTATCCCGCGCTGTGGAATCGCATACCTGTCGACCGCGTCCTTGCCATTCCGGGATTGAGTGACGCGGAGCGGCTAGCCGTTTTCAACGGCACCCTGGCTCGTTTGCTCAAGATCAAGGTGTGAACTCGCGCGGTAAAAAAACGGTTGCGCCAAAGCCAGGACATCAACACAGGACCTGGAATCGACTTGCGCTTTGGTTTTTCGGAATTGGCACATTGGTTCCAGTGATACTGCTGATCGTCGGTGTCGTGCTAAGTAAACGGGTCACTGGGAGCCCGGAAGGAACCCAGGGAACAATCCTCGGGATTCTCATGTGGGTCATTTGGCTCACGTGGATTGTTCTGATCGACGCAGAGCACTGGTATAACATTATCTTTTTGATGTTGATCGCGGCACTACTAAACGGCGTTTGGTATGGGATCGTAAGTTTTGCTCTTTGGAACCTGGGCAGGGGATTGGGACGGCTGACGTCCGTCCGGCGTTGACAGCGTAGCGTACGAAGACTACATTCGCTTCACCTAGAGAGCCTACGCCCTTTGTGCGTGCTCTCGCACTTGCATTGTCCCAACTAAGGAGCGTCACGTATGAAATTTTTCGCTCTGCTATGCCTCGCCGTAGTCCTTTGCGTCCCCGCGTTTGCACAGAATCGACTACCGGAAATCCCGGCGGATAAACTGACCGAGGCCCAGAAGAAGGCGTTGGACCAATTCATTTCAAAACGAGGCGGGCCGCTCGTGCGCGGACCTTTTTTGGCGCTCCTGCGCAGCCCCGATGTGATGACGCCTGCCGAAGTGCTGGGGGAATACCTGCAGTTCAAGACCGTCCTGCCGGCGAAACTCCGTGAATTCGTGATTCTCATCACGGCGCGGCAGTGGACGCAAGATACTGAGTGGAACTCGCACGTCGCCATTGCCGAAAAAGCGGGAATCAGTCCTGAAATCGCGACGGCGCTTGCTGCAGGTCAGCGCCCGGCCGGAATGGACGAGGGCGAGCAGGCCGTCTACGACTTTTGCGACGAACTTCACCGCAATCACAGCGTCAGCGATGCCACTTACGGCAAAGCGCTAGACAAATTCGGCGAACAGGGCGTGGTCGACATCATCAGCGTCAACGGCTACTACACGTGGTTCGCGATGATCATGAATACAAGCCGCACGCCGCCATACCCACCGATTGCGGGGATGCCGACGATGAGTATTTTTCCTCGGAGTAAATGACGCGAATGGTTAATGCGCGGCAGCGGTTAAACGCGCCTGAGGTTAATTCTGCGCGTTCTGGGCAAGTTCCTGGCCGTTGGCAAAGACCGCCTTGGTGAGATGCAAGAAGGGCCTGCCGTCCTTGGCGCGATTGCCCATGATGGTGATTTCGTCGCCCGCTTTAACGGTATCTCTCCTCCATCCGGCGCGGGCGAGCATGCCCGTGCTTGCCATTTCGACGCTCCACTTTTCAGCGGCGCCCTTTTCGTCTTTAACCTCGACATAGATGTAGACATGAGGATTGGTCCAGTCGAAGCCGATCACGGTGCCCTTCACGGTCATAGATTTGGTCATATCGAACGACGCGGTAGCGTGATGCGCGGAGGCGGACACTCCGACGGAAAGCAGCAGAAGAACGGCGGCAAGGGTAAGAGTTAACGGATTATTCTTCATGTTATTCATCATTTTATTCCTCATGGGGGGGCGCTCCTCTCTTTTGCGCGTTCATTTTCCCTGGTAGGTGTACTTATTATTTTCTTCGCAGACGTATTCCTGAATCTCCCAGCCCGGCTTCAATTTGTAGACCTGCTGAACGGTGAAGGGCTTCGTGTAGGCCTTTGAGTCATCGATCGTCACATCGTCGACGAGGGTGTCGTGATCGGTGCGCCGGATGCGTTCGATTACGTGCATAGCGTCGCTATGGGGGAGCCCGACGGCGTCCAGCCACGTCTTGTCGTTGAATCCGATGGTGTCCAAAACCAGCGTGTCGCCTTCCCATTTGCCGACCGAGTCGCCTGAATAGGTAGGGTCCAAATCCTTGGGGTGCTGGCGATTGAGATAGATTTCGCGCAACGCCTGCACGCCCTCGTGAATGATGACCACACGCGTGGGCGTTTGAACGATCTCCAACGGGAGAGGTACGAACATGAGCCGCGGGACCCCGGTCGGCAGACAACCGAGATTGGGATCGTTCGTCTCGGCGTTGGCCGTCTTGAATTTGGCCTCTCCCCAAGGCGCCAAAGGCGCGCCACCGTTTGGGAACATCCGGGGCTGATACTTCGTGACTTGCCAGACGCCGGAAAGATCCGGAACCGATCCCTGGTGAGCAGCGTCTTGGGCGCGCGCCGCAGGTAAGAGCACGAATATCGCTACAGCCGTCGCGATTGAAAAGATCACGCGATTCCGCATCGACGCTCCTTCTTGATTCTCGTTTGGTCTGGCTTGCCTATTGGGTTTTGGCTTGCGGAGAATCTACCACGGCTCATCCTCTGATCCAACGGTGATTGCTGTTATTGAGAGGGAGAGGAGTTGTTTCGTGTTCGACAGTGCCTTTCGCATCATCAGTTGGGCAGAAATTCATGGCCCTGTCCCTTTGCTGTCCCAGAATGAGAATGGAGGCGCTATTGGCCGCGCGCAGGTTGATTCTACTTTTCGTGTTGCTCGGAGTCCTTTTCTCAGGCTGGTTTTTCTGGCGCGGGCGATCATCGCTTGGGGCGTCCGGGAAAACGCCACGGGCAACGGTCACGAAGCAGCCGGTTAACTTCTCCAGCCGCACATTTGATCCCAACAACCCTCCACCCGAAATGCCGTCGCTGGGCACGGGAGAAGAGGCGGAGTGCGATTCCAATTTTTTGTCCGATGCCAATGTAGCGGGGCAGACTCAAAAAACGGATGCTACGCATGCGTTTGTTACCATCACGCGGATCAACGTGACTTTGCAGCTCAACGTCACTATCTGGGCGCCCGCCAACGCAACTCCGCACGTGATCGAACATGAAGAAGGTCATCGCCAGATTGCCGAATACTACTATCAGACCGCCGACCAACTCGCCGAGCGAATTGCCGACGAATATGTGAGTGAGGTAGTGGAGATCAGCGGCACGGATCTGGAAGCAGAGTCGAACAAGGCGCTGCAGAAAATCGCCACCGAAATAACCGACGAATACAACAAACAATTAAACCCGGGACCGACGCAGCTGCTATACGATTCCATAACGGATCACGGCCGGAATGAGGTCGTCGTGAAGGATGCTGTCGCTTCCGCGATCAAGAATGTTGCAGCGGAGTCACCTCGGCCTGCGGCAACTCCGGGAAATTGACGTTCGGCGTATTCCACAACCTTGGCGCAGTGCCGTGCGCTCCGTACGCAAATCGCATTCGGCGAACGCTTAGCACAACGTAGCCGGGCTTGGGGCCGAACGGAGACTCCGGTATTCTTGCCGCACAAGGCGAAAATCAGTATTCTGCTAGCCAACTTCCCGAGACGAAAGAGGAATAGCCAATGAGCACCGCGACAGAGACCCTCAAGAAAGTCCGCGTTTCGATGATGAACGCCATTCACGATCTGCCCTTGCTCGTGGCGCGGGACGAAGGTTTTTTCAAGGATGAGGGGCTGGACGTGGAGATTCTGAAGACTCCCGGCACGGCGCAGCGGCGGGCCGATCATCAGGCGCTGCGAGACGATGTGTTCCAGCGCACCATGGAGTCTCTCTACGACAAGGGCGCCTGCGATCAGTTTCGCATGTGCGAATGGGGCGTGATGAAGCGCGCGGTGGAATCCAATGTGACGCCCGGACACCGTCCGGCGAAGATCGTGGCGTTGGGATCGGCGATGTCGACCTTCGCAATCGTGTCCAATCCTAAATTCGGCATCTACGAACCGGAGCAACTGAAGAACAAACCCATCGCCGTCAGCCCATACAACGGCTCGCATTTCACGATGTTGAAGATGCTCGAGGGCTTTCTAAAGCGCGAGCAGATCAAGTGGACAAACGCTGGAACTCATGAGGAGCGGCTGGAGGCTTTGAGCAGCGGCCAAGTGGAGGCCGTCAGCTTGATGGAACCCTGGATCAGCGTGGCCGAGAAACGCGGGCACACAGTTTTGATCGAGTCGCATTCAACGCGGAGCGAGGCAGCCGGCGACGAACTGGATGGCCCGACGCTGCGAAAGATGTTCAATGCCGAGGCGGAAGCAGCCGCGGCGATTCAAAAGACCCCCGGGAAGTATGCGCATTATTTGATCGAGGAAGCCGGCGGCGAGCTCGAGCCGCGTGACCTGAAGCTTTCTCGGATATTGAATGCGCCGCCCCAGCCTTACACGCGCGAACGGTTCGACCACACTTACCAGTGGACGCTCGGGTGGGGATTAACCGCGGCAGGCGCGACATACGAGAACACGGTGGACAATCGAGCCTGGGCGTAGCTGCTCGCAGCGAATCGCTTTTCGATCCGGGAATTTCCCCTACAAATACGAGTGAGTTTGCCGTCCGTCAGATGCCGGCGTACCAGGAGAAGCCGCGTTCCACGCCTCCAGCTCCGAATCCCTGGCCGATGTCCTTGACCGTGTCGGTCAGAGTGATCCACGAAAGATACTTTGTGCTCTTGCCTCCGAGTTGGCGCGGTATGCGCAGGCGGAGCGGAGCTCCATGGCCGGGCGGCAGGAATTCCTTGCCGTTCATGCCGTAGGCCAGCAACGTTTGCGGATGCCAGGCGTCGGCCTTATCGATGCTGTTCCACTTGCCTTTGATGGTTCGCTTGTCTGCAGCGTCAAAATTGGTGTCGAAGCCAAAGAACACAACGTACTTCGCCCGCGGGAGGACCCCAACCAGATTCAAGACGTAGGAAAGAGGGACGCCGACCCATTCGGCGATGAAGGACCAGCCCTCTTCGCAGGCCTGGTGGTAGATGTGGCTCTCGGCGGGAAAGCGTTTTAGTTCTGCGAAAGAGAAGAACGTTGGCCGAGCCACCAGGCCATCGATTTTGAGGCGCCAATCCGCAAAGCCACCAGCCAATAGCCTCTGATACGTTTCATTCTCGGGAGGTTCGCCCTTTACGGGCGCGACCTTTGAGATATCGCTGCGGGTGTATTCCCGAGCGAGTGTGCGGTGGGTCAAGAGCCTTTGCGCGGCGTAAGTCATGGTTTCGCCGACGCCATAGATTCCGCCGTCGTCCGGGGGGATCAGGCCATAGCGGTCAGCGAGTCGGGCGGCGATTCCCAAGCCTGTGGCGCCCGCGGCAGCCGCCAAGCTCGCGGTGATCAGCTTTCGTCGGGAGAGCCGGTCGCTCATGATGGTTCCTTTCCGGCGGCGGGGTGGCCTGTGATCATGGCCCGCACGCGGTTCGTGAAGCCTGCCAGAAAAACCATGAGGATGTGCACGCAAACGAAAAGAACCAAGGCCACCGCGATGAAAAAATGAATCGTGCGCGCGGATTGCTGACCGCCGAAGCCTTCTCGGAGTATGGGGAACGCGGATGCGATCGCCGGAGACATTGCCAGACCGGTGAGGATAATGAGCGGGAACAGCACGAAGACAACCGCGAGGTAGGTAAGCCTTTGCACCACGTTGTACGCGAGCGATTCTTCTTCCGCGGGACGCTTCAGACGCAAATCATTCCAAACGAGAGTCCAGATGCGGCCCCAAGCGAGATCAGCCTTGGCTGGAAGCAAATCTTTGCGGAAGTGTGGCGTCGCCAGGCCATGGATTGCGTAAACCACGCCGGCGAGCACGCAAACCCAGGCAGAAAGGAAATGGAGATATCGACCCCAGCCGGAGTGGCCAATCATGAAGGGAATTGGCAGGTCGATAAGCGATGGAGTTCCTACGCCGCCGGTTTCGCCCCAATACAGGCGCGGGTGGGCTATGAGAATGGCGATGCCGCTGATCACGAAGGCAACGAAAGTGGCCGCAGTGATCCAGTGAGTGACGCGGACGACGGCAGAATGCCGCGGAGATTCGAGGCTATCGGAACCGAGGCTATCGGAGCCTCGGATGGCGAGCCCTGGGAGGTACGTGGTCTCGGCCATAACTCACGGCGATATTAACACACGACTAGACGCGGCTACGCGGAGAAGGGGCTCCCGCAAGAGGCGTTCTGGCAGCGGAACGCTAATTACAGTCCGGCCTCGCGCGCCGCGACGCGGGCTACGCTCGACCAATCCATCTCTCCTTGCCCTTGCGCGCCTGCTATTTGATATTGTTTTCTTTTCCTTCCTTTACATAGGCGATCGATTCAGCAATGTGATTTCTGCTGTGGATGGACTTTTTCTTGGCCAGATGCGCAAACATCTGGATGCCAAAGCCACCGTCGAGATCGTCCGTAATCCTCTTTTTCCACGGGCGCCGGATAATTTGTGTGGTGAGGCGGCGCGTGATGCGAGGCTGGGTCATGATGAAGTCAGCAATCTTCCAGGCACGGTCGAGGAGCGTCTTGCGCGGCACAACTTCGTTGACCATGCCGTACTCCAGCGCTTTTTTCGCGTCGATGGCCTGGCCAGTGAGCAAGGCATACGCCCCGCGCTTGACGCCCAGTAACTCGAGAAAGCAGCTGTGAATGCCGTCGCCGGGAACGGAGCCGATGGGGTAATGCAGGTCAAAAATGATGGCGTCTTCGCTGCAGATGGTGATGTCGCACATGAGGCAGATTTCTGTGTGGAAGCCAGGGCCATTCAGAACGCCGATGGTGGGAATTTCCAGGTCGTTTATCAGGGAGCTAACGTTGATCCTGCCGTCCTTGTAGGCATACTCGTACGCCCAATCCTGAAGGTCCTCCTGTTCAAGTTTGAAGCCGTCCGGATCGGCGTCCATCATGAAATCTTTACCCGTGCCGGTGAAGATCATGACTTCATTTTCGGGGTCGGCGCCGATGGTCTTGAAAAGCTGGCCGACCGAGCGATGATTTTCCACGCTGAGCTGGATGGGTCCGCCTTTCGTGTGCGCTTCGACAAGAATGACTCCGTCTTTGCGGCGCTCGAGCTTGTAGTGTTGCTTGAATCGCTCCTTGTATTCCTCGAATTTTGGGGTGGCGACAAAATCTACCAAAGACATAACGGATTCTCCTTTCGTGGGCCGATCAACTCTGTGTAGTAGCGCGAAGCAAATTCATCGCGCCGGACCTCTGCAGAGCTTAGCGCTCGACTGCGGGACGTTACGTGAGGCGGAGGTTTGAGTCAACGGCACATCGATGGACAGATCGTTCGTATTCGCCTACTTCGAAAGAAAGGAGGCGTAAGATTATTGCTTTCGGTTCAGCTCCTGGATTTGCTCGATCAGCGTGTGAATCTCTACCGATGTCAGTTTGGTGCCGAATTCGGGCATGCGGAACTTGAGAACGTGTCCTTTGCCGTTTGTAACGGTGTTGCGCAGTTCTTCGCTCGAGATGCTTGCGATTTTGGGGGAGATGAGCGACGGCCCGGCGAACCGATGGCCCTCGGCGGTTTTTCCGTGGCACTTTGCGCAGTTTTTCTGATACACGGGATTCGCGGTGAGGCTTGCGTCAGAAGGCGGAATTTGGCCGAGGACTGCTGTGGTTGCGAAGAACAAGAATAACGCGGTCGTGAATCCGGATCTTTTCAAGTGGGACCTCATCGAAATGGATTTGCTGAAAAAAGGGTAGATGCGTCGAGGCCCAGAATTGGTGTCCTGCTAATTCAAAGTTCAAGCCGAAGACAGCCGCTTTGTCCCCTTAAGGAAAGGGCCGCCATCCACCTGGGCGAATTTTCCGAGGGGATGACGGCCTTGCGTCAGAACTGCTCCAGCTTTGCGACGCCGAAGACGGCGTGAAATCGCTTGCAGTAGATGATCACAGCGTCGTATTTCTGCAGATTCGCGGATGGGGGTACGCTGTAATTCTGATCTCCCTGGTTTCCCTTCAGTGAGCCGAGTTCGATGCTGTCGAGCTGGCCCTTCACGATCTCCTGCTTAAGGTTGTCGTCGCCAATTCGACCCAACAGGACATGCACGTCCGGGCCATTGGAGGTCGAGAAATCAGTGAGCCGCAAATACTCGGTGCCATCCGCAGCCTTGTAGACCGTTGCCCGCCCACTTGTTTGGTGCGCCTCGCCCTGGAGCCGTCCGGTATAGAGCGGCTGAGGTTCGCTGCTGGAGGCGAACGGCGCGGCCTCATTCACTTTCTGATTGATCCACAATTTCTCGGGACGAAAAGCCCACCAAGCCGCAATGAGAACGGGAAGGCTGATGGCCAGGATCCACTTTCTATGGAACAAGAGAGAACCAATATGTGTGCTCATGATTTACTCCTTCAAGGTGTGGATCGGGCAGGGTGAACCTGCCCGGTCCAATCGAATCTAATGTGAATTTAGAACTTCTCGAGGGGCGCAGCGCCGAAGTTTGCGTTGAAGCGCTCGCAGTAGATGGAGACGGTCTGAAACTTCGTGAGGTCTGTGCCAGAGGGGACTTCGTAGTTCTGGTCGCCTTCATTCCCCTTAAGTTTGCCAAGCTCTACCCGCCTGGTGCTGCTCTTGAGGAAGTTGGCATCATCGTCTGCGTCTTTGGCGGCGACCAAAATCACGTGGACGTCGGGGCCGTTGGACGTTTTGAAATTTGTCAGGCGAAGAATCAGTTTGCCATCTTCTCCCCGGTAGATTGTGGCACGGCCCGAAGTGTTGTGTACCTTGCCATGAAAGGTGCCGGTCTCCAGGGCCTTGCCATTATTTTCCTGCGGCATGCTGTCGCCGTGCTTCATGTTATCGTCCTGCTTCATGCCATCTTCATGCTTCATGCCGTCGTTCTGCTTCATTCCATCCTCGTGCTGCATGCTATCTTGGGCGCGTGCCGACGTTTGCAGTGCGAACGTGAACGCCAGCGCGGCGAGTGCCAACACCAACTTAATTTTGCTTAACATGACGGTTTCTCCTTATTCTTATATGGTTTGTTTTCGGTGAGCACCTGCGGGGCGCTCAGCTCTCATGGGCAATAGGAGTCGCGGGCGTCACAAAAGTTACGCGTGAAGAGAGAACGTGCGTGCATAGGATTCCTGTTCGTTAGTTACGTTGAGAAAAGGATTTCGCGACGATGGATGATACTTACCTGATCAACAGCGAGAAGACGGAATTTCGAGAGGCATACAACCGCGGCGATGTAGAAGAACTACTCTCCGTCTTCGACGAGGAAGGTTTTACCGATATGTCCGAGGGTGGCCCGAGCCTCTACGATGAGGCGGCGAGGGAAGGTCTCCGCGAGCGCGCGACGGAGCTATTTGCGCGATATGACGTGAAGTTAACGGTGATCATCATCAAAATCGTAGTTGTTGGGAACCTGGCTTACGACTACGGCTGGCATGAGTTCACACTAAGGCCGAAGGGCGCAGGAGAGACCCTGCGCAAACGGCATCGATATCTTGAGGTGTGGAAGAAAAATTCATCCGGCCAGTGGAGGATTTCGTCGTTCATCAATAATGCCGACGTCCGAGAGGAGCTTGGAGGTCGCGCAAGCCACTGGTTTCTAAGCGAGGAGCAAGCGGGAGATGCCGGTGGCGCCGTGACAAGGTAGCAAAAAGGGCCGTTACGGCACGGAGGAATGCGAGTTCGCTATTTGTCTTTGATTTTCCTGTAAAGGCGGTCGCTGAAGCCGCTCGGAAGTTCATATTCAATGCCGTCCGCGACCAGCTTGACGACATTTTTCGTCCCCTCCAGGACAGCCTTGCAGTGCGCGCAGGATTTGAAATGAGCCTCCATCCGCGCCCGCAGCTCCGGAGCAACGTCGTCGTCGACGTAATTGGAGAGTTCCCGCCAAACTTCCAGGCAACTTATCTCAATCACGCTCATTAGACACGCTCGTCTGCGTTTCGTTCCAAAGTTTTACCGCCTCAGTCGCTACCAAGGCCGCACCTTTTTGTACTCCGGTTTACCACTGCCCCAACTGCCGTCGATCCCGGGCGCCAAGGCATCCCGCATCTGCAATCGGGCGCGCAGAAGCCGGGTCTTTACGTTCCCTTGGCTTATGCCAAGAATTTCGGCTGTTTCTTCGATGCTCAGGTTTTGAATATCACGCAGGATGAGGACTTCTCTGTACTTGAGGGGCAAGGTAGCCAAGGCCCGCTTCAGGGCGTTCCTTAACTCGTCTCGCTTGAGCACTTCGGAGGGAATCTCGCGCCAGTCGGCGAAATCCTTGGGAGTATAGTCGCCTTCCTCATCCGCACGCGGTTCATCGATGGACTCATACAGGTGACGACGATCTTTTCGCAGCCGCGAGCGGGCTTCGTTGATTGTAATCTGAATGAGCCAGGTGCTGAACTTGGCCTCGGCCCGAAATCCGGCCAAGTGCGCGAGAGCTTTTAGTACAGCCTCCTGCGCGACCTCTTCCGCGTCCGCGGCATTATTCATGATCGACATCGCAGCGACGTAAACGGCTCGTTCGCATGGACGAACGAGGCTGTAGAACGCTTCCTTGTCGCCTTCGCAAGCACGCCGAAGGAGTTCGGCCTGGCTCGCATCCGAATATGCCGCGGGAGAACCCATCCGCCTCAGGTTACCCGATTTCGGCGGGCTTGCGGGTGTGCCAATCGGTGGCCTGCTCGTAAGCGTGGGCGAGCTGCAGCACGACTGCATCTTGCCCCAGGGCACCGCTAATTTGCAGTCCGATGGGGAGGCCCGAAGCGCTGAATCCGCAGGGCACAGAGATCGTAGGCCAGCCGTAGACGTCGAACGGCGATGTATCGCGGATATTACGGTTGATGAAATCTACTGATCCATTTCTATCACCGGTGAATTCCGCGATGGCGGGCGGCAGGATAGGACTTGTCGGCGTGATGAGGAGATCGACGGTTTGAAAGATCTGCCCTATGGTACGGCGGGTGTGCTCGAGCTCTCGTCGCGTTTGAATGTAAGTTACTGTGTCGACATCTGCGCCGGGGCGTAATCGCGCTAGAGTTTCCGGCTGATATAGGTCGGGAGTCGCCGCCATCATCTTCGCGTGATAGGCGTATGCCTCAGCCAACCGCACGGTCGATCGCAGCTGCTCCTGAGTACTAGCTGATATGGCCACGTCCTTGATACCGGCGGTCAATTTCTGCAGGACGAGCAACGCTTGGTTCATCGCGCGCTCAATCTCCGGATCCAAGCCTTCGAAGAAGAATTCGCGTGCTATTCCCAACCGTAAGGTCGCCGGCGACGTCCGGAAGGCAGCGGCATAGTCTGGAATCTTCATCGATACGCTGACCGTATCCTCCGGATCGTATCCAGCGATCGCCTGGAGCAAAAGTGCGGTGTCGCCGACCGTTCGAGCCAGAGGCCCAACGTGATCGAGCGACCAGGACAGCGGAACCACGCCTCGGGCGCTCACCAAACCGTACGTGGGTTTGAGGCCGACGATGCCGCAGAACGCGGCCGGCTGCCGGATCGAGCCGGCTGTATCCGATCCGAGCGCGCCATAACAAAGACGCCCTGCGACCGCGGCGGCCGATCCACCCGACGATCCGCCTGCGAAGTGCGCGCTCTCCCAAGGATTATGCACCCCGCCGAAATACGTGACGAGGGAGCTGCCGCCGAAGGCGAACTCGTGCATGTTGGTTTTGCCCAGAAACACCACGCCTGCTGCTTTGAGCCTGCGCACAACTTCGGCATCTTCGGTTGGGACACGATCCTTGAAGACGCCGCTCCCGGCGGTGGTCCGCACGCCAGCTGTGTCGAACAAATCCTTCAGCGCGATGGGAATGCCGTGCAGAGGGCCGCGCCATTTCCCGCGCTGGATCTCGGCCTCGGCCTCGCGAGCTTCGGCCGCTGCTGATTCCGCAGTGACGGTGATTAACGCGTTGAGCGTTGGGTTTAGTTTCTCGATTTGTGCGAGGCAGGCATGGGTCAGCTCGACGGGTGAAACTTTTCGCTGACGCACCAACTCGCTCGCTTCGCGGATGTTCAGATCGATAAGCTCGCCACCCTGGGTTCGGCTTGGGGGCTTGGCGCTTCGGCCGAACTCCTGAGTCACCGCTGCAGTTCGCGATTGAGCCGCGATTAAAGCGGCACTACGCCGGAATTGCTGCAATACCACTGCGCCGGCTTCGTAGAGGCTTGCCGCCAGAACTTCCGCGATATGCTCGACGCCTTCCTCATCCCGGAAGCTGACTAAGCATCTCCGCGATTGACCCATGCCGAGAGCATATCACACGTGTTCGCCTTATATTCGCCATAATATCTCTAACCGCCAGAAAAATAGGGCTTCATCACCCTAAGTTCGGGTAACGGATTCAGGGTAGTACAGCGCCTTAGCACCGCTGGATGACGCTTGTCGGGTATTTCTATCTGCTTAGGCATGGGCGACGATGGTAGCCGCTGTTAAGGAAGACATTCGGAGGCTTACATGAAATTCAAGATTGCCGGAGCAATGCTCGCGCTGGCACTTATGTTCGGCACCGCACGGGCGCAGACAGACGAAACGAAGAAGGAAACTCATAAGAATGCGCGCACGGTGACGGGCTGCTTGCAAAAGGACGGAGATGAATACCAGATGCTCGCCAAAGACGGCAGCACTTGGGAAGTGAAGAGCGACAGCGTGGATCTCGCGAAGCACGTCGGCCACACCATTACAGTGACCGGTGCGGTGCAGAACGCGGCTCTACACGGGGCTAAGGAAGATACCAAGGCCGAGGCCAAAGAGCACGGCGTTGGCAAAGACTCCACTGAACACGGTCACATGACGGTCACAAATCTCAAGATGGTCAGCGGCGGTTGCACAAAGTAGCGTAAGCAATCCCCCAGCCAGCATTTTACAGAAGGAGGAGTCATGAACTGGGATCAAGTAGAAGGGAAATGGAAGCAATTCAGCGGTAAGTTTCGCGAGAAGTGGGGCAAATTGACCGACGACGATTGGCAAGTGATCGGCGGTAAGAAAGACCAACTCGTCGGACGCATCCAGGAGCGCTATGGCGTCGCCAAAGACCAGGCGCAAAAAGAAGTGGACGATTTCGTGCGCGCCATGCCGGCGGACGATTTCGGAACGCAACAGACGACCTCCGACCCGGCGAAAGCGCGCCGGGCGGGCCAACAGTAAACTCGTAATGCCTTGACCTCGGATGCTGCGGCGTCCGACCGTCAACTCAAAGGGCTACTCGTACAAAGCGAGTAGCCCTTGCCATTTTGAGACTACGGCCGCGCGCAGAGTTCGCAAATCGTGGCCAAGCAGATGACTGGCGACGCGCAATATATCCTGAGGTTGATGGTGCGCATCACACGATAAAAGAGCCGCGTGCAGTAATCGGAGGCACGCTGCCGCTTACAGGTCATAGCAAGGTCAAAACCAGGTCCAAACGATGATGCGAAATCGATTTTCGTGGGGCTTCCGCCCCGCAATCTATGTTGCGCTGTGCCTCCTGGCAGGGCTGGCCGTCGCGGTCGCACCCGCGCCGGATTTTCCAGATCCGGGGCATGCTCCCATGAGCCGTGCGAAGCAAGAGCAGCTCGGGTTGCAGGCCGCCGCTCAGGTCTATCAACAGATGCCGGTGTTGCCCGATTCGAGCCCGGAAACACAATACATCCAGGCATTGGGCAAACGGCTGGTTGCCGTCATTCCCAAAGACCGCACTTGGCCATACCAGTTCCACGTTTTGGCACAGAAGGAAGTCAACGCCTTTGCGCTTCCCGGCGGGCCCATGTTTGTGAACATAGGCACGATCACTACGGTCGACAATGAGGCCGAACTCGCCGGAGTCATGGCCCACGAGATGGGTCACGTCTATATGCAGCACTCCGCCAAGCGACAGCGACAGACCGAGGTTGTCGACGTCATCGGCGCCCTCGCCGGAGTTGTCGGGGGCTCCGTGGCGGAGACTGGCGTCGCGCTGAGCGCCGGCACGCTCTTACTGAAATACTCGCGGAAAGACGAATCGCAGGCCGACGCGTTCGGCGCCATTGTCTTATGGAAAACGCAGTACAATCCCATGGCGCTGGCTGACTTCTTTCGAAAGCTGCAGGCCAGCACCAAGAACGGTCCTCAGTTCTTGAGCGACCACCCAAACCCCGGCAATCGCGAACAGGCCATCCAGAATGAAGTACGCAGCTGGCCTCCGGAGAATTACAAGACGGATAGTCCGGAGTTCGCCAGCGCCCGCGCGCACGCCGGCGGCGTCCATGCCTACACGGCCCAGGAAATCGCGGCAGGCGCTAAAGACGGCCGGTGGAAAGCAGAAAATGCAAAAAATGGCGCCGTATTCGCTGGCGCCTCCGCGAGTGGCGGTGGAGCTCCAACGGTTACGGTTCCGGCTGCGCCCCTCTCTGCCATCCAGCCGAGTGGGAACTTTCAGAGTGCTAATGTTGACGGCGTCACAATCGACCACCCGGATAACTGGCAAGTGATGCCCGGCCAGCAGGGTTCCGCGACCGTAGCGCCGCGCGCCGGGGTCTCCGGCGGAGCCGTGGCTTACGGTGTTGTGATTCAAGCCGTCAGCTTACCGAACGGATCGGATGCAAACCCCCAGCAGCTGACCTCAGCGATTGCGCAGAGTCTCCAAAGCGGCGACCCGAATGTGAAGCAGAATGGGAATATAGAGACGATCACGGTCGGCGGCATGCCTGCCGGTAGCCTTCAGCTTACGACCGTTTCACCCATGCCCGGCCCTGACGGGAAACCGCAGCCGGAACGGGATTGGCTCGTAGCCGTACCGCGCGGCGGCGGAAAAGCGATCTACTTCGTCTTCGTCGCCCCGCAAGCCAACTTCGATCAGCTAAAGCCCAGCTTCGATCGCATGCTCTCCAGCATCCGGTTCTAGGCGCGGCTCGAGCTATTTCCACCGACCGTTAGCTCGGTTGCGTCGGCAACTGCATTCGACGCCTTAGCCGCGGTGCCATTCGCGGCACCTGTCCTCTCCGCCCGTCGGTACGGCCGCCGAAATTTCTTCCGCAACACGCGGTTCCACCACATCAAAGCTCCTGTAACGGCCGAGATTCCGGGTACGAGCCCAAAGATCGTCCAAAGTGACTCGGTCAGCGGATTGAATCTGCCGAAATGAAGTTGCGCGATCCAGGAAAGAAATAAGCCCGCAAAAAGGTGAACGCCGGGGCCGAAAAGTTCGGGAAAGCAAAAATAGACGCCCGAAATCCCCCAGATCATTACAAAAAGCCAGCACCAGAATCCGATGGCGCTATGCAAGTCCCAATTGAGCCGGGGGAAGTGCGCTTTCCAACTTACCGTCGTACTGCGCCGCCAATCCTTGATCCCTGGCCACCACAGAATAGCCCCGGTTAGCGCAAGTACGGTAACAACGCACGAGCCGATGCCATTCACGTATCGCCCGGTACGCCCGCCGAGCAGATTGTCGTGTAAATCGACGAGCCAAATCAGAATGCGCTCAACCGCCGAATGAGCATTGCCCAGATCTGCGCCGGTAGACGGATCGAATAGCCGCTCGATTCGCTTGTGAGCGCGCTCCAGGACGACGTAGTCCGGTGCATCCGGCGTCTCTGCCTCGCGCACGTTATCCACTTCATACGAGGGGTAAGCTCGCTGCGCTTGCTCCGCCAATTCGTCCACGCTCATCCGGCGCCCGGCGTCGGCCATAACCACAACCTTGCGCGAGAAGCCGCTCGTAAGCTCTTGTCGAAAGACGAGTGCGCTGCCGGAGATGCTGATCGCCACGACATAAATTCCGATTCCGATCCCGGCCCACAAATGGACTTGAAAAAAGGCTCTTCGAATCCACAGCCTTTGCGGGCGCCGAACCCATTGCTGCCAGGGCGTCATTTCCCGTCCGGTGGCTTGAGCGCACATCTTTTAATTAGGATGAATTCCGTGCTGCGCGCGTGAGCTGGTTCGCCAGTATAAACCGCCTGGCCCCGCGATAGCCTTCGTCAGCGCCCCGTCTACGGGCGTCGCCTGCTTGACTGCCGCCCAACCTCTCTTTAGAATCGCCTTCAACTGAACTGTTATTGGGCCCCGACCTGATGCATCTGTCTTGCGCACTTGGAGGTGGGTTTTGAAAGGCAAATTCCTAATCGCCTTCGCTCTTCTTCTCGGTTTTTCGGTCCTTTCGCTTCCGCTCGCCGCGCACCATGGCAATGCGGCCTACGACGCCACGAAACAAGTCAATCTCAAGGGAACCGTCACGCAATTCATATGGGCCAATCCCCATTGCGTAGTTCTCTTTGACGCAACCGATGAGAGCGGCCAGGCGGTGCATTGGATGGCGGAGACGGAAAATCCTACCACCATGACCAACATGGGCTGGCTCAAGAGTTCCCTAAAGCCGGGCGATGCGATCACGATCAGGGTGATCACGGTTAAGAATGGCAAACCGATTGGCCGCATCGTCTGGGTCGAAACGCCCAGCGGCCAGAAGTTGCCCGGACGCCTCCTCGCAACCGTCGACGACGCCAAGCAGTAGGCTGCCAACATGCTCAAGAGCTTCGCTGTGCCGACCTTTGCGCTGGGCGTACTGCTATTATGCCCGTTCGTGCGCTCTCAAGCCGCGCCCCAGGAACCAGAACGTCGGCCCGATGAGTCGCGCCCGGCGTTCACGCTGGACAATCGTCGCGACGGCTGGGGTCGGCCCGTGAAGCCGGCGGTGAAAGGGCAGAAGTCAGAGCCTGCCCCCGTACACGACATTTCGGGCATCTGGGATCCGGGCGACGCCGGAATCCAGGCGCTTGGCCCGGCGGCAATGCCGGAGGACGGCAAGCCCGAACATCGTCTGCCCTACACCCCTGCAGGCGTGGAAAAGTTGAACACCACAAAGCCGAGCAACGGTGCGAGAAGTGTTGTGGCGGTGCAGAGCGACGATCCCGTCATTGCCGGTGATCCCCAAGGAATTCCTCGCGAAGATCTTTTCGAACTCAGGACCACTCAAATCTTCCAGACGCCCGTGGCAATCTACATGTTGTATCAATTTGGCAGGGTGTGGCGAGTCATCTGGACAGACGGTCGCGAAGTCCCCAAAGACGCCGAGCCGCGTTGGTTCGGCTACTCGGTCGGCAAGTGGGTTGATGACAATACGCTGGTTGTCGAAACCACTGGACTAGACGAAAGAACCTGGATCGACCACGCGGGACGTCCGCATAGCGACGCTCTGCGCGTCGAGGAACGATTCCACCGTGTCGACCGTGACCACCTGCAGCTCTCCGTGACGATTGACGATCCCAAGATGTATACGAAGCCGTGGGTGGCTCTCGACAAACTGGTCTTCAACCTGGAGCCGCCGACCTTCGACGTCAGAGAGATGTTCTGGTCGCCTACGGAATTTCAGGGCTACAACAAGTTGCTCGGCGAAACCGCGGGCGAAAGCGACACAAAGTAGCTCCGCCCAAACTTATGAGAGGGATTAGCGCGGCATTCCTGCTTTTCCTGACAGCTTTGATTCCTGCACGCGCCGGCAATCAGTCGGCCGAGGGTGGGCGAATCGTGGTTGCCAACGAGCATGCGTCGACCCTGCAGTTTTTCGATCTGGCGACCGGGCAACTCCTCAAAGACATTCCCACGCTGAAACGCCCTCACGAAATGGTTCTCGATCGGGAAGCGGGAGTTGCGTACGTCAGCATCGCTTATAAGGATGGCCCGTGGGATCAGTATGAGAGCCCGGGAAATCAGATCCAGGTGATCGATCTGGAGAAAATGGCGATCACCAAAACGATCGATATCACGCCGCACTGGGCGCCGCATGGGCTGGCGTTCGATCAAAAGAGCGGCCTTCTGTACGTCTCCTGCGAATCGAACGGCGGCGAAGTGATTGTGGTGGATACGAAACAGCAGAAGGTGCTGGGTTCCGTAAAAGTTGGCGTGCCGCATCCGCATTCGATCGCGGTAGTTCCTTCGCTCAACAAAGCCTACACCGCGAATAAGGATGTGCAGCACATCTCCGTCGTCGACCTCAAAAATATGAAGCTCTTGAACGACATCCCGGCGCCCACAGGCACGGACGGCATTATCGCTACACCTGACGGGAAACATGTCTTCGTCGGCAATTTTAAGGGCACGGAGTTGCTGGTCGTTGACCCGAAAAAAGACGAAGTTATCAAGTCCATTCCTTTTGATTTGCCTCCCAGCACGTTTGCGCTTTCTCCGGACGGCAGCAAGCTTTACATAACCTTCCATGATCTAGGCACGAGAGACGGCAAACAGGTGCTCGACCAGCCTGGCTTCGTGCAGGAACTTGACGTGGCGACTCTGAAGCCAGGCGCGAAAATGGAAGTCGGTCACTTCCCGCTCAACATGACGGTGACGCAGGATGCGAAGACTGCTGTTGTGGACACGACGGCGGATGGCAGTATTGCCGTCATCGATCTCGCACAAATGAAAGTCATTCGCAGAATCAAGACAGATGAGTGGCCTCACGGAGTCGTTGTGTTCTAAGCAACCCTGAACCTTCCCGCAAGACATTCCACGATACGAGCTCACCGCGATTCTTCACACAAAGCCCCAAGACCCGCATTATGCGTTTCGGTTTACCCCGACCACCACACCCGGCGTGGCATCACTCCGCTTCCGTTGTTAAAATGCGGCTCCATCCCATGCTGACAAGGGGTCGCGATATGCGGACAAAGACGTCACTGAGCAGCGTTCTTCTACCCTGGTTCGCTCTGGTGCTGAGCGCGAGCTGCGCTCTCGCTCAATCCCCGGGCCCGCAGCCGTTGCCGATGCCGGCGCCGATAGCCGCGCCGAGGGATACTCCGTATCCCGCCGCGATCCGCCTCAATGTCGACGCAACCGACATCGACCCGCGCATCTTCCGCGTTCGCGAGACGATTCCCGTTCGCTCTGGCGAACCCGTCGTTCTTCTGTACCCGCAGTGGTTGCCCGGCAATCACTCTCCTTCCGGACGCGTCGACAAGCTTGCCGGCCTCATCATTCACGCGAATGGCGCGCGCGTCGAATGGGTGCGCGATCCCGTGGACGTCTTCGCCTTCCACGTTGCCGCGCCCGCGAATGCCACATCGCTCGATGTCGAATTCCAATTTGTTTCGGCGGTCGATGCCAACGAAGGCCGCGTCGTGATGACTCCCGACATGCTGAATCTGCAGTGGAACGCTGTAGCGCTCTACCCAGCGGGCTATTTCGCGCGGCAAATCATCATCGAGCCCAGCGTTCGCCTGCCCGAGGGCTGGCAACTCGCGTCTGCGCTTGAGACTGCTTCCACGAATGGCGGCCTCACCACCTTCAAGCCCGTATCTCTCGATACGCTGGTGGATTCGCCCATCTTCGCGGGCCGCTATTTCACCCGCCTGGATCTCGACCCGGGCGGCGTCGCGCCCGTTCACTTGGATATCATTGCCGACCGCGCCGATTTGCTCGACGTGAAGCCCGAGCAGTTGGAAGCGCACCGCGCCCTGGTGCAGCAAGCCTACAAACTTTACGGCTCGCATCACTACAATCATTACGATCTTCTGCTCGCCCTCAGCGATCACATGGGCGGCATCGGCCTTGAGCATCATCAGTCCAGCGAAAACGGTACCGTTCCCGCCTACTTCACCGAATGGGACAAAAACGCCGATGCCCGCGACCTGCTCCCGCACGAATTCACTCATTCCTGGAACGGCAAGTTCCGCCGTCCGGCCGACCTGTGGACGCCGAACTTCAACGTGCCCATGCGCGACAGCCTTTTGTGGGTCTACGAAGGCCAGACCCAATATTGGGGATTTGTTCTCGCGGCGCGCTCGGGCCTGCTGACGAAGCAACAAACCCTCGACGCTTTGGCAGCTACCGCGGCGGTCTATGACCATCGCGTTGGCCGGGAATGGCGCGCGCTTCAGGACACCACCAATGATCCCATCGCCGCCATGCGCCGGGCTCTTCCGTGGCCAAGTTGGGAACGCAGTGAGGACTATTACTCCGAAGGTCAGCTGATGTGGCTCGACGCGGACACGCTGATTCGCGAAAAGTCCGGCGACCGGCGCTCTCTGGACGATTTCGCCAGGGCATTTTTCGGAATCGGCGACGGCAGTTTCGTTCCGTCCACATATCTGTTTGAGGATGTGGTGAAAGCGTTGAACTCGGTTCAGCCATACGATTGGGAAACGTTTCTGCGCGCTCGGCTCGATGGGCATGGGCCGGGAGCGCCTCTTGATGGTGTTACTCGTGGCGGTTACAAACTCGTTTATACCGAGACCCCATCCGATTATTTCAAGGGCTCCGAGACCCGCCGAAAGGTAACGGACCTGACCTATTCCCTTGGCATGGTGATAGGGGCGGAGGGGCGGGTCAACGGCGTGCTATGGGAAGGGCCTGCGTTCAAGAAGGGAATGACCGTCGGTAACCAGATCATTGCCGTGAACGGAACCGCTTTTGACGTCGATCGCCTCAAGCGTGCCGTCAGCGACGCGAAGCAGAATGGCTCTGCCATCGAATTGCTCGTCAAGAATGGGGATCGCTTCAGCACCGTCGCCCTCGACTACCACGACGGCCTTCGCTACCCGCATCTGGAACGCGACGCAAGCGCGCCCGCGCGTCTCGACCAGATCCTCACGCCGCGAAAATGAGAGGCGATCGACCCGGCCGTCTCCCTCGCTCTCGATGGCCGAGCAGTCGTCTTGCAGCAAATCGCTTAATCCGCTAGATTTGCACTCAAGCGCCGGAGTGGCGGAATGGCAGACGCGGCGGACTCAAAATCCGTTGGTCGCAAGGCCGTGAAGGTTCGACTCCTTTCTCCGGCACCAATCTTTTGCAGGGTTTTTCGCGCGCTTCGCGCTTCTTCACCTCTCACCGCGAGCGCCTACTGTAACCAATCCGACCCAGAGGACTCTCGAGTGGCCCGGCGAGACCCAGGCCGAGCACCCGCGCCGCGTGACCGAGCGCGATGAAAGTCTGTGTATCGCGTTCAAAGACCAACACGGCGTGCGACCGGTGGTATCTTGTCGTTCTGAGGAGCGTTAGAACCTCGTGACGTTAGTCACCATGACCTTGTAAAGAGAGCGGTCAATAGCGCTCCGATTGCTGCGCCAGCTATCGTAGCGATTACCACGGCTTGTATGTTCCTGAACGTTTCCAGTTCGCCAGAGAAGTGTTCCAGAGCAGGGGATAACGACTTAGGAATTTCGAACTCTGATTCGGTCAATTGATGAAAGTAGCCATAGAGGTCCGAAAGGACTTTGCTTTCTTTGATTTTTGCGAAAAGATGACTCTTGTCTTTATCGATCTCTAGAAGAAGTGTTTCATGCTCCACAAGTGAGATATGGATGTTAGAAAGACTCGCCCGTGCGGAAGAGGCTAGCCTAACTCTTCTGAACGGGTGAACCCAGGAGGAAGTCTGTAGAACCCGCTTGAATCCATCCCCGAGTTCCGAAAATTCGCTTGTTAGGAGCATGTACCTGTGACCGAGGACAACCTCATGCATCTTGATTTCATAAAAGTCCAGAAGCTCATGCCTGATTTGATCGAATAGGTCTGTGACCATCTCGATATCGCTACGACCGTGGCCCTCCATGACAACGAATATGTCTTGATCGATTGAATAGATTCCTGTAGCAGTTGTTGATTGAGGCTCACCTTTCCGAGGAACCACGATGTAGAAATCTGGGTGAATGGGGCTAGGCCCAAGAGAGATGTGCTCAAACGACATTTCTTTGTCAATCTGGGCGCGAACGATTTCCCTATATTCGTGCGCCATATACGTCACAGTTGGGTAATCTCGAGCCTCGGTAAATGCGGCGAAAAGCGAGCCACTCGATACCACCGCGAATTCCTCGATGCATGATGCGGTTTCTTCTCGGTACTTTTGCATCCGGAGAGGTAGGTTCACTCTGAGACTGAAGAGGTTTCCATCAACGAGCATTCTGTGGTCTTTAGTGGAGTATATGCTTTGGTCCCTCTCCTCGATCGTACGAAGATCGAAGATGTTTGCTTGTTTTTCGAGAGCCTGAATTATGTGGTCATAAGGACTGAGGCCTTTCGCCTTGTCCCAAAGCCAAACACCCCCGTGCGTGGCGGGAAGCCTATATGCTTCGCCTTTTACGCAAACGCATCCAAATTTAACAAGTAGCACGTGATCGATTTCAACTTGCTGCTTCCCGAATTTTACGGGGAGGTCACGAAATGTTTTCTCTGACACGACTTCTCCATAAATGCGATTCCTTCGAAACGGGGACGCCTAAGCTACCACGCTCCCGCCTGAACAGCGACGCCCCGCTAGTCCTATACCATATGTATAATAATTAGCGATACATCCAAAGGCGACCGGCTAAACCTGGATCATAAGCGGTCGGAAAATACATCGAGGAGTATGCGAAAGAACCTTAAGGCTGTTGGCGCAGCAAACGATTTGCCCGGTAAATGCGCGCGTCAAACATCATCCAGCAGAATTGAGCATCGGCCCGTTGACCAGAACGTCGTGCGGCAGTTTTGTGTCGGTGGGATTTATTAGAGGGGCGAAATTGTGGATTGCCCCCAATGCGGAAAATTGAGCTTATCTTTCTTGACGGCGTGCAGAGCGTTCAATGCTTCTTTTATCGCCAGCCTTTCCTCCGCTCGCCCCGAAGTTCTGGACAGCACCTCTAATCGTACAAGAATGGCTCTTTCCGCAATGTCAACGCGTTCTCGTAAATTCCCCTGCGGAATCTCTGAAATCGCATCCAAGTAAGGCACCTGCCAAGTTGCGAACTTTAACTCCATTATGAGACACCTCACTATCGCATTTATTTTCAGACTCTAGCTGTTGGGCTGAGACCCAAGTGCTCCGTTTTAGCACAAGGGCCGTCGGCAAAGGCGCGCCAGCAAGTGTGTTAAAGAGAGACGGTTACAGTACATCTCTGTGGGCAGACCATCCATACTCGTAAGCCCGTAGGAGAGCGTGGAAGACCTGTCAATGTCGCAATCGGCGATGCTTCCTTCGTCTTCGGCTATCTCGTGTCGCGAAATCGCGGCGACCGAGTCTTATCGGCGACGATCCGCCAGAGTTTCTAGTTGACGACGCCAAGCCTTCAACAGTCTGAGATTGGAAATGAGATTTCTCACTTTGGCCAGATTCACAATCAGCTGAAGCTCCGCCGGTTTATCGTCAGGATCGAGAACGATCAAGTCGCCCCTGAAATCGAGCCGGGAAGCGTCGCCGCGCAATGCAACAGCGAGCGCCTCCATGCTGTGCCCCACTTCCATCGCCTCCTTGGTCCATTTTTGAATTTGCCGCTCGATCTCCGCTAGTTCGACAAGGCCTCCGACGGCAGCTTGAGAGATTTGAGTCTTTGACGTTGACATGTGCGCGAACCTCCGACGATTCGACAAGGAATGTCGCACCATACAGGGGATACCGCACGGTCGCCTATAGGTAAATTAGTGTACGAAGGCGTAAGGGCAGATACATGGAAATTCAAAAAGCGTGCGCGGAGGGCTCGGCGCGCGGTTTTTGCTCCGATATCAAGCCTCGACGAGCCCGTTGCGTATTGCGTAACGCACTAACTCCGCCGTTGAGCGGCAGTTTACCCTGAGCATGATATTGCGTCTGTGCGTTTCCACCGTCTTCTGACTTATGTACAGCATGTCGGCAATTTTCTTGCTATTAAGTCCCTGGGAAAGAAGTCTGACGATCTCTTTCTGACGATCGCTCAGTCGCGGCGTTGGTTTTGCCCCTGCAGTCTTTCGCGGTCGGTGGACGGCAGGCGTCGTCGGTGTTGGATAGAAGGTTTGGTTCTTGAGCACGGTTTTAATCGCGGACACGAGATCGCGGTCGGGCGCACTCTTCAGGACGTACCCGTGTACGCCCACTCGTCGCAGCTCGTCAACTAACTCGTCATTCTCATGAACTGTGAGGATCAATACTTTTGTGTCTGGCAGGTGGGTAAGGACGTCGCGCGCGGCGTCCAGGCCGTTGATCTCGGGCATACTGAAATCCAGGATGGCTACGTCTGGCTTGCAGAATCTGGCTTTTTCTATTGCCTCTCGTCCATTGCTTGCCTCGGCCACAACGGTCCAATTCGGATAGTTTTCAACGATGTTGCGAACGCCTCGTCGAAGCACGTTGTGGTCGTCTGCAATCAGAAAACGAAGTTCAGGCACCTGCTCCCCCTGTGTAGAGAGCCGGAGGCTACGCCAAAAGCGGCACGTACCCCGTTGCTTCGTTGATGCTCAACGTGTTCTTAGGGTTTCGGGTTTCTCCTGTATTCTGAAGACGTGAGAGCCGTAACTGTCATTCCGAGCCGTCGTTCCAAGCGAAGTCTCCCGACGCGTTTCTTCCGGCATTTACAAAGGATGGGATCGGTGCGGGCAACAGGACGCAGGAAATCGCAGGGCTTACATCCACCCGAGCTGTCATTCTGAGCCGCCACTTGCAAGCGAAGTCTCCCGACGCGTTTCTTCCGGCATTACAAAGGATGGGATCGGTGCGGCCTGAAAACAGGACGCAGGAAATCGCAGGGCTTACATTCACCCCGAGCTGTCATTCTGAGCGAAGTGTCCCGATGCATTTTTCCTCCGGAAATTGCGTTTCTGCAATTTCCGTCGGGACACGAAGTCGAAGAATCTCTCTGCTCCTGAGCGTTTGTAGCTCAGGTCGCCCGACGCCTCCTCCGGCGGAAGTCTACCCGCAGGGTGGGCGTTCGCCGCTTCAAAACGTCGGGATACCTGAGGCTTTTCCGACGCGGCACATCACTTCAGAGCTTCACAGCCTGTTAAGAAGCCTTCGCGATTTTGGCGACGTGGATAGTGCCGCTAGCCTGGTCAACGGTTCCGGTCACCTTTACTTTCTCCCCGGCGAATTGCTCGGCTTTTTTCTGGTCGTCGATGTCATAAGCGGTCTTGCTCGATGCGTCGTAGAGAACGAACTTGGCTCCGGCTTTGACGCAGGCCGTGGTACACGCCTTATCGCTCGCCGCGTTGCTTGGCATGTTGTGTTGCTTCTCCATCATTTCGTGGGAACCCATCTTCGCGCACGAACTGTCCATCACTTCTCCGGTTATTGTCTGCTGTTTCTGAGCCGCGAAACTGGAGCTTCCCAATATCACGAGCGATACCACCACACCCATTGCCACACCTTTCATGTTCTTCTCCTTTGTTATTAGATTCGAGAGCTCACTTCGCACTAGCGCCTCAAAAGCCTGACGGTCACCGCTGAGGACGCGCTCAATCAGGCCCAGATCCTCCTCGGCCGCGTCAGGCTTCCTCTCGCGAGCGGCTTCCGGCATTTACACATTTACAAAGGATGGGATCGGTCTGGGCCGAAAAAGGATGCAGGAAATCGCAGGGAACTTGCACCCTTGAGATCCTTCGTTTATGCGAGATTGTTCTCGTACTTAGCGATTGCCGCAGAGACCTTACATATACCCCGAGCCGTCACTTCTTAGCGAAGTCTCCCGGTGCATTTCTTCCGGCATTTACAAAGGATGGAATGGTGCGGACTGAAAACAGGATGTAGGAAATCGCAGGGCTTACATCTACCCGAGCTGTCATTCTGAGCGGAGTGTCCCGATGCATTTCTTCGGGAAATTGCGTTTCTGCAATTTCCGTCGGGACACGAAGTCGAAGAATCTCTCTTCGTCTCTCTTCGTTTTTTTAATCGTATTTCTCCCTTCGTCCAAATACCACCCGCGCCGAGCTTCCTAAGCCTTTGTAGCTCAGGTGTCGGCGCAGACGCTTTTCTCGGCGCCAGACCTGAGGCTTTCCCTCCCATTCGAATAAATGGACCCCGATTGTTCGAATGAATAAAGCTTTGACGTCGTTCGAATGACTCAAGTAGTTAACATAGTTGAACAATGGTACTAACTGTGCTATAGTCAGATATGTCTGCTGGCCAAGAACTCCTTCCGCGCCGTTCCCTGACCGAGCGATTTGCGCCCCTGGTTTCTCCCCGGGTGCCTCCGTTCGGCCCGGCGAGCGGCGGCCTGCGAGGCGACGAGCGGCGCTTGGCGACCGTCACCGCCAACCTGCCCGACCATACGTTCACCATCGCGACTAATTGCAGGCGCGATGGGCAGAAAAACCCTGACGCGAACACATTGTTTTGGCTCGATCTAACCATCTTTAGAATGAACACTTGCAGAAAAAGGGTAGGGGGGTGGGGGTGTCGAATCCTAGCTGCTACTTCAACTCTCTTCGGTTTTGGGTGCCGCAACCTTCGGTTTCAAGGGTGCGGTCTTTCCACGGGCCAACCCCGGGTTGGCGTGCAATTGCACCCCCGAAGCGATTGCGCTACAGTGCGGCTCAAGGTTCGGGTGAGAACTTCTAGGGAGGCGGCAGTCCCATGCGCACATCTGTGAAGCTTTCGCGGATACTCCTGGTGCTCCTCTTGGTGGCCCTCATAGTGACGGTTTTCACCGCCTCGGGCGCCCTCGCCCAGGACCGCAATCAAGGCCGCTCCATGGTCATCTCGCGCAATGGCATCGTCGCGGCGGAATCTCCGCTGGCGTCGCAAGCCGGCGTGCAAATGCTGGAGCGCGGCGGGAATGCTATCGATGCCGCCGTCGCCGCGAATGCCATGATGGGTCTCCTCGCCCCGATGTCCAACGGCATTGGAGGCGATCTCTTCGCCATCGTCTACGACGCGAAAACCGGAAAGCTCTACGCCTTGAATGCCAGCGGATGGGCCCCCGCCGGTCTGACCATCGAATTCCTCAGGAAGCAAGGCATTCAAGACATGCCGTCGCACGGGATCGAGAGCGTGACGGTGCCCGGAGCGGTGGACGGCTGGCAGAAACTCCTGGATCGTTTTGGAAAGAAGAAGATGTCCGAAGTACTCGCGCCGACCATTCGCACCGCCGAAGACGGCTTTCCGGTCACCGAGTGGACCTCCGGACTGTGGCGCGCCAATGCCGATTTCCTTCGCGGAAACGAAGCTGCCACCCGCACGTATCTCCCGGACAATAAACCGCCTGTTGTCGGACAGATTTTCCGCAATCCGGATCTGGCGCGTTCGCTCCGCTTGATCGCTCAGGGAGGCCGGGATGCCTTTTACAAAGGCGAGCTTGCAAAAGCTATCGTAGAAACCTCCCGTCGCCATGGCGGCACACACGCGGAAAAAGACTTCGCCGACTATTCCAGCGAATGGGTAGAACCAATCTCAACCACCTATCGCGGCTGGACGGTTTACGAGCTGCCCCCCAACGGTCAGGGCTTGGCCGCATTGGAAATGCTTAACATCATGGAAACATTTCCCCTCGACAAATACGGCTTGAACTCGACCGCCGCCCTGCACGCCATGATCGAGGCGAAAAAACTGGCATATGCCGACCTCGTCCGCTACATCGGGGATCCGAAGTTTTCGACTCTCCCGGTCAAGCAACTTCTCTCCAAGGATTTTGCCGCCGAACGTGCCAAGCAGATCGATCCAAGCAAGGCGAACTGCAGCGTCGGCCCTGGCACATTGCAACCGGGCAGTAGCACGATCTATCTGAGCACCGTCGATCGCGACGGCAACATGGTCTCGCTGATCCAAAGCAACTACTCTGATTTTGGATCGGGCGTCGTCGCAGACGGCACCGGCTTCATACTGCACAACCGCGGCGCGCTTTTCACGCTGGAGGCCTCCTCGCCCAATGCGCTCGCCCCCAGAAAGCGGCCTCTGCACACGATCATTCCTGCCTTCATGGAAAAGGGGGATACGCGCATCGCCTTCGGGATCATGGGCGGATGGAACCAGTCTCAGGCGCACGCGCAATACGTCTCCCATGTTGTGGACTTCAACCAGAATATCCAGGCGGCCATGGAGACGGCCCGCTTTACAAAACTCGGTTTTCAGGGCTGCGAGCTTGATCTGGAAAATCGTGTTCCGGGGAACGTGAAAGCGGAACTCGAAGCCAAGGGACACGTGCTCCGGATGCATAACGGCTTTTCCAATACGTTCGGCGGCGGCCAGGCCGTGATGCGCGATTTCGGGACGGGCGTCAACTACGGCGCTTCCGATCCGCGTAAAGACGGCGCCGCGGTTCCCGAACTCCCGTCGGCTGATTCCGCCAAGTGAAGTCCGGCGGTTTGAGAACCTTGAACGGAAGAAAATTTCACTCATAAGGAAACACCCTTCACTTAAACGCGGTGCGCTGCGCCGCTGCCCGCTATAGAGGCAGCCAAGCTGCTGATTCGATGGCTGTTCCCGCTGAGGCTGCGATCCAGGATGGAACTTTGTGTGCACTGATCTGGTGCAGTCGATAACGCGACTATCGGAGCCGGCCCAGCCCAACGTCATGCGGATCCCTCGGAAGTTCCTCGCTCTGCTTATCGCGCCCTTCCTGCTCGCAAGCATTACTTTGGCAGCAAGTCCGAAAGGACAGCAGAGTCTCGACGGCAATTACCAGTGTGTGCGTCTCGAGTTCCAGGGGCAATCCTCACCCTGCCAAAGCCCGCCGCTCGTCCTCAACCAGGATGGAAGTTACGACATCTGGGGCGAGCATGGGACCTACGAAGTCGTTCAGGGCCGCTGGCTCGTGCTATCGCATTCCAAGCGCCGCGGCTTGGGCCACTTCGTCAGCGCGCATGAGATCGTCTTTGAGTACCGCGTAGGGAACCGTGTCTGCCGGGTGACGTTCCGGCGAGTCTTCGACGCGCCCCCCGGCTATCGCTGGGGCTAGAGCAAGTCTCCGGAAGGTCGAGGAGATCTGTGGTTCGCGCTCTTCGCGTGCGGTGACGCCGCTGGCGACGTCACTCGGTGTGAGCCTTCCTGGCTTCCTGCTTCATGGCGTAGAGGGCCTCGTCGGCAGCCATCAGCAGGCGTTCCGCAGTCTTTCCGCTTGACGGGTATACCGCCACTCCAACGCTGACCGTAATATTGGGCTGTTCTGCCTGCGTCGCAAGGCGCTCCCGAACGCGGTCCGCCACAAACCGTGCCGCATGAGCTCCAGTTTCCGGCATCACCAGAGCGAACTCATCACCGCCATATCTCGCGGGCGTATCCACTGCGCGCGAATACACGCGCAGCACCTCCGCCAAGCGCCGCAGAGCTTGGCTGCCAACGAGATGGCCAAACCGGTCATTGACACTCTTCAATCCATCCAAATCGAGCAGAAGGACGGAGAATTCGCGTCCGGTGCGGCCGGAGCGCTCGATCTCCGCTTCCAGAACATCAATCAGGTGCCGGTAATTGGCCAGACCAGTGAGTGGATCACTGATAGCCAACTGCTGCACTTGCACAAACAGGCGGGAATTATCCAGCAGGGTTCCGCCCAACACGACGGCATAGCTAGACACTCGCAAGACTTGCGCCAGGGTGAAAGGCGCGTCGAGCGCTTGGAGGGACAGCATAAGGAAAATGTCCGCACCTACATTCATCCATGCCGCGATCGCCAGCGATTGGTCAAGCCCGGAGGAAGCCGTTTTGAGACGCCGACTAAAGGCAGCAGCGGCCAGCAGAAATAGCAAAGCAGGCAGTAACTGCAGCGGTTGCATGATCGGGCCCAAAGGCCAAACTTCAGGCTGCCGCGAGAAGAGCAGTATGAAGAGGGCGCCAGCCGCATAGGCTACGGTACCGATCAACGCCATCAGCGCGAAGGTCTTTCGAGGTATATCCGCAGACAGTGGGTAAGGGCGTTCGAGCGCCGAAGCGAGGAGCATCGCTTCGGCCAGCAGCATATTGCTTTGCAGCCAGAAAGGACGCAAAGAATCGAGCAACCGCACCGCGGAATCGAGATTATGGAAAAGGTGCAATGCTAGCGCCAGCTGCATCAGCCCGACGACGCCGAATCCTATGGCGAGGACCAGGGACATCATGTCGCGGGTGCCCCGGAAACGAACCAGAGCATTTGCGGTAAATGTGAAGGTCAGGAACGCACCGATCGTATCGATGCTGGCGCACAGAGAAGGATCGGCGGAGAAGGCAAAGCCTCGCAGCTGCAGCGCGATGGTACAAATCACCACCCCGCCTGTGACCGCCGCGATAACCGCTCGCGTATTATTCTCACGCGCCCGTTGCATGCCCCACCGCCCACTGCACTGAGGAAGCTACACTTACATTATCCCCAGCCTTAGCCCTTAGCCGCGCGAGGAAATGTAAGACGCGTCGCCGCTTGTTAACTACAGGGTATACCGGACGCTCACTGCGCGTCCGAAGATTTTAAGGGCTTGGACTCCTGGCCGCGCTCAGTAGCCACTGCCCGGGCGTCCTCGGCAGCTTCGGTTGCTTCGCGAGCTTTTTGTTTGACATCCGGAATGTCCTGCCCGTGCTTGTGGGAGAAGACGCTTTCAGCCTGTTGGAGGAGTTGTAGAGCTTTGTGAAATGGCTCGGCAGCATAACGCTCTGCGCCCGCTGAACGGGCAATGCGAACGGCATTGCGGGCCTCGTAGATGTCGAGAGGCGTCTTTGAGTCCATGCGCAGCGGCAGTAAGTCGGCTCTCACAACGTTGGGATCCTCGGCGGGACCACGAAGAACGTTTTGTAACACAAGCATTGCGCTTGGCTGCTTGACGGCGAAATACGGCTCCGCAGTCACGATCATGGCAAAGGTAGCGAAGTTGGTAAAGGCGTTGAGCGTGCTTTCGTCGCCCTTGAGGACGAGCTCTCCCATATTTTGAGGAGTCTGATTCATTGGAATGGCCCATAAGACGTAGGTGAGATAGGCAGGATCGACCTGTGACGCAGGGCCAAGGCCTTCCACGTGAACCTGGACTTTAAAGCCTCCCCGAGTGCTCTCGACCTTGGCAGTTCCATGAGCCTTTGGCATTAATGCTGTGCCAGCAAAATCGACGCTGGTCTCCGGTGGGCGTTGAGAATAATTGTCGACGCCGACTGCGTGCGGGCCTTCCATGAGACGAAGAACCGGCACTCGATTTTCGCCCGGCATATTTTGAGCCGAGGTACCGATACAGATGAGGCAGTTAAAAAAAAGAACTAAATATGTGGGTTTCATAGGTTTGACTTAAGAATTCGATTGGAATTTATTGTTGGAATTTATTGATCGGCTGGGGATGAGCGATCTGGGGTTTTGACCTCCTGTGTGACCGGCCGCCCCAACAGCTAGACTTGCCGGAGCGGCTCCTCACTCAAATTAGATGGCAAAAGACGATTTCGTTAATCGGGGAGCTATCGTAGGGCCAAAGCGCTCGTCGTGTAGGGAATAAGCGGGAAATCGGTATGCGTCGAAGGCCTCGGAAGAAGGCTAGGCGGAAAGCTGGAAATTACACAAATAGCGTAACTTGAGCCCCGAAGTGACTCAGCGACGCCCGATGCTTGCGCCCCAAATCCCGGATCAGGCCGCGCTTACTTTCTGCTTGGCTTCTTCTAGTCCGGCGTTCAATCCGGCATTCAGACGAGATATTTCAGTGAAGGAAGACCAATCGCGCTCACCCAAACCATGGGCCTGGGCGGCTATAATTTTGTCACGCACCACGCTGGCAAATGGCAACGGAACCTGAAATTCTGCCGCCGTTTCTGTAATAAGCCGCAGGTCTTTCGAGCCCACGCCATCTAGAGTCGATCCCAACACTTCGAACTCACGAGTCCTGATCTTCTCGATGTACTTTGGCATTGCGGGGTGCTGCAGCAAATCCTTGATCATGGAGCCGAGAGTTTCGGAGTTGAGGCCTTGTTTTTCGGCAAAAGTGAAGGCTTCACCCATGGTTTCGAGAAGACAGGCAGCGAAGAAATTCACCACCAGCTTGAAGCTCGCGGCCATCGCCGGTTTGTCCCCCAGGACTAAGAGCTTTCCGGTATAGGCTTCCAGAACGGGCCTCGCGCGCTCGAGAATGGCTGGATCGCCTGCGACGAAGCTCATGAGCTTTCCAGCGGCGGCGTGTTCCGGATGACCGGCAAACGTCGCAGCCAAGTAGTGGCTGCCATGATCTGCGTGAAGTTTTGCAAAGTGGCTGGTCGCTTTTGGTGTCACTGTTGAAGTTCCAATGTGGATGGCGCCTGGGCGCATTCCGGCGAGTATGCCGTTTTCACCCAGCATATTTTCGAGCACCGACTTATCGTCCATCAGGCAGGTGAGGACAATATCCGCCCCCGCCGCAGCCTCGCGAGGCGTGCGAGCGATCGTCGTCTGTGAGCCGGAAAAACTCTTCGCTTTCTCGGGCGTGCGGTTGTACACGGTGAGCCGATGCCCGGCGCGCTGGATGCTCTGAGCAATGCCTACGCCAATGCGGCCAAGGCCAAGGCACGCGACCGATAATTGTTGTGCGCTCATGATTTCCTCCGGCTGACAGTAAAAACGTGACGCGGATTCTAGCATTAAAGACTTGGTGCGACTATGGATTCGGGCGGTGAGAATCTCAGTGACGGTTCGGATCTTCTGAGGCACACTTTGTAGATTAAATGTCTTCAGCGAAGGCGCGATTGCCCAGGGCACTGTTTTTGTTAACGGCTGTTTGCACCTCGATTTACTTTTCCTATTACTATCCGCTTCTGCCCAAAGTGGTTGCTTCGCACTTCGACCTGCACGGAATTGCCAATGGCTGGCAGACGAAACAAGGTTTTTTCGAGGTTCTTGCGGGGACGACGGTCTTGTCGGCCTTTCTGGTGTTCGGCATACCCACCTTGATCGCCGTTATGCCCAGTCTCATTAATCTACCGAATAAGGATTACTGGCTCGCGCCAGGGCAGCGGGCGTCGTCGTTGGAGTTTCTGAGTGGCTGGTTTGCATGGTTTGGCTACGCGGTATACCTCGTCATCATTCTGGCCTTCGATTACGCCATGCAAATGAATTTGCACTCGACAAGAGGAGCAAACCCAGCGCGCCTTTGGTACACGCTCGGTGGGCTTGCGGTGTTCGCAGTCATTTGGACGATTCGACTTTTCGGCCGATTTGGCCGATTGCCGCGCACACGTAACCTTGAGGGCGGCGAGGCCCCTGCTGCGCGGGAAAAACTCAGGGGCTGAAGCCCTTGAGATATGCCGAGTCCGTTGTCGCGGCTGTGGATTCGCTGCGCTCACCATAAAAAGCCGCGGCCACAAATCCACGAGTCGCGACGCAGAGTGTGCCGGAGAGCGCAGAGGAATGTACACCGGCGTGATACGATTGTTTGACTAAGGAGTCACAACTATTTGAGCAAGCCTTCGCTGTGGGCAATTCCCCTGGGCGGGCTGGGCGAATTTGGCATGAACATGCTCGCCCTGCGCACAGGGAATGACATTCTGGTGATTGACGCCGGCATGATGTTTCCGGAAGCCGAGTTGCTGGGTGTCGACATCGTCATTCCGGACATCACCTACCTAAAGCAGAACCGCGAGCACGTGCGTGCCATCGTTCTGACGCATGGGCACGAAGATCACATCGGCGCTCTCCCTTACATTTTGAGGGATCTAAACGTGCCAGTCTTTGGCACGCGATTCACTCTGGCGTTGGTCCGCAAACGTCTGGAAGAGCACGGACTACTCGAAAAAGCCGACCTGCGGGAAGTGGTTCCCGGGCGACACGCGGAGATCGGTCCATTCGAGATTGAGTTCATCCATGTCACGCACAGCACGATCGATTGCGTGGCACTGGCAATTCGTACGCCGGTGGGCGTAGTGATACACACTGGTGACTACAAGATGGATCCGACGCCGGTGGACGGCGAGCCATTTGATCTGCACGCCTTTGCCCGCTACGGCCAGGAGGGCGTGCTGGCGCTTTTCAGCGACAGCACGAACGTGGAACGGCCGGGTTACACGCCTTCAGAGCGGGCGGTGTGGAACCGTCTGGAAGAGCTATTTCGGGCCGCCCCGCGCAAAGTGCTGGTTTCGTGTTTTGCCAGCTCCGTTCACCGCATTCAGCAGGTAGTGGACATTGCGGCGCTGGTTGGCCGCAAGGTCGGGTTTGTGGGCCGCAGCATGGTGGATAACGTGGAGATCGCGCACGGATTGGGCCGCCTGCGCATTCCCGATGGCTTGGTTGTGCGGCCGCAAGAGTTGCGGACGTACCCGGCCGAAAAGATGGTTGTGCTGGTAAGCGGGAGCCAGGCAGAGCCGATGTCTTCGCTCTCGCGCGTGGCGGTGGACAACCACCGGCTCGTTAGCGTCGACCAAGATGACACGGTGATCCTCTCCGCGCGCATCATTCCCGGAAACGAGAAGGCCATTTTCCGCATGCTGGACCATATGTTCCGGCGGCGGGCCCTGGTCTATTACGACAATAATGGCGGATTGCTGCACGTTTCCGGTCATGCCAGCCAGGAAGAACAGAAGCTCATGTTGAATTTGGTGCGGCCGCGCTATTTCATTCCGATGCACGGAGAATACCGGCAACTCTTCCGACATGCGGCCCTGGCGCATCAGGTGGGCACGGTTTCGGGCGAAATTCTGCTGCTCGAAGATGGGCACCCGATCGAATTCACCGAAGACGGAGCGTACCGGCGGGAACCAGTGCCGGTGGGACGCGTGTGCGTGGATTCGGGATCGCTCGAAGAGATCGAGCAGGTGGTGATCCGCGATCGGCAGCATCTGGCCGAGGACGGCATCGTCGTGCCGATCATCGCCATCGACAAACATACGGGGCGCATGGAGTCGCGGCCAGAGATGGTTACGCGGGGATTTTTGCCTTCGGAAGACGGGACAGAAGTGCTGGCGGCGGCGCGAGAGGTGATTCTGCGCACCATCGAGCAATCGAATGCGGAAGAGAAGAAGGACTGGGGCGTCATCAAAGAGAAGATTCGCGTGGACCTGAAGCGCTTTCTGAATAAGCAGACGTCAAAGCGGCCGCTGATTTTGCCGGTGATTTTGGAAGTGTGAGGGCAGGGAAGGAACGGTCCCCAAAAAACTTGGGCTTTGAGGCTTAGCAACTTCCACTGCAAAAACGTGCCGGGCTGAAGCCCCTTCGACGGTCTCAGGGCAAGCCGGCGCTACGTTAAAACCAAAGCAGATCCCTCGGCTAGCACGCGGCCTCGGGATGACAGCTTCTTAAATCCTGCCCATGGAATTTACGCTGCGCGATTATTCCCCTTCCGATTTTGAGAGGCTCTATGAAATTGACCAGGCCTGCTATCCGCGGGGGATTGCGTATTCGCGGCGCATGCTGCGGTGGTATCTAAGCCAGCGCGGATCATTCTGCATCGTGGCACACGCGAGGGGCGGGGCGGAGCCCGCGATCATTGGTTTTCTCGTCGCGGATCATATCGGCGAAGACGGCTACATCGTAACCATTGACGTGCTGGCGGAGCAGCGGCGCTCCGGGGTGGGAACGGCACTGCTGCAGGAAACCGAGCGGCGGTTGGCGAAGATGGGCGTGCGCTCCGTAGAGCTTCAAACGGCAACAAACAACGAAGCGGGCGTTGCCTTCTGGCAACGGCACGGCTATCGTAACTGCGGTGTGAGCCGGGGTTATTATCTCGGGCGCATCGACGCATACGAAATGATCAAGGAACTGGACCAGCCCGAGAGGCCGACGACCGCATGACCCTATTCCATGCGGTGGTTCTGGCCATCGTTCAGGGACTCACCGAATTTCTTCCCATCAGCAGCAGCGCCCATCTTTGGTTTTTTCCGTGGGCATTGCACTGGGCCGACGGCGGCTTGCCATTTGACGTGGCGTTGCACGCCGGGACACTGATCGCCGTGGTTCTCTTCTTTCTGGGCACGTGGATCGCGCTCATCCTGAATGGCTTCGGGATTCACTATCCCACGCACGCCAGCAGCGAGCAGGTGCAGACGAATCGGCGGCTATTCTGGCTGCTGGTGATCGGAACTATTCCCGGTGGGATTGTGGGATTTTTCTTCGAGCGATTCATCGAAGAGACCTGGCGCAATCCGGGGCCTATTGCCGCGGCCATGATCGCAGTCGGACTGCTGATGTGGATCGCGGACTCGACGACCGGACTGCGGCGCGTCCTCGAACATGTGAATCTGGGCGACGCGATCGGAATAGGCTCGGCGCAAGCGTTGGCGCTCTTCCCCGGCGTTTCGCGTTCGGGAATTACGATCATCGCCGGACTCTGGCGCAAGATGACGCGGGAGACGGCGGCACGATTTTCATTTCTGCTTTCCACGCCGCTGATTGCGGGCGCGGCGCTCAAGGAAGTGCCGCAGTTAATGCGGATGCAGCGCTCGGGCGGGGTGGAACTGCCGCTTTCGACTCTGCTAATCGGAATCGCGGTATCCGGCTTGGTGGGCTACGCCGTAATCGGCTTTTTGCTGCGTTATTTGCAGACGCGCACGCTCAAGATCTTTGTTGTTTACCGGCTAATCTTTGGTATATTCATCCTGCTCTTGATGTTCCTCCACAGGTGAACCGCGCGACCAGCGCCCGCGCTTCCTGTGCGATACGGCTTTGTCCTTCCCCAGAAACCAGGAGACTGCTGTGCGCTTACTGACTCCGACGGAAAACCGCCGATTCAATGAGCTAATCGGTTTTCTGGGCATAACCTTGGCCATTTTGATGGCCCTGGCGCTGCTTTCCTATAGTCCGCGGGACGCATCGTTTAATGTTTCCGCGCAACCGCTTGGGGCGCGTCCGACGCAGAACTGGGTAGGGCCGGCGGGGGCCTACTCCGCGGATCTCGTGTTTCAAGTGCTTGGCTATGCGGCGTTTTTGGCGCCAATGGGGATTTTCGCGCTCGGACTGCGCTGGTTTCGCAGCCGGCCGATCGATTCGGCGATAGCGGCGCTGATCGGTTACGCGCTGCTGGTTCTTTCCCTGCCGGCCTTGCTCAGCTTGTGGAGAATTCCCGATGTGCGCGCGTCCGTCCCGCCGGGCGGCTTCCTGGGCGGAATCGTAGCCGCAGGGCTGGAGCAGGCGTTTAACTCCGTAGGCGCGCACGTGGTCGCGCTGGCGGCTCTTGTAGCGGCGCTTTTCCTGACTACTCCGTTTTCGTTCGCAGCGACCCATGCGCTGCTGCGCGTGCCTGCCAAGAAACTGGACCCGATTGGGCGAATGAGGGCGCGGTGGTCTGCCTGGCGCGAGAAACGCGAGCAGGAACGGCTGCGCAAGCGCGTGGAAGCCAATAAGATGAGCGGACGCGCGGCCGTGCCGACGCAAACGGTGGGAGCGAAGGACCGCAAGATCGTCGCGGAAAGAGATCAAGACGAAGAGCCAACGGAAGACGAAGAAGAAACAGCCGTGGTCCGAAAGATGCTGCAGGTTCCGGAAATTGCAACGCCTGTTGTTTTGGGGGCGGCGAAGAAATCAGGCGCCGAGCCGAAGATCACGCGCGGCGCTACGGGCTTCCGGCTGCCCTCTACCACATTGCTGCGCATGGCGGAGCGCGGCGAAAAAATTCAGGAAGATGAGCTGAAGGAATGCGCGAAAGCGATTGAAGAGAAATGCCGCGAATTCGATGTGGGCGGGCACGTCACGCGGAT
>Ga0210394_10001458_pt1 | contig 37759 bp, 32 predicted proteins | sample IncBWC12MmetaG_FD_160121 | JGI IMG/M metagenome (GOLD analysis project Ga0210394, IMG submission 160121) | Forest soil microbial communities from Barre Woods Harvard Forest LTER site, Petersham, Massachusetts, United States - Inc-BW-C-12-M | ecosystem: Environmental > Terrestrial > Soil >... | reverse complement strand
CACCGAGGCGACGTTCTTGATCGGATTCCCCTGTGCCACCCGCGCCTCGAGGCCGTCAAGATAGGCATCGATGACTTCCCGGTAGCGCTGCAGCGAGAACAGCAGCGTGACGTTGATGCTGATGCCCTCACTGATGAGCTGTTTGATGGCGCCGAGACCGGCGCGCGTACCCGGCACCTTGATGAAGACGTTGGGCCGGTTGAGCGACGCCCACAGCCGGCGTCCCTCGGCAACCGTACCGGCGGTGTCGTGGGCGAGATGCGGATTGACTTCGAGACTGACGAATCCGTCCTGTCCCTGGGTCGCATCGAATACGCGCCGGAACTCATCGGCGGCGCGACCCACGTCCTGCTGGCTGAGCTGCTCGTAGACCGCCACGGTATCGAGGCCGCGGCCGCTGAGCTCGAGAATCTCCTGATCGTAAGCGCTGCTCTGGGCGATGGCCTTTTCGAAGATCGCGGGATTGGAGGTCATTCCCGTCAGCGAATCCTGCGTGATCAGCGCACGCAGCTCGCCGCTGCTGAACAGGTCGCGATGAATGTAGTCGAGCCAAACCGATTGCCCCAGGGCCGCGAGACGATTCAACGGATTATTTGCCATGAGAGCCCCTTGGCCTACAGGCCGTGAGTGCAGACCGAGAGCCCAAGTATGGCACCGAAGCCCGCCTGCGTCGCGCCCGCAGGGCGACGCGTCACTCAATATTCAAACTGATAGCTCAGTCCGATGCTGCTGCCCGGATCGTTCTGCGGCGTCTCGCCCTGGACCGTGCCGCCGCCGGTGCCGACCGCGGTCTGGATCTTGAGACTCTTGGTCAGATCGATCTGCACCTGCGCCTGCGTGGTGCCGGTCGTGAATTGCTTCGCGCCCACGTAGACGCGGCTCGATATATAACGACCGGCTTCGATGGTGGCGCCCGTGCTGGTGCCCTGCGCCGAGGGTCCGCCGGCCGTAGGCGTGCCGCTGGTGCTGCCGCTGATGGCAAGCCTGTCCAGCCGCAACCTGCGCTGCACGGCGGTCAGCGGATGCAGACCGTTGCCGCCGATGCCGCTCATGGTCGCGAGCGCAGCAGCGATCTGCGCGATCTGCAGCGTCGAGAGCTGCGCGGGATCAGCGCCGAACAGCAGTCGCGACAGGATCTGGTCCTGCGGCTGCTCCGGCGAGCTGCTGAGCGTGATCACGGGCGAATCGGCATAGCCACCGACGTTGAGCGTGTAGGTAGCGCCGCCGCTGATGTTGGTGGCGGTGAAGTCGAGCGTCGGATCGATCTTCTTCTTGATGCCGGTGCCGTTGAAGCTCAGGCGACCGCTGGTAAATGTCAGGGTGGAACCGGCCAGATTGATGGTGCCGCTGCGCATGTCGAAACCGCCGCTGATGGTGGGCTCGGCCGCGGTACCGCCGACGTGCAGCGAGCCGCCGAGCTCGGAGTCGAGTCCGCGCCCGCGCACGAACACCGCCCGCGGCGCGTCGACCGTAAGGTTCAGCGCGATCAGGAAGTTGCTCGGCCGCGGCGGCTGGACCTGCTGACCGGGCTTGCGCACATCGAGCACCGCCACGTTCAGTGGCAGCGCGTTCGGAATGTTCAGATCGGCACGAATGATGTGCAGATTGCCCGCGGCTTCGAGCTTCTGCCGCAGCGGGCCGCTGAGCGTCAGATCCATGTCGATGTTGGCCGTGATCAGATCGCTGGCCAGCGGCCGCGCATTGTGCGCCTCGACTTTCACTGCGAGCGGCATGGCACCGACGAGTCCGAGCGAGCCGCTGGCCGAGATCGTACCGGGCCCGGCGTGTGCGAGCAGATTCTGCAGCTTCAGCTGATCGCCATCGGCCGAGAGCGTGCCGCTGATCTCGGTCAGGTGCAGGCCGCGCGGATAATCCTGAATGTCCGCGTGGCTCAGCACCACGCTGCCGTGCGCCTGCGGATCGGCCAGAGTGCCGGCGACGACGGCATCGAGTCTGGCCTGCCCGAGCAGGCGCTGACCACGGGCTTCCAAAATCGGACTCAGCATCAGCAGGTCGACCGTGCCATTGGCCTTGAGTGCAATCGGCGCGGTGCGGTTGAGCGGCGTCTGTCCCGAGATGTGCAGCTGCAGCCGCTCGCCGGCGTCCGCTTCGACCGTGAGCTGCGCCACCGTCTCCTGCAATTGCGCCTCGAGGCTGACATTGCCCGCCGGCAGTCCGCGCACCGAGCCACTGCGGGCACGCAGCCCGCGGCCAATGACGCGCACCGTGCCGGTCGGCTGCGCGGCACTGCCATGCAGCTCGACATCGACATCGACCTGTCCCTCGGCCTGTAGATTCGGCAACCACGGGTGCAGCAGATCCGGGATCAGATTGTGCATCGAGGCGGTCAGATCGAGCGTCGGCGCAAGCCGGCCCTGCACCTGAAGGACGCTCGCGCCCACGCCCAAGCGCAGACGATCAACGCTCAAGCCATCCGCGAAGGACAGCACGGCGGGCGTCAACAGACGTGCCTCTTCGCCGCGATACTTGAGCTCGAGCGCGCTCACGCGCAGCTCGCGGCGCCCGGCATCGAGCGTCGCCGACGTGTTGATCTGCGAGCGCGTGCTCTCATCACCCTCGGTCGCGGCCGCGATCTGCAGTGCCACGGCATCGAGCGGCCCATTGATCTGCGCCCGCAGATTCGACGGCACATCCTTGATGAGCGTGCGCGTCGACAGCCGCAGCGCCAGCGTCGGGGTCGTCATCACCGAATCGATATTGCCCGAAAGATGCAGTACGGTGAGCTGCTGCGCCGGCACGCCCGCGTCTTTCGCCTCGACGCGCACCCTGGCCCGGCCGCCGGGTGCCGAGCCGTCGAAGTCCATGCGCGCGTCGAGGCTGCCTTGCAGGGGCCGGCCCAGAAGATTAGCCAGATCCTCGAGGTGCGGCAGGTTCAGTTCGAGCTCGCCGCCGGGCGCGCCGGTGCCGCCTGGCACCCGGATCTGACCCTGCGCCTGCAGGCTCTTCCAACTGCCGCGATCGATCTTCGCCTCGAGCGCGCCGTCGGCCTCGCCCCGGATACTCGCATCGAATACGATCGGCGACTGATCGAGCGTGCCCGTGAACGCCAGGTCCCCGATCGGGCGCTGCGGCAAATCGCGCGCGCGCAGCTTGAGGTGCAGTGCGCCGCTCTGCGTGCCGTTGATGCCGACCTGGCCGTCGACATCGGCAGTGAGATCGAGCCGCGGCGAACGTCCCTGCAACTCGCCCTGGGCACTGGCATTGCCGGTAAGCTTCGATGACAGCACTGCCAGATCGGGCAGCGACAGCTTCCAGTCGAGATTCATCGCGTCGCTGTCCAGGCGTCCGTGCAGCGCCGCCTGCGCACGCGCAGCGGTGAGCTGGGCACGCGCCACTGCGATGCCGCGCGGATCGAAATTCAGCGACGCATTGAACGTGCTGTTGGGTGCGAGCAGCCCGGCGAGCGGCGCGCGACCGCCGTTCACGGCCAAGGCGCCCGAGACCTGAAGACTGGTGGTGCCCGGGCTGGTATGCAGCTGCGCCTCGAGCGTGCCGCGGCCCGTGAGATCGAGCGAAACCAGCGCGGCCAGCGGCTTGAGCTCGTTGATCGTCGCCGCGAGCGTGGCGCTGCCATCGGCGCCGCCACCGCTCCAGCGCCCGCTGGCGCTCAGTAGCGCATGTGAGGCCGTGAGCTCGATGGGCCTTCCTGCCTGATCCAGATGCATCGTGGCGTGCGCCGAGACGGGCGTCGCCGCGAGCACCGCGCCCAACCGGCCCGGTAGCATCAACCCCATGACTCGCGCGTCGAGCGTCAGCGTACCGCCCTGCCCACTCAGGTGGGCCGAGAGCAGCGGCAACTGCACGCCGGGCACCACGACACCGGTGGCCTCCAGATCCGCCGTGGTCGTGGGCGCATTGATCGCGCCCTGCCATTGGCCGCTCAGATGCACTCGCTTCCAGGCAATCCCCGGGCGCGGCGACATCGCATCGGCGTCGAGCACGAGACTGAGCGCCGCCACCCCGCTGTGCGCGTCGAGCGTACCCTCGGCATTCGCCGTCAATGTGCCCGCTTTCAGGGCCAGCGTCGTCCTCACAGCCGCGCGCGGGCCCGACAGGGACAAATGAATCGACAGCGCGCCGATGTTTGGAACCTGCGCGAGATGCGCCAGCGGACCGTCGGCATCTTCCTGCAGATCGAGCTGAGCCGTCAGTTGCTGCGCATCGAACTGCGCCGAGGCGCGATAGATGGAAGGCACGGCATCCAACCGGCGCGCCTCGAGCTGCAACGAGGCCTGCTCGAGCGAGACCCAGACACCGCTGCCCTTCAATTCGAACGCGACCGCGCTGCCGGTCAGCGGCGCGCCCAGATCCGCGCGCTCGATCTCGAGTCGGTCGACGCGCACCTGCGGCCAATGGTGCGGACCGGACGGCTCATGGCTCGGATAGGCCGGCGCACGCGGCATATCGGCGCGCGCAGCCGACAGCAACGCCACATCGGCGCGATAGGACAGCAAGCCCCAAGGCGACCACTCGAGTTTCACCTCGTCGATCGACAGCCATAGTCCCTGCGGGTCGCGCAGCTCCAGGCGTTTGAGCTGCAGACGGCCGGGAAAGTGCCCGTCGAGGCCGATCAGCTGCACGCTGCCGTGCGTGAGATTGGCCGTGATACGCTCGATCCAGCCGCGACCGGTCGCGGTATTGGCGGTGACATAAACGCCCGCGGTCAGCAGCAGCGGCAGGGCGATCAACGCCAGCGCACTCCAGAACAGCACTCGCATCAGAACACCTGCCCCAATCCGACGTAGATCTCGACGAACGGATAGCCCCGACCGCCCGGATGCGCACCCGGAAAACCGACATCCAGCCGGATCGGACCGATCGGTGTGTAGTAGCGCAACCCGGTTCCAAAGCCGAGGCTGAGCGTACCCTGGAAGGGCCGCGTCGTTGCTGTGACCTCGCCCGCATCGACGAAAAACACGGCACCGAAATTCTGCCCGAAACGCTGGCGCAATTCGGCACCGACGGCCTCGATGGCCGTGCCGCCGATCGGATTGCGATCGAGGAAGACAGGACCCACACCCTGGTAGGGATAACCCCGGATCGTGAGGCTACCGCCGCCATAGAAGCGCTGGTCGGGCGGCAGGCTGAAGGAGTCGGCGCCGACCGCAAGGCCGCCGAGCGCGCGCAAGGCGATCACGCTGCGGCCGCGCTGCGTCCAGCCAAAGCGCTCGAGATCGAAATAGGTCGAGATCGTGCTCTGGATGATCACGAAGGTTGCGTCTGCCGCGGCGGTCGTGCTCCCGTTGGCTGTCACTGAATGCCCGGCACCGAGCGATTCGGTGGGCGTCACGGTGAGCGTCGCGCGTATGCCGTGCAGCGGATCAGCGAGCGGATTGGCGACTTCGGTACTGTCGTACTTGCCGCTGATGGGCAGCGACACCAGCGTGTAATAGAGGGGCCCCGGCTTGCAGTCCATTGTCAGCTGCTCCCCGGTCGGCGGTGGCGTTCCCGGTATCGGCACACAAGTGGCGGGCTCCTGTACGATGGTCTCCTCCTCGAGACCGAGCCCGACGCTGACGGTCCAGGCCGAAGACAGCTTGCGATTCAGTGACGCGCCAAGCGTGGTTGCGGTCTGCTGATACGCGATCAGATCCTGTTTGAGCGCCGCCGCGCTGAACTGCAGCGATTGATCGCGCGCCAGAAAATCAGGCTTGATGAGTTGCGCCGCAAAGTCGTAGCCGAGACCCGTGGTGGCATTGCCGCCGAGATTGATGGCGCTCGCCGTGAGGTTGAGCTGCTCGGCGTTACCGAACAGATTGCGGTTCGACCAGGTCGCGCCGGCGCTGCCGCCGAGATCGCTCGAGTAGGCGGCATTGAGCGTCACCGCGTGCAGCTTGCGCTCCTTGAGCTCGAAGGTGATCGGCAGGCGGCCCGCCGGATCGAGCTCGGTGGCCGGATGCACACTGACACCCGAGAACACACCCAGCGCCAGCAGATCGGTGCGCGCGCGCTCGATGCGGCTCGGGCTGTATTGCTCGCCCGAGTGCAGCAGCAGGCGCTTGCGGACGAATGCTTCATGCGTGCGCGTCATGCCGGTCAGCAGGATCGCGCCGATGTGCACCTGCGGACCGGCCTCGACCTTGAATTCGAGATCGAGCACCGGATCGCTGCGGTCTTCATAGGCGATCGGCTCTTCGACTTTGGCAAACGCGTGGCCTTCCTCTTCGAGCGTATTGAGCAGGCGCTCGCGCGCGGCGAGCACATTGGCCGCGACCGCCGGAGCGCCGGTCTCGAGCTGCATGGCACTGCGCGCGGCCGCGCTGATGTCGCCGTCGATCGTGATCTTCCGCAGCTGATAGAGCGGCCCGAGCTCGATGGTGACCTCGACTTTGGCGGTATGATCCTTTGGCAGCGCCGCGAGCGCATCCGCCAGCCTCGGATCATCGAGCGCCTTGCCGTCGATCGTGATCGTAAGTGCTCGCCGGTAGTAGCCGAAGCTCTCGATCACGGTGGCCAGCCGCTCGCCATCGTCCTGGGCGCGGCCGATCAGCGCAAACGGTCCCACCGGAGCACCCTTGCGCAGCGATTCGAGCTGCGAGCTGGCATGCAGCGCCGTGTCGAGCGCCGAATTGCCGGTATCGTGAATCGTCACCGTGTAAGACTGCGGGTCCGCGGCCTGCGCGCGGGCGGCGATCCAGAGGGCCAGAGTCAGCGCCCAGAGGCCCGGAGGCATTGGCCCGGACCAACGCCGACGGCGCTGCGAGTTCAAGTGATCTGCTCCTGCAATGCTGGCGCGGCGCTGCAGGTAGTATGCCGCAGCAACCCGCAGGACGGCTGTCGGACAACGGTGACAGCCGCCGAAGGCTGCGTAGAATTCGATCCTGCCAAGAATTGTAAAGCCTCCGCGCAGCGGGTCGGGATCTCCCGGACAATGCCGCCATGCAGACCACCGCCGACCCACCCGATGTGACCACCGATCCCGGCAGCAGTTCGGCGCCGATGTCGGTGCTGCTGGTTGACGACGATCGCGAGCTCTGCCGCATGCTGGCCGAGTATCTGAATCCCGAGGGCTTCAGGCTCACGACCGTGCACGACGGCGATGAGGCGCTGTACGCGCTCGGGCGCCATCACTTCGACCTGATGGTGCTCGACGTCATGCTGCCGAAACTCGGCGGCCTGGACGTGCTGCGGCAACTGCGCCCGAAAGATGCAACACCGGTGCTGATGCTCACGGCGCGCGGCGAGGACATCGACCGCGTGGTCGGACTCGAACTGGGCGCCGACGACTACCTGCCCAAACCCTTCAACCCGCGCGAGCTGGTGGCGCGCATGCGCGCGATCCTGCGCCGCAGCCTGGCGCTCGAGCCGCAGGCGGGGCGTCGCGACCGCATCGATGCGGGTCCTTTGAGCCTGCTGTTCTCGAGCCGCACGGCCAGCGCGCGCGGCCAGAGCATCCCGCTGACCGGCGCCGAGTTTCGCGTGCTCGAAGTGCTCATGCAGCAGCTCGGCATCGTGGTGTCGCGCGAGCAGCTCACGCGCCAGGTGCTGGGCCGGCGGCTGACACCCTACGATCGCAGCATCGATACGCATATCAGCAACATCCGGCGCAAGCTCGGCGCGGTGGCCGACGAGGTATCGATCGTCAATGTGCGGCGAACCGGCTACGTCTTGACCGTCGCCGATGCTCCCGTGCCCCGCTGAGCTTCGCGGTATGCGCAATCTGTACGTCCGCATCTTCGTCGCCTTCTGGATCGCGATGGTGCTGGCGCTGCTCTGCTCGGTGCTGGCAACCCTGTGGCTGGCCGATCAGCGCCTGCAGCGCGAGCAGACGCGGCAGGATCAGCTGGCGCGCGAAGCCTCGACCGTGCTGGCCGCGAGCGGCGTGCCGGGCCTGCGCGACTGGTTGGCGCAGCAGACCGCGCGCGCGGCTCCCGACCGGCTGTTCGTACTCGACAGCCACGGTAACGATCTACTCGGACGCCGTGTGCCGGAGTTCCTGCGTGCGCGTTTCGGACGCGGCGCCATCGCCGGGCGTGTGCCCGAGCTGCCGCCCGATACGCGCGACGTGCGCTGGCTGTCGCAGCTGGTCTCGCCGAACGATGAGACCTACGCGCTGTCGCTGCTGCGAACGCGGCGCAGTCCGCTCGGCGTATTTCGCTCCGCGCAAGTGCCGATCGTCACCGCCGTCGCAACGCTGCTGGTCAGCACGGTCGTGTGTTTCCTGCTGGCACGCTATCTGTCCGACCCGATCCGCCACCTGCGCGCCGCCACCCGCTCGATAGCCGCCGGCGATCTCGGCTTTCGGGTCTCGAGCCTGATGGGCAAGCGGCGCGATGAGCTGGCGATGCTGGCGCTCGATTTCGATCTGATGGCCGAGCGGCTGCGCGCGCTGCTGGCATCGCAGCGGGAACTGCTGCGCGATGTGTCGCACGAGTTGCGCTCGCCGCTGGCGCGGCTGCAGATCGCGCTCGGACTGGCGCGGCGGCCGAACGCCGATCTCGAGCAGGAATTCAATCGGATCGAGCGGGAGACCGCGCGCCTCGATGAGCTGATCGGCGAGATTCTGTCGCTCTCGCAGCTCGACGATCCGGCGCGCACGCTGCTCGTGGAAGCCGTCAATCTCGAGGAGCTGCTCGAGTCATTGGCTGACAACGCGCGCGTCGAAGCCGATCCGCGCTCCATTCGCGTGCAGCTCGATCCGGTGCTGCCGCTGAAGATCGAGGCGGACCGGGAGTTGTTGTTCCGTGCGCTGGAGAACGTGCTGCGCAACGCGGTGCGTTTCTCGCCGAACGGCACCACGATCGAAGTATCGGTCGAGCGCGCAGCCGACGGCGCCGTGCTGCGCATCCGCGATCACGGACCGGGTGTCCCGGCGGAGGCCCTCGATCGCATCTTCGAGCCGTTCTTCTGCGTCGCCCAGGCGCGCAATCGGGAATCGAGCGGCTACGGTATCGGGCTCGCGATCACTGCGCGCGTCGTGGCTCTGCACCAGGGCAGCGTGCATGCGCGCAATGCCGCCGCTGGCGGACTCGAGATCGAGATCAGACTGCCGCTGCGGCGGGTTGCAGCTTAGCCCAGGGCCTGCGTCAGGTCGGCGCGCAGATCCCCGACCGACTCGATGCCGATCGACAGCCGACAGAGCGTGTCGGTGATGCCCAACGCGGCGCGGGCCTCGCTCGGCACGCTGGCGTGGGTCATGATCGCCGGATGCTCGATCAGGCTCTCGACGCCGCCGAGCGATTCAGCCAGCGCGAACAGCTCGCAGCGCTCCAGGAACCGCCGCGAGTCCTCGATGCCGCCCTTGAGCTCGATCGAAATCATGCCGCCAAACGCGCTCTGCCCGCGCGGATCGCGCATCTGCGCGCGCGCCAGCGCGTGCTGCGGATGCGAGCTCAGACCGGGGTAGTGCACCCGCCCGACCTTCGGATGACGCGCCAGAAAGGCGGCCAGCTCGAGTGCGCTCTCGCAATGGCGCTGCATTCGTAGCGCAAGCGTCTTCACGCCGCGCAATGCCAGAAAGGCATCGAATGGACCCGCTATCGCGCCGACCGAGTTCTGCAGAAACTCGAGACGCTCGGCAAGGTCGGTCCGTTCCCCAACCACGAGCACGCCGTTGACGACGTCGGAATGGCCGTTCAGGTACTTGGTACCGGAATGCATCACGAGATCGAAGCCGACGTTCAAGGGGCGCTGCAGATAGGGCGTGGCAAAGGTGTTGTCAGCCGCCGCGAGCACCCCGCGTCGCCGCGCCAGGACGGCGATGGCTGCGAGATCCGCGAGCTTGAGCATCGGATTGCTCGGCGTCTCGACCCAGATCAGGCGCGTCTCGGGCCGTAGCGCCGCCTCGACGGCCGACAGGTCGCGCAGATCGACGAAGGTGAAGCTCAGGCCGGCAGAAACCGTACGCACGCGCGTGAACAGGCGCCGGCTGCCGCCGTAAAGATCGTCGGAGGCCACCACGTGATCGCCGGGTGAGAGTAATTCCAGCAGCGTCGAGGTGGCCGCCATACCCGAAGCGAACGCGAAGCCGCGACGACCGTCTTCGAGATCGGCGATGCAGCGCTCGTACGCGAAGCGTGTTGGGTTCTGGGTGCGCGAATATTCGTAGCCCTGGTGCACGCCGGGGCTGCGCTGCGCATAGGTGGAAGTCGCGTAGATCGGCTGCATCACCGCGCCGGTGCTGGGATCCGGCGTCTGGCCGGCATGAATCACGCGCGTGTCGAAGCCGCTGCGCGGCCCGGTATTGGAGTTTTGGCTCATGGTCCCGTCAGTTGAGTTTCTTGCGCAGATAGTTGAGCAGGTCGATGCGCGTGATCAGGCCGACAAAGCGGCCGCGATCGGCGACGATGGCCACGTGGTCGCGCTGGAAGATCGGCAGCAGATCGCCGATCGGCGCGTCCGGTGCGATGGTCTCCACCGCGCGCACCATGGCCGTGCCGACCTGGTCCTGAAAGCGCTTCGGATCGGTGTGCAGATGCATCACCAGATCGGATTCATCGACGATGCCGACCACGCGCTCACCGTCCATGACCGGAATCTGGGATACGTCGAACAGCTTCATGCGCCGGTAGGCCTGCATCAGGCTGTCGGTCGGTGACAGCGTCACGGCACTCCCCTCCTGGTAGCGCCGCACGATCAGATCGACCAGGTTACCCTGCTGCGGCCGCGCCAGCAGCCCCTGATCGAACAGCCAGTAATCGTTGTAGAGCTTGTTGAGGTACTTGTTGCCGCTGTCGCAGACCAGCGTCACGACGCGCTTGGGCTGGCTCTGCTCGCGACAGTAGCGCAGCGCCGCGGCCAGCAGCGTGCCGGAGCTCGAGCCGCCGAGGATGCCTTCGCGCGCCAGCAGCTCGCGCGCAGTCGCGAAGCTCTCCGCATCCGAGATTTCATAGGCGCCGCGCACGCGCGACAGGTCGCAGATCGGCGGTACGAAATCCTCGCCGATGCCTTCGACCAGCCAGGAGCCGGCCGGCTTCTGCTTCAGGCCGGTCCTCACCAGGTCCACCAGGATCGATCCCTTCGGATCGGCGAGGATCATCTCGACGTGCGGCGCCACGCGCTCGAAGTAGCGCGACAGGCCGGTGAGCGTGCCGCCGCTGCCGACACCGACCACGACCGCGTCGAGCATCTGTCCCGTCTGCGCCCAGATCTCCGGGCCCGTGGTGGCCTCGTGCGCACGCGGATTGGCGGGATTGGCGAATTGATTGACGTAGAAGCTGTTGGGCGTTTGCTTCGCGAGCCTCGCGGCCAGGTCCTGGTAGTGCTCGGGATGACCTTTGGCGACATCGCTGCGGGTCAGCCGGATCTGGGCGCCGAGCGCGCGCAGATGCAGGATTTTCTCCTGTGACATCTTGTCCGGAATCACCAGCAGCAAACCATAGTCCTTCTGCGCCGCCACCAGCGCCAGTCCCAGCCCGGTGTTGCCCGCGGTCGCCTCGATGATGGTGTGGCGCGGATCGCCGCCTGGACGCAGATGGCCCTCGCGCTCGGCGGCTTCGATCATCGACAGACCGATTCGATCCTTGATCGATCCGGTTGGATTCTGATTCTCGAGCTTCACGAACAGACGGCAATGGCCGGTGTCCAGCCGCGTCAGCTCCAGCAGCGGCGTGTTGCCGATGGTGGCGAGCACACTGCTTTCGCGCGTCATTGTTTGGCGGCTCCAGCAGGCTTCGCCGGCTGCTTCGAGGCCGCAATGAGCCGCTTCGCTTGATCCGGCGTCAGCGCCCGCACCGCCGTGATCGGCGTGCGCCTCGGAATATCGCCGCGCGCCACCACGTAGTCGTCCTTGCAGAGCTGCCCGTTGTGCTCGATATCCTCGAAGCCGAGGGATTCGCGGAATTGCAGATCGTAGATCGGCTCGAACAGCTTCACCAGGTACGGGTCCTTGCGCATCGGTGCGTAGACGATCAGCGTCGAATCGTCGAGCACCGTCCAGTCGTTCAGATTGACCGTGAAGATGCAGGCCTCGGTACCCGGCAGCGGCGGCGCGGGAGCGTGCGTCGAGGGTGCGCCGCCCGCCGCACAGCCGACGCTCGCCAATGCCGACAGGCTGACTGCGGCGCGACGCCAATGAGGGCCAAGCATGATCCACCTCCGTCGCGATCTACCCGCGGAGCGATTGTAGGCGCAAGGCTCTCAGTGCGCGACCGGGGACGGCGGATCGCCGGGCTTGACGCCCGGTGCGGCATCGGTCGCTTGGGCGGCTTCCTCGAGCTGCTGCGTCATGACGATGATGCTGATGCGACGATTGACCGGAGTGCGCGGATTGGACTTGTCGAACAGCACTGATGAAGACAGGCCGACGCACGCGAGATTGCCGCCGACGATCAGTCGCAGACAGTCGGTGATGCATTCGATCATGTGATGATCCGCGGTGATGCGCGGATACTCGGTGAACATCTTGCTCTTCTCGGGCGCCTCGATGTCCGCCTCGATCGCGAGCATGCCGGACTTCGGCCACGCAGCGCGTTTCTTGAAGGTGGCCGCGCCACGCGACCACCTGCGTACTGAGCGATTACTATCGTTCAATCATAAGCTTGCACATGATACCTGAAGTGACATCAAGGTGTGACCAAGGTCACGCGACCGCGAACTCGTCAGAGCCGGGATGCGACCGCGCGCAGGTACTTGCGGAACTCCGGGCCGACCGCGTCATGCGCCAGCGCGTACTCCACGGTCGCCTGCAGGTAGCCGAGCTTGTTGCCGCAATCGAAGCGACGGCCGTTGAAGCGATAGGCATAGACAGGCTCGCGCTGTAGCAGGCGTGCGATGCCGTCGGTGAGCTGGATCTCCCCGCCCGCGCCCTGGCCGATCTGCGCCAGCTCATCGAAGATCGAGGCAGTCAGCACGTAGCGGCCGACCACCGCGAGAGTGGAAGGAGCGACATTCGGTTTCGGCTTCTCGACAATGCTGCGCAGCCGATGCACCGCGCCCTCGCCGGCTTCCACCTGCACGATGCCGTACTTGTCGGTATCGGCGCGCGGCACTTCTTCGACGCCGAGCACGCTGCCGCCGCGCTCGCGATAGACATCGGCCATCTGCTTGAGGCAGGGCACCTCGGCGTCGATCAGATCGTCCGCCAGATGTACGAAGAAGGGCTCGTCGCCCACTGCCGGCCTCGCACACAGTACCGCATGGCCCAATCCGAGCGGCGCGGGCTGACGAATGTAGATGCAGGAAGCGTTGCCGGGCAACACGCTGCGCACCTGATTCGCGAGCTCGGTCTTGCCCTGTGATTCCAGCAGCTTCTCGAGTTCATCATCGGTATCGAAGTGATCCTCGATGGCGCGCTTGGAAGAGCCGGTGATGAATACCAGCCGCTCGGCCCCGGCGGCGATCGCCTCCTCCACCGCGTATTGAATGAGCGGCTTGTCGACGATCGGCAGCATTTCCTTCGGTGAAGCCTTGGTGGCCGGCAGGAAGCGTGTGCCACGGCCGGCCACGGGAAATACGGCGGTACGAATCGCTTTCGCTGCCACGTGCTTGGATCCTGGAAGTTGCGATCAGTCGCGGATGGGGCGATCGGCGCCGCTGTTGACGCGCTCACGCAGATCCTTGCCGGGCTTGAAATGCGGCACGTACTTACCGGCGAGCGCGACCGCTTCGCCGGTTTTCGGATTTCGCCCTTGGCGCGGCGGCCGGAAATGCAGCGAGAAGCTGCCAAATCCGCGAATCTCGATGCGGTCACCTTGGGCCAACGAATCGCTCATGATCTCGAGCATCTGCTTGAGCGCGAGTTCGACGTCCTTGGCCGGCAGATGCTTCTGCTTCGCCGTGATGATCTCGATCAGTTCCGATTTGGTCATTGCGCTTTCCCGCCTGATGGATGCGCTCAGCTGCGCTCGGGTGCGTTGATCTGCTCCTTGAGCAAGTCCCCAAGGCTGGTGCCGCTGGTCGGAGCGTCGGAGCGATAGCTCTGCACCGCTTCGGCTTCCTCGTGCACTTCCTTGGCCTTGATCGACAAGGAGATGGTGCGCGTCTTGCGATCGACGCCGACGAATTTCGATTCGATTTCGTCGCCCACTTTGAGCACCGCGCGCGCATCATCGATGCGATCGCGGCCAAGCTCCGAGGCACGCAACTGACCGTCGATACCGTTGCCGAGATCGATGACCGCGCCGCGGGCATCGACTTCCTTGACGGTACCCTTGACGATGCTGCCCTTCGGGTTCTCGGCAATGAAGGCTGAGAACGGATCCTTCGCCAGCTGCTTGATGCCGAGCGAAATGCGCTCGCGCTCCGGATCGATCGACAGCACCATGGCCTCGACCTGCTGACCCTTCTGGTAGTTGCGCACGGCTTCCTCGCCGGTCAGATCCCAGGAGATGTCGGACAGATGCACCAGGCCATCGATATTGCCGGGCAGGCCGATGAAGATGCCGAAGTCGGTGATCGATTTAATCTGCCCCGCCACCTTGTCACCGCGATTGTGATTCTCGGCGAACTCCTTCCACGGATTGGCCTTGCACTGCTTGAGGCCGAGCGAGATGCGGCGCCGCTCCTCGTCGACGTCGAGTACCATGACCTCGACTTCCTGGCCGGTGTGCACGACTTTGGCCGGATTGACGTTCTTGTTGGTCCAATCCATCTCCGACACGTGCACCAGTCCCTCGACACCATCCTCGATCTCGACGAAGGCGCCGTAGTCGGCGATGTTCGTGACCTTGCCGAACACGCGCGTGTTGGGCGGATAGCGCCGTGCAATGTTCTCCCACGGATCGGCGCCGAGCTGCTTCAGGCCCAGCGATACCCGCGAGCGCTCGCGATCGAATTTGAGGATGCGAACGTCGATCTCATCCCCGACTTTGACCACCTCGGACGGATGCTTGACGCGCTTCCAGGCCATGTCGGTGATGTGCAGCAGACCGTCGATGCCGCCGAGGTCGACGAATGCGCCGTAGTCGGTCAGATTCTTGACCGAGCCGCGCACCACGGCCCCTTCCTGCAGGTTGTCCATGAGCGCCGTGCGCTCGGCCGAGAACTCCTGCTCGACGACCGCGCGCCGCGATACCACGACGTTGTTGCGCTTCTGGTCGAGCTTGATGACCTTGAACTCGAGGGGCTTGCCCTCCAGGTAGGCCGTATCCCTGACCGGTCGCACATCCACGAGCGAGCCCGGCAGAAAGGCGCGCACGTGATCGATTTCCACCGTGAAGCCGCCCTTGACGCGGCCGGAAATGATGCCGGTGACGATCTCGCCCGCGTTGAAGGCTTGCTCCAGCCGCGTCCAGGTGCGTGCCCGCTTGGCTTTTTCGCGCGACAGGCGCGTCTCGCCGGTGCCATCTTCGACTGAATCGAGCGCGACCTCGACCTGCTCGCCGGCATGGACTTCGACCTCGCCGCGCTCATTCTTGAATTGGTCGAGCGGAATGACCGCTTCGGATTTGAGCCCTACATTGACGATGACGACATCGGGACCGACATCCACCACCAACCCCGTCAGGATCATGCCGGGCCGAATGCGTTGATTGGCCAGGCTCTGCTCGAACATCTCGCTGAAACTTTCGTTCAAACCTTCGTTCATATGCTCTCTCGCCCGTCACCGGGCTCACCGCGCCGCGATGCCTCCGGCGCCGCGGGTAAGACATAAAACGGCGCCGCATCCTGCGGTGCCGACCTTCAGCCGAACCGAAACCCCTCTCGCCTTAGCGCGCTTACCTCACGGCCATAGCTGCCGGGAGCGGCCGTGCGCATAGATCTCGTCCGTTACTTCGAGGACACTGCGGTCCGTCGAATCCAGAACGATCGCATCTGCAGCCGGCACGAGCGGCGCGGCGGACCGCGTCATGTCACGCCGGTCGCGCTCCGCGATGTCGAGCGAAAGGGCCACAAGGGTAACACTAGAGTCCTTGTCTTTCAACTGCTTATAACGTCGCTCGGCCCTCACTTGAGCGCTCGCGGTCAGGAATATCTTGAGCGCGGCGCGCGGGAAAACCACGGTCCCCATGTCGCGCCCGTCGGCGATCAGGCCCGGTGGCTGAGCGAAGGCGTGCTGGCGCTGCAGCAGCGCCTGGCGCACCGCCGGCCAGGCCGCCACGCGCGAGGCGCCGGCACCGGCGGCCTCGGTCCGCAGCGGACCGGTGACTTCGCGGCCATCGAGCAGCACCCGCTCCGCCCCGCTCGATTCGCTGGTAAATTCGATGCGCATCGAGCGAGCCAGGCGCGCGTGCGCCTCGATGTCGTCGAGACCGACGCCTGCGAGCTCGCCCGCCAACGCCACGAGACGGTAGAGCGCGCCGCTGTCGAGCAGATGCCAACCGCTGCGGCGCGCCAGCAGCCGGCTTACCGTACCCTTGCCCGAACCGCTCGGTCCGTCGATTGCGACCACGGGGGCCGTGGGCGTCGCGCTCATGCCTGCTCCGACAGCGCCAGGCCCGCGCGCCGCGCCAGATCGGCGAAGCCCGGGAAGGAAGTCGCGACGTTGGCGACATCCTCGATCTCGATCGGCTCGCGCGCGATCAGGCTCGCGATCGCAAAGGCCATCGCGATCCGGTGATCGCCGTGACTGTCGATGCGTCCGCCGCCCATGGTGCCGCCCGCGACCCGCAGGCCGTCGGCCAGCAGCTCGCATTCGATGCCGAGCCTCGTGAGCCCATCGGCCATGACCGCGAGCCGATCGCTTTCCTTGACGCGCAACTCGCCCGCTGCGGTCACAAGAGTCTCGCCGCGGGCGGCGGCCGCGGCGATGAAGAACACCGGAAACTCATCGATCGCGAGCGGCACCAGTGCCTCGGGTACGCGGATCCCCGCGAGCGCACTGGCACGCACATGGATGTCCGCGATCGGCTCGGCACCGTCGCTGCCCTGCGGCTCGACCTCGATGTCGGCGCCCATGAGCTTCAGCAGCTCGAGCAGTCCGGTGCGCGTGGGATTGATCCCGACACCGCGCAACGTCAAACCATCCGGCGCACCGAGACAGCCGGCGACGATGAAAAACGCCGCCGACGAAAAGTCCCCCGGCACTTTCACGGGGCAACCCGACAGCCGCGCGCCGCCCATGAGGCTCACGCGCGCACCCTCGCGAGTCACATCCACACCGAAGCCGCGCAACATGCGCTCGGTATGATCGCGCGTCGGCGCCGGCTCGGTGACACTGGTGCGCCCGTGCGCGCGCAGCGCCGCCAGCAACAGCGCGGACTTCACCTGCGCACTCGCAACCGGCAGCGTGTAGTCGATGGCCACGAGCTTCGAGACCGCCTGGATCTGCACCGGCGGCCTGCCCTCGTGAGTGCGGATGCTGGCGCCCATGCTGCGCAACGGCTGCGCGACGCGCTCCATGGGCCGACGCATCAGCGACGCATCTCCAATCAACGTGCTGTCGAAGGGCTGCCCGGCGAGCAAGCCCATGAAGAGCCGCATCGCCGTGCCCGCATTGCCCATGTCGAGCCGATCCGCGGCCGCGCGCAGGCCGCGCCGCCCCGCGCCTTGCACGCTGAGCTCGATTTCGTTGCGGCGCTCGATCTCGACGCCGAGCGCGCGCAGCGCCGTCAGAGTCGCCAGGCAATCCTCGCTCGCGAGGAAACCGCTGATGTCGGTACGCCCCTCGGCGATGCCGCCGAGCATGAGCGCGCGATGCGAGATGGACTTGTCGCCGGGCACGCTGAGCGTGCCCTCAACCCGGCGCGCCGGGCGCACCAGGTAGCGTCGGGTCGCCCGTTCGCTCATTTGACCAGCGCGGCCAGCTCGCGCAGCAGGCGATCGTTTTCCTGCGGCAGGCCGATCGACACGCGCAGATACTCGGGCAGCCCGTAGCCGGCTACCGGGCGCACGATCAATCCGACCCGTAGCAGCCGCTCGTAGACCCGCTCGGCCTGGCTGCCGATGTGCACCAGCAGAAAATTGCAGGCCGAAGGCGCGCACCAGAGCCTGAGCGCGCCGAGCGCCGCCTCGACCCGGGTCAGTTCCTGCAGGGTCACCGAGACCGTGCGACGCATGTGCGCCTGATCTTCGAGCGCCGCTACCGCGCCGGCCTGCGCCACCGAATTCACATTGAACGCGGGCCGCAGCCGATTGAGCGCTTCGGCGACCTCCGGGTGCGAGATCGCGTAGCCGACGCGGGCGCCGGCCAAACCGTACGCCTTGGAGAAGGTGCGCAGGATCACGAGATTCGGATGCTCGGGCAGCCAGGCGATGCCATCCTGCGAACCGCGCTCGCGGCCGTATTCGACATAAGCCTCATCGAGCACCACCAGCGTCGAGGCCGGCGCACGTTCGATCAGACGCTTGACCGAGGCCGGCGAGCCCCAAGTGCCGGTCGGATTGTTCGGGTTGGCGACAAACACCAGGCGGGTATCGGCGCCGATCGAATCGGCCATCGCCGCCAGATCGTGTCCGAGCGGCATGCCGCTGCCGCGATCGAGCGCCGGCACTTCGATGCAGCGCGCGCCGGTCGCCTGCGTCACGATGCGGTAGATCGCAAAGCCGTACTGCGAGAACACTGCGTTGTGCGCCGGGCTCAGAAAGGCTTCGGCCAGCAGCACCAGCAGATCGTTCGAGCCGTTGCCGACCGTGAGCTGTGCAACGCCGACGCCCAGGTGCCGCGCCAGCTGTTGTTTCAGATCGTGACTGGCGCCGTCGGGATAGAGCCAGATCTGCTCCAGCGCCGCGCGCATGGCCGCGAGCGCGCGCGGGCTCGGGCCGTAGGGATTCTCGTTCGAGGCCAGTTTGGCAACACCGCTGATCCCGAGCTCACGTTCCAGCTCGGCCGCGGGCTTGCCGGGCACATAGGGCGCCAGGCCGCGCACCGCCGCCACCGCCAGCTCTCCCGGGTGTCGCTCTGCTGCCATGGAATCAGATCACGGCGCGCGGGTACGAGCCGAGCACGCGATAGAGCGAGGCGCGGCGCTTGAGCACGGCGAGCGCCTTGCGCACCGCTGGCTCCTCCGCGTGGCCTTCGATGTCGATGAAGAACACGTATTCCCACTTGCGGCGGCGCGAGGGTCGCGACTCGATCCGCGTCATGCTGATGCCGAAGCGCGCCATCGGCTCGAGCAGCCGCTGCAGCGCCCCGGGCGACTGCGTGTCGCGCGCCGACAGCAGCAGCGTCGTACGATCGGCACCGCTCGGCCGCAGCAGCTTGCGGCCGAGCACCAGGAAGCGCGTGGTGTTGTCGGTGCGATCCTCGATCTCGCGCGCCAGCAGATTCAGGTTGTAGACATCGGCCGCGGTCTCCCCGGCGATCGCCGCGGTGCCCTGTTCATCGCGCGCGCGGCGTGCGCCTTCTGCGTTGCTCGCCACCGGCACGCGCTCGACATCGGGCAGGTGCTCGTTGAGCCAGCCGCGACATTGTGCCAGCGCCTGGCTGTGCGAGCACACGCGCACCACCCGCTCGAGCGAATCCATCTTGCCCATCAGGCAGTGATGAATGCGCAATTCCACTTCGCCGCAGATGTGCAGCGCGCTCGCCAGGAAGCGGTCCAGCGTATTGGTGATGGTGCCCTCGCTCGAGTTCTCGATGGCGACCACGCCGAAATCGGCCGTACCGGACTCGACTTCCTGGAACACCTCGTCCACGGTCGATAGCGCCAGCGCCCGCACCGAGTGGCCGAAATGCTTGAGCACGGCCGCCTGGGTGAAAGTGCCCTCGGGGCCCAGGAACGCCACTTTGAGCGGCTCCTCCTGCGCCAGGCAGGCCGACATGATCTCGCGGAACAAGCGCACGATCTCCTCGTTGCGCAGCGGCCCGGCGTTGCGCTCGAGCGCGCGGCGCAAGACTTCAGCCTCGCGCTCCGGCCGATAGAAATCGACCGTGTGGCCATCGGCGTGCTTGGAAATGCCGGCCTGCTGCGCCAGCCGCGCGCGTTGATTGAGCAACGCATGCAGCTGTTCGTCGACCGCGTCGATCTGCGAGCGCAGATCCGTGAGCTTGGTAGGCGCGGTGCTCTTGCTGGGGCGGCGTGGCTTCATGCAGCGCTTCAATCCGTTGATTGCACGAGGCGCGCCGACAGCACGCCTTCGATGGCGCGCAGCCGCCCGATCAGCGCCTCATCGGGCGCGCCTTCGGCGTCGATCAGCGTAAAGGCGAACTCCCCCAGTGAACGGTTCAGCAGTTCCGCGATATTGAGTCCGGCGCTCGCGAGGCAGGTGGAGATCTGACCGACCATGTTCGGCACGTTGCTGTTGGCGATCGCGATGCGCTGCGAACCGGGCTGGCGCGGCAGCACCGCTTCGGGAAAGTTCACGCAGTTGCGGATATTGCCGTGTTCCAGAAACTCGCGCAGCGTGTCGGCGGCCATCATGGCGCAATTGTCCTCGGCTTCGAGCGTCGATGCCCCGAGGTGCGGCAGCGTGATCGCGCGGAGATGGTTCTTGAGCGCCTGGGTCGGAAAATCGCAGATATAGGCGCGCAGCTGGCCGCTGTCCAGCGCCGCCACCACGTCGGCCTCGATCACGATCGGCGCGCGCGCAAAATTCAGGATCACCGAGCCCGGCTTGAGCAGCCGCAGCCGCGCCGCGTTCACCAGTCCGCGCGTGGCCGGCAGCAGCGGTACGTGCACGCTGATCGCATCGGAACGCGCGAACAGATCATCGAGCGACAGGGCCTGCTGCACTGAGGAGGACAGCTGCCAGGCGCGCTGCACGGTGATCTGAGGATCGTAGCCGAGCACCCTCATGCCGAGTGCCTCGGCGCTGTTGGCGACCTGGACACCGACTGCGCCGAGCCCGATCACGCCGAGCGTGCGGCCCGGCAGCTCGAAACCCACGTAGCGGCTCTTGTCCTTCTCGACCGCCGCATCGATAGCCGCGTCTTCGCCGCTCAGATCGCGCGCGTACGCCCACGCCTGGCAGATGTTGCGGGCCGCCAGGAACAGTCCGGCCAGCACCAGCTCCTTGACCGCGTTCGCATTCGCGCCCGGGGCATTGAATACCGGCACGCCGCGCCTGGCCAATGCCGCCACCGGTATGTTGTTGGTGCCCGCGCCGGCGCGCGCGACCGCCAGCACCGAATCGGGAATCTGCATGTGGTGCATGTCGGCCGAGCGCAGTAGCACCGCATGCGGGTGCCCGATCTCCGAGGCGACTTCGTAGCGATCGCGCGGCAGACGCTCGAGTCCGCGCACGCTGATGTTGTTGAGTGTCAGGACGCGATAGCCCACGGCGTACCTAACCGTGCCGCCGCGCGAAGTCGCGCATGAAATCGGCCAGCGCGGCCACGCCTTCGAGCGTCATGGCGTTGTAGATGCTGGCGCGCATGCCGCCAACCGAACGATGGCCCTCGAGATTCATGAGCCCCGCGGCGCGCGCTTCGCTCAGAAAGGCGGCATCGAGCGGCGGCCTTGCGAGCGTAAAGGGTACGTTCATCCATGAGCGGCATGAGCGCTCGACCGGGTTGCGGTAGAAGTCGGACTCGTCGATGGTTCGATAGAGCAGCTCGGCCTTGGAGCGATTGCGCTCCGCCATTGCCGCGAGCCCGCCCTGGCGGCGCAGCCACTTGAATACCAGGCCGGCGCAGTACCAGGCGAAGGTCGGCGGCGTGTTGAGCATCGAGCCCTCGTCCGCCATCGACTTGAAGTCCCAGATCGACGGCGTTCCCGGGCGCGCTCGCCCGATCAGATCCGCATGCACGATCACCACGCACAGGCCCGACGGCCCGATGTTCTTTTGCGCGCCGGCATAGATCAGTCCGAAGCGCTCGATCTCGATCGGCCGTGACAGCAGCGTCGAGGACATATCCGCGACCAGCGGTACATCGACCCGCGGCACGAACGGAAACTCGACCCCGCCGATGGTCTCGTTCGATGTGTAGTGCAGGTAGGCGGCGCCGTGCGTGAGTTTCCATGCGCTCTGCGGCGGCACCTCGTTATAGCCGCTGCCGGCAGCATCGGCCGCCACATTGACGCGGCAGTAGCGCCGCGCCGCGCCGATCGCCTTCTTTGACCAGGCACCGGTGTTGACGTAATCGACGCTGTTGTCGGCGGCAGCCAGATTCATCGGTATGGCATCGAACTGCCCCGTCGCCCCGCCCTGCAGGAACAGCACCCGGTAGTGATCGGGAACGCTCAGCAACGCGCGCAGATCCGCCTCGGCTTCGTGCGCGACGGCGACAAAAGCCTTGCTGCGATGGCTGACTTCCATGACCGACATGCCGAGGCCATGCCAGTCGAGCAGTTCATCGCGTACCTGTTCCAGTACTTCGAGCGGCAGGACTGCTGGGCCGGCCGCGAAATTAAATACCCGCACGCGATGATCCTGACTTGAGCCCGCAAGGAGATGGAAGCCCGCATACTAACAGATGGTGCCATCGAGCCCGGCACCTACGCCCGGATCTCGCAAGCTACGCCGCCGGCGATCTGCTGCCGAGCGAACCGCAGCTCATGCGGCAATTCCGTTGGTCACGCTCCACGGTACGGCGCGCGCGATCGACGTCGCGTTCTCGATCGCGCACCAGTCAGTTCCAGGGTGCGATGCTCGCCGATCTGCAGCAGGCGCAGCACCTGGGGGTGTCGGTCGGGGATGCCGCTGCTGCACGTGAGGAGTTCTGTATCCACAGCCTGCACTCGGTCATTGAGGTGGCGCGACCTCATCGGCGCTGCCCTCATCCAAGCTGCCCGCGGCGTCCGCCTGGGCGCCCTCATCCGTGGCCTCGAGTCCTTCGACACGCTCGACCCCCGTCAGCCGCTCGCCCTCACCCAGACGAATCAGCCGCACGCCCTGGGTATTGCGTCCCACCACTGAGATATCGGCCACGGGTGTTCGCACCAGCGTCCCGGTCGAGCTGATCAGCATGAGCTCCTGACCGGCGCGCACCTGCAGTGCCGCGACGGTGGCGCCATTGCGATCCGTGGTCTGCAGCGCGATTACGCCCTGGCCGCCGCGTCCGTGACTCGGGAAATCATCGAGCGGCGTGAGCTTGCCGTAGCCGCTCTCGGAAGCCGTGAGCACGTGCCCTTCGCCGAGCACCAGCAGCGCAATCAGACGCTGACCGAGCCCGAGTCGCACACCGCGCACGCCGGCGGCTTCACGGCCCATCGGCCTGACCTCTTCTTCATGGAAGCGGATCGCCTTGCCGCCGCTGGTGCAGAGCAGGATGTCGCAGTTACCGTCGGTCAGCGCCACACCCACGAGGGTGTCGTCGCCGCGCAGATCCAGGCCGATGATGCCGCTGGCCCGCGGCCGCGAGAACGCCGCCAGTGGCGTCTTCTTGACCGTGCCGCTGCTCGTGGCCATGAACACGTAGTGCAGCTCGTCGAATTGCTTCACCGGCAGCACCGCGCTGATCTTCTCGCCCTGCTCGAGCGGCAGCAGATTCACGATCGGCTTGCCGCGCGAGCCGCGTCCGGCCTGCGGCAGCTCGAACACGCGCAGCCAGTAGACCTTGCCGCGGTTGGAAAAGCACAGCAGCGTGTCGTGCGTATGCGCCACGAAGAACTTCTCGATGAAGTCCTCGTCCTTGACCGCAGTAGCGGACTTGCCGCGTCCGCCGCGCCTTTGCGCCTGGTAATCCGATACCGGTTGCGCCTTGGCGTAGCCGGCATGCGAAAGCGTCACGGCCACATCCTGCGGTTCGATCAGGTCCTCGGTGCTGAGGTTCAGATGATCGCGGCTGATCTGCGTGCGACGCGCATCGCCGTAGCTGTCCCGGATCTCGATCAGCTCGGTCCGCACCACTTCGATCAGCCGCTGCGGGCGCGCCAGGATATCCGACAGATCGACGATCTCGCGCAGCAGACCCTGGAATTCCTCGACGATCTTGTCCTGCTCGAGCCCGGTGAGGCGATGCAGGCGCATGTCGAGCACCGCCTGCGCCTGGGTCTCGCTGAAACGATAGCCTTCGGCGCCGAGCCCGCCCTCGTTCGCGGCGCTCTCCGGCCGCGTCGAGACCGCCCCGGCGCGCTCGAGCAATTGAGGCACGATGCCCGGCGGCCAGGCACGAGCGACCATCGCGCTGCGCGCCTCCGCGGGCGTCGGGCAGCTCCTGATGAGCGCAATCACCGCATCGATGTTGGCCAGCGCAACTGCCAGTCCCTCGAGCACGTGCGCGCGCTCGCGTGCACGGCGCAGCTCGAATATCGTGCGGCGCGTGACCACCTCGCGCCGGTGGCGCAGGAAGGCGTCGAGCATGTCCCGCAACGACATGAGCTTCGGCTGCCCGTCGATCAGCGCCACCATGTTGATGCCGAACACCGTCTCCATCGGGGTCTGCGCGTACAGGTTGTTGAGCACGATCTCGGCCACTTCGCCGCGCTTGAGCTCGATGACCACCCGCATGCCGTCCTTGTCGGACTCATCGCGCAGTTCGGAAATGCCGTCGATATCCTTGTTGCGCACCAGATCGGCGATGCGCTCGAGCAACCGCGCCTTGTTGACCTGGTAGGGCAGCTCCGTGACCACGATCGCCTGGCGGCCGCGGTCGTCGATATCCTCGAACTCCGCGCGTGCCCGGATCGACAGCCGCCCGCGACCGCTCTTGTAGGCCGTGGCGATTTCCTGCGCGCCATTGATGATGCCGGCGGTCGGGAAATCCGGCCCCGGCACGTGCTGCATGAGGCCCGCGAGCGAAATCGCCGAATCGTCGAGCAGCGCCAGGCAGGCATTGACGATCTCGGTGAGATTGTGCGGCGGGATGTTGGTGGCCATGCCGACCGCAATGCCGGAAGCGCCGTTGACGAGCAGGTTCGGCACGCGCGTGGGCAATACCGACGGCTCGTGCTCAGATTCGTCATAATTCGGGACGAAATCGACCGTTTCCTTGTCGATATCGGCCAGCAGCTCGTGCGCCAGCTTCGACATGCGCACTTCGGTGTAGCGCATGGCCGCGGGCGCATCGCCGTCGACCGAGCCGAAGTTGCCCTGACCGTCGATCAGCAGATAGCGCATCGAAAACGATTGCGCCATGCGCACGATCGTGTCGTAGACCGCGACATCGCCGTGCGGGTGGTACTTGCCGATGACATCGCCCACCACGCGCGCGGACTTCTTATAGGCGCGGTTGTAGTCGTTGCCGAGCTCGCGCATCGCGTGCAGGACGCGCCGATGCACCGGCTTGAGACCGTCGCGAACATCGGGCAAAGCCCGACCTACGATGACACTCATCGCATAGTCGAGATAGGATTGCCGCATCTCCTCTTCGAGGCTGACGGACACTACTTCGCGCGCTATTTCGCTCACTCGATTCGCAGCTTCAAGCCCGTGGAATGTGAAAATCTCAGCCGAAAATTATAGCACAGCGAGGCGCTTTCCCGAGGCTCGAGCCAAGCGCGCCGCACGCAATCCGCGCGCAGCTATACTGCCCGCATGAGCTCCCAAACAGCCGCCGCGCAGTTGTCCTCCGAGGTGCAGAAATTCGATGCGCTGGCGCATGAATTCTGGGACCCGCGCGGCGCCTTTCATCCGTTGCACGCGCTCAATCCGGTGCGGCTCGACTACATCGCACAGCGCGCCGAGCTGTCGCAGCGCAGGCTCGCGGACATCGGTTGCGGCGGTGGCCTGCTGGCCGAGGGACTCGCGCGCCACGGCGCGCAGGTCTGCGGCATCGATCTGGCGCCGGCAATGATCGAGGTCGCGCGGCTGCACGCGCACGAGAGCCAGCTGCCGATCGACTATCGGCTCTGCTCGGCCGAGGAACTGGCGCGCGGCGGCGCGGGCGCGTTCGATGTCGTCACCTGCATGGAGTTGATCGAACACGTCGACGATCCGGCGGCACTGCTGGCCGCCATCGCGGCGCTGCTGCGGCCGGGAGGCGCGCTGTTCGTCTCGACCATCAATCGCAATCTGCGTTCGTTCCTGCTCGCGATCGTCGGCGCCGAGTACCTGCTGCAGCTGATTCCGCGCGGCACGCACGAATATGCGCGCCTGCTGCGGCCGGCCGAGCTGGCGCGGCTGGCGCGCGCGCAGGGGCTCGAGCTCCGCGATGTCAGCGGCATCGACTTCAATCCGTTCGCGCGCACGGCCCGCATCAGCGCCGATGCCCGGGTCAACTACCTGGCGCATTTTCATCGTCCCGAATGAGCGGCATTTGAACCGCGCGATGCCACTGGCCGCGGTGCTGCTGGATCTGGACGGCACGCTGCTCGATACCGCACCCGACATGGCGCGGGTCGCCAACCAGCTGCGCACGCAGTCGGAGCTGGCGCCGCTGCCGTTCGCGGACATCCGTCATCATGTCTCGCACGGCTCCGCGGCGGTGCTGCGCGCCGTTTTTCCAGGCCTCGACGGCGTGCGGCTGGCGGCGCTGCAGATCCGCTTCCTCGAGCTGTATCGCGAGCAGCTCGTCATCGATACGCGCCTGTTTCCCGGCTTCGACGACGTGCTGGCGGCGCTCGAAGCGAACCGCATACCGTGGGGCGTGATCACCAACAAGCCGGGCTGGCTCACCGAGCCGCTGCTGGCCCATCTCGGGCTCTATGAGCGCGCGGCCTGCGTGCTCTCGGGTGACAGCCTGCCGGTCAGCAAGCCCGACCCGCTGCCACTGCTGACCGCCGCGCATCGCATCGCCGTGGCGCCGGAGCGCTGTGTCTATGTCGGCGATGCGCTGCGCGACATGCAGGCGGCGCGGGCCGCCGGCATGGTCGGTCTGGCGGCGCGCTACGGCTATATCGGGCCCGCGGAGCACACCGCCGACTGGCCGGTCACGGCCTGGATCGACTCGCCGCTGGAACTACTCGACTGGGTGGGATTGCCGCGTGCGGCGCTGGCCGTGCCTGCGGGCGCCGACGGCTGAGCCATGGACAGCATGCAGTGGGTCTACGCGGTGCTGGCAACGCTGCTGCTGGCGTTGATCGCCGCCGCGCTGGTGATTCGTTGGTTCGCGCGGCGCCACGCGCGCGCGCTCGCCGAAACCGAACAGCGGCTGCGCGCTGGCTTCCAGGAGCTCGCCACTTCGGCCCTGCGCGACAACACCGATCTGTTTCTGAAACTGGCGCACGAGTCCTTCGGCCGCGAACAGGCCAGCATCCAGGGCCTGTGGCGCGAACGCGAGGTGGCCTTCAACGCGCTGATCGATCCGCTGCGTACCGCACTCGAGCGGACCGACACCCAGGCCACGGCGCTCGAGCGCGAGCGCCGCGAGGCCTACGGCGCGCTGCGCACTCAAATCGAAGGAATGGTGCAGGGACAATCGTCGCTGCAGCGTGAAACGCGCAATCTGGTCACGGCATTGCGCCGCCCGGAAGTGCGCGGCCGCTGGGGTGAGCTCACGCTGCGCCGGGTCGTGGAGCTCGCAGGACTTTCCGAGCATTGCGACTTCAGCAGCCAGCCGACGCTCGATGCCGCCGGCGTGACGCAGCGGCCCGATCTCGTGATTCACATGCCCGAGGGGCGCGATCTGGTGATCGATGCCAAGACGCCGCTCGATGCCTATCTCGAAGCGATCGACGCGCCGACCGAGGAGTTGCGGACCGCGGCGCTCGGGCGCCACGCACAGCAGGTGGCCCAGCGCGTACGCGAACTGGCATCGAAGAGTTACTGGGCGCAGTTCGAGCACAGTCCCGAATTCGCGGTGCTGTTCCTGCCCGGCGATCAGTTTCTGAGCAGCGCTCTGGCGCAGAGACCCGAGCTGCTCGATGACGCGCTGCGTTCCGCCATCATCGTCGCCACACCGTCGACGCTGATCGCACTGCTGAAGGCCGTGGCGCACGGCTGGCGGCAGCAGGCGGTGGCCGAGAACGCCGCGCTGATTCGCGACGCCGGCCAGGAACTGCACCGGCGCCTGGCCGCGTTCATGGGCCATTTCAACAAAGCCGGGCGGCAGCTCGGCGGCGCGGTCGATGCCTACAATGCCGCGGTCGGTTCACTCGATCGCAGTGTCCTGCCGAGCGCGCAGCAATCCGGCGAACTCGGCGCCGCCACGGGCGAAGCGCTGCCCGTGCCCGAGGCGATCGAGCAGCCCGTGCGCACTTCGATGCGCGCACCCGACGATGCCTCCCCAGCGAATGGGGCATGAGTGACGGCCCCTCGCCGCCGCCGCCCGGATCGGCGCGATTCTTCGCGCTGCTGTACACGCCGCGCGCACTGCGCGATGGCATGACCCGGTTGTTGGCGCTGGCGGATGAAATCGGCGCCGGCTCGATGCGCACGCTCGAGCCCGCCGTGGCGCAGGCACGGCTGGCCTGGTGGCGGTTCGAGGCCCAGCGCTTCGCCGCCCGCCAACCGCAGCACCCTTGGCTCAAGCCCATCGCAGCCGCATCCGCACCGGCGCCGCCGATCGACCTCCCGGCGCTGATCGAAGCGGCGGCAGCCGATCCCGGCGGCCAGCAGCTGCGACGGGCGCTGTTCATCGCGGCAGCCGAATTGCTCGGCGCGGGACCTTTGACGCCGGCGACGCGCGACGCGCTCGGGGAGCTTGCCATGCAGAGCTGGCAGAGCGAGGCGAGCACCGGGGCACCGCCGGCAACTAAGGCGCCGTCGGCGCTGCAAGGCGTGCAGACGCGCATCGTGCCGCTGCTGGTGTGGGCAGCACTGGCGACACCGGGCGCCAAGAAAGGCTCGCTGCTGCGCGGCTTCACCGACAATATGCGCGCCTGGGGCGTTGCGCGCCGCGCGAGCGCGGGTCGCTATATCCCATGAATGCACATCTGCGCTACCAGCCGCCGGCCGACGCATTGCGCGGACGCGTGATCGCCATCACCGGCGCCGGCGAAGGCATCGGACGCGCGCTGGCGCTGGCCGCGGCCACGCACGGTGCCGAAGTGGTTCTGATCGGGCGCACGGTATCGAAGCTCGAAGCGGTGCACGGCCGCATTGCCGAGCTCGGACAGGCAGAGGCCTGCATCGCACCGCTCGATCTCGAGCGCGCCATCGCACGCGACTACGATGCGCTCGCCGAGGCCATTCAAGGCCGTTTCGGTCGGCTCGACGGCCTGGTGCACAACGCCGCCATCCTCGGCGCCCTGGCGCCGATCGAGCACTACGACGTGCCGACCTGGTGCCGCGTGCTGCACGTGAATCTGACCGCCGCGTTCGCGCTCACGCAGGTTCTGCTGCCCGCACTGCGCGCGGCTGCGGACGCGTCGATCGTGTTCACCAGCAGCGGCGTCGGCCGGCGACCCAAGGCCTACTGGGGCGCATACTCGGTCTCGAAGTTCGGTATCGAGGCGCTCTGCGGCACGCTGGCCGAGGAACTCGGCGACGCCGGCGCGCTGCGCGTCAACGCGCTCAATCCCGGACCCGTGCGCACGCGGTTGCGCGCCCAGGCCTATCCGGCCGAGGATCCGGCAACGCGGCTGCGACCGGAACATGTGCTCGGGCCCTACCTGTGGCTCTTGAGTGCGGCCAGCCGGGGAGTCAACGGTCAGAGCCTGGACTGTCAGCCACGCTAGCGAGCTCTTCTTCGGTTAGCTCGCGCCAGTGTCCGCGCGGCAGCGTGCGCGGCAGCGCCAGCGCGCCGATGCGCGTGCGCAGCATGCGCACCAGCGTTGCGGCGGCGCGCTCGATCAACTGGCGAATCTCATTGCCGCTGGCGCCCACCGCAACCAGCCGATACCAGCGATTGCTGCCCTCGCCGCCGGCCGGCTCGAGCAGCACGATGCGGATCGCACTGCCCCGGTCCAGCATCCCGGAGCGGATCGCCTGTTGCTGCTCGACGCTGAGCTCCCCGCGTATGCGCAGACTGAACTCCATCTCGGTGCCGTGCATGGCGCGTTGCAAGCGCGACGCGGTCGCACCGTCGGCGGTCAGCAGTTCCAGGCCACCGTCGACCGCGGGCAGCGGACTGATGCTGATGAAGCGTCGTCCGGCGCGGCGCGGCAATCTCGCGGCCATACTGCCGGCGGCCTTGGCGATGGAACTGGTCGCAGCCGCCGGCCCATCGTTCACGGGTCGCGGTACGCGCTCGTCGAGCAACGGCTCGCCAGGCGAGCGGTGACACAGAATCACCGGCGCAGCATTCGCCGTCGCGGCACGGCGTCGGATCAATCGACCATCGAGCTTGAGCTGATCCTGCGGTATGACGCGCATGCCCAGTACCGCGGGCTTACCGTTGACCGTCAGGCGACCGGCGCGGATCCAGTTCTCCGCCTCGCGCCTCGACGCAAGGCCCAGTTGCGCCAGGACCTTCTGCACCCGCTCGGCATCGCGCGGCCGCGCTTCGGATGCGCTGCCCGCGGGCCTGCGGTGCGCGCCGCGAGTCGGGGCGTTCAGTCCGGCCCGTCAGGCGGCGCGGCGAGCAATCCGGAGGAGCGCCGCTCCGCTGACGCCTCCTCGTCGGCATCGCCCGACTCGGCCTCGGCGCTGAGCTCCGTCTCGCCCCCTTCCTCATCGCGGCCATCGGATACTTCGGCCACCACAGCGCCATCGATATTGCCGACCGGCAGTTCGAACTGCGGGTCGATCTCACCCAGTGAGCGCAGCTGCGCCAGCGGCGGCAGATCATCCAGGCTCTTGAGCCCGAAATAATCGAGAAAATCGCGCGTGGTGCCGAGCAGTTCCGGCCGCCCGGGCAGGTCGCGGTGGCCGACGACGCGAATCCATTGCCGTTCGAGCAGTGTGCGGATGATGTTGGGATTGACGGCAACGCCTCGCACCGCTTCGATCTCGGCGCGCGTGATCGGCTGTCGGTAGGCGATCAACGCCAGTGTCTCGAGCAGCGCGCGCGAATAGCGCTGCGGCCGCTCGGGCCACAGACGCGCGACCGCGGCAGCGTACTGGCGGCGCACCTGGACGCGGAAGCCGGAATTGGTCTCGTGAATCTCGATGGGTCGCCCGGCGTAATCCTGCGCCAGCGCATCGAGCGCGCTGCGGATCGCGGTCGGTGACGGGCGCTGCCCGTCCTCGAACAGTTGCGACAGCTCGCTCAAGCTCAACGACCTGCCGGCTGCCAGCAGCGCTGCTTCGATGACGTTTCTGATTTCGCTCTCGCTCATGAGGCCGCATCCTCATTGCCTGGTGCGCCGTCAGCGACACGCTCGCCGTCTGCGAGCGGCTCGGTCGCGGAATTGTCGGCGACCAGATGCAGTGTACGGTGCGCCGACGCGCTGCGCACGCGCAACGGCGTATACGGCTCGGTCTGCGAGAACTCGATCAACCCTTCGCGCACCAGCTCGAGGATCGCGATAAACGCCACGGTAACGCCGGCGCGCCCCTCCTCGGGCGTGAACAGGCACGAAAACTCGACAAAGCTGCCTTGCTCGAGCGCCGCCAGAATGTTGCTCATGCGCTCGCGCACCGACAGCGGCTCGCGCTGTACGTGATGGTGCGCGAACATCTGCGCGCGCTGCGCGACTTCGTGGAACGCGATCAGCATCTCCTGCAGCGTGACCTGCGGCAGCGCGCGCACCGCGGGACGGTCGCGCAACTCGGCGCTCGCCTGCCAGACATCGCGCTCCAGGCGCGGCAGCTGGTCGATATCGGCCGATGCGCGCTTGAAGCGCTCGTACTCCTGCAACCGGCGCACGAGCTCGGCGCGCGGATCTTCTTCTCCGAGCTCTGCGGCGCCGGGCGGCCGCGGCAGCAGCATGCGCGATTTGATCTCGGCCAGCGTCGCGGCCATGACCAGGTATTCGCCGGCGAGCTCGAGCTGCAGGTCCTGCATGAGCTCGATGTACCGGGTGTACTGGCGCGTGATCTCGGCGATCGGAATATTGAGGATGTCGACGTTCTGGCGCCGGATCAGATACAGCAGCAGATCGAGCGGTCCCTCGAACGCCTCGAGGAAGATCTCCAGCGCCTGCGGCGGAATGTACAGATCGCGCGGCAACTGCGTCATCGGTTCGCCGTTGACCACGGCGAACGGCATTTCCGCCTGCTCCGGCGGCGCCTCGAGCGCAGGCTCCGGCGCTGGATTTGAAACCACTATCTTAAGATCTGGCTTCATATATATAGCCTAACTCATTGAGAACGAAGGTGCATTGCCCGCCTAACCTCGCCGAGCGTCTCGAGCGCAGCCTCGCGCGCCTTCTCCGCGCCCTGGTGCAGCAGGTTCGACACCAGCTCCGGATTATCCTGAAACTCCTGCGCCCGCTTACGCAGCCCTTTGACTTCCTCGACGATGCGCTCGATCAGCGGCGCCTTGCAATCCAGGCAGCCGATGCTGGCTGCGCGGCAGCCCTCGCTGGCCCAGGTGCGAGTGGCCTCATCCGAATACAGCCGATGGAGATCGAACACCGGACACTTGTCCGGATCGCCCGGATCGGTGCGGCGTACGCGCGCCGGATCGGTCTGCATGGTCTTGAGCTTGGCGGCGACCTGATCCGGATCCTCGCGCATCGAGATCGTGTTGCCGTACGACTTCGACATCTTGCGCCCGTCCAGCCCGGGCACCTTCGGCGAGGCGGTCAACAGCACCTGCGGCTCCGGCAGGATGCTGACCGATGAGCCCTCCAGATAGCCGAGCAGGCGCTCGCGATCGGCCATCGTGATGCGCGCGTTGCTCGCCACGAGCGCGCGCGCGCGCTCGAGCGCCACCTGATCGCCGGTCTCCTGGAAGCGCCGGCGCAGTTGCCGGTAGAGCGTGATATTGCGGCCGCCGAGCTCCTTGATGGCGCGCTCGGCCTTCTGTTCGAAATCGGTCTCGCGACCGTAGAGATGGTTGAAGCGACGCGCAATCTCGCGCGTGATCTCCACGTGCGCCACCTGGTCCTCGCCCACGGGCACGAACGCCGGACGGTACAGCAGGATGTCCGCGCTCTGCAGCACCGGATAGCCCAGAAAGCCGTAGGTCGCAAGGTCCTTGTCCTTGAGCTGCTCCTGCTGATCCTTGTAGGTTGGCACGCGTTCGAGCCAACCGAGCGGCGTGATCATCGACAGCAGCAGGTGCAGCTCGGCGTGCTCGGGCACGTGCGACTGCACGAACAGAGTCGCCACGCCCGGATTGAGGCCCGCCGCGAGCCAGTCGATCACGACCTCATGAATGGCCTCCGGCAATCCGGCGGTGTCGTCGTAGCCGGTGGTGAGTGCGTGCCAATCGGCGACGAAGAAGTAGCACTCGTACTGGTATTGCAGCTCTACCCAGTTGCGCAGGGCGCCGTGGTAGTTGCCCAGATGCAGCGCGCCGGTGGGGCGCATGCCCGAGAGCACGCGCTTGCCTGGGGGAACAGCACTCATCCTGCTAGGGTTATCCGCGTGGGCGACGGGCCTCCGACCATACCGAGCTGATTATACGGAGTTCGCGCCAACTTCCCACTCGACGCCGGCGAGTTTGCCGCGGCCCTGGCGCACCACCACCGGCGGCGATACCGCCAGATCCACCACCGTCGTGGGCTCGATGCCACAGTGACCGCCATCGAGGATGGCATCGAGCTGATGCTCGAGCCGGGCGCGGATCTGGTCGCCGTCGGTGAGCGGCAACGCATCGCCCGGCAGCAGCAGCGTCGAGCTCATGAGCGGCTCATCGAGCTCGGTCAGCAGCATGCGCGGCACGATGTGGTCGGGCACGCGGATGCCGATGGTGCGCCGTTTGGGATGCTGCAGGCGGCGCGGTGTCTCGCGAGTCGCGGGCAGCAGAAATGTGAACGGCCCCGGGGTCGCGGCCTTGAGCAACCGGAATTGCCAGGTATCGATGCGCGCGTAGCGCCCGATCTCGCGCAGGTCGCGGCACACGAGCGTGAAGTGATGATGCTTGTCGGCGCCGCGGATTCGGCGCAGCCGCTCGAGCGCATCGGCATCGCCGATGTGGCAGCCGAGGGCGTAGCAGGAGTCGGTCGGGTAGGCAATGACCCCGCCGGCGCGCACGATCTCCGCGGCGCGGCGGATCAGGCGCAGCTGCGGATTGACCTGGTGCAGGTGGAAGTACTGGCTCATGATCTACAGGCTAAGGCAGTTTCGTTATCATAGCGGCATGCAAGCACTGCTCGATCTCGCGCCGGTCGGTGCATTTTTCGTGGCCTATTCGCTCGCCGGCATCTACGTCGCCACGGCGGTACTGATGGCCGGCATGGCGCTGCTGCTGCTGCTCGATGTGCTGCGACTGCGGCGCATACCGCCGATGCACCTGCTGAGCGCGGCGCTGGTATTCGTGCTCGGCGGCGCGACGCTGATCCTGCGCGATGCGCGCTTCCTCAAATGGAAGCCGACGATCTTCCTCTGGCTGGTGTCGGTGATGGCAGTCGCCAGTGCCTGGTTCCACGGCACGCCGCTGGCGCAGCGGCTGCTGCAACCGATGATCGCGCACAGCGAAGCGCTGCCGCGGACGGTCTGGCTGCGCCTCAATTGGGTGTGGGTGGCCTTCTATGGCCTGCTCGGTGCGCTCAATCTCTGGATTGCCTATCACCGCAGCGAGCGTGACTGGGTCAACTTCAAGTTTTTCGGGCTCACCGTGGCATTCGCACTGTTCGCGATGGCGCAGGCGGCGTGGCTTGCCTCGCGCCCCGAAGTGCGCGAGGCGCAGGCCCCGTGAACGCGCCGGCCCCCACCGCGCGACGCATCGAACTGCTGCTGCAGCAACGACTCGGGCCGACGCACCTCGAAGTGCGGGATGAAAGCGCCGCCCACATCGGGCATGCCGGCGCCGGCAAAGGGCACTTCCGCCTCAAGATCGTGTCTACGTGCTTCGCTGGCCTCAAGCCCCTGCAACGCCATAGGCTCGTAAACGAGGTACTGTCGCCGCTGTTTGCGACCGAGCTGCACGCACTGGCCATGGAAACGCTGACACCTGATGAGTTTTCTAAGTAGTACTCCTAACTAACTGAGAGATCGAATGAAACTTACGCATACACTGTCGCTGCTGACGCTCCTGCTGCTGGCCGGCTGCGCCAAGACCGCCTCCACCGGCGACAGCAGCAAGCCGCCCGCCGAGAAGCCCGTGGCAACGGGCAATGCGATCGCGATCAGCCACGCGATGTTCGACTATTACGTCAAGAACACCGCCGGCAAAGCGGCCACCGAGCTCACGGCCGATCAGCGCTCGCAGCTGCTCGATAACCTGATTCGCGGCGAAGTGGTGGCGCAGCAGGCAGAGAAGGATGGGTTCGACAAGACCGGCGATACCGCCTCGCTGCTCGAGCTGTCGCACCTGCAGATCCTGGAGCAGGCCGACGCCGAGCAATACCTCAAGGACAAGAAGGCGACCGACGCGGAGCGGCAGGCGGAATACGACTCGCAGGTGGCGGCGATGCCGAAGACCCAGTACCACGCGCGCCATATCCTGCTGACCACCCAGGATGCGGCCCAGAAGGTCATCGACCAACTCAAGAAGGGCGGCAAGTTCGAGGACCTGGCCAAGAAGAATTCGATCGATTCGTCCAAAGAACAGGGTGGCGATCTCGGCTGGTTCTCGCCCTCGAACATGGTCAAGCCGTTTGCCGACGCGGTCGCCGCGCTCAAGAAGGGCGAGTACACGCAGAGCCCGGTGCAGTCGCAGTACGGCTGGCACGTGATCCAGCTCATCGACACGCGCGAGACGCCGGTGCCGCCGCTCGACTCGGTCAAGGATCGCGTCGATCAGCTGGTACAGAACAAGAAGTTCAAGGCGTATCAGGATGAGCTGATGAAAAACGCCAAGGTCGAGAAAAACCTCTGACCGATCCCCTCTCAATGCGAGTGCTGCGCGCGCGGCCGTTCGCCGCGCAGCAGCTGCGTCAGGCCCGATTCGTCGAGCACTTCGATACCGAGTTCCTGCGCACGCGTGAGCTTGGAACCAGCCTCGCTCCCGGCGATCACGTAGCTGGTCTTCTTTGACACCGACCCGCTGACTTTGGCACCGAGCGCTACCAGGCGCTCGCTCGCCTGCTCGCGCGTGATGCCCGTCAGGCTGCCGGTCAGCACCACGGTCAGGCCCGCGAGCGGTGCGCGGGCCGGCTGGCGTTCGCTCGCGGGCGGCCCCTCGGGCCAGGTGAGTCCCAGCTCGCGCAGGCGGGCGATCTCGCGCGTGTGACGTGGGTCGGCAAAGAAGCCCTGCACGCTTGCGGCGATCACGGGGCCGATGTCGGGCACCTCGAGGATCTGCTCCTGCGAGGCGGCCTGCAGGCAGCTGAGCGCCCCGAAGTGATCGGCGAGCGCCTTGGCCGTACTCTCACCGACCCCGGGAATGCCGAGGCCGTTGAGCAGCCGCGGCAAGGTCGTGTTGCGGCTGCGATCGATCGCCGCGGTGAGATTGGCGGCCGATTTCTCGCCCATGCGCTCGAGTTCGGTCAGCGTCGATGCGCTGAGCGCGTAAATGTCGCTCGGCCCGCGCAGCAGATTCTGATCCACCAGCTGCTCGATGAGCTTGTCGCCGAGACCCTCGATATCGAGCGCACGCCGGCTGGCGAAGTGTCGCAGCGATTCCTTGCGCTGTGCCGCGCAGGTGAAGGCACCGGTGCAGCGCGCGGCCGCCTCGCCCTCGACGCGCACCACCAGCGATCCGCACACCGGGCAGTGCTCGGGCAGCTGCGGCCGCCTCGCCCCCTTCGGCCGGCGCTCCTCGAGCACCCGCACGACCTCGGGAATGACATCGCCGGCACGCCGCACGATCACGGTATCCCCGCGGCGCACGTCCTTGCGCTCGACCTCATCCATGTTGTGCAGCGTCGCGTTGCTGACCATGACGCCGGCCACGGCCACCGGCTCCAGGCGCGCGACCGGTGTCAGCACGCCGGTGCGCCCGACTTGAAACTCGATCTCGCGCACCACGGTCAACGCTTCATCGGCAGGGAATTTGTGTGCGATCGCCCACCGCGGCGCGCGCGACACGAACCCGAGACTCTGCTGCTCGCGGCGCGCGTTCACCTTGTAAACCACGCCGTCGATCTGGTAGGCGAGCCTGGCGCGGCGCGCACCGATCGAGCGGTAGTAGTCGAGGCAGCCCTCGACGCCGCGCACCAGGCGGATTTCGGGACAGGTGCGCAGACCCCAGGCCTCGAGCTGCTTGACCAGCGCCATCTGGCTCGCGGGCTGCGCCGGACCGCCCTGCCACTCCCCGACCGCGTAGAAGAACACGTCCAGCGGACGCTTGGCGGTCACCCGCGCATCGAGCTGCCGCAGGCTGCCGGCCGCGCCGTTGCGCGGATTGGCGAACACTTTCTCGCCGGCGGCTGCGGCGGCGCTGTTCATGCGCTTGAAACCGGCGAGCGGCATGAACACCTCACCGCGCACTTCGATCAGATCCGGCGCGCGCCCGCGCAGGTTGAGCGGTACCGCGCGGATGGTGCGCACGTTGGCGGTGATGTCTTCGCCGGTGGTACCGTCGCCGCGCGTCGCGGCGAGCGCCAGCGTGCCTGCGCGATAGGTCAGCGATACCGCCAGGCCATCGAGCTTGGGCTCGGCGCAGTACTCGAGCAGGCCCGTTTCGCTGCCCAGTCGTGTGCGCACGCGCTTGTCGAAAGCCTCGATGTCGGCATCGCTGAAGGCGTTGTCGAGCGACAGCATCGGTACGCCGTGGCGGACTTCGGCAAAGCCCGCGGCCACCTCGCCGCTGACGCGTTGCGTCGGAGAATCCGGTGTCACGAGCTCGGGGTGTGCGCTCTCGAGCTCGCGCAGTTCCCGCATCAGCCGATCGTATTCAGCATCCGTTACCGTCGGATCATCCAGCACGTAATAGCGGTAGTCGTGCCGGCTTATCTCATCGCGCAACTCGGCGACGCGCCGGTGCGCCGCCGATGTCACGCGGCTGGCTCCGCGTGGAATCCGGATGCAGACAGGGTTTGCATGCGATCGCGCAGATCCTCGACCCGCTCGGCATCGAGCGGCCGGCCGTTCTCGTCCTGCAGGCGCGCCGGCAGCCGTTGCGACAGCTCGCGCGCGGTATCGATCAGATGGTCGAGCGCCGCGGCCGGGGGCAGCGGCCCGGGCAGCACCGTGAACAGATTGATGCCCGTCAGGCGCTGGAAGTCCATATTCACCGGATCGAGAATGCCGGGTTTGCTCAGACTCGCAATGCTGAGCAGCGCCCGGCCGTCGCCGTCTGGTTGATGATAGATGCCGAAGCGGCCGTGCACGAAGCCGCAAG
>Ga0210394_10001456_pt1 | contig 37839 bp, 26 predicted proteins | sample IncBWC12MmetaG_FD_160121 | JGI IMG/M metagenome (GOLD analysis project Ga0210394, IMG submission 160121) | Forest soil microbial communities from Barre Woods Harvard Forest LTER site, Petersham, Massachusetts, United States - Inc-BW-C-12-M | ecosystem: Environmental > Terrestrial > Soil >... | reverse complement strand
ATTCAGGGAATCCGGCGCGCGGAAACCAAAGATCCGGTGTTCATGCTGGACGAGATCGACAAGGTAGGGCGTGATTTCCGCGGCGATCCGGCATCGGCGTTGCTGGAAGCGCTCGATCCCGAGCAGAATGCGACCTTCCGCGATAACTATCTTGACGTTTCGTTTGATCTGTCAAAGGTGTTGTTCATCACCACAGCGAACATGCTGGACCCGGTTGCCGAGCCATTGCGCGATCGCATGGAGATTATCGAGCTCCAGGGCTATACCGAAGAAGAAAAAGTTCACATTGCGTTTCAATATCTGATTCCGCGGCAGATTGAGGAAAACGGCGTCAGCAAAGAGCAGATCGAGTTTCCGGAGGAAGGCGTCAGCTACGTGATCCGGCACTACACGCGGGAAGCCGGCGTGCGAAGTCTGGAGCGCAACATCGGCACCATCTGCCGTAAGCAAGCTCGCAGGCTGGCGGAGGGCAAGACTGAAAAACTGATAGTGACGAAGGAAATTGTTCAACAATTTCTGGGCGGCATCAAGGTGCGCAGCGAAGGCGAGATTGCGGAGCGTACCAAGCGCGCGGGAGTGGTGGTGGGGCTGGCCTGGACGCCTTCGGGCGGCGACATTCTGTTTGTCGAAGCCAATAGCATGAGGGGTAAGGGCGGCTTTACCATGACCGGACAGATCGGGCAGGTGATGCAGGAGTCCATGCAAGCGGCCTTGACCTGGGTGCGGTCTAACGCGACCCAACTCGGCATTGCAGAGAGTTTCTTCGCCGAGCATGACATACACATTCACGTGCCCGCGGGGGCCATTCCGAAAGATGGTCCTTCGGCGGGCGTGACCATGGCGACCGCTCTGGTGTCATTGCTCACCAACCGGCCGGTGCATCCTCTGACGGCAATGACCGGTGAAATCACCCTGAGCGGAAACGTTCTGCCCATCGGTGGAGTCAAGGAGAAGGTTCTGGCGGCGAAACGCGCAGGTGTGCAAACCGTGATTTTGCCGGCAGAAAACAGAATGAATGTGGACGAAGATCTGACTCCGGATCAGCTCGAAAACCTTAGCATTCACTTCGTGAAAACCATCGCCGAGGTCCTGGAGATAGCGCTGCCCGCGACGCCCCATGAAGAGCAGCGGGATGCGGAGGAGCGGGAAAAAGTTCTCAGCGAGCAGGTGGTGAGCTAACGAGAGAGCTTCAGCGTCAGGTTTATTGCCAGTTCTCGAGGTGAGAACTGGCAGTTTTATTTGGGCTTACAATCCCAAGTACCGGGCGGGAAAATGCGTGTGTACAATGCTAACCGAAAAGAACTAATCGCCTGGAGAAGTGTTAAATCCAGAGAGATGTTCTTGTGAGCGATTGAACGAATAATACTGCGGCGCTGTTGGGGACCGCAGCAAGGAAACGAAACCAATGAAGGCACACAGAGTCTTGGCAGTGGGAGTGGTTCTGGCGGGACTTTTGTCGATGTTCGGAGCCCCGCCGAGAATTTCAGCGCAGGAAACAGCGCCCCAGCCGCAGGATCAAGATCTCGCTCAGGATCAGGATCAAGCGCAAGATCCTCCGGGCCGGGTTGCGCGGCTGGATTATGCCAGCGGTTCAGTTTCTTTTCAGCCCGGTGGCCAGGGCGATTGGGTCACAGCGGTAGTGAATCGTCCGCTGACTACCGGCGACAATCTGTGGTCAGACAAGGATTCGCGCGCCGACCTGCAGATGGGTTCCACGTCCATCCGGGTCAATTCGGAAACCAGCGTCACGTTTCTTGATCTAGATGACCGCGCAACGCAAGTGCGCCTGTCCATGGGATCGATCATTTTTCGAGTCAGGCATCTTGACGACGACGACCACTTCGAAATAGACACGCCGAACCTGGCGTTCGTGGTGCAACGCCCCGGGGAATACCGGGTTGACGTGAACGCGGATGGCACCGAGACCGATGCCACAGTCTGGCATGGGCGAAGCGAGGTTACCGGCGGCGGGGCTTCGTATGTCGTAGTTGCTGGTCAGGCCGCACGCTTCACGGGCACCGACCAACTCGATCATCAAATTAACCAGATTGCGGAGAACGACGATTTCGACAATTGGGCTTTTGATCGCGATCAGCGCGAGGACAGTGTGGAGTCGTCCAATTACATTTCGACCGAAATGACTGGCTGGGAAGATCTGGATCAGTACGGCAAGTGGAGCTATGTGGCCGACTATGGTCCAGTTTGGGCGCCCGCTGCGGTTGCACCGGGATGGGCTCCGTATCGTTTTGGTCACTGGGTGTGGGTTGCACCCTGGGGCTGGACCTGGGTGGGAGGCGAGCCCTGGGGATTCGCTCCGTTTCACTATGGACGGTGGGCGTTTGTAGGAGCCTCGTGGTTCTGGGTGCCGGGTCCGGTCGTGGTGCGGCCGGTATTTGCGCCAGCGCTCGTGGCATTCGTGGGCGGAGGCGGTTTTGGCGTGGGAATTGGCTTCGGCGCGGGAGTGGCGTGGTTCCCGCTTGGCCCGCGGGAGGTCTTCGTCCCCTGGTACCACACCAGCCGGATTTACGTGAATAACGTGAACATCACGAACACCCGCATAAGCGCTAGCGAAGTGACGCGAGTTTATGGCAGCAGCACTCACATTACCTATGTGAATCAGCATGTGGCGAACGGAGTCACGGCAGTTTCGCACGATACGTTTGTGAATGCGCGTGCAGTCAATGCCAATCTGGCGCATGTGGACGCCAAACAACTGGCCGAGGCCCCGGTTGCGCGCAGCATTCCGGTGCAGCCGGAGAAGGCAAGTGTCATGGGCGCGGGGCGGCCAGCATCCGTTAAACCACCGGCGGCGGTAGAGAAGCGGCCTGTGGTCGCGGTGCGGACGCCAAGTTCTCAATCTGCCTCTTTGGCGAGGAGTGCGACAAACATCCCCCCGGGAACGCCCGGTCGTCTCGCCGAGGGTGCGGGTACCTCGGTGCCGCGCCCTTCGACGGGAGAGGGCGGACACCCTCTCGTTAAACAGGCGCCTTCGGTGCAGGAGAACGCGCAGCGTCAGCAGAGCGAACAGCAGAAGTTCAATAGGTGGCAGCAACAGCGGCCGGCACCTTCGCGGCAGCGCCCCGCTCCACCAGTTCGCTCGGAAAAGCACAACAAATAGGCTAACCATGCATCGGTTGGAGCTGCCAGTTCCCCTCCTGGGGAACTGGCATTCTTCTTAAATGGGGAATACTGTGGCCGGGCGCAAACGGGGTACACTACAGGAAACTCGCGACTGATGCGGGGAACGGATTGCATGCAAGTACGGGTGCTATTTTTCGGGATGCTGAAGGACCTAACCGGGCATGCAAGTGATGTACTGGACCTGCCGGAGGGAGCCACGCTTGCCGACCTCAGGAACCATTACGAGCAAACAACCCCGGCACTGAAGCGTCTGGCGGGATCGCTGGCAATGTCTGTCAATCAGGAGTACGCCAACCCCGATGTCAAGCTGAGAGCGGGCGATGAGATCGCATTGCTGCCGCCGGTCAGCGGAGGATCGGGAGAAATTGCAACGTATCCGAAACGGGACAAGCAGGTCGCGATCGTTCGCGGGAAAATCGCCACGCAACAGGTGCTCGAAGAAATCAAGCGACCGGAGGATGGATCTACCCTCGTATTTGAGGGCGTGGTCCGTGACAATACGCGTGGCCGGCGCACACTTTATCTTGACTATGAAGCCTACGAAAGCATGGCTTTGAAGCAAATGGAGGCGTTGGCCGAGCAGGCCATGGTTCAGTTCAAGATCCGTGATGTAGCCATCGTGCACCGCCTAGGGCGGCTCGAAATCGGCGAGACCAGCGTACTGGTTGTGGTAGCCTCCGCACACCGGGCGGCGGCCTTTGAAGCCTGCCGCTGGCTGATTGACACCTTGAAGTGCACGGTGCCGATCTGGAAGAGAGAATACTTCGAGGATGGCGCGGTGTGGGCGGACGGAGAGCCTTTTCCGGCAGATATCGCGAAGGCTGAAAGCAGCCATTCAAGAAGGCTTGCATCCAAGTGAGCAGCCTCCGGATGCGACGTCTCATACTCTCTTGCAGTCTGGCAGTTACAGTGGCGAGTTGTGTTGCCCAGGTGCCCAAGCCGCCATGGGCATCGGGATCCTCCGGTACCGCGAAACCCGCTCCCGCGAGCGCCTCCAACAGTTCTGATAAAGCACCGAGCCAGCAACCCGACACTACTTTCAAAGTGGACGTAAAACTGGTCAACGTGTTCGTGACGGTCACGGATGATCATGGCTCGCCGGTAGCCGGGCTGAAGAAAGAAAACTTCGAGCTGCTGGAAGATGGGACTGCGCAGACGATCAAGGTTTTCGACAAGGAATCGGCCCTGCCGCTTTCCATTGTGATGGACATTGACACCAGTCTCAGCACCCGCAAAGATCTGGCGATAGAACTCTCCTCAGCCCGACGTTTCGCTCATGCCATTTTGCGGCCGGTGGATGGATTGAGTCTTTACGGATTCAGTGAGGTGGTCAGCGAGGCCGTGCCTTTTACGTCTGACCTCAAGAGAATCGATCATGGAATCGAGCACATGCCCCTGGGATCGGCAACAGCTCTGTATGACGCGCTCTATTTGGGCTCCCAGGCGTTGGAATCGCGGCAGGGTCGCAAAGTGATCGTGGTTATCACCGACGGCGGTGATACCGTGAGCCGTGTAAGTTACCAGGAGGCGCTGCGCGCCGCGCAGGAAGCCGAAGCGATTGTTTACAGCATCATTGTGGTTCCGATCGAAGCCAGCGCCGGCCGTGACACGGGCGGCGAGCATGCTCTGGTACAGATTGCCGAGGACACCGGTGGAAAGTATTTTTACGCCACCTCCGTGCCGCAATTGGATGAAGCCTTCCAGAAGATCAGCGACGAACTGCGCACGCAATACCTTCTGGCTTATTATCCCACTCCGCGGCTTGCCGGAACCGACTTCCGCCGGCTGCAAGTGGTGGTGAGCGGGCTACCCTCTGTAACGGCCTTCAAAGTACGTCACCGGGCGGGGTATTATACCACTAGGTCCCGGTTCTAACTTGCACAATCCTCTAGTGTTTGATCGGCCTGACTGGCGTCTAGGCAGAAGCTTCACTTTGGTTTTCAGTAAGCAATCTACAGAATATGGAAGACTGGGCCTCGAGAGAGCCACCGAAGATCAGTTAAAATGCTGCGTAATTAGTTGATATATATAAACTTAACTCAACCTCTTTGAGCGGACTAGTCTTGGTCCACCAATTGCTCCCTAACGTTCCACAGGCAGTTCCTAATCTTTCCTGGATTGGGTATGTCTACTGCCTAGAGGTTGGGTTTGATCTGCAATTCTGCAAGTTAAATTTAAGTAAAACACCTACTCTGAAAGGAAGGTGCATGATGTTGAATCTCAATTCCTCTCGCCGCGGCATACGATTTACCTTGCCGATTCTGGTGACCATGTTCGCAATGCTTCTGTCAACGGTCGCTTTCGCCCAGACTACGGTCGGCCAAGGCAGTATTCAGGGTATCGTGAGCGACCCGACTGGCGCCGTCATAGGCGGAGCCAAGGTCACGATCACCAACAAGGCGACTGGCCAAGTTTCCAGGACCACGACTTCGTCTTCCGGCGTTTACAACTCCGGCGGTTTGATCGTAGCCGATTACGTTGTACGCGTGGAAGCTAAAGGCTTCAAGACCTCGGAGCTTCCCGTTGTGGTCCAGGTGGCTGTGACCTCAACCGGCAACGTCAAGTTGGAGGTTGGTCAGGAGAGCACAGTCGTCGAAGTGCAAGGCTCTGCCGTGACCGTAAATACCGAACAGGCGACGGTGCAGGGCGTACTGTCCGGCGACCAGATTGACAATCTTCCAGTCAACGGCCGCAACTTCCTTGATCTGGCCCAGCTCGAGCCCGGCGTGCAGATGCAGGACGGCACTACGTTCGATCCCACGAAGGCTGGTTATGCGTCGGTTTCGATCAACGGTGTTTTCGGACGCACTCCCCGTATCGAAGTCGATGGCTTGGACGTTAGCGATGAGACCGTCGGCACCACGACCCAAAACATCGCCATGAGCTCCATTCAGGAGTTCAACATCAGCCGTTCGTCGCTCGATCTTTCCACCGAAGTCACGGCTTCGGGAGCGATAAATGTGGCCATCCGTTCCGGCGCCAACGCATTACATGGCGAAGCTCTTGGAGTTTTCCGCAGCCAGAGTGCCGGTTTCGCGAATTTTCCAGGTGCGGAGTCGTTGCCCTTTGAGCGTAACCAGTTCGGCGGTCGCCTGGGCGGCGCTCTGATTAAAGACAAGCTATTTTTCTTCGCCGACAGTGAGCGCATCAAACAGGACAGCTTGGGTCCGGTGGTTACTTTCGCGCCGTTCACAGCCGCATCCGGCGGATTCTCCTCTCCTTTCCGCAGCACTTCGTCGGTCGGAAAGCTGGATTTCCAGGCTACCAAGAACCTCCATCTCTTCTATAAGTTCGCCTACGATGTGAACTATTCGGTGAGCAACGCTTTCGCGGGAGATTACTCCTTGTACTCGAACCGCGACAACACCTTCTCGCACGCGGTGGGCGCGGACTTCAATCAGGGCAACTGGTCTCACAGTTTCCGTTTCGGTTACCTGAAGTTCCACAACCTCATCGGGGGCGGCACAGGGGCGTTGCCGTCCGACCAGAATCCCTTCCCGTCGATTGAGCTGTTGATGGCTGACAACGGGTTTTTCTCCGGCCCCAACTTCCTGGCGCCGCAGCAGACCTACCAGAGCAACAAGCAGATTAAGTACGACGGCAGCAAGGTTTGGGGAGCACACGTATTCCGCTTTGGAGTGGGAGTGAATCGCATCCTGGGCGGCGGTTTTGCGAGCTTCTTCGGTCTGGGCCCACTCACGATCTCAGCCGTGAATGGTCAAAACCTGGGGCTCCCGGCAACCGGCGCCGGCTTCCAGTGCACCAACGCTGGGTCTGTAGGCTGTCCAAGCGACCCCGGCGCGTATCCTCTTATCGCACTTAACACCATTGGCAACGGCCAGGGCTACTTTACCGAAAAACCTCAGTTCGGCGCCCCGGCAGGTGGTCAAGCCGATACGCGCGTTGAGTTTTATGTGGGCGATTCCTGGAAGATCAAGCCGAATTTCACCTTGACTTACGGCTTGCGCTACCTGCGGGATACAGGCCGCACCGACAGCGACCTGGCCCCCATCCCCTGCTCGGCTACAACCCTCATAACCTGCAGCGGGAACTTGCTCGATCAGTTTGGTTTCACGAGTGGGCTGGGCAATACGGTTCGAGACCCAAGCGAAAACTTTGGCCCTCAAGTCGGCTTTGCCTGGGATCCAACGCACAGCGGAAAGACCGTGGTCCGCGGCGGCGCTGGCATCTACTACGAGAACTCCATCTTCAACAACGTGCTGTTTGACCGTCCGGGCAAACTGCCCACGGGGCTCTTCTTCGGCACAACTTCCCTCGGTTGTTCGCCCGGCGCTCCGGCCGGATCAGAGGGCATCACCCTCCCTGGTGGTGTTCCGCTGACATCCATTGACGGCGCCGACATTGCTACTCAAGTTTGCTTCCAACCTCTGGGCGCCGCTGCCGGTACGACCACCGTGGCGGGCGCTGCGGGGGACATTGAGAAAGCCTTTCAGGCTGCGGTTGCGGCCGCCGGTCCATCGGCGAACAACAACTTCGTCGGAAAGACTCTCGAGTTTGACAGCGCTCTTGAAGGCTACGCAATTTACGCACCCAACTATCGCCCCACGCGCTCTTACCAGATGAACATCGGCATTCAGCGCGAAATCGTCAAGGGTGGAGTGTTCTCGGCAGACTACGTTCGCAATGTCAGCCTGCACTTCCCGCTGACGTGGGATGTCAACCGTGTGGGCGATTCCAGGTACCTGAATAAGACAGCGGCCCTCAACGCAATCGGCGCGACGACGGCTCAGTTCGGCTGTAGCGGGACCGATTCGGCTGCCATTCAGTGCGCCATCACGAATGGCGCTACCATCAACAGCTTCGCCGGCAACGGTCTGGATTCCGGCGTCGCATATAACGTCGGCCTGGGCCCTGAGGCCTTCGGGCGTACACCCGACACGGGCGCTGCCTTCGGGGGCATTAACGGCGAGATGGGCGTGGGCGACGTGCAGTACCCGGCAGGCCGCTCCGTCTATAACGCTTTGCAGACCGAGTACAAACAGCTAGTCCACAACCCGTTCCGTGGCGTCAGCGGTTTGAACCTGCAGGTGGCCTACACCTTGGCGTCGTTCCAAGGCAACGGCGGCAATGACCAGAACTTCAGCGCGGTTGCGTTCGATGCTCGCAACCCAACTGCGTTCTACGGTCCCACCTCGCTTGACCGTCGCAATCAACTCAAGTTCGGCGCGACCTTCGACGTGGCCCATCACGGTCCACGCCTGAGCGTGATTGCCAGCTTCCTTTCGCCCCAACCGTCCAGCTTAGTGCTGCCGATTACGGGTGGCGGGAGCCAGAATACGGTCGCTGACATCTACCGCACCGACCTCACCGGCGATGGCACGATTGGAGACCTGGCGAACTCGTCCAGCGGAATCGGCAAGCCGGGAACATTCAACCGGGAGATTTCTGCCGGCGGTCTGAACTCTTTCATTAACAACTTCAACTCGACCGTGGCGGGCACGCTGACTCCAGCGGGGCAGGCCTTGGTGAGCGCGGGCTTGTTCACCCAGGCCCAACTGGTCTCGCTGGGCGCGGTGGTTCCTCAGATCACTGCTCCTGGGGCCAACAACGCTCCCAATACCTGGTTCCGGGACGTGGACACCGTGCTTGCGTGGCCGATCAAGCTGCGCGAGCGGTTCACCATCACGCCCAGCGTTGGCTTCTTCAATGTGTTCAACCTGGCTAACTTCGCACCATTGACCGGGGTCCTGAACTCTTCGCCAGGATCGGTCAACGGAACCTTTACTTCAGACCCGAACGCCACACGCAATGCTGTGCGGACTGGTCTGGGGTCGGGCGTGTTCGCGGCTGGTGCGCCACGCGAGGCAGAGTTCGGCCTGAGAATCGATTTCTAATCGAGCCTCAGTACGCTTTTTCAACCGCTGGCCTTTCCGGCCAGCGGTTTTTTTTTGGAGTCTGTTACGGCGTCAATTCTCCCCGAAGGTGCTTGGAGAGCTTCTCGATGCGTTTGAGTTTGTCCGCCATGTCCTTTGGCAGCTTGCCTTGGGTGATCTGGGTAATGTCAGAGGGGACGGATTGAGCGAGGTTGGAAAGTTCGTCCGCCTCCTGACGCAGTCTCATGGGGTCAAGTTTCTGCGCTTGCGGGCCGATGGGCGGATCCAAGTGCAGTTGGTGCTTGGCAACCTCGAGTCGGCCTACGGGCTGAATTTGTGTCCGCGACCGGTCGAGCGTCTGTTGCGAATCGTCCTGGGATCTGGCCAAGGTGCTTGTCAGGATCAGGGAGAGAGCGAATAGCGAGAAGGTCAGGCTTTTCACGGCAAACCTCCTACCGGAACAACGATTTTCGAGGATTGTACTCCCGATAGGCCGGCAATTCCCAGTTCAACGAGAATTTGACAAGTCTGGAGTTCCCCTCTTGGTCTCGAACGACGCGGACGAAGCCTCAGTTCAGGTACTTTTCTTGACGAACAGACCTGCAAGACAGACTGTTTTGCTCAGGCGGCGTTCCGGTTCACTGCGGGAGCCCCGTGTACAATATGCTCATGTCTTTCCGCTCGCCGCAGGGCAATGCGCAAAGTACCAAACACGAACGCACCGCGCCTCCTGAAGAGACCTCCGAAGAGGCCAGCTTCCTTAAGTCGCTCGGCGAGAAGCAGAAGGCAGTAGCGATCAAGCTGATGGATGGCCAGACGGTGCAGGGCTGGATCGAGTATTACGACAAGAATATGGTCCGGCTGACGCGCGAAGATAAGCCCAATCTTTTCATCTTCAAGCACGAGATCATGTACATCGCTGAAGAGAACGCCAGGCGAGGCAAAGATTGAGCGAGTTCGTGCCCGCCATGGAGACGATTGCGCGGGAAGCTGGCGCGCTCTTGATGGAGTATTTCCGCCAGCATGTCCAGGTGGAATACAAGGGCGAAGCCGACCTGGTTACGGCGGCGGACCGCAAATCAGAAGCCCTGATTCGCGAGCGAATCAAAAGCCTGTGGCCGGCGCACGAGATCTTGGGCGAAGAACAAGGACTGGCGGAAACCGGCAGCGATTACCGCTGGTATGTTGACCCTCTCGACGGGACCACGAATTTTGCTCACGGATTTCCGGTGTTCTGCGTTTCGCTGGCATTGGGGCAGAAGGGCAAGCGGATCGCCGGAGTGATTTATGATCCCACGCGAGACGAATTGTTCGCAGCCGAGCTTGGAAGCGGCGCGTATTCGAACCAGCAGCGGATTCAGGTATCGAAGACTGCAAACCTGGCCGAGTCTTTGGTCGCAACTGGATTTCCCAGCCACAAGCGGCACAAGAATCCGAATATCTTCTTTTATCATCAGATCACGCTCAGGACTCATGGCGTCAGGCGGGCGGGATCGGCGGCGCTGGATTTATGTTGCGTGGCTTGCGGGCGATTTGATGGTTTCTGGGAGTTCAATCTGAATCCCTGGGATACGGCTGCGGGAGTGCTGATTGTGCAGGAAGCGGGCGGGACGGTGACAGATTTCAGGGGCGGACCTTTTCAGATCAACAGCCGGGAGACGCTGGCGTCGAATGGCTTGGTTCATCAGGCCTTGCTGGGCGAGTTTGAGAAGATCTTCAAGGGAGATGGGTTGGAGGCGCTGCCCGACCCGCGGCAGTATGAGAGGAGAGAATCGGGCTGTGATGGAAAAAAGGATTAACTACGTAGGGCAAAGCGGTAAGTCATGGACCCCAGAGTTGAGAAGTGGGACCCTATCGGCGGCGCTGCTGGTCGCTTCCTTGTGTGGGTTTGTGGCCTTGGCGGAAAATCCACCGAAAGGGGCGGTGGACGCGGCTTATCAGCAAACGTTCGACAAGTGGAAGGCCGAACTCGTGGACGACCGCAAGCAGAACTGGCTGACGCTGGCGGGCTTATTCTGGCTTAAGCCGGGAGTAAACAGTTTCGGCACTGATTCGAGCAACGCCATAGTTTTTCCCAAAGGCCCGGCGCATGCCGGAGTTTTTGAGCTTGAAGGAAAAAATGTCACCTTGAAGCTTTCTCCCGACGCTCACGCCACCGTCGCAGGTAAGGCGGTGACCACAGCCAAGCTCGAACCTGATATCTCCGGTAATGCGACAGTGGTTGAGATGGGGAGCCTGCGAATGAAAGTAATCGCGCGGGGCGAGCGCATCGGGATTCGGCTGAAAGACGTTGAAAGCGATGCGGTGCAGAAGTATCGCGACCCGGTGTTTTTCCCGCTGGATTTGTCCTACCAGATAACCGCGATTTGGAAGGCGGCCGATGCCAACAGGACGGTGGACGTTCCCAATGTACTGGGCGATGTGACACCCACGCCCATCGCAGGTGAAGCGATCTTTAAGGTCGGTGGCCAGGAATATCATCTGACCGATCTGGGCGGCGATCCGGCGAAAGGCCTGTTTTTTGTCTTCAGTGATCTCACGAGCAAGACCGATACCTATCCTGGCGGCCGCTTTCTGGACACTGGTCCGGTTGAGAACGGCAAGGTGGTGCTTGACTTCAATCGTGCATATGGTCCTCCGTGTTCGGTCACGGCGTATGCGACTTGTCCGCTGGCGCCCAAGGAAAACCGCCTGACGGTCGCGATCACGGCGGGCGAGAGGTATGATCGGACGCACGGGCACCACTGACCGCTGACAGGACCGCGAAGGTACCAGGACCGGAGGAGTCGGACGGGAGTCTTTTGAGTTCGGGACCTTCCCTGTTGTTGAGCGTTACAATGGAGCAGAATCAAGTCTGCCTAATGAATAAAGGTATGCCGTGATCCAATCGCTTCTCGAACGCAAGATCGAAAAACGCCCGGACAAAGTTCGGTTTCAGGGGCGCATTCTTTTTCTTACCGAAGATCCGGAACTCATCAAACGGCAGCTTGCGGGCGAGGATTTGCCCTGGGACACGAAGAACGCTGCGAACAATCCCAAGCTGCGCGACGACATCTCAACCGACGAAATCACGCCCGCGCATTATTGTTTCTACTTTGATGAGACCCTGGGAGAAATTCCTTACTTAGGTTTGAAGTGCGGGAACGTTCTGCCGATCGGGCGCAGTGATATCAAGAGGGGCGGCTTCGTCTGTGCTATCAGCGGCAAGCGCCGTGGCAAAGGGTCGAGCCGCGAGCAATCGCCTTACGCTGAGATGTGCGCCGGAATTCGGCTGGTGATTGCCGAGAATATTGAGCGCATCTACAAGCAGAACTGCCAGAATCTCGGCTTGCTGACTTCGACCAATTTTTCCATGATCGACAGAATCCGCGCCGGGCAGGAGATTCCGCTGAGCGAGTTTACGGCAGGAGAGGACGAAATCACGCGTCAGGTCATTGAGTACGGCGGATTGTTTCCTTTCAACGTAGCCCGCATGCAGAAGAAAGTCTTTTTGCCCCCGATCAAAACGGAGAAGCACGCCATGACCCTGGCGGAGAAAATCTTCGCCCGGCACATGCTGGGAAGTTCCCCGGGTGCCGGTGCAGCCTACGTCAAGCCCGGAGACACCGGCTTTGCGCGCGCTGACTTGCGCTTCAGCCACGAATACGTGACTCCGATGGCGGCGATTTTCTTTGAACGTTATGTCGGCAAAGACGCTCAGGTGAACGATCCCGCGAGCATTCTGTTTTTCCGCGATCATTTGACTTTCCTCGACGAGGTGATCTCAGAAGAAAAAAAGAAGCTCGGCCTGCTCGACCTGGCCACCCAGCTCAAACTCAAGCAGCAGGATTTCGCTCAGAAGCAAGGGATCAAGCTGCACGGTGAGTTGAAAGACCGAAAGGGTTCCGAAGGAATTTGCCACTCGATTGTGCTGGAGAGCTACGCTCTGCCTGGGCAACTAAACATTGGCTCCGACTCGCACACGCCCCACGTAGGCGCGATCGGCTGCGTGGCCTTTGGCATCGGCACCACCGATGTCTTCAATAGCTGGATTACAAGAGATGTGCGCGTCAAGGTGCCGGAGTCGGTGAAGATCATTGTTCGCGGCAGGAAACATGCGAACGTCACGGCAAAAGACTTCATTCTCAGGATTCTGAGTCTCGACTATGTACGCAGCGGCAAGGCGCTGGCCAAAGTCATGGAATATGCCGGCGAAGCGATTGAAGATCTCAGCGTGGACGAGCGCGCCACCATGACCAACATGGCCGCGGAGATCGGCGGATTTACAGGCATCGTTGCGCCTGATCAGAAGGCGGTTGACTTCCTGGTGCAGCGGCGAGACATGGCCCGCGCGAAAGCCGAGGCGATGATCGAGGGGCTTTATAGCGATCCCGGCGCCCAGTACGCGCACGTGATCGAGTTGGATGCCGCTGAGATCACTCCCATGGTTGCCACGCCGGGCGATCCGGGAAATGGGAAATACATCCGCGACCTGAATACTCCTGTGCCGGTCGAACTGGCCTACGGGGGCACCTGCACCGCGGGCAAGAACGAAGACATGGACATGTACGCAGCCGTACTCGCCGACGCCCTCAAGCACGGCAAGAAGGTGGCGGAGTCGGTGAAGTTCTACATCCAGTTCGGATCGCAGGAGACACGGGAGTATTGCCTGCGCAAGGGCTACATTGATGTGTTTCAGAAGGCCGGTGCGATTGTGATCGAGCCGAGCTGCGGCGCCTGCATCAACGCTGGACCGGGAGTGACCACTCGGCCCGAGCAGGTAGTAATCAGCGCGCAAAACCGCAATTTCCCGGGACGCAGCGGTCCGGGCCAGATGTACCTGGCTTCGCCCTTGACAGTCGCGGCGAGCGCCGTGGCGGGTTACATCGTGGAGTATGAGCCGAGTGAGAAGCAAGAACTGGTAGGGGCCTAGGAATTACGTGAAGCGCTAGTTGCTCACCAGCGCGTTTCTGGCGCGTCTGATCGATCATGGAGGGCACCATGAGCCGGTTCCGTTTGCTTTCCGTTGTTTTCTCCGCGATCACCCTTGTCGCCGCCGCAAGAGCATTTCACCCGGCCACGCCCGCGAGTCTGCGAGTTGGCTCGGTTGCCCCCGCCGCGCCGATGCTCGAGCCGCGTTCGGGGCAAAGCGCGACTCTGCTGCCCGACGGCAAGGTGCTCATCGCCGGAGGCATGCGAAGGAATCAAGACTTCTACAAGTCCGCGGAACTCTATGATCCGGTGGCCGGCAAGTTTCAGCCTACGGGAGAGATGAACCAGCGGCGCGTGGGGCACATCGCGGTGCTGCTGGGGTCGGGAAAGGTGTTGGTCGCCGGAGGGTGGGTCGGTCAGGGGGGCACGGATTCGGCGGAATTGTATGACCCGGCCAGCGGCAAGTTCACGGTGATCGCCAAAATGACAGTCCCGCGCGGGAGGCCCAGCGCAACCCTGCTTGCAGACGGAGATGTGCTAATCGCAGGCGGGGAAGAGCGTGACAACGAATCCCTGGCTTCAGCCGAGATTTTCCATGTGAAGACGCTTTCGTTCCAGGGGGTTGGTTCCATGCACCATGCGCGCATCTCCCACACGGCAACGTTGCTCAATGACGGACACGTCCTCATCGCGGGCGGGTACGTGGACAGCATTACGGCGAGTGCGGAACTGTACGATCCGAAGAGGGGCACTTTCACCGAGACTGGCAGTTTGGGCGCCGCGCGCTGCAAACACACGGCCGGACTGCTGCCGGACGGCAGAGTGTTAATTGCAGGCGGGTCCGATTCGCGCGGCTGGAATGGGAATCTGAACAGCGCGGAAATCTACGATCCGCGCACAGGCAAGTTCACGGCTGCATCTCCGCTGAATGAGAGTCGTTTCAAGCTGCCGGACGAGGCGGTGCAGTTGCCGTCTGGGCAATTGCTGATTGCGGGCGGAAGCAAGGAAGTAGAAATCTTCGATCCTGCGAGTTTGAAGTTTTACGTTGCTTCGGGCCAGATGGCCGACGCGCGTCATTTTATGACCGAGACAAGGCTGCGCGACGGCAGGGTCTTGCTGGCAGGCGGCTATCCCGACAACGATCAGGCGACGGCGCAGACGTGGGTATATACACCCTGAATTCCCTAGCACGCAACCGATTTCAGCCGCGACTTAAGCCTCAGGAAGGGCATTTCGATGGAGTAGTACGAAGCCGCCGCCACGCCGAGAGTGACTGCAAACATCAAGCACACCTTGGCAGGATATGGCACATGCCATCCGCCGACCTGGGAGAAAAGCGGCGGATGCCACAAATAGAGCCCGTACGAAATGCGGCCAATCCAGACCACAGGTGGCAGTTGGAGGACGCGGTGAAGGACGCTGCCGCTTGCCGTTGCGAACCAGCAGAGAAAGACCGCCAGCGAGAGTTCAATCAGGGGCCAACCGTGAGCGCTCATGGCCCGATGAGACATTGGCTCAACAACCAGAGCAACTACAAATATTGCCGAGGGCAGGGAAGCATACTTGAGCGTGGCCTTCAAAACCGGCTGCTGCAACCAGCCAGCAGCTAAGACCAACGCGGCCGCGCAGCCGGTCAGAAGCTCATCGAAACGGGTGTCGGTTCCGTTATATATCCTCTCCCAGGAGCTTGCTCCCATCCAGAGCGTTGCCCGGTGAAGTGCGACCATCGAAACAATCAGCGTCACCAGTGCCAAAATCTGGCTTCTCTTGAGGCGGGGAAGAAGAAAAAGCAGGACTGGAGGCCATAGCAGATAAAACTGTTCCTCGATGGACAGCGACCAGGTATGGGCCAACGGTCCCATGCCGCCGTTGCCGAAGACCTCGACCCAGTTCGCCCCGTAGCAAAGCGCCGCGACAATCGCCCTCTGGACGGTAGCAAAATAGCTCCCATGCAGCCGTAGCAGAGCATAGGTTTCACAAACCAGCAGCAAGCCCAGCAATGCCGGCAGCAGGCGAAGCACTCGCCGGCCAAAGAAGCGTCGCAGGCTGATTCTTTCGGTTCGATCCCACTCCTCCAGCAGAAGGCTGGTGATCAGAAAGCCGCTCAGCACAAAGAAAATGTCAACTCCGACTTGTCCACCGTGAAAGAAGGGGAGATTGGCATGATGCGCCATTACCACCAGAACGGCGAATGCGCGTAAACCATCGAGGCCGGGCTTATATCCGAGTCGAAATGCAGCCCTGGGGAGAACCGTTACCGCAGGCTCGACAGCCGCCTCTACGAAGACCGGAGTGGAAACCATTTCGGATTGTGGCAGCGAGGCCACAAGCGATTATTCCGGAAGGCGTTTCGCTGGGACAAGTGGCAACCTATGGCCGATCAGAGGGGCGCCAGTCGTTCTTCCAGTACCCCCCTGTGGAATTGGTGGTGTCTGAATTTAAGACTGTGGAATTCTTGGTATTGACTGTGTGCACTTGGTTAGAGTAGAAATTGGTCCTCGGCCGCTAACCCTTCCCTCCTAAGCGGTCGTAAGCCGAGGCACTGTCTAGCTGTGTTTCGCGGACGGAATTACTTCCGCCGCGCGTAGCTTCGTCATTTTGAGGAAGTTTCATCCAGGGCCGGAATCTGTTGATTGGGAGAAAACTCTATGCCACCGCCAGGACTCGACAACCTGAAACACATCGTCGTTCTGATGATGGAAAACCGCTCGTTCGACCACATGCTGGGATCTCTGAAGGCGGTTAATCCGCAGATCGATGGGGTCACCGACCAGTTAAGCAACCCAGACACGACCGGCGCTTTGGTCAATCCGCAGCCGTTGGCGGACTTTCAAGGCCAGCTCGATCCTGATCCCGACCACCATTTTCCGGCGGTCGATCTGCAAATCTTCGGTGGAAATACCAGCACCAATCGCGTGGCGAATATGCAGGGGTTCGTAAAGAGTTATTTCAATCAGCAGAGAGATGTAGGGCATTCACAGAAGATCATGTATTACTTCGCACAGAACCAGTTGCCGGTGCTGACGACATTGGCACTGGAGTTTGCGGTATTCAACCGCTGGTTCGCTTCGATTCCGGGGCCGACGATCTGTAATCGCGCATTTGCCCACTACGGGACTTCGTTTGGCAGAGTGGACATGAATCTGCTGTATGTGAACGAGCCATTCAAGAGCATTTACGACCGGCTGATCAACGCGAACCCCAAACACACGGCCAAGCTGTACTACTACGACGAGGCCAGTTCGACGATGGAAATCACGAACCTGCTGCAGCACCAGCCGGAGCTGTTTGGCACGTATGAACAGTTTCTGGACGACTGCGACAACGGCAATCTGCCGGATTATTCTTTCGTCGAGCCGAACTATAACGATCACGACAGCGACAGCGGCGCGGAAGTGGCCTCAGACCAGCATCCTGACCACAACATCCAGGCAGGAGAGCGGTTCATCGCGTCGGTGTACAAGGCCATCAAGCAAAACGCGGACTTGTGGCAAAGCACCGCGCTGCTGGTGGTCTATGACGAACACGGGGGCATTTACGACCATGTCGTGCCGCCGGCTTGCACTCCGGACGCAGTTCCCGCCTCGGCGAGTGACACGGGGACTGGGGTGCCGTTTGCATTTGACCGCTTGGGAGTGCGCGTGCCCGCAATTCTGATTTCGCCTTGGATTCCCAAAGGGACGGTGGTGGACCGAGTCTTTGACCACGCCTCGATTCCGGCGACGATCACAAAGTTCTTTCTCGGCGACTACTCGCCGCGCTCTCCGCGTGAGACCAGCGCCGACATTTTTATCGAGCCAAACGTGCAGCCCGTCGATCCGACACGCAACCTGCTTTCGCTAGCGGCCATGCGGGCGGACTGTCCGGATTTTGACTAGCCATAATGCGCAGTCATGTGCTCAAGGAGGACGAAATGACTGTTATTCACGTACCCAGACCGGACCTGAAGACCGCCATGAATCCGGATCGGCCAGCCAACGCGCTGCTAAAAGCGCAGATTCTGCACTTGCACGATGCTGAGTTGAGACTGCCCGTCCGGCGGCAAACAGACATCTACATCAACGCGATCAAGACCGAGAGGGAAGCCGCGGAGTATATCCGGAAGGTAACGATGGCCATCCATGAGGCGCATGGGGCCGCCGCCTTGAACCGGACAAAACCAAAGCGCAAGCGGGCGTTTGAGATCGCCGCCGCGGCCGCTGACAAGCCGGTGCGAAAGCCCAAGAGCTTAGCCAAAGGGAAAACTACGGGCAGGGCAAAACCCAAACGGAAAGGCTAGTCGAAGCTTCTGCGTCCGGATTTCGCAACCTTGGTTCTGCAGCGGTGATTGGTTAGGAGGGGCTATATGCGTTGGGGCGTGTTAGTCGTGCTGTGGCTGGCAGCAACGTTCGCTGTGGCTCAGGAGGGCATGTTGCAGGCGGATTTCCGCCGCGAAGGCGAGCGCGTCAGCGACGCCTGTAAGGATTTCAGCTTCAAGACCGTACCCGGATGCGCCATCGAGCTCTTCACCGACCATCCTCTCCACATTGCGGTGGGTAGTATCGCCCCGCAGGACGGATTCGGCTTTGGCGCCGCGTTCGTCGCCGACAAGAATACCAAGAATTGGCGTGTCACCTGGGATGTGGATGCGGTTGCCTCCACCAACGCTTCGTGGCGGGCGGGCGGATATATGAAAATGATTCACACGCCGAATGAGGCGGTGCGCGTCATAAAGCCGGTAGTTCCGCAACCCGGTCAAACGATGCAACCCAAGAAGCCTGGCAAGAAGCCGCGGATCAATCTCGTTCACCCCTACACGGTCGTCAATTTTTACGCTCAGGCCATCTCTCTGCAACAGCTATTCTTTTTTGGCCTCGGCCCGTCGTCATTGAAGACGGCCCAGACTGTCTTTGGGATGAAAGAGACCATCGTTGGGGGGAGCGTCATCAAGCCGGTGTACGAGTGGCCGGCCATCAGCAAACTGAATCTCTCGCTTCTTGGCGAGGTCAATGGCCGGTTCGTGGATCTGCGGGGCAATCATCAAGAGTCGAGTCCTTCCATCGAGCAGGTCTATAACGAAACCAGCGCTCCGGGACTTGCCACCCAGCCCGGCTTCGTTCAACTGGGGGAGGGATTTCGCATCAAGCCTGCGATTCCCGGCGGCCATGTTCAGTTGAACTATCTGGTCAAGTTCCAGCAATTCTATGCCGCGTCTGACGCCAGGTATTCGTTTCACCGCTGGACGGTTGACCTCGACAACGAATTCCCGCTGTATCGAAACACGCGATCCGTCCAAGCGAAAGACACCAACGGGCCCGATGAATGCGCCTCATCTGTGGGCGACCTAAAATGCCCATCCGTCTCATATTCCAAGAACCTGGAAGGCTCGGTTGGAATTCGCCTGCTAATCACCGAGTCGGCTTCTTATGCCGGCAGCGTAGTGCCCTTTTACTTTCAGCCCACTCTGGGAGGCTCGGATGTCAACGGCAACTCTGCGCTGAGCAGCTATCAGGATTATCGTTTCCGGGCACCCAACCTGCTGCTGCTGCGCGAAAGCTTCGAGCACTCCATTTGGGGACCGTTCGGCTTCACCTTCATGGCGGACGAGGGCAAGGTCGCGCTGACCCGCGGCGCTGTTGATTTCCAAAATCTGCAGCACAGCTTCGCTACAGGGCTCACCCTGCGCGCGGGAGGCTTTCCGCAAGTGTTTGTGATGTTTGCCTGGGGCGGCAACGAAGGCAACCACACGATTGCCAATTTGAATACGTCGCTGCTGGGAGGATCGGCTCGACCTTCGTTGTTCTAGTTCTACCGAGCGCGGCCTATACCGCCGCTGGCTGAGCGACTTCCGCCAGCGCCGTTGCAAAGGCGCTGAGCGCGCGATCAATCTGCTGGCGGGTGATGATCAGCGGCGGCTGGAACCGAATTACGTTGCCGTACACGCCACCCACGCCCACGAGCACACCCTGCTGCAGGAGCGACTCACGAACCGCGTCAGCTTCTGCCGTCGCTGGGGTCAGCTTTTCTTCCTTCACCAGCTCCACGCCAATCATCAGGCCCAGGCCACGCACATCGCCAATCAGAGGATTGTGTTTCTGCATTTCACGCAGCTTGCCCATGGCATAGTTTCCGGTTTCAGTGGCGCGAGCCGGGAGATTCTCTTTTTCCATGAACTGAATGTTGGCTAGAGCGGCTGCGCAAGAAACAGGATTGCCTCCGAAAGTTGACAGATGATCGCCCGGCTTGAATGCCGCCGCTATTTCGGGGCGCGTGGTGAATGCGCTCAACGGGAAGCCGTCGGCGATGCCCTTGGCCGTGACCAGAATGTCCGGCGCGACTCCGTAATGTTCAATCGCGAACATCTTGCCGGTGCGGGCAAAGCCGGATTGGACTTCGTCGGCAACAAACAAAATACCGTGCTGGTCGAGGATTTTCTTGACCTCCTGGAAGTAGCTCGGCGGAGGCACAATGATTCCGCCCTCGCCCATCACCGGTTCGGCGATGAATGCGGCAACATCGCCGGAAGTAGCGAAGCGAATGACGTCGTCAATTGCCCTGGCGCATTGGCGTCCACATTCCTCGGGATTGTTCCTCCATTGCGACCGATAAGCGTACGGAGCCGGGGCAAAACTCACGCCCGCGGCATAAGGGCCGCCGCGCTTTTTGCGCGCCTGATTGCCAGTCACGCTCAGTGTGCCCCAACTACGCCCATGGAAACTGGCGTGGAGCGCAATGAACTCATGCTTCCCGGTGTAGAGCCGAGCAAGTTTCATCGCGCCTTCAATCGCTTCGGCGCCGCCATTGCCGAAGAAGGTTTTGGTCAGCCCTCGAGGAGCGATGTGCGCAATCTTTTCGGCCAAATCGGCAATCGGCTGCACATGGTAGATGTAAGACGAACAATGGACGAGTTTGTCCATCTGTGCTTTTGCCGCGGCGATCACCTGCGGATTGCAGTGGCCGGCGTTGACCACGGAGATGCCCGAAAAACAGTCGAGGTATTCGCGGCCATTGATGTCAGTGACAACGGCGCCGCTGGCGCGGTCCACCACAATGGACACAACCGACTTCATAAAGCCGGTCATCACGTAGTCTTTGTATTTTTGAATGGTGTCGGACATAAATGCCTGAGAGTTCGCGTAGGGGCAGGTGTCCTCACCCGCCCGATCCTAAAACTTGCGCGAGTGTTCTTTCGCCCAGCGCTCGATTACGACTTTTTTCTCGGTGTAGAACTCGACGGCGTCCCGCCCTTGCGCGTGCATTACGCCGAAGAAGCTGTCTTTCCATCCGCTGAACGGGAAATACGCCATGGGCGCGGCGACTCCGATGTTGATGCCGATATTCCCAGCGGGCGCTTCATAACGGAAGCGCCGGGCTGCCGCACCGCTCGAAGTGAACAGCGATGCCTGATTGCCGTATGCGCTGTGGGCGAGGAAAGCCAACGCCTCATCCATGTCGTTGGCGTGAATCAGGCTGAGTACCGGCCCGAAGATTTCGGTGTCGGCTAGTTCGCTCGTCGTAGGAACGTTATCTAAAATCGTAGGCTTGACGAAGTTTCCCGACTCGTACTTCTGAATCTTCGCGCGCCTTCCGTCGAGCAGGACCTTTGCTCCCTGCGTCTCGCCCACGCCGATCAGGGATTCGACGCGCGACTTGCTCTGCGGCGTGATCACAGGCCCCATCTGCACGCCCTCGTCGAGACCATTTCCCACGCGCAGCGAGGCAGCGGCTTCGGTGATGGAATCACGAAACGTCTTTTGGGCCTCTCCGACCGTGATAGCGACTGAAACGGCAAGGCAGCGCTGCCCGGCGCAGCCAAAGGCGCTATCGCTGATGATCTGGGTGGCCGACTGCATGTCGGCGTCGGGCAGAACGATCACATGGTTCTTCGCTCCGCCCTGACATTGTGCGCGCTTGCCATTGGCTCCGGCACGAGCATAGACATGCCGGGCAACGGGAGTGGATCCCACGAAGCTGATGGCGCGAACTTTGGGGTGATCGAGCAGCGCGTTCACAACCGCCTTACCGCCGTTCACCAGATTGGCCACGCCTTTGGGCAGCCCGGTTTGGGCGAGCAGTTCAAATGCCCGATGCATGGTGAGCGGAACCCGCTCCGAAGGCTTCAGAATGAAAGTATTGCCGCAGGCGATGGCGTAAGGTAGGAACCAGAACGGAATCATGCCAGGAAAATTAAACGGTGTGATTGCCGCCACTACGCCGAGAGGCTGACGGATCATGGTTTCGTCAATACCCCGCGCCACGTCCTCGAGGTTATAACCCTGCATCATGGAAGGGATGCCGCAGGCGACCTCCACGTTCTCGATGGCGCGCCGCCATTCTGCCTTGGCTTCAGCAAAAGTCTTACCGTTTTCCTGAGTAATAATGCGGCCCAGTTCGTCAACATGATCTTCGAGCAATTGTTTCAACTTGAACAGCGGCTGAATGCGGTCTTCGGGAGGGGTGCGGCGCCACTCGGGAAAGGCAGCCGCCGCGGCTTCGACGGCTGCGTTCACTTCAGACGTGTCTGAGAGCGGGCACTGAGCGATTCGCTCGCCCGTCGCAGGATTGGTGATATCAGCCCAGTCCGTGGCGCTCGATTCAACCCACTGCCCGTTGATGTAGTTGGAGACCTTGGTAAAAGGTGGTGCTGCAACCGCCATTTCGTTATGTCCCCTGCTGTCGCGAAGAGTAATCTTACGTGACTTGCGCTACTGCGCCCTTCTTCTCGAACACGCTCTGCAGAGCGGAACCGAGAATGTCCAGCGCTTCGTCCATCTGTTCGTCGGTGATCACCAGCGGAACGAGCACCCGCACCACGTTGGAATAAGATCCGGCAGTGATTGTGATCAATCCGTGTTCGTAACAATACTGGGTCAACTGTTTGGTTTCCTCGGGCGCGGGCTCCCGGGTTTCGGGCGATTTCACCAGTTCGATGGCCTGCATTCCGCCCAGACCGCGCACGTCGCCAACCATCGGCCAGCGGCGTTGCCATTCGCGGGCGCGCTTCTGAAAGTGGTCGCCCAGTTCGTTGGCGCGCTGCAAGAGATTTTCGCGTTCAAAGATGTCGAGCACAGCCAGCGCTGCTGCGCAAGACACCGGATTCCCCGCAAAAGTGCCACCCAGGCCACCGGGACCGGGGGCATCCATGATCTCAGCGCGTCCTGTGATTGCAGCCAGCGGCAGGCCGCCGCCGATAGATTTCGCGCTGACCAGAATGTCAGGCTCGATGCCATAGTGCTCGCTGGCAAACAATTTGCCGGTGCGTCCGAAACCGCTTTGCACTTCATCGGCGATAAACAGCACGCCGTGTTTGTGGCAGATATCCATGAGAATGGGGAAAAACTCCGGCGGCGGCACCACAAAGCCACCCTCACCCAGCACTGGCTCGGCGATCACGGCGGCAACATCCTCCGATGCGACAACGCGTTTGAAAGTATCTTCCAAATGACGTGCGCAGAAAACCTCGCAAGATGGATAGCGCAGCGAGTACGAGCAGCGGTAGCAGTACGCGTACGGGATGCGGTACACATCTCCGGGCAGTGGAGCGAAGCCAGCCTTATAAGGATGAGTCTTGCTGGTGAGCGCCAGCGTCATCATGGTGCGTCCATGGAAGGCATCCTCAAAAGCGATAATGCCACTACGTCCGGTATGGGCGCGCGCAATCTTCACGGCGTTCTCAACAGCCTCGGCGCCGCTGTTGACGAACAGAGTTTTCTTGGGAGATTTGCCTGGCGTGACTTCATTCATCCGTTCCGCCAGCCGGATGTAGTTTTCGTATGGCGTGACCTGGACACAGGTATGCAGAAAATTGTCCAACTGCCCGCGAATCGCGGCCAGTACCGACTTTCGGCGATGTCCGACATTGAGGCAACCGATGCCACCAGCAAAATCGATGCAGCGATTGCCGTCTACGTCTTCAAGCCATGCGTCTTCAGCTTTGGCCACGTACACGGGAGTGGCATGTGAAAGCCCGCGCGGCACCGCGATGTTACGGCGCTCGCCGAGCGCTTTGGACTTGGGTCCGGGGATTGACGTTTTCAGTTGAATCGTGCCCATGTTTCAGTACCAGCCGATCGGAGCTTCATTAAGATTGATATGTACCTGCTTGGTTTCCAGATATTCTTCGATGCCCCAGGGACCGAGTTCGCGTCCGAAGCCCGATTGTTTGTAGCCGCCCCAGGGGGCTTCCACATAAGTGGGCTGCATGTGATTGACCCAGACGACCCCGGCGCGCAGAGCCTTCACCGCACGAAACGCTTTGAAGATGTCGCGGGTCCACACTGCCGCCGCCAGGCCGTAGGGCGTGTCGTTCGCTATCTTTAAGGCGTCTTTTTCGTCTTCGAACGAGATTACCGCCGCCACCGGGCCAAAAATCTCTTCGCGGGCGATGCGGGCGGCGTTGTCCACATCATAGAAAATCGTAGGCTCTACGTAGTAACCTTTGGCAAACTTCGCGGCGCGTCCGCCACCGGTGGCGAGTTTGGCCTCTTTTTTCCCGATCTCCTGATAAGAACGAACCCGTTCGTATTGTTCCTTGCTGACCAGCGGACCCATCTTGGTCTCGCGATCCAGCGGGGCGCCGAGCTTGATCTTCTTCGACTTTTCAGTCATCGCCTCGACGAATTTCCTGTAGATGGATTTCTGCACCAGAATTCGACTGCCCGCAGAGCAAACTTCGCCTTGATTAATAAAGACTCCGAACAGCGCGCCGTCGATTGCGGCTTCAAAATCGGCATCCGCAAAGAATATGTTAGGAGATTTTCCTCCCAGTTCCAGTGTGACTCGCTTCACTGTGTCAGCCGCCTGCTTGACAATAATCTTGCCCACGGCGGCGCTGCCGGTGAAGGCGATCTTGTTTACATCGGGATGTTGCACCAGCGGCGCACCGCAGCTTTCACCGAATCCGGTGATGATGTTGACCACGCCGGGAGGAAGGCCAACGTCACCGAGCCAGTTTGCCATCTCCAGCGCGGTCAGTGGTGTTTGCTCCGCGGGTTTCAGCACGCAGGTGCAGCCCGCGGCCAATGCAGGCGCAAGCTTCCATGCCGCCATCAGCAGCGGATAGTTCCAGGGAATAATCTGCCCGGCAACTCCGACAGGTTCTTTGAGCGTGAGGCTCATGGCGTTGTCGGGAACGGGGTTCACATAGCCTAAAACCTTTGTGGCAAGTCCGCCGTAATACTCGAAGCAGGTGGCAACATCGGCGATATCAAACTCGGCTTCCACGATGGGCTTGCCGCAGTTGCGCGCCTCCAGTTCGGCAAGTGTCGCGGCGTTCTGGCGAATCTTGTCCGCCAGGCGAAAGAGAATCCGGCCGCGCTCCTGTGCGGTTGTCGTGCTCCACGGTCCATCTTCGAAAGCGGCCTTGGCTGCGGCGACCGCACGGTTCACGTCGGCGGCGTCACCATCCGGAACCTGTGCGATAATCTCCTCCGTGGCAGGCTCGATTACAGAAATCATCTTGCGCGAATTGCCGGTGATCCACTCGCCGTTGATGTAGAGCTGATAAGTTTTGACGTCTGCTTTGACTCCGCCTGGCATAAAAGCCTCCTGCTATCACCCCGGGCTTACGTGATCTTCGTTCTCACCACAACCGGCGTGTTCGTTCCCACGTGTGCTAATTCCTGCTGCTTACGGCGGCCGTACACGAAAAAGAAAAACGCGGCCAGGCCCATGAACAATAGCGTTCCACAGACCATCCAAACTTCGTAGGACCATAACGAAGTGATCTGCTGCGCCGGGAAAAATACGAGCGCAATACCCACGACGGTGGTCAGCAGGCCGCTGGCGCCCGCGAGAAACATTGTGGTCCGACTGTACCGGCCGTCAGGCGCCGACTCAACGATGGAAAATTTCACCAGCGCCGCAAACATATAAACGAACGGCACCAGTTGCAAAACCACAGCCAGAGACAGCAATTTCTGAAAAGTCTCCTGCACCCCAGCGCCTGCAAAATTCATGATCACCAGTACCGCCGAGACAACGGCTTGCACGATCAGCGCCGCGTACGGAGTCGCATATTTCGGATGCACATTGCCCAGCCAAGAGGGCATGTAGGAATCCAGGCCCGCAACGAAGGGAATGCGCGCCGATCCGCCCATCCATGCCGAGCCGATCCCGGCAATCGAAAAACTCAGCATGAGTGCGAAAGGCGCGACGATCCAGCCCACGCCGACTCTGGTGGCCATGTGACTCACGGCTTGCACAATGCCCTGCAGCACGCTGATATCGTTCTTGCCCACAGAGATCAGCAGGGTCAAGGTGGCGCCGACATAGAGCAATCCAGAAAGAACCCCGCCCCATGCCACCGCGCCGGGTAGAGTGCGCGCGGGATCGCGAATCTCGTCGCCCATGATGGATGCCAGTTCCAGGCCTACCAGACCAAAGCAGATCACGCCAAATGAATTCAGCACGAAGCGCGGATTGGCCGGAATGCGAAAATCGGCTGCGCTGATGGTGGATCCGAACCGCAGCCAGATGACCGCCCCGAGGCCGATCAGCACGGCCGCTGCGACCCCCGTACCGATGGCGCCGACGTTATTCAGCCATTTGCCCACGCCGAGGCCGACAATGTTGAGGATGGTGAGCAATGCCAGCAACAGGAGTGATGCTCCTAAAGCAAAAGTCTTGTTATCCGCTAAACCCTGATGTCCGGCGCCCATGACGTAAACGGAAACGCCGACAAAGTAAAGCATCACTGTCGGCACGTAGAGCATGTTGTTGGTCCAATAACACCATCCCGAGAGAAAGCCGTGAAAGTCGCCGAAAACTTCTTTGGCCCAAAGATAAACGCCACCTTCTCCGGGATAACGATGTGCCAGTTCGATCACCGCAATCCCCTGCGGCCAGAAAAAGAAAACCAGAGAAACCAGCCAAAGCCAGACTGTGACGCCGCCATTGGCCGCGATCGACGGCACCACGTTCAGGTTGAAAACCGCAACGACGAACAGCAGCACCAGATCGAAGCGGCCGAGAACGCGCTTGAGATGGGGAGCGGTCTGGTCGGCAGTGGCCAATGTTCCTCGGAAAATCGCTTCGCTTCAGCGGGACAGCCGTCGGCTGTCCCCACGTGTTCCGTGCAGGACTACGAACTTTCTAGTGCGCCACGACTTCCGCTGTGCGCTCCTGCTGCGCTCTCGCTAAGGCCGGCGCGACGTCCTCGAACGCCGCAAGATGTTTGTCAATATCGGCTTCGGTGTGCTGCACAGAGATGGTCCATTGTTCATCCCACCAATACGGCTGCGCCATGACGCCGCGATTCACCATGCCAAACCAGTAATGCCGCCACAGATCGATGTCAACCGTGGTCCAGTCCCGGTAGTTGCGGATCTCCCGCGGATAAAGCATCAGCGCGCCATTCACGCCCGCGCTGGCTACGTATGCCTGCAATCCAGTCTTGGCAACCGTTTTGCGATACCCCTCGGTCAACTTCTTGCTCAGTTTGTCAACATGAGCATAGTTCTCTCGCGTAAGCACCTCGCGGAAGGTTGCAAGACCAGCAGCCATGGAAACGGGATTGGTATTGTAGGTGCCGCCGTGAAAAACCTTGTGCTGCGAGATCAGGTCCATGACGTCACGGCTGGCGCCAAAAGCTGCCAGTGGCAAGCCGCCGCCGATGGATTTGGCCAGGCAGATCATGTCGGGCGTCACGGCGAAATATTCCGAAGCGCCCCCCCAGCCAAGCTTGGCCCCGGTTTTGACTTCATCGAAAATCAGGAGCGATCCGTTCTTTGTACACAGCTCACGTAGGCCCTTCAAGAAGCCAGGTTGCGGCATGCAAAGGCCGACGTTCATCATGATGGGTTCAAGAATGATGGCTGCAATCTCGCCGGGATTCTGCTTGAAGCGCAGTCCCACGCTCGCCAGGTCATTGAATGTGGCGACGGAAACATTCGCGACGCTCGCCTTCGGTACACCGAGGCCGCCGGGGACTGGCGTTGGGGCATTGATGTCGCCAAATTCCGGCGCATGCGGTTTTACGCTCACCAGCGCGGAGTCGTGCAGACCGTGATACCCGCCTTCAAACTTGATGATTTTGTCGCGGCCGGTGGCGGCCCGAGCCAGACGAATCGAGTGCATGGTGGCTTCCGTTCCGCTCGAGCCAAAGCGCACCATTTCGACTGGAAAACGCTGACAGATTTCTTCCGCCAGTTGCCACTCCATGTCATGCGGCATGCCGAACATGGTGCCCGTAGTAAGCCGCGCTCCCACGGCCTTCATAACCGCGGGATGACAATGTCCCGCCATGAGCGCGCCGAAGCACAGGTTGTGATCAATGTAGTCGTTGCCATCAAGATCACGGAAGTGCGATCCCTGGCCCTCTTTCACGAAGATCGGGTAGGGATCGTAGGCGCGATAGTTGCTGGCAACTCCGAGCGGGATACGCTTTAGATTGCGCTTGTGGGATTCGGCAGACTTGGGCGTGCGGCGCTCGAACGCCGCCAACTCCTTTTGCAGTTCGGGGTACATCAAGGTCTCCAGAGATCGCAAGCCGCCTGCGCGGCCATTAGAATGTGCCCGGGCAGCCGCAGCCGCCCGGGTTTCAGGCTAGAAATAGAATTTTAATGCAAACTGCACGAGGCGTGGGTCCTGAGCCTGCGTTATTTTTCCAAACTGGGTCGGGCCATCCGAGAAATGTCCGTCCGGGTTGTAGAAATTGGTGTGATTGAGAACGTTGAAAATCTCCGCCCGGAACTGGAAATATTTGCTTTCGCTGATGGGGATTTTCTTATGAACCGCGAAATCCCAGTCCTCGAGTCCCGGCCCGCAACAGATGCTGCGCTGGGTGCCGATATTGAAGTGACCCAATGCCGGATCCTGAAAATTGGAGGGGCTAAACCAATAACCTCCGTTTGTCTTGGGGTTCAGCTTCTGAAACGACCCGATCTGTTGCGGTGCCTCGGTGCCTAGAAAGAAGATGCTGGCAATGAGTTCGTTGTCATTCGAGGTGTCCAGGCGCATGGGGAACCCGCTCTGGAACTGGGTAATGCCAGAAACCGCCCAGTCGTTCACCAGCATACCCATGAACCCCTCATGTTTCCGTACGGGCAGCTCCCAGTCATAGCTGATGACAAAGCGTTGCTTGGAGTTGAATAAAGAAAGTCCGCGGCTCGCTCGGTAATTGAAGGGATCGAGACTCTCCTCGAATGTGGACCCATCATCGATGGAGCGGCTTAAGGTGTAGGCAGCCTGAAACTGCAAGCCGTGAGAGAAGCGTTTTTCGAGCATGGCCTCGAACGCGTTGTAAACCGAGTTGGCGATGGTGTCCTCGGCAAAGATATCGCTGAACACCGGGATTCCGTCTGTGGGGCAACCGGCACCGGTAAACGCATTACAGTTGGGTGAAGAATAAGGACGCAGTCCCACAAACTGTAAGGTCTGGTTCGCGCCAGTGACGACTTGCCCACTGGGCATATGGAACTTGTACCCGGAGGGCACAGTTACGCTCCACTGGGTGTCTTCCAGAAATTGGCCGCAGGTCGCTTGTGACCCGAAAGAGGTCACGTTCGCCGGATTTGCCGCAGCAATGTTGATGATGTCAAGGCAGGTCTGCGGATTGGAGGGGTTGATATCGTGACCGGCAAGCAAGCGGTGCCCCTCTGAGCCGACGTAACCGATCTGCAACATGAGATCTCTGGCAAGCTCGCGCTGAATGGTCAGGTTGTATTGCGTTGTGTATTGTGTCCGCAAGTGGGGCTGGAACTCGCCGTAGAGAAGAATCGGACGAAACAGGGACGGATCCACGGGTTTGCCGGGTGTCGGGGTGATGATGCCATTGAACGGGTTCGGCGCAGGTGTTCCTCCGGCTTGGTAAACGAAGGGAGTGTTAAAAAACGTATTGAATAGCGACGAACTGCCTCCGAACGGTGGCTCGGCTCCGAACTGGGCCATCACGAGTTCTTCAATGGGGTTGTAGAACAAGCCCCAACCGGCGCGGATGCTGGTTTTGCCATTATTGCCAAAGACCTTTCCCAGGAAACCATCGCTGAAATTAGGGCTATAAGCCAAGCCAACGCGTGGCGCGAAAGCCTTGTAGTACGTCGTGGTCAGGCCCGGCGGAACACCCTTGTCCCCCGGCACAACCAGACCGGTGGGATTAACCCCCACCGCGTTGCAATTGGAACTGGTCACACCAAAGTACGACTCGCTGAGGGGCGACAACGCGCACGGGAAAACGGTGGAATTCTGCCCAGGCCGGAAGGTCTCGACGTGCCCGCTAATGTCCGTGGGCGGGGTATCGAGTTCCCAGCGAAGGCCGTAGTTTAGAGTCAGGTTGGGCCTGATCTTCCAGCTATCCTGCGCGAAGGGATAAACTGACGTGCTGCGAACATCCTCACGCTGCCCGGAGCCTTCAGTAAAGGTATCGGTCAGACCTAAAAGGAACTCCGCATAGTTGTCACCGTCCCCCGGGAGAATCGCGTTTGGACCGCTGTTGTTAAAAGTGTATTCTCCGTTGACGTCGAAGTAGTAGTACTGGTCGAAGCGGGCCCGGCGGACATCGGTGCCGAACTTAAAAGTGTGATTGCCCTTCACCCAGGTCAAGCTGTCTGACCATTGGAAACTATTCCCAACCTGCGGAAGCACACCCTCCCAATTATTCCCAAACGCCGCACCACCGCTTATGTTGACATACGGTACTCCGGTTTGTGTGGAAGGCAGACCGGGAGTGATTCCGCCTTTGCCGGCGGGAATGCCAAAGCTGGCCAGAAGTGCATTGACAGGCGGAGAATCCGAAGTGCCGGTGAAGCAAAAAGCTGCCGCCGCCCCCGAGCACGAGTCGGTTACTGCGTTGGTAGTCTGTGGCTTCAGGAAGCCAAGCTGCCCTTCTCGCATGTAGGTGAAGCGGGCTTCATTCACCAGGGCATTGCTGATCGTCCAGGTGTGGCTGAGGTTCCATTGCTGAAAACGGTTGTTGTTGAAATTACCGAAGCCCGGGACGTTGGCGCCGGCTTGTTCAAACTCGTTGAAAGGCTGAAGCTGCCTAAGGTCGTTGAAGTAGTAATATGCGGTAAAACTCTGCCGGTCGTTGATTTTGTGATCAAAGCGCACCGTGAACTGATCTGCGTTGTCGGTGTTCACGGGTACCAACTGGCTGAAGCTCGTTCCTATGTTTGCCGTAGGGACGAACCGCTGCATCAAATTGCTCGCGACTGGGTCCTGGCAGGCTGCGGGAATTTTCCCGGCCGGGAAAATCGAAGACCAAGCTACCCCTGCTGCAGGAGCTTCACCTCCCGAAATCGCAATCGCGCTGCTGCAACCCGGCCGGCCGTTTAGCACCGTGGCGACGAATGGATTCTGGGTCGAGATTCCTCCACCCCCCGCAAAGCCTCCCACTCCCGAAAAATCTCCGCCTCTCTGCGCGGTGGTCGGGACGTTCACCACTTCCCCAGGAGTCCCCTGCCGAACACGGCGGCCCTCATAGGAGAAAAAGAAGAAGGTTCGGTCTTTTTTTATCGGACCACCCAAAGTCCCGCCGTATTGGTTTTGATTCCACTGCGGCTTCGTAGTATTGAAGTAACCTTGTGCGTCCAGGACGGTATTGCGGAAGTACTCGTAGATGTTGCCGTGAAAGGTGTTGGTGCCGGATTTTGTGATCACGTTCACAACCGAACCTGAATTCCGGCCGTATTCAGCGTCGAACGTGTTAGTAATAACGCGAAATTCTTCAACGCTATCCGGAGTCGGCTGCACGGTGGGAAGATTCACGAACTGGTCATTGGCATCGCCGCCGTTCACGCTGAAGTTATTGGATCGCGTGCGCCCGCCGTTTACTGAAACCGAACCGGTGTCCTGCGATCCGTAAAAAAGACTGCCATTGCCATTCCCCAGCTGGGCTTGTACGCCGGGCTGCAACTGCAGGAACTGATAAGTGTCGCGAGTGTTCAAGGGCAGCTCATTCACCGAGCGATCATTGATGACCGCTCCCAGTTGGGTGCTGGTAGTGTCCACCTGTGGAGCTTCGGAGGTAACTTCCACGACTTCCTGCGAGGCGCCCACTTGCAGAATCGAATTGAGCGTGACCACCTGATTGACATCCACAATCACGCCGTTCTGCACGTTCTTCTTGAACCCAGAAAGCTCGAACTGGACCTGGTAGGTGGCTGGCACCACCTCGACAAAGCTGTAGTCGCCGGTTCCGTTGGTCTGCGCCTCACGGCTCACGCCGGTGGCCAGGTTCGTAAGCGTAATCTTGACGCCAGACAGGACCGCGCTGGTGGGGTCGGCGACCCGGCCGAGCACTCTGCCAGCGGTGCTCTGCCCTAAAGCAGGACACACCAGAACCGCGATCATGCCGAGGACAACCAGCCAGGAAATCGGCGCACGACGAGCCAGAGACGGATGCATGCACTACCTCCGGGTTCAGATGAAAGATTGCCGACAGCACCCTTGCGTGAAAACCAAACCTTGCTATAATCGCGCAAGGTTAGAAGGGATTGCTGCATACTGTCAAGCAAAAAATCTTCCTCGGAAGCGAGGGCGTTGGCTGGAGCGACTGCTGAGAGCCATGAAGCCGATGGATGCAAAACCTTACCTGAGAATCGGAGACGTGGCGCGACGCTCCGGCGTGTCTGCCTCGGTGATTCGCTCATGGGAGAGCCTGGGGCTTATCCGCCCGCAAAGAACGGCCAGCCGGTACCGGCTCTACACGGCGGACGACGTAAAACTGCTGAAACGTGCCCGCTTTCTGCGCAAAGTGCGCGGTCTGAACGCGGCCGCGATCGTACAACTGCTCAAGCGGGAAGGGCTGGTGCGCACCGCGTCCCGTCCCAGCAACGGAGGGATCGGAGCCCATCTGCGTCAATTGCGCCGGCGGCGCGATCTGTCTCTGGGTCAGGTTGCCAGGGAAGTGGGAATCTCGCTCGGCTTCCTGAGCGCGCTGGAACGTTCCCACATGAGCGCGTCGGTAGGTACGCTTCGCAAACTGGCCAACTTTTACAAAACGAGTATCCTTGATTTTTTTGATCCAGCCGAATCCAGTAGCCGGCTGGTGTCCGCAGAGAGACGCAAAGTGCTGGAAGCTGGGCCTGGGGTACGGATGGAATTGCTGGCTTGGGGAAATACGGTGATGGAGCCACATTTGTTTCGTATCGCCCCACACGCCGGCAGCGGAGAACGATACTCGCACGAAGGCGAGGAGTTTCTGTACGTTCTGCGCGGCGAATTGCGCATCTCGCTGCAAGAAGTGGAATACCAGCTCAAAACGGGCGACAGTTTTTACTTCGAAAGCGCTATGCCGCACCACTGGATGAATCCGGGACGGAAGGAAACCTGGGTGTTGTGGGTGAATACCCCGCCGACGTTCTAGGGCAAGTAATTAAAGAGCGGGGACAAGGGAGGAATGCGAATGATCCGGCGGCTTCTGAGCGTGCTGTTGACTTTTGCTGGTATTTTCTTGCTCGGCTCCTGCAATAAGAAGACTTCCGCTCTCAATCTGCTGGTCTGGGAGGGTTACGCCGATCCCTCGTTCGTACACGGTTTTGAAGGGCAGAATCACTGCAAGATATCGGCTTCCTACATGGGATCGAGCGATGAGTTGGTGGCCAAGCTGCGGGGCGGGAGTGCCGGGAACTATGACGTGATTTCTCCCTCGAGCGATGTAGCCACCATCATCGCATCGTCGGGGCTGGCTGTCCCGCTCGATCTTGCAAAACTTCCGGGTTATGGCCAGCTCTCGCCGCAACTCACTTCACTGCCGCTAGTGAGAGTCAAGGGCCAGATCTATGGCGTGCCCTTCATGTGGGGACCAGATCCTCTGATCTACGATACGACCGTTTTCCCGCAACCGCCCCAGAGTTGGAGCGTGTTTTGGGATCCCAAGTATCGCAGCAAGATTTCGGTGTGGGATGATCTTTCCACTGTCTATATGGCGGCACAGGTTCTGGGCTATGACCAGCCCGATCCTACCCAGCTTTACAACCTCAGCGATGAACAGCTTGAGGCAGTCAGGAAGAAACTGCTGGAGTTGAAGCCGAACATTCGCAAGATGTGGTCCACGGGCGGAGAGTTGACGAATTTGTTTCAGAATCACGAGATCGTGGCGGCGATGGGCTGGCCGCTGATGACCAATCAACTTCGCAAACTAAACTTTCCCGTCGGAGAGACGATTCCGAAAGAAAACACCACCGGCTGGATTGACCATTTGATGATCACCGCAGGCAGCGACAATAAGGACCTGGCGTACAAATTCCTAGAATACATGATCGAAGCTAAAACCCAAAAGATGGTCACAGATGTAACCGGCTATACCCCGGCGAATCCGCAGGCAGGGCAGTTCATGACGCCGGATCAAGTCAAAAGCCTGCATCTCGATGACGTGGACAACTACCAGAGACACCTCTATTTTTGGCAGAACGTTGCCCGCCGGGCAAAATACAACGAAATCTGGAATGAAGTGAAGGCGGCACAATAGTCTTGCAGTAGGGAAAAACGGCTGAACGCATGTCAACACCTTCAACTGAGGCCGTGGCCGCGAATCCTGCAGAGAGCGGCACGCAGGTACTGCTTTCCATCCGCAATCTTGCCAAGGCGTTCGGCAAGACCCGGGTGCTGCGCGATATTTCTCTGGAAATCGCGGAAGGGGAATTTCTCACTATTCTGGGCGAGAGCGGCTCTGGGAAGACCACGTTGCTGCGCATTATTGCTGGTTTCGAGAATGCGGATTCCGGCGAGATCGAAATGTCTGGCCAGCGTTTCGACAATTTGCCACCTTATCGCCGCCGGGTCAACACCGTGTTCCAGCACTACGCGCTTTTCCCACATTTGACGGTCGAGCAGAACGTAGGCTACGGGTTGCGTATCGCGGGACTGCCGAAAAATGAGATTGCCACCCGGGTCGCGCAAGCCTTGGCCATGGTAAAGATGTCTGATTATGCACACTCGAAGCCGGCGAGGATCAGCGGAGGCCAGCAGCAGCGGATCGCGCTGGCGCGGGCTTTGGTCAACCGGCCCCGATTGTTGCTGCTGGATGAGCCGCTTTCAGCGCTCGATGCCAACCTCAGGCGTCAGATGCAGGTGGAATTGAAATCGCTGCAACGGGAAGTCGGCATCACATTCGTTTTTGTCACGCATGACCAGGAGGAAGCCATGGTCATGTCGGACCGTATCGCGTTGTTGCGTCAGGGAGAACTTGAGCAAGTGGCCTCGCCAAGAGAAATCTACAGCCGTCCGGCGACCGCGTACACTGCCCAGTTCATCGGCCACACGAATTTGCTTCGCGCAGAGGTGAAAGATGGCATCGCGCAGTGTTGCTCGCTTTCGTGGCGCGTAAACCTTTCGGATGGGTCGGTTCTTTTTTCGCTTCGGCCGGAGAATATCCGTCCAGTTTCGGTTGGATCTGCAAGCTCCGACCACGCCGCCGTTCGGCTGCGAGGTAAGATTCTGCGGCAAGCTTTTCACGGCGCAACCGAGCTTCTGCAAGTCGAATGCGCCGACGGCCTGACGCTCTCCATTCGCAGGGCCAGCGGGGAGAACTTGCAGCCTGATCTTGAATTGGAGTTCTCGCCGGAGGATGCTGTGCCCATCCGCGAATCGCGGGAGAAACTGTAATGTTTTCCCGCGCTTATCGCGCCGCCATTACGCTACCACCGCTGATCTGGGTCGCGCTGTTTTTGCTCCTGCCGTACGCGTTGCTCTTCTGTTACAGCTTCTGGTCGGTTTCACCCTCGCAGGCGATCGTCCATTCCTGGACGCTAGACAACTACCGTGAACTGTTGCGGGTGAACGTCTATCTGCAAACCCTGTTTCGTTCCATGTGGATTGCAGCGCGAGTGATGATCTTCTCCCTCCTGCTCGGATATCCGCTGGCGTACTACCTCTCATTTCATGCGGGCAAGCGAAAGGAGCTTTTCTATCAGTTGGTGATTATTCCGCTCTGGGTCAGCTACCTGGTTCGTGCCTACGCGTGGAAAACCATTCTGGGCAGTGACGGAGTGATGAATACGCTGTTGCAATATGTCCACTTGACCAAGCATCCGCTGGAGTTTCTGCTCTACAGTCCATTCGCAGTGGTGCTGACGCTCACTCACATTTACACCCCGTTTGCGTTCTTGCCGATTTATGCATCCCTAGAGCACATCCCGAGAAATCTGGTGGAAGCTTCGCATGATTTGGGCGCAACACCTGTCCAGACATTTTGGCGGGTGATCTTCCCTCTTTCCATCCCGGGCGTTCTCGCTGGTGCAACATTTGCGTTCGTGCTGAGTCTGGGAGATTTTCTCGCCCCGCTTCTTCTGGGGGGACCCAGCGGCATCATGATTTCCAATATCGTGGTCAGCCTGTTCGGCGCGGCTTACAACTGGCCTTTAGGAGCTGCGATTTCTCTTTGCATGCTTGCGCTGGTCCTGGGGCTGCTGTTGGTTTCCGAAAATCTGGAAAAGAAATGGAGCTTCCGGTGACCGGGGCGACGAATTCAAGCGCGGCGCGAGGCTCCGGTTGGTTGTCGTGGCATGCCATCTTCGTTTTCGGCTTTCTGTACCTGCCAATCGTCACATTAATTGTGTACTCATTCAACGGCTCTGGCGTCGGCGGGTTTCCGCCGCACAACCTGACCCTGGATTGGTACCGCACGCTGTTCGCAGATGACGCGATTTGGGAATCCGTGCTCAACAGTGTGATTGTGGCATTCGCCGCCATGGCCATTTCACTGACGCTTGGAATTCCCGCCGCGCTGGCCCTGGATCGCGCAAACTTCCCCGGCAAAGCGTTGTTCCGGCGGCTAATCCTGCTGCCATTGATTTTGCCGGGAATCATCACTGGGCTTTCTCTCCTCATGCTGTTCCGCGAAGCGGACGTGAAACTCAGTTTGCTGACCATCGTGCTTGGCCACGGGACGGCCCTGATCTCCGTGGCGACGACCGAAGTATTCGCCGGACTCCAGAAACTCGATCGGGCACAGGAAGAAGCCTCGCTCGATCTGGGGGCGAATTATTGGCAGACGTTTTGGCGGGTAACCATTCCCAATTTGCGATTGTCCATAATCGGGGCCGCGCTGTTGATCTTCACGCTTTCCATGGATGAGATCGCTGTGAGCTTTTTCCTGATCGGGCGCGACAATACCCTGCCTTTGGAAATTTGGGGACGATTGCGGCGCGGCATTACGCCGGAAATCAATGCCATTTCGACCATTATTTTTGTTTTTTCCCTGATTGCCATCGTGACCTGGTATCGCCTGCGAAAAAAGGCTGAAATCCCGCCAGAGCTCTAGGCGACGCGCAGGTTGGACGTGGCCCCGTGCGCCCCTGACGGCGATGAGGACAGGCAACAACCCCGGCGAGCTGCGCTCGCCCGACAGCCGAGGGCGCCTGTCCCCACGTTCGCTGCGCTCAGTGCTCCGAATCTCCCCGCCATAGTAAAGTAGTAGCAGGCCCCAAACGGCAGCGCTGAGGAGTTTTCAACCTGAATCCAAGCATTCGCAACATCGCAATCATCGCGCACGTGGACCACGGCAAGACCACGCTGGTGGACGCCATGCTGCAGCAGAGCGGGACTTTCCGCTCCAACGAGCACATCATCGAGCGCGTAATGGACTCGAACGACCTGGAGCGCGAGCGCGGCATTACCATTCTGGCCAAGAACACCGCCATCTTCTACCACGACGTGAAGATCAACATCGTGGATACGCCCGGCCACAGTGATTTCGGCGGCGAAGTGGAGCGCGCATTAAAGATGGTAGATGGCGTGATGCTCCTCGTGGACGCGAGCGAAGGCCCGCTGCCGCAGACCCGCTATGTCCTGAGCAAGGCGCTGGAGGCTCATCTTCCTCCGATTCTGGTCATCAACAAGATTGATCGCTCGGATGCCCGCCCGCAGGAAGTGCTCAACGAAGTTTACGATCTTTTCATTGACCTCGACGCGAAAGAAGATCAGCTCGATTTTCCGGTTCTCTACACCAACGCCAAAGCCGGCACCGCTTCCACAGACGTGAAAGGAGGCGACAACCTTCAGCCTCTATTCGAGACGATTGTTCAGCGCATCCCTG
>Ga0210394_10001455_pt1 | contig 37846 bp, 29 predicted proteins | sample IncBWC12MmetaG_FD_160121 | JGI IMG/M metagenome (GOLD analysis project Ga0210394, IMG submission 160121) | Forest soil microbial communities from Barre Woods Harvard Forest LTER site, Petersham, Massachusetts, United States - Inc-BW-C-12-M | ecosystem: Environmental > Terrestrial > Soil >... | reverse complement strand
GGCACATTGGATACGGAGCGTATTATTTCGATCGCCTTGGAGGTCTCCGATGCGCTCGATGCCGCTCACAGCGAAGGCATCATTCATCGTGACATCAAGCCCGCCAACATTTTCATCACCAAGCGGGGGCGCGTCAAGATTCTGGACTTTGGCCTGGCCAAGAGCATGCGTCCGGAGGGCCTGGCAAACCAGATCGCGACGCACACTACACAATCTTTGTCCTACGCCGCCGAAGAACTTCTCACCAGCCCGGGGACGGCCCTGGGTACCGTAGCCTACATGTCTCCGGAGCAAGTGCGAGCTGAGGAACTTGACGGCCGCACCGATCTATTCTCTTTCGGCATCGTTCTCTATGAGATGGTGACGGGGAGGCTGCCCTTTCAAGGAGCCAGTTCGGGCGTGCTGACAGAAGCCATCCTCAATCGCCATCCGGTGGCTCCCGCACAAGTGAATCCCAACGTCCCGCCGGCCCTCCAGGAGGTGATTCGCAGAGCCTTGGAAAAGGACCGCAAGCTGCGCTATCAAAGCGCGGCCGATTTGGGGGTTGAGCTGCAACGGCTAAGGCGAGATTCCGATGCGGGCTGGAGAAGTGGGGAAGAAGGAACGGAACCGGCGGCGGCAGCAGTCACAAGTCTGCTAGCGTCAAGCGGCAAGCGCAGGGCACAATCTTCGTCGTCGCGGACAGCTGCCGTCCGCCCACAGCGAGTCTCCAAGATCATCGACTCGCTTGCAGTTCTACCGTTTGAAAATGCGAGTGGCGAGCTCGATCACGAGTATCTGAGTGACGGGATCACAGGGAACCTGATCAATACTCTGGCGACAGTACCGAAGCTGCGCGTGATGGCGCAGAGCACCGTGTTTCGGTACAAGGGCCGGAAAATTGATCCGCAGGCCATCGGTCGCGAGCTAAATGTGCGCGCGGTGCTTACCGGAAGAATACTGCACGTCGGCGGCGCTTTGCGCATTGGGACCGAATTAGTTGACGTCGCCACCGGTTCTCAACTGTGGGGCGCGCAATACAATCGCAAGCCCGACGACATCTTCGTGGTCCAAGACGAAATTTCCAACGAGATATCCGGAAAATTGCGGTTACAGTTGACCCGGGCCGAAAAGAAGCGACTGGCAAAACACCACACCGAGAATGCCGAGGCGTACCGGCTTTACCTACAAGGCCGTCATTACTGGAACAGGTGGACCGAAGAGGGGTTCTATAAGGCGATCGATTACTTTCAACAGGCAGTCGAGAAAGATCCCAGCTACGCGCTCGCCTATGCTGGTCTCGCTGACTCCTACGTGCTCCTGGGATGGAACAGCTATCTACCGCCGAAGGAAGTGTTTCCTAAAGGCAAAGCGGCGGCGACGACCGCGCTGCAGCTCGACCCGGATCTCCCCGAAGCGCACGCGTCCTTAGCGGCGCTTTTGTGGCTTCACGATTGGCGGTGGGACGAGGCGCAGATCGAATTCAAGCGCAGTCTCGAATTGGACCCTACCTATGCAACCGCCAACCACTGGTACGCCGAGTATGCGATGACCATGGGGAAACACGCGGAAGTTATGGCCAGGATGAAGAAGGGCCAGGAACTCGATCCGCTGTCTTTAATTATCAACGTGGCGGTGGGATGGGCCTCCTACTTCGCTCGCCGATACGACGAAGGCATCGAACAACTGCGGCGAACTGCCGAATTCGACCCAAGCTACCCTGTCACGTACTGGATTCTTGGTCTGCTGTTGAGGAAGACAGGCCGCCACGAATGGGCGATGACCGAGGGTGAAAAGGCGGTGAAACTGTCGGGCGGCAGCCCGATGATGCGCGCGGCGCTGGCGCACACTTGTGGCGCGGCGGGTAGGACAAGCCAAGCAGTTCAGATGCTGGATGAGCTGACAGAGCTAGCGACGCACAGCTATGTGGCACCCCACTTCTTCGCCGGAATCCACATCGGCTTGGGAGATAACGACCGCGCGATGGAATACCTGGAGAAATCGTACGAAGAGCATTGCCACTGGCTTATCTATCTGCATATAGATCCGAGCATGGACGGGTTGCGGGACAATCCACGTTTCCAAACCCTGTTGCGGCGGGTCGGCCTTCCTGCACTGACGCGCGCGAACCCCACCTGACGAAGGCGCGGCTGGAGTATGCGGAGTTGCAGTAGGCCGATGCTGGCGGGGCCACGCGCGCTGAGAACTAGGTGCGCCGCGCCGGACGTGAACGAGTCGCGCATGTCGCGACAGCGACTGCGAGCAACGCAATGAAAATTGGATTGGAAGTGTCAGCCGGCTGACATTCGTCAACCTGCGGTCTTCGCGAGGTTGGCATTCAGAGTTCGACGAAAGGTCCCTGCTTGGTTGACGTACCTATTCTTTCAGGCATTTGCGATGCGAATACTTCCGGCGACCAATCGGCAAGTCGATTGCACTTGACGAAAGTGCGGGCGTCAGCTAGCAAGTGGGTGGAGCTACTCAGAGGAAGATGCGCAAGGCCAGCAAAACGGACCCCGCCGACGAGGCGAGGCAGGCCGAACAGGCTCGGAACCTCGCGCGGAAGGCTGCGGGAGTGGCGGTGCTGGTTGCGGGTGTGTTGCTTGCGGCGACGCTATGCTTTGGCGCTCCGGCGAGTTCTTCGCAGATTCCCAACATCTTCCGGCCGGACTCAACGCCTGCGGATTCGATTTTTCGTTTGTCGTTGCTGGTGCTGACGATTACGGGGCTAATTTTCGTAATTGTATTCAGCCTGCTGACGTATTCCGTGGTGAAGTATCGCAGGCGCGGCGGCGAGGACGGACGTGAGCCTCCCCAGGTGTATGGCAGCAATCAGGTGGAGCTGGCCTGGACCGTGATTCCGATCCTGATCGTGCTGGTGCTTTTTCTGGCGACGGCGCGCGTGATTCTTTCCGTGCAGGATGCTCCCAAGCCCGCTGGGGCGATTGAAGTGATCGCCGTCGGTCATCAATTCTGGTGGGAATTTCGTTATCCGGCGCTCGGGGTGGTTACGGCGAATGAGCTGCATGTGCCGGTGAGCAATCCCGCGAATTCGACGCCTACATTTCTCACTTTGCTTTCCGCGGATACCGACCACAGCTTCTGGGTGCCACAGCTGGCCGGAAAGACCGATCTAATTCCCAATCGCGCGAACCATATGTGGATCGATCCTCACGAAACGGGAGTGTATCTGGGGCAGTGCGCGCAGTACTGCGGCACGCAGCACGCGAAGATGCTGTTGCGCGTGTACGTGGATTCGCCGGAACAGTTTCGTATGTGGGTGCAGGAGCAGAAGAAGCCGGTGGTTGCGAACGACGCGGCTGAGGAGGGCCGGCGGATTTTCGAGACCACGGCTTGCGTGAACTGCCACGCCGTGGCGGGAACGGTAGCGGACGGGCATTTCGGTCCGGATCTGACGCATTTGATGAGCCGCGATACCATCGCTTCGGGGGCGGCGTCGAATACGCGCGAGAATCTGCGCGCATGGATTCAGCAGCCCGATTCGATCAAGCCGGGCTCATTGATGCCGGCGATGCAATTGAATGAAAAGGATCTGGACGCGCTGACGGCTTATCTGGAGACACTTCGATGAGCGTGAGGGCATAGTCGCGTGTCGTCTGAATCCATGGCACTGGGGACGGTGAGCGAGTCCGCGCGGCCGATCGGCGAACGGCTGCATGAATGGGTTATCACCGTGGACCACAAGCGGCTGGGGATTCTGTACATCCTCTACGGGCTGGTGATGCTCGTGATTGGCGGCATCGAGGCCACGATCATGCGGATACAGCTTATCGTTCCGCACAACCATTTCGTTTCGCCGCAGGTTTTCAATCGCATGTTTACGATGCACGGCACCACGATGATTTTTTTCGTGGTGATGCCGATCCTGTTCGGATTCGGCACCTATTTGATTCCCTTGATGATTGGCGCGCGAGACATGGCCTTTCCGCGGCTGAATGCGTTCAGCTTCTGGATGACCGCTTTCGGAGGGCTGCTGCTTTATTTCAGTTTCATCGGCGGCAACGGGCTTTACGGCGCAGGGAACGCGCCCGACGTTGGTTGGTTCGCCTACGCGCCACTTACTTCGCACGCATTCTCGGTTGGGCACAGCACGGATTTCTGGACTTTGGCGCTGCTGGTTTCCGGGATCGGCAGCATTGGCACGGCGGTGAATTTCGTGGCGACCATTTTGTGCATGCGCTGCCCGGGGATGACGCTGGGAAAAATGCCGTTGCTGGCGTGGCTGAACTTGATCATGGGCGGAATGGTCATTCTGGCGATTTCGCCGCTCACGGCGGCGCAGATCATGCTTTGCGTGGACCGTTATCTCGGCGGCCACTTTTTTGATACGCAGGCAGGAGGATCTGCGGTCCTGTGGATGCACTTCTTCTGGATTTTCGGGCATCCCGAGGTTTACATCCTGGTGATTCCCGCGTTCGCGTTCGCTTCGGAAATTATTCCGGTTTTCTCGCGCAAACCGATCTTCGGATACCCGGTAATGGTCGCGGCAACAGTCTGTATCGGATTCGTCAGCTTTAGCGTCTGGGCGCACCACATGTTTACCGTGGGCATGAGCTCGTACGGCAACACCTTCTTCACCGTCACGTCAATGGTCATAGCCGTGCCTACCGGGATCAAGATCTTCAATTGGCTGGGAACGATGTGGGGCGGGAAAATTGATTTCCAGGCCCCGATGCTTTTCTGTGTGGCGTTCCTGTTCCAATTCCTGATTGCGGGCCTTACGGGTATCATGCTGGCCACTTCGCCGTTCGACTGGCAGCTGGGCAATTCCTACTTCGTGATAGCGCACTTTCATTACGTGATCGTCGGGGCGATTCTGTATACGATTTTCGGGGCCTTCTATTATTGGTTCCCAAAAATGAGCGGGCGGATGTACAACGAGGCGCTCGCGAAATGGCACTTCTGGCTATTTTTCATCGGGTTCCACCTGACCTTTGATTTCATGCACATTCCGGGCATCTTGGGGATGCCTCGCCGGATTTACACCTACGAACCGGGACGGGGATGGGAAATCTGGAACCTGATCGTCACGATCGGGGTGTTTTTTCAGATTGCGGGGGTGCTCGCGTTTGTCGGTAATCTGCTGTGGTCGCTTTGGAAGGGCGAACAGGCGGGGAACGATCCCTGGGATGCGTGGACGCTGGAGTGGTCCACCAGTTCGCCTCCGCCCGATTATGATTTCGCAACCACGCCGGTGGTCAAGAGCCGGCGCCCGCTGTGGGACCTGAAGCATCCGGAAGATCCGGATTGGAAATACGAGTAACACGGAGAGTGCAAGGTGAGCAGCCACGCCGTGATGCGAACATCGAGTGAGGCTGAGTGGGTGCTGCCCTCGCGCGGACGCGTCGGGATGTTCACGCTGATTGCGGCGGAATCCGCAATCTTCACGATTTTCGTGGTGGCCTACATTTTTTATCTGGGGAAAAGTGTTGCGGGGCCGACGCCGCAGCAGGTGCTCGAACTGCCGATTGTCGGCACGATCTGTCTGCTCTCGAGCAGCTTGACGATTCATCTGGCGGTGCGGGCGTTGCGAAATGCAAAGGTGGGCGCGTTTGGATTGTGGTGGTTCATCACGCTCGGTCTGGGCACGACTTTTCTGGTTGGCACGGGGCTGGAATGGCGCCACTTGATTTTTGACCGCGGCCTGACCATCCGCACGAATCTTTTCGGGACGACTTACTATTCGCTGGTGGGACTGCATGCATTTCACGTGACCGTGGGCCTGCTGGCGATCGCGCTGACCATGATTCTTACCCTGCTGGGCAAAGTAAAGGCGGAGCACGGCGAGCGCGCCGAGGTTTTTTCATTGTATTGGCATTTCGTGGATGTGGTTTGGGTCATTGTGTTTACCCTGGTTTACGTCATCGGCCGCTGAGGAAAATTGGCGCACATGGTTCCTGAACCATCAAGACCGCAAGCATCGGGCGCCGCGCGAGGCACGGTTCGGCTGCCCGCGCCAACCGCTTGGCCGGTGATTCTGGCGTTCGGCATCACATTGCTGTCTGCGGGGCTGGTCACCAGCCCTTCGCTGGGCGTTCTCGGTGCGATTCTGGCCGTGGCTGGGTGCGTTGGCTGGTTCCGGGACGTGCTGCCGCAAGAAAAGGAGGAGACGATCGAGGTGAAAGTGGAAGCAGCCGTGGTTTCGACCGACCGCCGCGAAGTGGAAAGGCTGCCGGTTGCGCCGGATTTGCCTCGCGCTTTGCTTCCACTGGAAACCTATCCGGTCTCGGCGGGAATCAAAGGTGGACTTGCCGGCAGCGTGGCGATGGCGGTGCTTGCGTGCCTGTACGGTTTTGTCCAGCACGGAAGCATCTGGTATCCGATCAATTTGTTGGCAGCGACAGTGTACAGCCAGTCGCTGCAATTCGGGACGAGCTCACTCAGCTCGTTCCGTCTGGACAGTCTCTTGCTGGCCACGGGCATTCATCTGCTCACGTCGCTGCTGGTGGGATTGTTGTACGGAGCGATGCTGCCGATGTTTCCGCGTCGCCCGATTCTGCTGGGAGGTATCGTTGCACCGATTCTTTGGACGGGGATACTGCACAGCATCCTTGAGCTGCTGAATCCGCTGCTCGACGAGCTGATCAGTTGGCCGTGGTTCGTGGCTTCGCAGTTTGCTTTCGGAATTGTTGCGGGCTTCGTCGTGGTGCGCCAAGAGCGTGTCCGGACCCGCCAGCTGGTGCCGTTTTTGGCGCGCGCGGGCATTGACGCGCCCGGATTGATGAAGGAACGGCCGGGCAAGGATGAACCGCGATGAGTTTCCGCGCGCTCCTGCTGGGAACCTTCAGCGTCTCCGCCTTATTGTGCGGATGCGCGAATGCACCGGGGCGCGCGGTGGCGGGCGACGTGCCGATCGTACCGAGCGAAATCTCGGATTTTTCGACGCTCTACAGCCAGAATTGCGCGGGGTGCCACGGCGCAGAGGGCAAAGGCGGAGCAGCGATTGCGCTTGACGACCCGGTGTATCTGGCGATCGCGGATGATGCGGTGGTGCGTGGCGCGGCGGCGAACGGGATTCCCGGAACGTCGATGCCTGCTTTTGCCCAGAGCGCCGGCGGGATGCTCAGCGACAAACAGATTGAAGCGATCGTCGGCGGAATTCGCGAGCGCTGGGCGAAGCCGGATGCGCTGCGCGGCGCGAACCCGCCGCCGTATTCTTCCTCTGAGCCCGGCGATGCCTCGCGCGGAATGTTGGTTTACACGCAGTTTTGCTCTTCCTGCCATGGCGCAGGGGGCCGTGGCGGACAGAAGGCAAGCTCGATCGTGGACGGATCTTTTCTTGCGCTGCTGAACGATCAGGAACTGCGCACGATTGTGATTGTGGGGCGCCCCGACCTGAGCGCTCCGGACTGGCGCGAAGATGTTCCGGGCAAACCCATGTCGTCCGAGGACGTGTCCGATGTTGTCGCGTGGCTCGCCTCGCAGCGTCCCAAATTTCCCGGCCAGCCTTATCCAAACACTGCGAAAGCGACGGGAGAAGTTCGATGACTCTGCCAGGGGATGTTAGCAGACGCGCGGTGCTGATGAAGCTCGGGATCTTTTTCAACGCGATCATCGCCGCGGTTCTGGCTGTTCCGATTGTGCGCTATCTGCTCTCTCCGGTCGTCCGCGAGAAAAAGGGAGCGTATGACGCGTGGGTTCCGCTGGGCAATCTCGAACAGTTTCCTGCCGGACAGACGCGGCTGGCGACCTATCGAAATCCAGTTGTGAATACGTGGGATGGAGACACCGCGGACATCGCGTGCTGGGTGCGCAATGTGGACGGGCAAAACTTCCAGGTGTTTGCGATTAACTGCGCGCATCTGGGGTGTCCGGTGCGCTGGTTCCCGCAGTCCAGTTTGTTCATGTGCCCTTGCCACGGCGGCGTGTATTACCAGGATGGTTCTCGCGCTTCGGGCCCGCCGGAGCGGGGATTATTCGAATACCACTACAAGATTGACGCTGGAAAATTGATGATCAAAGCCGGCGAGATGCCGACGCCAGGGCAGGCGTCCAATATCGTGCGAGAGATACGGCCATGCGTTTGATCAAAACAATCGGCGGGTGGCTGGACGAGCGCGTGCAAGTGGGCGAGACCATCCGCGAGACCGCCGAACACCGCGTGCCGCGCGAAACAGCGAGCTGGTTTTATGTTTTTGGCAGCGCGGCGTTCGTGGTGTTCATGCTGCAGATCGTTACGGGAATCATGCTGGCGCTGATTTACGTGCCTTCCGCCGGTGAAGCCTGGAACAGTTTGCAGACTTTGAATCACCAGGTCGCCCTGGGTTGGTTTATCCGCGCACTGCACGGCTGGGGCTCGGATTTCATGGTGGCGATTGTGCTGATCCATATGGTCCAAGTGTTTTTGTTCGGCGCCTACAAATATCCGCGCGAACTGACATGGATCGTGGGCGTGTTCCTGCTGCTGGTGACGCTGGGCATGGCGTTTACGGGGCAGGTGCTGCGATTTGACCAGGACGCATATTGGGGACTGGGAATTGGAGCGTCCATTGCGAGCCGCGTGCCGCTGATGGGACCTTCGATCGTCAACTTGATGCTGGGCGGGCCGATCATCGCGGGCGCGACGCTTTCGCGGTTCTTCGCGCTGCATGTGTTCGTGATTCCCGGGCTGCTCATCGCGTTTGTGGCAGTGCATCTGCTGATGGTGATCAAGCTGGGGATCAATGAGTGGCCGATGCCGGGTAGGGTAGTGCGCAAGGCCACCTACATTAGGGATTATCACGAGCTGACGAAAAAGGACGGCATCCCGTTCGTCCCGGCGGCGGTGTGGAAAGATTTGTTTTTTGGCGGCTTCATTTTGCTCTCGGTGGCGGCTTGCGCGATCTACTTTGGTCCGTTTGGGCCGTCGGGCCCGCCGGATCCGACAATTATTCAAACCGCGCCGCGACCGGATTTTTTCTTTTTGTGGCTGTATGCGGTGCTGTCGCTTTTGCCGCCGTCGATGGAAACTCCGGCGCTGCTCGTGGGGCCTGTCGTTGTGCTCCTGGGACTCTTGCTGCTGCCGTTTATTTTTGGCGAAGGCGAGAAGAGCTGGCGCCGCAGGCCCGTGGCCGTGCTGACGATTCTGCTGGTGGCGATTGCGCTAGGGACGCTGACACACCTTGCCGGATATACGCCGTGGAGCCCGGTGATGGATGCCTGGAGCGGGCTGCCGATTCCAGCGGAGTTTTTGCACCAGCGGTCGGCGCTCGAACGGCAGGGCGCGCTGGTTTTTCAGGTGAAGCAGTGCCACAACTGCCACGCACTCGACAATCAGGGCGGAAAGCGGGGGCCGGCGCTGGATGCCGTGGCCGTGCGCTTGACGCAAGATCAATTGATTCGGCAGGTGATACAGGGCGGCGGCAACATGCCCGCTTACGGCAAGAATTTGAGTCCCGCCGAGACAAGGGCGCTGGTCGCATTTCTGGAGACGCTGCATCCCGCCGGGCAGTCGCCCGCGCGAGATGCGTCGCGGGCGATTGCACTCGGCTCAGATGCGGCGGCGCCTGCCTCGGGGCATCCCTAGAGTCGCGATGAACGCTGGCGTTCAAGCTGTCTGGCAATCATGGTCCGCTCCTGTTGCGGTTGATTTGGCGCTCTTGCTTGCGGCGCTGGTTTACGCGCGAGGCTGGTTTCGCTTGCGCTCTGCGTTCCCGGGGTTGATTTCGCTGCGGCGTCTTGCGGCCTTTTGCTCCGGCATTTTTATCGTGTGGGTGGCGATCGGGTCTCCGCTGAATGCGTTCGATGACGTGTCGCTCACGGTGCACATGTTGCAGCATCTGCTGCTCATGGCCGTTGCACCGCCTTTGATTCTGCGGGGCGCTCCCGCGCTGCCGCTGCTTCATGGATTACCGCGGTGGCTGGCGCAGGGTCTGGTTGGTCCAGTTTTGCGCTGGGCTCCGGTGAAACGCCTCGGGGGTTTGGTCACACGTCCTGCGATCGCTTGGCTCGTTGCGGCACTGGCGTTGATCGTGTGGCATATTCCGGCGGTGTTTGAGCTGGCTTTGCGTTGGCAGTGGCTGCATGAATTCGAGCATGGCTGCTTTTTCTTGGCCGGCCTCGTGTTCTGGTGGCCGGTGGTCGAGCCGTGGCCCAGTGTTGTAGCGGCACCGCGCTGGATTATTCCACTGTATCTTTTCTGCGCCACGTTGCCTTGCGACGCGCTGTCCGGATTTCTGGTGTTCTGCGATCGCGTGGTGTACTCGTCTTATCTTTCCGCGCCGCGAGTCTTTCGTATTTCGCCGCTGCAGGATCAGGAATGCGCGGCGGCGCTGATGTGGGTATGCACGACGATTATTTTTCTGGTGCCGGCGGTGATGATCACCATTCAGTTTCTCGCTCCGCACAGTGCGAGGTTGGCGGCGCCAGCATTGGCAAAGACCCCCGGCTCGGTAGGGAATCGATTGGAAGCGGCGAAGTGGAAGGTAGTCTAGGGACGGGACTGAATCAAAGCCTGTCCCATGAAGAGGAGAAAGAGGTGAGTGCCTGAGCAACTCTGCAATCCAGGAAGTTTTAGCCATTTGTCCGGCTATGATAAAATTAGGTGCAGAGGGAAAAGATGCAGGCATATGGCAAGATTTCGCGGGTTCTGTTGATCGCCTTTGCGATGCTGGGTGTGCTGGTGCTGGCCGGCGCGCGTACGCAGGCACGCGACAATTCCGCTGAGCAAGGGCAGGAGCATCTGCTGCGGCTCTACAACACGCACACCGGCGAACGGCTTGCAATTGTCTTCCGGCGCGGGGAGCAGTACGTTCCCGGCGCTCTCGCCAAGCTGGATTATTTCCTGCGTGATCATCGCACGGGCGACGTTCGCCATTTCGACCCGCGTCTGTACGATATTCTCGCCGATCTCACGGCCTCGGTTGGGCATCCTGACGGCGAGATTGACATCGTGTGTGGCTACCGCACTCCTTCTACCAATGAATCGCTGCGCGCTCACACCACCGGAGTTGCTAAGAACAGCCTGCACATTCAGGCGGAAGCGATTGACCTGCGCATGCCCGGAGTTGACACGCTCACCTTGCGCGGGGCCGCGCTGGCATTGCGTCGCGGCGGCGTCGGCTACTATCCTCATTCTGACTTCATCCACGTAGATACCGGCCGGGTACGGCAGTGGTGTTTTGACTGTCCCGCTCGTCTGATCACCGGAGACTAACCGGGATACGGGTAACCCTTATCGAGCACTTTCTCGAGCGTCGCGTCGTGGCCGTAGATGTCGTCGTAAAAGTGCACAGTGCCATCCTCGGTGACGATTACGGTGGCATAAACGATCAACACTGGAATCGGACGCGCCAGGTTTACCTGCTGGTTGGGGCTTCCATTCATCGCCGCGCGAACGCGATCGGCGTTCCATCCCGGATTATTGCGCAGCACCCAGGCGGCCAGATCGGCGGGCTTTTCGAGGCGAATGCAGCCATGACTGAAATCGCGCCGGGTCTTTGAGAAGAATTCCTGCGCCGGCGTATCGTGCATGTACACGCTGTAGTCGTTCGGGAAAATGAATTTCACCAGCCCCAGCGAATTCTTAGGTCCGGACGCTTGCCGGATAAAAAGTTTACCGGCCCGGAGTTGCTGCAGCACATCGCCCGTTACAGGCCCCGACGCGACCACCTCCTGCCGGATGTTCACGACTTCAAATCCTTTTTTGGATAGATAGTCGGGATCTCGCGCGACCTTCGGAAGGTACTCCGCTTTGGCGATGGAATAGGGGACGTTCCAATAGGGCCGGAATACTACGTATTGCATGCGGTCCTCGAACACCGGGGTGTTGTGGTCGTACGCTTTGCCGACGACCACGTTCATGGTGAGAGCGACGTTGAAATTTTCATCGTAGGCACGGAGGCGAAATTCCGGAATATTCGCGACAATCGGCGCGTCGTGAAGTCCGATGGGCAACCAGCGCCAGCGCTCGAGAGTGAGTTGCATCTGGCGCAAGCGAGTCCCGAGCGGCACGTTCAAGTCGGCCAAAGTTTGCGCGGTGATCTTTCCGTCCGCGGTGCGGCCCAGGCGAGCCTGAAAATGTTTTACGGCGTCAACGAGAGCGCCTTGGTACACCGTGACATCCGCCGGAACGTTCGCATCGGCCGGGAGATCGCCCACCAGCTTGAGCAAGCGAATCAGCTGGGGGACCCCAGGGTAAGCATCGCCCGGCGCGATCGTCTTTGCGGCGGCGGGCAGCGGTGCGCCCTCGTATTCCTTCGCATACTGCAAATAGCTCTGCAAGGCCCGCACGGTGCGCTGGTAGCCCGGGTAGGGAGGTTCCACTTGCGCCAGCATTGCGGAAACGTCGGAGGCTTCCACGACATCCGTTTTCAGGAATTGCGGCAGATTGTATTTTTTGGCCTCGATGTCGAAACCAAAATCGAAATGTTTTGGATTGACCTTGCCGATGTGAAGGTCGGAGACATATCGCATCACGCAGACGGTGAGCGCGACATCGAATTGCAACGCATCTGCTTCGGATGGCTGTGAAGCGCCGGGTTTGAGTTTCGCGATGCGGTCTGTCCAACGTGGGCCGTCGTAATCTTCAGCGGACAATCCCTTTTGATCGGCTTGCAGCAGCAGCGCAACGACCTGTTGGGCCTGCGGGGTGGGTTGCATTCCGCGGACCCACGGCAGGGAATTGCCGTACGAGCCGTAAAATTCGTTGACCAGCTTGCGGTAATCGCTGAAATCGGGCCAGCGCAGCTGCGCAAGATTTCCGGAATCGATCGCGGCACGCAGTGCGGCCTGGCCTGCAGGGCTGAGCTGTTGGGGCGGCGCAGCGGATTTCGCGGAGGGTTCCGATTGTGCGCGCGGGTGTGCGGTTGCGGCGATGCGGTAACCGTATAGCAGCGCGATTGCTACGAGCGCCAGGATCAACGCCAGGCTTTTAGAGGCTCGCGATGGCTTCATTGGGTTTCTCTCCGCTTCATTGCCAGGCTCAACGGCTGGCCAGCTGCATCACAGATAGATGCGTGAGAACGGCTGCCGCGTCAAATTATTTGTGAGCGCGCGCACTTGTTGTGCTGGTGACGCCTCCCTGCATCTTGCCTGGGCGATACTGATTCGGGAGAAGCGGATTCTACAACATCTGAGGCGGGGCTGCGGCTATTCGCACGACGGTACCGACGGACGGCTTCTGCCGGGAGCTTACCTCCGCCGCAAGACTCGAGAAGTTTGGGTAACAGCCGAAGAATTCGTACTTCAGCGGCTGAAGGCGCCGCGATTTCGTGGGGCTACGATCCTCGCTGAAGCCACGACCTAAAAAGAATCTCGCGGTGCCACGCAGTCTCTCAACAGTGAGTGGTACCGGCCCGGCGCGCTAGGAGCTGCCGGATTGCGCCGACTTCTTCGTTGGGCAGGAGATGCCTCGCTTGGCCGCCAGTTCGGACGCCCACAGAAGAATGTCGAACAGGCGAGCCCTCTCCAGATTTTCCAGGCCGCGCATGGGATGAACCAGTCCCGCAGCTTGCTGTGCGCAGGAGTGCAGAAAGCGGTCGATGGAAACCGACGCGGCCTCGCCGGGATCGGCGAAGCGATTTGCGCTGCACTCATTCAGGCGTTCGTAACAGCGCGCTATGAAGTGGTCCACGCATAAATGTTTCAGTTCCAGCGAGGACATCGCCGGGCGTCCACAATTTCCCGCATCACAGCGAGAAAGTGTCTGCGCCAGGGAGGGGCGGTCTGGTTGCGAGTCCGATGTCTGCTTTTCATCCGGGAATTGCTGCGTATCTTCGTTCGTGGAGTTCATGGGTCCCAAGGCCTCGAATTGCGCGCGGGTCATGCCACACACGCGGTTGAACCATTCTGCGTTTACGTTTCGTGTCAGCACATGCGTGCATCGGACATCTCCCTGGTACGGGGAGTCGTCTCGGCGGACTCGGGCAGTTCCGCCTCGTAGGTATGAACTTTCACACGCACGTCAATCAGCGCGGAAACCAGTTTGCGCACCGCCGGAGAATCCTCCCAGTCGTTTTCCGTGGCCTGCGGTGCGGTGTCCCACAAGCTGAGCACACGAATCAGGCGCGGCTCTTTGTGCGAGGTCAGCACGAAGATGCCGGCAAAGCCGGTTTGCCGCTGCAAAAGCTCGGCGACCTCGCGACGCATGCAATTCCGCAGATGCTGTTCGCTTCCTGGCTTGGCAACGAATTCCACTGCCCGTGCGTTCAAGTTAGCAGCCTCCGAGTCTTCGTTCGATACCAGGAAGAGACGCGCGAGATGAGGATCGGGGTTGCCGATCAATTTCGCGGGCGCGTCCAATTCCATCGAAGCGTGTGAACTCATTTCAAAAATCCTCGCTTCCGCCCGAATTCTTGCGGGCGCAGATGGGGGGAGGCGCACCCCGGTGGGGTTCCCTGACCGTCAGGGCCGGGGCGCGCCCGGGGGAGGGGACATCGGCTTTACGCCATCCTCTGGACTGGGCCATCTGGTGCACCAATCCGATCTCAGTACAAGTACGCATAGGTAGTGCGCCTGTGCGACGAATCGTTTCAATTGCGACTGAAATATTTATTGCGACGGCTGCAACGCGAATGAACTGAAGAAGAAAGAGGATGTGCGCGGCGCGTGCGTGCGGTTCGCTCTCACAGCCGTTCGATTGCGCAGTTCGTCCACGGCGGGATATACTCGCTACCCTTCGGGGGGCGTGTGGAATTTTTCTCCTTTGACGAGGCCTACCTTAAACGTCTCCGGGAACGGGACTTCCCGACCGAGCAGCATTTCGTCGCGTATTTTCGCAAACTGCTAGTGATCAAATTAAGGTCGCGGCTGCGGGGTTCGCACGCGGTAGAGGACATCACGCAGGAGACATTTCTGCGGGTATTCAAGGCAATGAGTTCCGAAAAGGGAATCCGACAACCGGAGCGGCTCGGTGCGTTCGTTAATTCCGTTTGCAACAATGTGTTGCAGGAGTTTTATCGGTCTTCGGACCACGGCACGCAGCTCGATGATGACCCGCCTGAGCCGGTTGATCAGGTGCTCGACCTGGATGGATTTCTGGTGAGCAAGGAAACGCGGGAACAGGTAAGAAAGGTACTGGAGCAGCTTCCCGAAAAGGACCGGCAGCTGCTGCGCGCTATCTTCCTGGAAGAAAAGGAGAAAGACCAGGTTTGCCGGGATTTTGGCGTGGATCGCGATTATCTGAGGGTGTTGCTGTATCGCGCCAAGCACAACTTCCGCGTTTTCTACGAGAAGAGCGGAGCGGAAGGGCCGCGGCCCGCGAAACAATAGGGAAACGCGATGAAACGATTCGGCGTCCGGGGTCACTACTGGTAGGACGGAATACATGGAACACACACAAGCTATCCAATTGAAAGCCGCTGAGCGGTACGTGCTCGGGGAATTACCGGGCGACCTCCGCGAACAATACGAGGAACACTTCTTCAGCTGCCTTGAATGCGCGGAAGAGGTGAACCTAGCGGCGGCGTTCATTGAGAATAGCCGGGCGGCTATGGGATCCGAGCCCGTACTGCCGCCCGTCCGTCTGCCGGTGGCTGCAGCGCAGCGGCCGGCTGCGAGTGGTTGGATCGGTACGTTCCTGCGGCCGAGCTTCGCGGTGCCGGTGTTCGCGGCGCTGCTGTTGCTAGTCGCCTACCAAACGTTTTTGGTGATTCCGCGTTTGAAAGGGACCGCGACGCAATCTGTCGGATCGCTTGCGTCCGCGCCGCAAGCGTTGGCGTCGTTTTCGTTGATCACGGCGGATTCGCGCGGCGGGGAGCCGTTGACGGTGACGGTCGCGCCCGGCCAACCTTTCAGTTTGTATTTTGATATTCCTCCGGACGGACATTTTTCTTCGTATGTCTGCCAGTTGCAGAACGCTTCCGGCGCGCCGGAATTCTCCTTGAACATTTCCGCCGAACAGGCTAAGAATGCCGTGCAGCTTCTGATTCCTTCTTCAAGCTTGGGAACCGGAAAGCACGTGCTCGTTGTTCGTGGACTTGGGGCGCAGGACGGCGCGGCCAGCAGTGGGACCGAAGTAGCACGCTACCCATTCACACTCGCAGTTTCGCAGTAAATAATCCGACACTGACGCAGGAGGGCGATCCCGATGCCTACCGACCCCAGCAAGAAGATATATCTCTATAATGCGCACGGTTACGGCCTCGGAGGGCGAATTGACCGGCCGTTCCAGCATGTCCTGGACGTTCACGCGGGCGCGTCGCTGCCGACGACGGGCGGCTTCGAAGTATCGCGTGCGGAGAACTTCCGACTAAACGAAACGATCTCGTACCGGGCGGCCCACACGATGGTCTCCGGCAGCTGGGATGAGGAAGACGGAACCTACACCACGCTGGCCTCGGCGACGATCGAAGGGCTAAACATCCTCGACATGGTTACTGCGGATCGCATCGTCGCGCACGTCGCCTCCAAGCAGCTCATAGACGACCCGGAACCAACGATCACGCCCGTCGGCAGCCATTTCGAAAATTTGAGGATTGCGGGCTGCCCGATTCACGCGGAACTGGACAACAACTTATTCAACCGGCTCGGCACGTTCAAATCATTCAAGGACGCATACGAGGGGAACCAACAGACCCGCGAAGCCATGCAGGCCCACTTCCTGTGGGGCAAGCCCAAGTTCGAGGTACCGGAATTCCTTCGCGAACGGTATAACTGGTTCGCGGGAGATAAGTTCCCGGAGTCGAAGGGGATCGTACTTTGTTCGCTGGTAAAAGACATCAAGACGCCCTGCCCGGAACTGCGCGTTTACGGAAACGTCATCGTGGTGCCGCAATTCGGCACGATTTATCTTGGCGAAGCGATTCTGAAGAACTACGAGCGCGAAGTCACCATGCTTCGCTTGGACTTGGGATGTCCTACTGCTCTCGCGGCCATCGGCCCGGCCACCGGAGGCGGCGGCACAACGTACCCCTGAGGATCTGGCCATGTGTTTTAGTTTTTCTCATTTGCTTGTGCGGATGTGGGAAGACACATAGCCCGGATGCTTCTCCGGATAGAACCTACGCGGACGCACGACAGAAATTTGAGCGTGGGGATCTGCTCGGGGCGTCGCAGGAAGCCGACAAAGCCTATCGTCGATTGGGTAACAGTACCGAGTGGGCGTGGCAATTTCGAGTGCTTGACGCCGAAATCCTCGCCTGGCGCGGGTTAAGCAAGGATTCACTTAGTCTTCTGGACGCCCCGATTCCCGAGACTCTTGCCGACAGCGAGGTCGCTATCCGGAAGGAGATGGTCGAGGGGCTCGCGAACAGTTTTTTGCAGCGCTTCGGTGAAGCTGAAAAACACATCGCAATCGCAGAGCAATTGTCGCAATCCCATCGATCCAAGCTTCAAGGAGAAATTTCTCTTGCACGAGGCACGTTGTATTTCCTTCAGGGAAATTTTTCCTCTGCGCAGAGTTCCTTTCGCGAGGCGCTTCAGAATTCCCAACAAGATGGAGACCTCTTTCTGGAGGCCCGGGCTTCAGGAAGCATGGGTCTTGTTTCGATGAATCAACAACATTTTGACGAGTCCATCGACTGGTACACACAATCGCTGAAGGTATCCCAATCACTGGGAGCCCGAATCATCACCGAAAAGACCTTGGGGAATATGGGGTGGAATTATTACAAGATGGGAGACTTCGAGCTTGCGGTTTCCCTTCTCAACGAGGCAAAGACCGCTGCGATCGAACTGCACGTGGACAAGGACGTGATGCTCTGGCTTTTGGACATCGGATCCGTCGAATTCCACCAGCGTTCCTATTCGGCGGCGGAGCACGACCTGGAGCTGAGCCTGGATCTGGCAGAGAAGCTCGAGAACAAGGCGATGGAGGCAGTGTGTCTGAGCAACCTCGCGGTCGTAGAGCTCACCGAGAAACAGTACGACCACGCTGAGCAGCGCAATCAGGAAGCGCTGGCCCTGGAGCGCGCGAATAACGATCCGTCCCTGGAGCTTTCGCTGCTGACTGACGCATACATCGCGATGGGGAGAAAAGACTTCAACCGTGCGGAATCCGGCCTGCGCGTGGTGGTTCGCGATGGCAACAAGGATCCGAATTTGCTTTGGCATGCACAGGCGGGACTCGGTGAGGTGTTTGTTGACGAAGGCCGGGGAACAGAAGCAGAAGCATATTTCCGCCAGGCGCTTACAACCATCGAAACCGCGCGATCTGCACTCCGGCATGAAGACTTCCGTTTGTCATTCTTGTCCGAATCGATCGACCTCTTTGACGGCTACGTCGATCTTCTGGTCTCGCAGCGCAGAACACAAGAGGCGCTGCACGTCGCAGAAGTGAGTCGGGCAGAAACGCTGGCGGAGGGGCTGGGTTTCAGATTCTCGTCGTCGCGCTCTCCCGTCACGGAAATCCATTCGGAGAAGGCTGCGAAACAACTAAATACGACGGTTCTTTCCTATTGGCTTGGGACGGAACACTCGTATGTGTGGGTGATCACGCCGGGGCGGGTGGAGCTTTTCACGCTGCCTCCGGCGGCGGAGATTGAATCTCTGGTGCAATCCTATCGGCAGGCGCTGTTGGGTTCGCGCGACGTGTTGGAGACGCAGAATGGGGCGGGGCGGAAGCTTTATGATTTGCTAGTTGCGCCGGCTGCGAAGATGATTCCAAAAGGGGCGCGGGTCACGATCTTGCCCGATGGCAGCCTCTACGGATTGAATTTCGAGACATTGCTCGCGCCTTCGCCGCAATTGCATTACTGGATTGAGGATGTGGATGTTTCGTACGCCAATTCGTTGACGCTGCTGGCGGCTGGGGCTTCGCGGCGTGCGGCGACTGCGAAGAAACTTTTGCTGGTGGGGGACCCCGTGTCACAGGACGCGGAATTTCCGAAATTGCCGCAGGCGGCGGCGGAAATGACGGGGATCGAGAATTATTTTCCCGCGGCTGAACGCACGGTGTTTTCTGGCGCGGAGGCAACGCCTGATTCGTATCTGAAAAGCCAACCCGCTGGATTTTCCTACATTCATTTTGTGGCGCACGGAACGGCGAGCCGCACCAGTCCGCTCGATTCGGCGGTAATTCTCTCCAGGCAAGGTGACGACTACAAGCTCTACGCGCGGGACATTATTCAGCATCCTTTGCACGCGGACCTGGTGACGATTTCCGCGTGCCACGGCGAGGGCGTGCGCACGTATTCAGGGGAGGGCTTGGTGGGGTTGTCTTGGGCTTTTCTGCGCGCGGGGGCGCACGGCGTGATCGCGGCGCTCTGGGAAGTGAATGACAATTCCACGCCGCAGCTGATGGATCATTTGTATTCCGAAATCGGCAAGGGTGTGCCGCCAGACGCAGCTTTGCGCGACGCGAAGCTGGCGCTTTTGCATTCCGGTGGCGTTTACCGCCGGCCTTTTTATTGGGCGCCATTTGAGTTGTACCGGGGGTCGTAGATCGCAGCAGAAAACGTCGCGTGCGTCTAGCAACTGCGCGGCGTTCGAATGAAGAACATGTAGGCGACCAGCAAGATCGCGAAAATTGCGGAAATGATGGCTCCTGCGGTGCGGTCCCACGTGCGGGTGAATTGCACTTCGACTGGATGGGCGCCTGCTGGAAGCGTCAGGAGCATCTGAGCGGTTTCTGGAGCAGCGCTGGGAGAAACATTTTTGCCGTCAACCTGCACGCGCCATCCTGGATAATTCAGCAGTCGCAGGGCCAGCATCGTCGGCGCGGCTTCTTGCGTTGAAAAACGCTTTTCCTTCGCGCTCCAACGCTCGATGCTCACCGTGTTGGCAGGTGCAGGCTGGAATGCCCCCGCGTCGCGATCCAGTAGCTGAATGCGCGGCGCTGGTTTGGCGATCATTTCGCCTAGTGGGTCGGTGCCTGGCAATTCGTAGCGATCGCAGCCTAGCGGTTGATACTCGTCGGTGCCTTCGTAGCCGCGGCCGGATTTGATTCCTCTGGTCAGGACGGGAATGTCTTCGCTGTCCCACCAGCCGTCGTTCACGAAGGCGGCGGCGAGCGTCGTCAGAGCAATTGCGATCGCGAGGCAGCCGATCCAAGGGCGCTTGGCGCGTCCGATGGCCGCGGCGAGGAAAAACGCGAAGACGAAATCCAGCACGCCCAGCCAGCGCCAGGGGAATTGCACAAATTCGAGTTTGGGTAGCCAGCGCCACAAAAACAGGCTGGGCGGAAGCATTAGCAATACCGCGGCGGCGCCGAGAGCGAGCAGCATCCACCAGATCTCCTGCAACTCCCGGCGGCGGCGCGCAACCAAAACCGCCGAAATGCCGGTGACGAGCGTCACGCCCATCGCCACACCCGATACTTTCCAATTGAAGATCAGAAATTCGGGATCGATTGCGTGGGTGAACAGAAAGTTTTGGTCCGGGCTTAACAGATCCGCAAGGGCTTGCTGAATCTGGACCCAGCGCTGTTCCCAGGCGGCGGGGAAAATATAGAACGCGGCGAGGCCAAAGCCCGCCGCCATGGAAACGCCGCCGAGAAGCAAGGGCCTGATGCTACGCCGCGAAATGGACGCGACGAAGAACAGCAGCATCAGCGAGTAGGTGGCGAGCACTGCGGCGGGCGCATTCGCTAGCCAGATCAGGGCGAACGGAACGGCCAGAAATTGCAGCCCACGCCAGCCGTCGCGCAGCAGGCGCACCGCGCCCCACAATGCCAGCGGGAGCAGCGAGCTGGCGAGCAGTTCGGCGAAGTCACTGCGATAGTACACGATGATCAGGTGATATGGATTTACGGCGTACAGGACTGCGGCGGCTGCGGCCTCGCGCGGCGTGAGCCATTCGCGCGCAAAACGCCACATCGAAAATCCGGCCAGCAGAAGCGCGAACCAGATGAACGCTCCCGGCGCCATTCTCCACGGGAGCAGGGAACCGAGCGTCGCGCCGAGCATCCAGGAGCCGGGCGGATAAAAAATAAAGCGCGGCTCTCCGTAGCCCCAGTTGGCCCATTCAGCCCAGCGCGGGAAGAAAATGCCTTCGCGCCATTGCCCGGCGACGTCCAGCCAGGAGGCCAGATGGAACTGGAAATCGTGGCCAGATGCATTGCCTAGAAAAAACATGGGTGCGATCACGGCCGTCGCAGCAAGGGCGACGAGCAGAAGGGCCACGCGCGGTGAGCCCGCAGGTGCGGGCAATGCAGGGTGCGCTGTGGATTCGGTGGTTACGCTTGAATGAATTGTTTTCGTCCCATTGGAAATTGCCACGTCCCACAGCTGGCTTCAGATGCGAACAGCAGAAGAATACCCAATCAAGCGCGTCTTGCGCCACCGGCGGCTGCAATCCGTGGCGCATCGCAATGCGTACCAGAGTATGCGTGGAAGCGGCCCGCTTGCCAATACGCTGCCGCAGCGGGTAGAGTTCTGGGGGCTTGCTGGAAGCTTGTAATTGCCGAATGATGCGGCGGCACGACGAACCTCGCAATCGTGAGCACGCCGGGATTGCCGATAAAGGATGAGCATGGATTCCACGTTAACCGCCGAAGAACAGAGGTTGCGGGCCAGCACCGAACGCGAGGCCCACTGGAAGCGCTGGGGCCCATATCTGGCGGAGCGGCAATGGGGCACCGTTCGCGAAGATTACAGCGCCAATGGTGACGCATGGGATTATTTTCCGCACGATCATGCGCGCTCCCGCGCGTATCGCTGGGGAGAGGATGGCATCGCCGGCTTCTGCGACCGGCACCAGCACATTTGTTTCGGTCTGGCACTGTGGAATGAAAAAGATCGCATCCTCAAAGAGCGGCTTTTCGGGCTGACCAACAAGGAAGGGAATCACGGCGAGGACGTCAAAGAGTACTACTACTATCTGGACGCCACGCCGACCAGTTCCTATCTGCAATTTCTCTACAAGTATCCGCACGCGGCATTTCCTTACGACCAGCTGCGCGAAGAAAATGCCAAACGCACGCGCCACCAGACGGAGTACGAGCTGATTGATACCGGAATATTCGCCGAGAATCGCTACTTCGACGTGTTCGTGGAATACGCGAAGGTGACATTCGAAGACATTGCGGTGCGCATTACGGCATGGAATCGCGGTCCGCAACCCGCGCGGTTGCATCTGCTGCCCTCGCTGTGGTTTCGCAATCGTTGGGACTGGGGCGACGCATACAACACGCCGCAAGTGGCGCGCGTGCCGGGATTCAAAGGCGGCGAGCTGTTTGAATTGACGGAGTTCCATTACGGCCAGCGCTGGTTGGTGTTCGAAGGAGCGCCGGAGCCGCTCTTTACAGACAACGAGACGAATATGGAACGGCTGTTCGGCCAGAAGAGCAAGACTCCTTATGTGAAGGATGCTTTCCACCGCTACCTTGTGAATGGCGAACGCGGCGCCGTGAATCCCGCGATGAGCGGAACGAAAGCTGCGGCGCACTTTGCATCGGAAATCGCGCCGGGCCAGAGCTGGACGATCCGTGCGCGGCTGACGGACCAGAACCTTGCGGAGAATGGTACCCCCGCGAGCGAGCTTTTTGGCCCGGCATTCGACGCCACCTTCGACCGGCGCAAAAAGGAGGCGGATGAATTTTACGAAAAGCGCATTGACTCAGAATTGAGCGAAGATGCGCGCCGCGTGCAGCGGCAGGCTTTTGCGGGGCTGCTGTGGTGCAAGCAGAGCTATCACTATGATGTGCGCCGCTGGCTGGAAGGCGATCCGACGCAGCCGAAGCCCGACGCCAATCGCGTCAATGGCCGCAACCATGAATGGACGCACCTCTACAATTCCGATGTGATTTCCATGCCGGACACATGGGAATACCCGTGGTACGCATCGTGGGATCTGGCGTTTCACTGCGTCTCGATGGCGCTGATTGATCCGGAATTCGCGAAGCAACAGCTGATTCTGTTCCATCGCGAGTGGTACATGAATCCCAGCGGCCAGGTTCCCGCTTACGAATGGAATTTCTCGGATGTGAATCCGCCGGTGTTGGCCTGGGCAGCCTGGCGCGTTTATAAAATTGCGGGGCGCGTGGAAGGCCAGCAAGATCGAAAATTCCTGGTGCGGATGTTTCACAAACTTTTGCTGAATTTTACCTGGTGGGTGAATCGCAAGGATCCCGAAGGCAAAAACGTGTTTGAAGGCGGCTTCCTGGGCCTGGATAACATCGGCGTGTTCGACCGGTCATCGCCGCTCGGACCGGGAAATTTCATCGAGCAGTCTGACGGGACGAGTTGGATGGCCATGTTTTGCCTGGACATGCTGGCGATGTCCATGGAGCTGGCGCACGACGACCCGGCGTATGAGGATGTGGCCAGCAAATTTTTCGAGCACTTTGTGTACATCGCGCAGGCGATGAACGACATTGGCGGTGAAGGAATCGGGCTCTGGGACGAAAAGGATGGTTTTTATTACGACGTGCTGCACCTGGGACCAACCAATCATTTGCCGATGAAAGTACGGTCGATCGTGGGCCTGATCCCGCTGTTTGCAGTGGAGGCGTTTGAACCCGAGGATTTGGCACGAGTACCCGATTTCTGCAAGCGCATGGACTGGTTTCTCGCGCACAATCCGGACGTGTCCGAGCACGTGGACATGTCGGAGCGCACGGACAAGGGCGCCCGGGTCCTATTGAGCATCGCGAATCGCAAGAAGCTCGAGCGAATCTACAAGTATGTTCTGGATGAAAATGAATTTCTTTCGCCGCACGGCGTGCGGGCGCTTTCCAAGTATCACCAGGATCATCCCTTCGTTCTGCATGTGAATGGCCTTTCGCAGGCGGTGGATTACGAGCCTGGGGAATCAACCGGGGATATGTTCGGCGGCAACTCGAATTGGCGCGGGCCCGTATGGTTTCCAATGAATTTCCTGATGATTGAGTCGCTGCAGCGCGTGCACTACTACTATGGCGATGGCTTTAAGGTGGAATGTCCCACGGGATCCGGACAACAGAAAACATTATGGGAGGTGGCCCAGGAAGTTTCCCGCCGGCTCTCGCACATTTTTCTCCAGAAAGACGGCCGCCGCGCGGTGTACGGCGATGTGGAGTTATTCCAGAACGATCCGTTCTGGCGCGACCTGATTTTGTTTTATGAGTATTTCAATGGAGACAATGGCGCGGGTCTGGGCGCCAGCCATCAGACCGGCTGGACGGCGCTGGTGGCCAAACTCATCGAGCAGAGCGGGGAATAGCTGGCGGGTATGCATGCAGGCCGTCGCGCTCAGAAGTCTGTGACCAAACCCAGTCCCAGCGAAACGCGGTTGATGTAATTGAAATACGCTACGGTGAGGACCGTTTCGCGCACGGCCGCATCGTCCCACCCGGCTTTTTTCAGCGTGTCGGTGTCGGATTCTTCGATGTCGTCCGGATGGCGCGTCAATTTGTCGGCAAACCGGAAAAGCGCTTTCACGCCGGAATCCACCGGTGCATTTTCGTAATCCGCGGTGAGTTTCCGTGCCAGTGCTTTGTCCACTCCGAAGCGCCGCAGCAACTCCATGTGAAACATCACGCAGTACGTGGATGAGTTGATGCCGCTCACCACCAGGCCGATCTCTTCCTTCACGATCGTGGAAAGAGCTCCGTCGCTCATGACCGCGTCGCTCATCTGCAATTGTGCTGCGATCGCCGCGGGCTTGGCTCCCAGTGTCTTGAAGTAATGCGGCAGAAACCCCAGTTTCTGTTCGATTTTTCCGTAAAGCTCGCGGAGGTGCCCGTCTGCCTGGGTCTCTTCGATTTCGTTTACGAATGGCATGAAGTTGCTCCTCGGATGAAATGTAGGTGGAATGGAAAGCAAATTTGCGCGTTCCGGGATTGTAGCACGTCCGAAGGAATGGAGGGTTACAGGAAACTAGTGCGCGAATGGATTCGACGGATTGGTTTCGGGGGATCGTGCTGACGCGGACAGCACTGGTTGCGCTAGCGCGCGGCTTCCACCAGCTCGATGAGTACTTTTTTCGCGTCGGGACCGGTGGCCAGGAAGAAATTGACGCGCGTGCCGTCGGCGCCGGGCCGTGTGGCGGGGTACAGTGGCGCGAGCGCGAACCGCGTGCGCAAAATTTCCGTCGCGCGATCCACGTCGCGGACGTAAATTTCGATCTGCTGGATGCCTTCGCCGAACTTCTGCAGGTATCGCGAAATGGCGCCAGGCCCGCCGGGCTCGCGCGTCGTGAGAATATCGAATTCCAGGGAAGCGTTGAGGTGCAGCTCGAATTCCTGGGCGTCCTGATCGGGCGGCACGCGCGCCAGCCGCGGAGAATTATTGGCCGCGCGAATTTTCTGGAATGTGTCGGGCTCGACGGCGATGCCCACAACGATGGCCGAAGGTTGGGAGCGGGCATGAGGTTCGCCGGCCGGCTGGCCAGGCAAAGTTAGTTCGCGAAATTCGGGATCGGAAACCCAGCGGCTCAGCAGCGGCGTACAGAGACTGACGCCAGCAAGGTACAGCCTCATCGCAGACTCGATTTTCGCGCGCTCGTCCGAGCCCGCGAGATCGTGAATCCATCGAGCGATGCCAGCGGTCTCCGTCATAAATGCGTCGCGCCTATTGCGCCGAGGAGTGCGGGGATTTCACAGCGTTGATGTTGGTGAGGGTGACGTAACTGGGTTGTCCGGCCCGGACCGTCACGGGCACGTCCCAGCGTTCGCGCGCGTCTCCTGCGACTGCTTCGATATTCAGCGTACCAAGCCAGTAATTCCCCGGAGCAATTCCGCGCAGCGCGCCCTGGCCTTGCATATCCGTTTCAGCGCGAGCCACCAGGTATTTTCCGCGCGCGAGATCCGCGGTTTCGCGTGCCAATTCGGCCAGGTTCTTGGCTTTGACCATGTCCCATTTGTGGCCGGGGTTCACCTCTTCCAGGCCCAGGTCCAAGCCGTCCTTGCTGTCGGGGTCGGCGATAACGAACGCGCGGATGGCGTCGTGATATTGGATCACCAGGCGGTCATATTTTGCCGGATCCTTGGCGCGGTCCTCGAGCTTGTATTTTGGCGTGGGGAAACCCGCGGTGCGGTCACCGACCATGCGCTCGACATATGCGGAGAAGAATTCCGGAACGTTCATGATGTCGTCCGCTTTGAGCATTTTGGTGAAGTCTTCGCCGGTGAGGTTCACGCGGTGGTTCGTCTTCATCCAGGCTTTCAGTTCCTTGGAAACGTCCAGCGAGTCGATGAATTTATCCTGATTAGCGGCTGGCGAGGCGGCTTCGGCTTCCTTCTGAATTTCGGCGTAGCTTTTGCTGAGCAAGTAGAAGGGTAGTGTGCGCACCGGTTCGTCTTCGCCGCCCGAAGGAGTGACCCGCGCTACAAATTGCACTGTGCCGGTTTGCGCGGCCGCGCGCGGAGCTTTTCCAATCACTCCTGTGATGAGGAAGAGCAGAGAAACCGTGGAGATTGAAATTCTCAAAGAATTTTTCATAGCGCTCATCGTAGCAGATGCGCGGAGGCGCATATACGGAATGGTCCTTAAGGTAAACGCCTGCGGGTGACCGGGTACTCGCGACGAAAAGGGATCAGTAGAGGTGGAAAGTTACTTCGATGGTCTGGCGGACGGGTGCGGGCCTGCCGTTTGGTCCCGCGGCCGGCCGGAAGCGCCAGGTGCGTACGGCTTCGATCGCTTTTTCGTCGAGGCCCAGACCAAGGCCCTTCAGTACTTGAATGTCGGTGGCTTTGCCTTCGGCCGTGATGATCGCGACCAGCGTGACGGTGCCCTGGTATTTCGCTTTTACGGCTTCGTCGGAGTACTGAGCTTGCGGGCAGTAAATGCAAGCTGGATAGCCATAGCCGCCCGTGCCAGCATTGAATGGACCGCCACCCGTTCCGCCGCCTTCTCCTGGCCCCACACCGCCGCCGCTGCCGCTTCCCACGCCAGTACCATTACCGGAGCCGATACCGTTACCGCTGCCGGGCCCGTTTGAGTCGTTGATTACTTTCGATAGCGGGTCGCCCCAGTTATTCATGTTGGGGCTGGGCAGCTTCAATTCCGGCGGACCTAACACGGTGGGAGTCATCGCCAGGCGCGCGTTTGGATTCGTGACGACCTTCGGGGGAGTGAACTGCGTCATTGCGAATTTCGGCAGCTTGCCGCGGCTCGCGGGCAGCGAGTCATGCGCGCCGCCACCGCCACCGCCGCCGGCTTTCTTCGCGCCCGGGGGCAGCTTGGGCAAGAACGGTGAAATGGTGGTGATCTCAACCGACGAATTGGCTTTGGTGGTCGAAGGGGAAGGCAGCACCAGCAGCAACGGCCCAATAATGAGCACAAGGATCGTAACGTGTACGGCCAAAGACAGCGCTTGCACGCGCGTAAATTGCGTATTCTTGGACCACAGCTCCGGAACAGCCACGGGCTGGCTGGTGGTCTTCAGCGGCGCCAGTTTTGGCGGTGAAATAAGGTCGCGCAAGTTCTGCCAGAAGCCGGCAAATCCCGCGTTCCAATTAATCAGCAGGTCGGAATTTACCGGACCGCGCGGGGCCGAGCGGAAAAACTCGCTCAGATTGTCGCGCAGGCTTTCGCCAAATCCGGGTGTGTTAAATACCGTGGGTTTCACGCCCTTCAGGTTTACGGGGCGTTCGAACAGGAAATCCCTTACGTTGGAGAAGAAGTTCCGCAGCTCGGAGTCCGCGACCGGTGAGCGATAGCGCCCAATCTCGAGGGTCGGTTCCGCCTTGTTGCCGCCTGGATCGCTGATTGGCGTTGTAAGGTCTGCCATTTGAGCTGCCTGCCGCGTACTGCCGCAGTCCTCTGTAATCTTAGACGCGCCACCACGGAAAAGGATGTCCGGCCGGGCGCGGCTGACACCATTCAAAAACCATTGTAACATATCAGTTGCAAGTTTCGTTGTGCAGCAACTCACAACTGTGCTTCGTCCTACCGGTCATGGAGCCAGGTGTTTCAGCTGCCCCGCGCGCAACTCTATCTCGCAAGATAGAAAGGCTTCCGAACCCCCAGAGATGGCTAAACCTGTGGACCTGAAAAGTACTCTGAATCTTCCGAAGACGGATTTTCCCATGAAAGCGAAGTTGCCCGAGCGCGAGCCTGAGCAATTGGCTGCGTGGGAGGCGCAAGGTCTCTATTACCGTATTCTGGAATCGCGCGCGGACGCGCCGCTTTTTGTGCTGCACGATGGGCCGCCGTATCCCACGGGCGAAATCCACTTGGGCACCGGACTGAATAAGGTCGTGAAAGACATGATCGTGAAGTCCAAGACGATGTCGGGCTTTCGCGCGCCGTATATTCCTGGATGGGATTGCCATGGCTTGCCCATCGAGACGAAAGTTGAAAAGGAACTGGGCGGCAAGACGAGCAAAGTGCCGGCGGCGGAATTTCGGCGCATGTGCCGGCAGTTTGCTGCGGGCTTTGTCGAGAAGCACAAGGTTGAATTCAAGCGCCTGGGAGTTTTGGGACAGTGGGACCGGCCGTACCTCACCATGGACGCGCGCGATGAGGCTTCGATCGCCGGCGCGTTCCTTGATTTTTACGAGAAGGGTTACGTCTATCGCGGGCTAAAGCCTGTTTATTGGTGCATCTTTGACCGCACCGCGTTGGCGGAAGCCGAAGTGGAATATGAGGATCACAGCAGCCCTTCCATCTGGGTGAGGTTCCCGGTGGTTGTCGGGGAAAAAACCAAAGAGCTGGAGCTAGATGGCGATGTCAGCGCGCTAATCTGGACGACCACTCCCTGGACGCTGCCTGCGAACCGCGCTTTGGCGTTTCATCCGGAGTTCGAGTATGTGGTGGCGGATACGTCGGCCGGGAAATTGCTGCTCGCAAAAGAGCGCGTGAACGCGCTCGAGTCAGAACTGAAAATCGAAGTCCACGCGGTGCACGCCACCTGGAAAGGCGCGAAATTCGAAGGAGTGAAGTTCCAGCACCCATTTCTCGATATGCAGGTTCCCGGCGTTCTGGCGGATTATGTGACGCTCGATCAAGGCAGCGGCATCGTGCACACCGCTCCTGGCCACGGCGCGGACGATTTCCGCACAGGGCAGAAATATGGGCTGGAATCCTACGCGCCCCAGGACGATGACGGCCGCTTCCTCGAGGGCTTGCCGGAATACAAGGGCAAGACGGTATTCGAGGCGAACCCCATCGTCATTGAGCTGCTGAAAAAACGCGACATGCTCGTCGGCGAAAGGAAAATCACGCACAGCTATCCGCACTGCTGGCGCTGCCACAATCCGGTGATCTTCCGAGCGACCGAGCAGTGGTTCATTCAGATGGACGCCGGCACGGCCGCGGTTCCTGCGCCGAAAGCGCCGGCGCTGCGCCCGCGTGCGCTGGAGGAAATCGAAAAAGTAAAGTGGCTCCCGGCATGGGGCCGTGAACGCATGCGCGAAATGATCGCGGGGCGCCCGGACTGGTGCATTTCCCGTCAGCGATTTTGGGGTGTGCCGCTGATTGTTTTTTATTGCGATGCTTGCGGACTGCAACTGAAGGATCCCGTGGCGCTGCGTCATGTGCTGCCGTTTTTCGAGCGCGAAGGCGCAGACGTCTGGTTCACGCGCACTGCGGAAGAGCTGCTGCCGCCGGGGACGAAATGTTCTTGCGGCCACGCGAAATGGCGCAAGGAAACGGACATTCTCGACGTGTGGTTCGAATCCGGCTCGACGCATCTAGCCGTGCTGACCCGCGACAATCAACGCTGGCCGGCGGACGTTTATCTCGAGGGACCGGACCAGTATCGCGGTTGGTTCCAGAGTTCGTTGCTGGTGGGCATTGGCACGCGGGGCGCCGCGCCCTACAGAGAAGTTGTGACGCACGGCTGGACGCTGGATGAAAAGGGCTCGCCGATGTCCAAGTCGCTCGGCAACGCCATCTATCCCGCGGAAATCTGCGCGAAGTGGGGCGCGGATCTGCTGCGCATTTGGGTGGTGTCGCAGGATTACACCGCGGACGTGCGCATTTCCGAAGCGATGATGACGCAGCTGGCGGAAGCGTACCGGAAAATCCGCAACACGTTCCGCTTCGCGCTCGGCAACCTTTATGATTTCGATCCCGCGCGCGATTCGGTCGCCGATGGCGACCTGTGGGAAATAGACGCGTGGATGCTCCGGCGGACCGGCGCGCTGGCGCGCGAGTGCCGCGAGTGGTACGACAACTTCGAATTCCATCGTGTGTATCACGCATTGCACGATTTCTGTACGGTGGACCTCAGCTCGTTTTATTTCGACGTGCTGAAGGACCGGCTGTACACGTTCGCGCCGAAAAATCTCGGGCGGAGGTCCGCGCAGACCGCTGTGTATCGCATCGCCGGCACGCTGCTGCGGCTTATCGCTCCGATCACGGTGTTCACCGCGGAAGAAGTGTGGAAGCATCTGCCGCGCGCTGCGACCGAGCCGGCCAGCGTGCACATGGCGACGTTCCCGGTTGCTGCGGAACTGGAACGCGCGCTGGACGATGCGCGCGCGAAGCATTGGGATCGCTTGCTGCAGGTCCGCGAGGAAGTGCTGAAGGCGCTCGAGCCGGTGCGCGCCGCGAAGACCATCAGCTCCGGGCTCGAAGCGCGCGTCACGCTCGCGGCGAACGCTGATGGGGCGGCGCTCCTGAGGAAATACGCCGCGTATTTGCCGGGGTTGTTCATTGTGTCGCAAGTGGAGATCGCCGAGGGAAGAGCAGAAGGCGCCGCGCCGAGTGACGCCGGAGGCTTGCAGATTCGTGTCGAGCGCGCGCAGGGAAAAAAATGCGAGCGCTGCTGGAATTACTCGACGCACGTCGGCGAAAGCGCGGATTATCCGACTCTGTGCGAACGCTGCGTCGCTGCGCTCGACGAAATTGAACGCGATGGTGGCCTGGCTGCCGGGAGTTCGCAGTCCTGATGATTGCTGCGTCGCGTTTTCGTGGGCTTGCGCTGGGAATCATTTCGCTGGGCGCGCTGGCGGCGGATCAGCTCAGCAAACATGCGGTGGAAAAACATACCACGGTGGGTTCGCTGCGCGTTGTGATTCCCGGATTGTTGAACCTGGTGCACACCAGCAATCCGGGAGTTGCGTTCGGCTTGTTCGCCGATTCCGAAAATCCCTGGAGAGGTCCGCTGCTCATCAGTTTTTCTGTGGCGGTGATTGCCATGCTGGTGTGGCTGCTGGCGACGGGCCGGGCGGGCGGGCGGCTGGGTGAGTGCGGCCTCGCGCTGATTCTGGGCGGAGCGATGGGCAACGTGCTGGACCGCTTCCTGCGGCACAGCGTGACGGACTTCATTGATTTTCATCTCGGCGGGCATCACTGGTACACATTTAATCTGGCCGATTCCGCGATTGTGCTGGGAGCGGCACTGGTGGTGCTGGAACTGTTTCGCGAGCAGGCGCATCCTGATCAGGAGCCGGCATAGGCATGCATCCGATACTTTTCACATTTGGCGGTATCCCGATTTACTCCTACGGAGTGTTGGTCGCGACGGGTGTGCTGATCAGCTTGTGGTATGGCCGCCGTCAGGCGCCGCGCGCGGGGATTGATCCCGACAAGCTGTGGAACATGGGAATTTATTTCGTGCTGGTGGCGCTGCTGGTGGCGAAAATTTGGCTGATCCTGAGCGCCTGGGATTTTTACGTGGCGAATCCGCGCGAAATTTTCAGCGTCGCCACGTTCCAGTCGGGCGGCACTTTTTACGGTGGTGTCGTGGGCGGAGTGCTGACGATTTTGTTGTACACGCATTTCCAGAAGATGCCGCTGCTGCCGACGCTCGATACGTGCGCCGCTGCGCTGCCCATCGGCCACGCGATCGGGCGGCTGGGATGTTTTGCGGCGGGTTGCTGCTACGGCAAGCCGACGACGGTTGCCTGGGGCGTCGTGTTTAAGAATCCCATGGCCGGGGAACTGGCCGGGACGCCGCTGGGAGTGCATCTGCATCCCACGCAGCTCTACGAAGCGTCTCTGGAGTTCCTGAATTTTCTTTTTTTGATGTGGCTGGGAAAACGGCAGCGCTTTGTCGGCGAAATTTTCGGTGCCTACATGATTTTGTACGGGACCGAGCGCGGCATCATCGAATTCTTCCGCGGCGATCCGGGACGTACCATGATGTTTCACGACCGTGTCTCGCTGATGCAGATCGTGAGCCTGGTGTTGATTCTGACTGGCGCGTTCCTGTGGTGGCGCGGGCTTCAGGGTAAGGCGCCGATTCAGCCGGTGACGCCGGTTCGCGCTGCAACCGGCGATTAGAGGGCTTGGCACGCTCGGCTGATATCGTTCAGCGCCGCTCGTATGCGAAAGTGTAAGGTCGGCTCCCGCAGGGGCGCGACCCGCCCCTAGGAAACCAGGCATTGCCGAGGATAGCTGGTTTAGCAGTCGCTTTCGTGTAAGCCTGCGGAATGCGGCGCCGCCCTGTGGCGCGCGAAGCAGAATCAATGAATCTCTTCATGCACGATTATTCTGACACCGATACCGACGACAATTTCGATGCGCCAGACGATTCGCTGCGTCACCACGAATTCGTGGTCGCGGAAGACCAGGCCGGCCAGCGCCTGGACCGCTTTCTCGCCGCGCAATTTCCGGACGTGAGCCGCACGCACGTGCAGACTTTGATTGAGGAAGGCCGCGTGCGCGTCGGCGGCATCACCAAGAAGCCCTCGCATCATCTGGAATCCGGTGAAACCATCACCGTGGAAATTCCCGCGCCGCCGCGGCCCGGTGTGGAACCGGAAAATATTCCGCTCACGATCCTTTACGAGGACGAGGACATCGCCATCGTAAATAAGCCGGCCGGGATGATCGTCCATCCCGGCGCCGGCGATGATACCGGCACGCTTGTCGCCGCGCTGCTGCATCGCTTCGGTTTGGAGCACGGGCTCTCGAGCGTTGGCGGCCCGCTGCGCCCTGGGATTGTCCACCGTCTTGACAAGGGGACCTCCGGAGCAATGGTGATCGCGCGCAACGACGCCGCTCATCTGAAGCTGGTCGAAGAATTTCGCGCGCGCCGCGTGCAAAAAACCTACCTGGCACTTCTACATGGAAATGCTAAGGGGGAGAAAGGGCGCATCGAATTGCCAGTCGCGCGCGATCTGCGCCGCCGCTCGCGCATGACCGCCCGCCGCAGCGAAGGCCGCGAAGCGCGCACGGATTGGCGCCTGCTTTTGCGGCTCGGCGCGTTTTCACTGATCGAAGCGGACCTGCACACCGGACGCACGCACCAGATCCGCGTGCATTTTTCCGCGCTGGCGCTGCCCGTCGTGGGTGACACGCTGTACGGAGCGCCGCATCAGGAATTGATCGGACGCGAGCAGTTGCCTTCGCTGGGACGCAACTTCTTGCATGCGGCGCGCATCGCACTAGCACACCCCCGCACGGGCCAGTGCATGGAATTTCGCGCGCCGTTGCCGCAAGAGTTGCTGGCCTACATCAGGACTCTCGGCGCGATGGCGAAATCGCCGCCTGGCGGGATTGACGTTGTGCTGCGGGATTACCTATGATGGTTTGCGTGAGAGCTCTGCGCACGAATGCCGTGCCTTCCGTATCGTTCCTGGCAGCGCTATTCCTGATTTTCGCCGGTGCCGCGCTTGCGCAGCAGACTCCCGCGCCGCCTCCTCCGCCTGCGCCCGCCTCCAGCGATGCGCCGGCGCAGAATTCGGGGCAAACTCCGGCGAAGCCCGGGGCCCCGCAAGCCACCACTCCGCCGATCACTTCCACCACGGGCCTGGTGCATTTGGTCGCCACGGTGATGGACCGCCGCCACGAATTCGTTACCGACCTGGATCAGAGCGATTTCAAAGTTCTGGAAGATGGCGCGCCGCAGGAAATTCGCTATTTCGGACGAGACACGGACTTGCCGTTGCGCATCGGGATCCTGCTGGATACTTCCAACAGCATTCGCCCGCGCCTGGAATTCGAAAAAGAAGCCGCCAACGATTTTCTGGAGCACGTGATTCGCAGAAACAAAGACCAGGCGTTCCTGATGACCTTCGACAACGAGCCCGAAGTGATTCAGGATTTCACGGGCGACCTCGCGCTGCTCACCGACGCGATCCGCAAACAGCGCGCCGGCGGCGGCACGGCGCTCGACGACGCCATCTACCGCGCCGCCGAAAAACTTTCCAATCCGCCGCTACCCAAGGGACCGAACCCCGAAGTCCGGCGCGTGCTGGTGGTGATCAGCGATGGCGATGACAATTTGAGCGATCACGCTCTGAGTGAATCCGTGGAAGCGGCCATCCGCGCCGAGGCCGCGATTTATTGTGTCAGCACGAATACCGACTGGCTGGCGATTGACGGCGACAAGCCGCACAAGATGCACATCGAGGGCGGCGACAAAGTTCTGGAAGAGTTTGCGGATCAGAGCGGCGGGCGTGTGTTCTATCCTTATAAGGTAGACGATCTGGCGCAGTCGTTCGTGGACATCGGCACGGAACTTCGTAGCCAGTACTTCATTGCGTATTCGCCGTCGAATTCGCAGTCCACGGGAAAATACCGCAAGATAGAAGTACAGACGGATCGCAAGGGCCTGAATGTCCGCACCCGCAAAGGCTACTACGCTACATCACCAACCGTACCGCCGTCTCCGGGGAAGTAAGCCCGCACCCACCGCGGTTTTTCCCTGCGACCTTTGCGTCTCTGCCGCAGATTCAAGTCATTCCGGAAATACAGAAACTCGCCACTACTTAAACGGTGCGTAGTATCCCTTGCGCGCCAAAATCTTCACATCCGGACGGGCCACGCTCACTTGGATTTTGCGGAAGGTGCCATCGCGCTTCAGGTTCGTGGGATAGTAGCCCAACACATACTGAGAACGCAGTTCCTCCGAAATTTCGTCGAAGGCTTTTTCCAGAGACTTTTCATTGTGCACGTCAATAACGCGTCCGCCGGTATCGTCCGCCATGCGGCGCGCCACGCCCGGGCCCGTGCCAAACGTCGCCATGCGATCGGTGATAAGCAGGACGTGAATCACGGCATCCGAGCGCTGCGCTGCTTCGATGGCGTCCCGCATTCCCAACTTGCTGCCGGTATCTTCGGCGTCCGTCAGAATGATCACACCCTTGCGGCCGGCTTCGGTCGCCAGTTGGTCGTGGCAGGCTAGATAAACTGCGTCATACAGATCCGTCCCGCCGGCGTTGCTCCCTTGCGGAATCGGGCCTGGAGTCACTACGCCGCCACCGCCCACCGAATTCACGCGCGCGCGACGAATCGCGCTGGACAGCACGGAAGTATCCTGGGTGAAATCGGCAAGCAGGTCCACGTCGAAGTCGAAGGTAATCACCATCGCTTCGTCCTTCGGTCGCATTACTTCCCGCAGGAATCGCGACGCGGCGTCCTGCTCGGCGTCGATCATGCGGTCCATGCTGGCGCTGGTGTCAATCAGCAGGCCCAGCGTGATTGGCATATTCACTTCTTTCTGGAAAAATTCCACCTTCTGGTCGACGCCGTCTTCGGTGATTTTGAAATCGTCTTTGCTGAGATCATTGACGATGCCGTGCTGCTTGTTGCGCACCGTGGCGAACACGTTGACGACGTTGGTTGTAATTTTCAGAGGCCCCTGCCCCTGATCTTGCGGCGGATTCTGCGGATTCGATTGCTGGCCTTGCGGGGTGGGCTGCGCCTGCGGAATAGGCTGCGCGGCGCCCTTGGCGGGCGCTTCCGTCGTCACCCCTAGGTATCCCGCCAACGCCAATGTAAAAATGCCTGCCGCGAGGCTGGTCCGCCGCATTGTATAATCTCCCTGTAGCCGGTTGCGTTTGATACGATGCACCGAGCGCGCCAGCGGATGGCTCCGGAAGCGCCCGGCGCGAAATGAGAACGGTACTTTAAATTGGCGCCATTCGGCCGAATCGAGAATCTCTGATGACGCGATCAATTTCGACGCTGGGTATTGTATTACTTTTCGGCGCTTTTGCGGCGGCTCAGCAGTCGGGCGGCCCGGGGGCGCAGCAGCAGGAATCCAAGCCTCCCGTGCAGCCGGGGCAGTTGGCCCCGCCGCCCGCACCGCCTGCTGCGCCAGTCGAGGCTCCCCCCGCGCAAGCTCCTTCAGCGCAAACACCGCAGCCACAGACCGGACAGTCGCAGAATTCGAAACAAGGCGCTGAGACGCGCTCGGCGATCAAAATCCGCACCAACCTGGTGATCATTCCCGTTACGGTAAAGAACCGCGACGGCCAGTTGATCGGCGACCTGCAGCGCGATGAGTTCCGCGTCTTCTGCGACAACGTGGAACAGCAAATTGTTTTCTTTACTTCTGATCCCTATCCTCTGTCGGCCGTGGTCCTGATCGATGACGACCTGTCAATCAAGTCAGCCGACCAGGTGCAAAAAAGTTTGACCGCCATTTCCGGCGGCTTCGGGCCCAACGACGAGGCGGCGGTGGTCACCTACGACCAATTTCCCAACACGGTCTCAGAATTCTCGTTCAACAATGACCTGTTGTTTACTCAACTCAAGCGCCTCGACCTCCATTCGCACTATCCCGGCTCGCCCGTCGGCGGCCCCTTGACCACGGGCGCCACTTCCAACGGACGTTCCCTGGAGACCGGAGCGCCGACGACGCTGGGGGTCCAGCAGCAAAAGCAGGATAAGGACCTGGACGACGCGGTGTACGCGGCGGGGGAGATGCTCAAGAGCCGCGGCCGAGATCGCCGCAAGATCGTATTCCTAATTTCCGACGGAAACAATTCCCGCACCAACGAACACACGCTGGACCAGACTTTGCAGCTCCTGCTCAAGTCCGATATTTCCGTGTATTCCATTTCCGTGGGCCACGCATTTCTGCAGAAGGAAAGTACCAGACTCGAGCGATACGCTACGTCCACCGGCGGCGATACTTTTTACGCGGGGAAGGATCGCGGGCTCGAAAATCTCTACGCCTCGGTCACGGAACAGGCCCGCAACCAGTACACCATCACGTTTCAACCGCAAGACACCGACCGCAGCAAGGATTATCACAGCATCGAAGTGCGCGTGCGCCGTCCGGACCTGGACGTAACCGCGCGCCAGGGCTATTACCAGAGCGGATTGCATTAAATCCCACGCATTCGTCGTGAGCAGGCCGCGACTCAATTCTCTTGGAAGGCCGCGGCTTCCGCGACGAGGTTAACTTGGCGAAGGCGATGCGGCCTTAGCCGCTGAGATACGGATTTCGCGATTGTCAGGTCCGCGATACTGTTCGCTGCCGCTCCGACGTTTTATAAGTCGTGTCGGCGCAAAAGTTTTTCTGCTTGACTTCAACGTCGGCGGCCTTTATAGATTGACGAAGCGAATCGAGCGCGCTAGGAATTTTGCGGCGCCGCTCCATCGCGGGGAGAAAGTTCCACAGAAGTTCATGCGCGGAACATCCCGGGCTTAGTCAGGCAGAGGAGCCCAAGCGGGAAATAAAACGGGGCGTCGCGAGAAATCGTGACGCCCCGTTTTTTATTGTGACGCAAGTTAGCTGTGAGCGGGTCACTCGGAACCTAGCGAGGTATCGGCCTTTTCATCCGCGTTGGCTGAACCCCGCGTCGGCCGGATCGAAATCAACTGCTCGTGCGCGGGGCATAACGGCTTGTAATCGCAGAATCCGCAGCCAAATCCTGGCTTCGCGGCGAATTCGCGCGCGCGAATTTGGTCCGCCACTTCCATGATCTTCTCTCTTGTCTCTTTCAACGCTTTGGCGTCGCGCGCTGCGGCCACTGCTTCGTTGGTCATCAGGTTGTAAAACACCAGGCGCACCGGATCCAGGTCCAGCACTTCTTCGGCTGCCAGCGCGTACACGCCGAGCTGCAGATCTTTCGCCGCGGCTTTCGCATCCTTTGGCCGGCCGGTCTTGTAATCAATAATTTCGACCTGGTTCCCTGCGATGCGGTTCACCTGGTCCATCCGGCCGGTGACGATCACATCGTGTTCCAGCGGCAACTCGAAAGTTTTTTCCTGATACAGCACATCGGCCGGCGCGCCGCAATAGCTGCGGTGAAATGCTTCGAGTTGTTCGCGGCCCGCCTTGCGATATTCTTCTTCGTGATATTCGTCGATGAATCCGGCGGCGGACCACTCGCGGTCGTAAATCGCGAGCACTTCTGCCAGCGGAACCCTCCTGCGCTTGCCGTATTCCGCGACGAATTCCTTGATGGTGCGATGCATTACGTTGCCAAACGTAGCCATGG
>Ga0210394_10001454_pt1 | contig 37851 bp, 41 predicted proteins | sample IncBWC12MmetaG_FD_160121 | JGI IMG/M metagenome (GOLD analysis project Ga0210394, IMG submission 160121) | Forest soil microbial communities from Barre Woods Harvard Forest LTER site, Petersham, Massachusetts, United States - Inc-BW-C-12-M | ecosystem: Environmental > Terrestrial > Soil >... | reverse complement strand
TCGCCTGTCTGTTTTCGATGAGAACATCGCAGCGGAGAAAGCCGACCTGGTGATGCAAATCGCCAATCTGAAAGCGAAGCTAGATCTTCTCAAATATCGCCAGCCCAAGATTGAAGGGCACACAAATATTCGGCGGATAGCTGCCGCTCCTCGTGTCAGCGAGGGGCTTCAGTCGAGCGGGCACTCCCGCGACAGATCGTAAAAAGCGCGTGGCGCGGTGATTCAAACTAGTCCGTGAACATCGTTTCACGTTGGATGAGCTCAATCGCTCGCCAAGTTTTGGCGATCATTTCAGTAAGACGTTTTTCGTGTGCGAGGTCATCGGGCTGGTGTAAGTGCGCGATTTTACGAATGAGTTTGTTGATCTCGATCACGACGCGCCGGTTGTCTGAGTGGAGTGATCGCATCGCCACCAGCTGGCGACGGGTTTCGAGGAGGTCAAGCTTTGTCCCGAAGTCGGTCAATTTAGTTCGCCGGAGTTGCACTTAACCGATGACGCTCGCCCAGGACCTTCGCCATATGCGCCCTTCTCGGCGAATTTCTGAAGCCGCGTCATTTCCCCTTCGCCTTCGGCAGATCGACCCGCTGCTCGCGGAATTCCGACGGTCCCTTGGTGAGCCGGCGCCGGCGTTGGGCGCGTTCCTCCTCGGGCACAGCTGGGTCTAGTTTCCGCTCGATCGTCTGCGAAGCCATCTCGGATGCGCGCACGGCTGGCTTGCGCGCTTCAGGCTTCTCGCCCGGATGGTTTGATACAATGACCAGCACGGCATCCAGCATGGACCGGATTGCCTCGGGGCGGGTCATCGTTGTGTTTTGCTTGGCTATCCAAGCGTCGACCGCAGCGAGCCGATCGGGCTGCAAACGGACGCCGACGAGAGTCCCCTTGCCCGTGGGGGCGGGCCCTCGGCGTTTCTTTGTTATCACGGTTTTACGTTTCATAAAAACCGTGTTAACACATAAGCAAGCCGAGGGTAAGCCTTCCCTGGGGCCCAGGGGCAACGCCCCGGCTAAGCGGCGCGGGCACGAATCGCGCCGCCCAATAAGCCAGATGGAGTCCTATATGGCTGAGAGTTTACACGGCGAGGCCTTACGCGCACTGACGATGTTCGATCATGTTCCGGTCGGCTGCATCTTGCAGCTGGTTGTCGATGACGACAGCGCGCCCCATCTTCGGGCCGGAGAATTTGCGATCGTCGATACGACGGACACTGAGCCCCAGCACGGCGAGGTCTTTCTGGTCAGATGGAGCAATGGACGAACTTCGATCCAACAATTGCTTGCTCGATCTCATACCTACGACGGCAGGTCTTTTGTTGGCTTCTGGACCTGCTGCCTCAACTTTGAACCCTACCGGCCAGGAAAAACCCGCCCTGGCTTGGTGACAGAAATCTCGCACCGCTCAATGGCCGACGGCCCACGCACGGCGGACGTGATACAGAGGTCCCTGATCGGTCGGGTGATCGGTTTTTACTCCGCGTCTCGCGCGAACTGATCCTCCTATTGTTGCGGCTTTTCTCTTGCCGCGTTCCCCGCAATCGATCTAGGGTTGTCGCAGTATTTCAAAACGGGAGTGCGGACGTGGCGACTGGTACAGTGAAGTGGTTTAACGCGACTAAGGGTTACGGATTTATTCAACCCGACAGCGGCGGCAAAGATGTGTTTGTGCACATATCGGCCGTGGAGCGAGCCGGCCTGAGCAGCCTCAATGAGGGTGCCAAGGTGAGCTACGAAGAGACGGAAAACCGCGGAAAAACATCGGCGGAAAATCTGAGGGTCGGCTGAAGGTAGGCGGTTAGAACCACCCATTGTTGATGGCATAGACGATAGTCGACATGCTGTCGCCTGGTTTGCCACCGCAGTACCTATTCCACTGTGCCGCGAAACCATTTCCGCTGTCAGAGGTGCCGCTCTTGCCGTTGCCAACGTAGGCTCGGCCGGGCACTACGGCATTGAACGAATTCGTAGCCCGGTATTCGAAGCAGTACATGCCTTCGGCTGTGAGGATGACCTGCTCGAGTTTGAAGCTGTCGGGATTCTTCATATTTTTCTTGAGAACGCGCGCATAGAGAGATCCCATCTGAAAGCGCGCTTCATCGATTTTGGTCTTCGCGTCTTTTTCAGTTTTTGCTTTTTCAGCGGCGGCGTTGGCGACTCGCTTGTCCGCAGCTGCCTTGGCTGCGGCCGCGGCGTCTCTGGCGTCGGCTTGAGCCTTGGCGACGCGATCAAGCTCGGCTAGGCGTCGTACCTCAGCACGCCACTCGTCGGGTGAATTGAAGCCGGCGGCTTTAGCCTTCAGCATATCGCTTGCGTCCGAGTAGCCGGCCGCTCGAGCCGAATCGTTCTCGGCTTTTGTGGAATAGACCGCCCAACCGATCCCGCCAGCGACGGTTGCGACAATCAAAAAAACGACGACTGTCTCGATGCGGCCAACTGCCATCCTTCGGTCCCCCCACCAAGCATCATTGTACAACCGAAACGCGAGAGCAAGGACGGGGTGGACTTGTCGCTGCGAGGCCCCAAGGCGCCCGGTCTCATGACGCCAGTGCGGTCGACAACGGAGCGACACCACCGCCAGCGGCCATTGGAGCCTTAAGGCCTATACAGACTAAGGTCGCTACTTGCAGGGCGTTTGAGTACTAGCTCGATTTTGGCACCACACCTCGCAGTAATGTCCGCCTGACTTCATACAATTCGAGACGCACGTCTGGGAATTGTAACAGCCCTTTTGGCTAGATTTACTCGGCGGTGCTTGGGCGGCAGCTCCGGTTGTCGTTGCCAGAGCGAGTGCGAAAATCAAGATTGAAAATCGAGGCATGGAATAATTCCTCCCCTATAAATAACACCGAGAAGCTAAATATCGATTTGAGCCGAGATCAAGGGGTTTGCGAACTGCCACGCGTTCGATCCCATCCGAGCCGGCGCAAAGTTGGGGCGCGTAGCCAGGTGGCTGCACTGGTAATCCGCACAATAGACCAGCAGGCCGCGCACGCCGGACTCCCGCATTTGGCCCAGGATGATTTTCTGTTCCCGCATCCACATAACTTCCCCGATCGGGCGCGGGGAGGGAGGCCGCTAGGGATTGAGGAAGTTTAGCTGCGGGCTACCGCCGCTCGCACCTCTAGTGCCGGCTCGCAATTAATTCCATCTGGAAAGCAACAAGCGAACGCGCGTAAGCCGCCCATCAGGGTTTGGCAATTCAACACTTCCACGGCTGCCAGCGACGGAGTTATTGGCGTCCTCTTGAATGGTGCGGTCCGGGTATTTGTGCATGAAATAGACGATGCCGATCAAGATTACGATCCCGGACGCAACGGCTAGCATCTCAGGAACGACAAATCTTAAAGTGAACGCTCTCTGGGTCATCGCGAAATCCTCGCTTTGACCTACCCTCCGCAGAAGATGCCACCTTTTGCTGAGTCGAGGAATTAGAAAGCTAAGCTAAGCACCGCACTCAATTCATTTTCGCTTAATGGCCGCTTACCACGTTGTGCGGGGATTTCAACAAACCCGGCTCATTTGCCCTTCGCCTTCAGCTCGAGCGTCAGTCGTGATCCCGCATCTGCATGAACAGCGACTTGATATCGCTAAGCCGTAGCGCCTTGTCCCGCGGTCCCTGATATTCCTTGAGCGCATGAAGCTGCCGCACCGCGATGGCGTCGCGTTTGGTCTGGTCCGGCTAGTCAAAATAAGCGATCGCGTCTTCTACGAAGGCGTGAGCGACGGCGGCAGGGAGATCGAGGGGCTTGCGGATCACCATGCGTTGGTGCCCATTCGTGCAGGCTGGAAGTGTGGGCCGGATGACGGCGCTGTGGTTGCGGCGCTGCTCTTAATGCACCACCAGGTTTGCGTTGCGACATTTCATGACATGAAGCTCTACGCCGGCCGCGGGAGAACGCGCAGCTGCGATGTCAAGCCTAGTCAATAGTAGGTCAGCAAAGTCGAATGAGAAGAGCCTAACGATACCGCCAGGCAGCTCTTCTCGCCAGGCCACGATCTGATGCTTGTCGTTAAAATCACGAGTCATCTTCCAAATGCTTTTGCCGTGTTCCTCTCGGAAGGCGTCCCGATCGGGGTCGCTGATAACTTTCAGAGTTGTTTTGTCAGCGACTTGAAGCCTGTAACGTTTCAGTGGCGCCGCCAGATCCTCATTTGCTACCGAGACATCCGTGTCAGTTCCTTCCGGGAATTGCGTCTTCGTCGCGAGCGTCCTGTAGCAATCGACGGTAAGAGCTGGGAGTGATTCGGCCGAGCGGTGTTGCGCATTGGCGGACGAGAATATTGTGAGGGCTAACAATCCAGCAGCCAGTGTTCTCATTGCTATCTCCATCGGGGCTTCTATTTGTCAGGCCCGTAACGCCGGCCGCCCGCATCGATCCGAGCGCAATCTTCTGCTCTCGCATCCCCCATTGATTCCGGGGATTTGCGGTTCCGAATAGCCGCTAGGTCTTGGGGCTATGGAAGGCGCGATCTACCATGCGCGGGCGACCGGAACAAACTGCCCGTTGTTGCATGTCAGAACTGCGACAGATGGGCCAGTCTCGCACTTGCGAACCACACTTCGCGCAGAATCTGACACTGAACTTCTACTGCGGCGTGAGTCGGGGGTCGTCGCTCGTCGAGGGATGAGACCATGCTGACTTTGATTGCCATTGTTGCGATTTGGTCCGGACTGAACCTGGCAATTTTCGCATTCATCCTGTGGCAGCGTTCACCACACTTTCGGCATCGCGTGTGGCGCCTAACCTTGGGAGTGTTCGCGCCCAAGCAAACCTCGGCCCATCACCGACATTCAAAAACAGGATGATCGGCTTGGCGAGCGTTTTGAGCGAGATTGAAGGCGGCCTTGCGCGGCGGCAATAGCCGACCTCAAACGTACTTGCGATGCTGCCTTCTTGCGCTCCGCCTGTTCGACCTTTTGCCGTAGTAATGCAATCTCTGACCACACGAGCTGCAAAGTCTCTTCAGAAACAGATTTATCTGCACGCATAATCAACTCCCACAAATACACCGCCGGGCCGGAAATACAGCGACCGGCTGACATTTAAGCAAAGAGCGTGCCGAGCGTATGTGAACTAGTTCACACTTGCGGTTTCTTCGGCTGCACATCTTGACCCTCTCCTACAGACAGCAACGCCGCCCGAGCGGAGTATGATCGCTGGGCGGCGCTGGTTTAGGCACTGAGCGCTTAAATCCCCAGTCTGAGGATATGTCCCACTAGCCGGGAAAAGGTTCATCATCCAAATCGGTGTGAGGCCCGCTGATTTGCACTCGGAGGAAGCCGCTAATCGAAAGCAACACCTATTCTATAATTTCTCCTCCAAACGACATGGCATGGAAGCCTCAATCCTTGATCTGGTATGACCAACGTGAACGCCGTTGCAATCGAAGCGAGATTGCCGTCGGAAAACTCGAGCGCCGCACCCGTCGTGGAGAGGTCGCGCACGAAGCATGGGTATTTGTCGCCGCCGTACTCAGCGAAGGCTGGTTTGTTTATCCGGTAACGCGGAGCGATCCTGGTGTCGACCATGCCGGTGGCTCTGAATTCGGAATAATTCCGTTTATGTCATATCGCTCAGATACCCGCGGTTACCTTGCCGCGCGACCGGCTATCCAAGCAGCGACGCCGACCGCTACAAAGAACACAGCTGCCATCCAAGCCTGCGGGTCGTCCGGAAGCTTGTTTGCGACAATTGCCACCGTAATCGTGAGCGCTGCTATCCCACACATAAACGCTATGGCCATACAGCATCGGTAAAGAACAATGCGGAAAAAGGCCATCACTTCCCCCACCGCTTTTCATCCGGGCTTTGAGCAAGTCGGCGAATCCGTCAGCGCGCCCATACCTTACGTACCCGGCGGACGCTGTCCCTGAAATTGGATCCCGTACTTTTTTTGCGATCGGAGCCTGTTCGACCGCGACGGCGGACCTAATCGCTAGGGCCCAACTCTATTGGTGGCGCCGAAGCTAAATCAAACGAACCCAATCGGTATTCGTCGGCTGCTTCAACCTGCGGCAGAAGCGTGAATGAAGCGTCCGGAAATGCCTCCCAAATAGCGAGGTCGGCGGGGGTGATCGTCACCCATCCGAACCGGAGCATGTAGCGGCCGGGTTCGGTTACGTGTCCTACCTGCCGCCATGTGACCTTAATGACCGGCATCACTTCCCCTTCACCTTCAGCCCGATCTCGACTAGGCGGCGGATCATATACTTGCCCCGCGACCAGCTATCCAACCAGCGCAGCCGACCGCCGTAAAGAACACCACTGCCATCCAAGCCTGCGAATCTGGAAGTTTGTTTGTAACGATTGCCACCGTAATCGTAAGTGCTGCTATCCCGCTCATAAGAGCTATCGCCATTCCGCACCGGTAAAGAACCATGCGGAGAAAGGCGCTCATTTCACTTTCACCCTCAGGCCGATGGCGACCAGCCGGCGGATGGCCTCGGAGCGAATCCCCAGAGTACGCATTTTGCTGATCCCCCGACCAGCCAGCATCCAAGCGCAACCGCAGGTCGAAGACAAGGGCGAGAGCGCACGAAAACAATCCGCAGCACTACGAGCGCAGGGTCAAATCGGTCTGCGGCGCCTAGCAATTTTTCGCAATGGAAGCCTCAGTGCGCCTGCCCGGTGACGCACCGCAAAAGTGGTCCGGTTCAGCGCCTTGGCAATAATCTCAGCGCTGCACGCATTGAAGACGAGATCGCGAAGCTCTTTACCCCATTCGGGCGTCTAATTTTCCCCTTCGCCTTCAGCCCATCTGCAATTGTCTCGGCCTGATCTTTCTCAAAATTACCTGCAGCTGTCTGGCACGTGAACGGACGGCAGTTTCGGTCCGGTTCATCCGGATGCCGATCGCTGTTGAGCTGAGTCCCGTGAGCGCCAACCTCCGCAGCGTATCATCTTCGGCCGGCGTCCATGGTCGAGAAGCGAAATGCTCGGGTTCTGTGATTGATCCACGCGCCCGCGGTTTAAGGCAAACCATGGGCTTCTGCCTGTTCCATTGGGCCAAGATATTTGTCCGTCAAATAGACGGCGACGACCGAGAGCGTGATCGCGAGCGCGGCGGCAACCGCCGTGGGAACGACGAATTCAAAAGCAATTATTTTGCTGGTCATCGCGAATGCTCGCTTTGACCTACCCCGAGCGCAAGCTGCCACCTTCTGCTGAGTCGGGGAATTCGAAAACTAATAGCGAAGGGCGCCCAAGAGACCTTTGTAAAAGAAGCCCGCCATTCGCGACGGGCAGTCTAGGGAGGAATCGCCGTGCAGAAAACGGCGATGACAAAGTTAAGCCGATTCGCGCGCTGGAAGATGTGCCCCAATTCACACAATGGCGGCCAAAGTGTGCTGCGCCCTGACAACGTTGACTATTCGCGCGAGTCCAGCACGCTGACGTCGTATAGGCGCTGCAAGCGCTCCTTGATGATTTCGAAGAACCTCTGCAATTCGGCTTTGTTGCGCACTGGGCCAGCGGCGGTGCCGAACATAAGCATTGCGTTCCAGGGGATGCCATAGACAGTTACATTCACCCCGCGTTCGGGGCAGCCGTCCAGCTTACTCAAATCGTCCCGGATCATCGCAGCTAATTCCTCGGCTGTTTTGGTTTGTCGGGTGTGCTCCGGGCCTTCCACTATCAACCTTTCGGCTTCGCCGTTAGCTCCGCCTTTGCTGGCTGTGAATCGGCCCCCTGTAGCGCAGCTATCTGGGCGCGAAATCTTCCGATCTGGCGAAGAGCGTTCTGACGGTCTTGCCCCGATGGCAGTTCACGAGCGGTAGCCAACAGCTTCGCCGCGATTTCCTCTAGCTCTTGCAGTCTCGCTACTCTCATTTCTTTGCCTTCAGCCCGAGCTCGACCAGGCGGCGGATGGCTGCGGCAAGCGGGGGATTGTCATCTTGCTTTTTTGCCCATGCTCTGACTTGCGACTGGAGTTCATCGGTCATGCGAACGCCCACCATGGGGGCGGTTCCAGTCGCAGGTCGGCCGCGGCCTATTTTACGATTATCGTTTATTGACTTCTTCATAAATATACGATTATCATAAAATCGAGCCGGAGGGAAGCTGACACTTCCGCCCCGGCTCTAACCTCAACCACGAAGGGACTGATTTCCGTGATCGAAGCTGACAGCGTGCTTAGCACGCCACGGACTCAATTCCCGAGAGCAAGGTTGTAAAGCTCTCCAAGCCATTCAAACGCTCAACGAACCGTCGGAGCGCTCTGACAGGATTGAAGCGTAGCGGTTACGATATTGTACCGAGCAGGAAGGCCCCAAAGGAGAAGGGCGAGACGACTGTCATGGATGAGCAGATGGGCAAAATGGACTTGAAGCCGTGGGAGAAAGATGACCGAGACTTACCTGCCTTTGGTGGCGAACACTGGCACAACTCCGGCGTACACGCGCGCTTCGCTTATGCTGTGATGCTGATGTCGAAGAGAGATATGATCGAATTTCATCGCGATATCGATGGGGATCAAATCGATCTGCTTTTTGCCAACCTCTTCAAGACCGCGGAGTTCTTGAAGTACACCGTTGCCATGATGGAGTCCGCATACGGTCGTTTGCTAATCTCGGCCTGCGCCGCCCTTACCGAAGGCGTACTGGGCAATGGCAAACAACCGCTCAGGTTTGAGGGATGCACCTTGCGCCCGACCCTTGCGAGGCAAGCGATGAAGCGCCGGCGCCGATCGGTCAGAAAGCGTAGCCGGCAGCAGCTGGCAGCACATGCCAGAAAGGCTGAAAGACAGTAACTCGCGATTAACTGCCCGGGCGCATCGTCAAGAGTGACCTTCTGGTGGTCGCGTGTACTGCGTAGAGCCGTCGCTGATCCTACCCCCATCGGCGGCTTTTTCGTCCGCTTCACCTTAGAGGCGAGATAGTTCAACACTGTTGCATCCGCGCTATTTCCACGAGGCCGCATTGTTGCCATGATTGGTTTTAGCCGGTCGGTATCGGCTAGCGCGCTGGCTAGGCTAGGCTCGGCACACCTTCGGCGGGGGCTGTGTGCCGAGCCGCCAACAGTCAGGTTGCGGTTCGTCGCCGATCTGGTTCGATTGGCCTGCGGACAGGCGTTGCACAACTTCAGCACGAGAACAGATAAAGGCGCTGGGTTTCGGTCCCGCGCCTCGTTTTCTATTGAGTCAGGTAGGCTTCGACCGCATGCGCGAAGAAAATGCTAGCACTAGTCAATGCAACGACCGCAATCAGGAACTCAAACATAGACCTGTCCTCAAACAACTGGTGCAATGCACACGCAATAATGTTTTTGTATCTGCCGAGGATGATTTGGTTCAGCCCATATTTGGACCTAAGCGTTCTTTCGTAAATGACTGTGACAGTCGCGACACACTGCTCGTGGTCCGGCGTCAGGCCCAGCGGTGCCGCCGCATGGCGATCAGGTATTGCCTGCAAACTTGGCGGTAAAAAATGTTGAGTGTGGATGCCAACATGACCGAACCCCCTCGTTTGGTGTTCCCTATTGAGAGCGGGGTTCGTTTCAAGCCGACTTCGTGGCCTCAGAGAAATGGCTTCGTCGGAACCTGATTGGTTTGCCGCTGTGGGCCGGCCGGTCACAAGCCGACGAGCGCGCACGCGGGCGCCGACCCGGCGGCCCACAAGCCGGACTGGCACCAGTGACTCTCTCAGGCCTGGCGAACGGCGGTGGGAAGTGAACCATTCCGCTGCATGCGCGTATTCTTGGATGAGTGAGAAACCAAAATTTCATTCGAAGATGATCAAGGACGGTCGTTGGACCGTTGCCGTAAAAACTGGATATGGCCCCGTCTCCCATGTTGGGAATTTTGCGACCGAGGAAGAGGCTAACCGCTGGATTGCGACCGATTCGAAAAACTGGCCCCAACCAGCGGACAAACCAGAGTGCAACTGAAAACTTAGGTCAGGCCGACCGTCGCTGCGGTTTGGCAGTTTTCTTTGCAACTTCCTTGCGCGCTTTCTTCCCGGCGATTGGCAGCAGCATTTCCTTCTGGCCGACCGACGCCTTGCGCGGCCTCTTTCCCTTCGTCGTTTTTTCCGCGCCGATGCTGCGCTTCAAAGCATCCATCAGATCGACAACATTTTCCCCGCGCGGGCGAGGCTTGGCGGCAATGGTCTTGCCGTTGCGCTTGGCGTTGATTAATTCTGTCAAAGCCTCTTCGTAGTGATCCTCAAACCTTTCGGGATCAAACTCGGCCGTCTTTTGATTGACGATATGCTTCGCCAAGTCGAGCATATCTTTTGTAACTCTCACATCCTGAATCTCGTCGAAGTATTCCTTTTCGTCCCGCACTTCGTACGGGTATCGCAGAAGCGTGCCCATCAAGCCTTTTTCCAAAGGCTCCAAGCCGATGATATGTTCGCGGCTGGTCAACACGACGCGCCCGATGGCAACCATGTCCATGTTGCGGATCGTTTCGCGGATCACCGCAAAAGCGTCGTGGCCGACTTTGCCATCCGGGACGAGGTAATAGGGACGGATGAGATAACGAGGATCGATGCTGGCCTTTGGGACAAACTCGTCAATGTCGATTGTGCGCGTTGATTCGAGCGCGATGTTTTCCAGCTCGTCCTTGGACACTTCCACGTAAGTGTCGGTATCGACCTTGTAGCCTTTGGTGATGTCCTCGTTGGAGACTTCCTCGCCAGTGTCGGCGTCCACCTTCACGTATTTGATGCGGTGGCCGGTGTTACGATTGATCTGGTTGAAGCTGATCTTCTCTGAATCGGAAGTGGCCGGATACAAAGCAACCGGACACGTAACAAGCGAAAGGCGCAAAAAGCCCTTCCAGTTGGCGCGCGGGGCCATGAAATACTCCAAAACGCAACAGAACCCGGATTCAAGACGAACGGGTTGGACAGGTTCCGACATCCCTCATCAGATTTATTGGGTGTCCCATTGGCAGCACACCTATTCCTAGCGGCTTGTCACTGCGAACACTTCATGAACAAATGCCCCATGGACATTCAACACCTTCGGACTGAAATCGAACACATGCGCCGTCAAATCTTGCGGCAACGCAAAGAGATACGAGACCTTCAACGGGCCGGCATCTCCACCACCTCCGCCGACGAGCTACTGGCCCGGATGCAGGCCAAAGTTGACGGGCTATGCGCGGATCGCGACCGCCTGATAGGCGAACAGCGCAGGAAGTATCCCGGCACCAACAAAGCCATCCACGGGCCGATAGAGCGGCGCTTCCGGTGAGGAGGTTTGGGAAGATTCAAACCCTACAACGGCTGAAGCGATGGAAAACGAAAAGAAGCCCAACCCCTCAAACGTCCATCGCATCGCGCGCCCTAAACGCCTTGTGAGCCGCACGCGTTTGGTGATGGGCTTGCTATTGATCGTCGCTATTCCGATCTTCGTTGGCCTCGCCAACAAGGCCATGCGTGAAAACGCAGAGGCAATCCAGCGGAGTTTCGGTCGGTAGGAGTTACCGAACGTTAGAGGAACAGCCTGCTACCATTTTGCTACCCAACTCGGTAGCACAGCGCGGTATCGGCTGGCACGAACGGGGCGTTCCAAGTGAGAAACTCCCAATAATTCAGGGCTCCTCGGCACCAAGCAAAACAGGGAGGCACGGTCACAAGCGAATTACAAAACCGCTGCTCTACCGCTGAGCTAAACCGGCCAATTTGGGGGTAAGACAACTCTACTTTACCGTCGCGGCCCGCCGCAACCGTCACCCGCTTGCGAGCCTTGCGCGGTCAAATATCAGAGTTGCCGGGCAAGAGCCAACTTTCCCGGATTTGAGTAGTTTTTCCCGGATTTAAGTAGTTGCGGCGCGGATCATCATGTCTCGAACGGAAGTCCGCCTTTCCGTGGTTAATCGGCGTTTAATTTCGTTAACCGGTGATTAATTTCCCCTTGTTACAGGGGGTTGCTGCGCATTTTGATATTGACGGCTGAACCGGGATCGCCATGTCGGACATCTTCACCACTTTGTCTTCAGCGTATGCAGCAAATACGGCGTCGTCACAGTTTTCCCTCGGCTCGAAATTCAGCAATGTCGACCCGACGCAATGGCAGGGGACATGGACCGGCACGGATGCCGAAAAGCAGCCCTATACGATTTCAATTTCGAACGTAAAAGGCTACCGGGCGGACGTGATCTATAAGGGCTCGCAGGGGTTTCAGCACGCCCGCGTCTTCATCGCCAATCAGAGCACATTTCGGTTAGGCGATTCCAGGTTTATCCTGACCAGCAAGGGGAAGGCGTCATTGGCGAGTGTGGTCACCAACCCCTACGACGGCTCCCAAACCATCCAGCAGTCGATCGCCACCCAGCAAAGCTGATCGCCACCCCTCCAAATTTTTGTGCCAGATTAGCCCATAGCTCGGGCGCCAACGAGCATGGCGAATTTCGTTCCAATTTGCGGCGCGACGAGTTCAAATGCGCATGACGGCCACTCGGTCTCGCGAACGAAGAGCAGATAGAGCATGTTTGGAATCTTGGGTTTGGGTTTTCTCCTTGGCATGCAGCATGCGCTCGAGGCCGATCATGTTGCAGCCGTCTCCAGCATTGTTGCCCGCCGCGACAATGCCGCCGACATCGTCAAGCATGGCCTGACCTGGGGGCTCGGCCATACCGTGACGCTCTTTGCTTTTGCCGGCGCGGCGTTGGCGCTCGGCCAGGCCATTCCCGACAATCTGGCCCGCCCGATCGAAACCGCCGTCGGCGTCATGCTGCTTGGCCTCGGCGGGCATGTGCTGTGGCGGCTGTGGCGCGACCGCGTCCACTTTCACAATCACCGCCATGGCGACGGGACCGTGCACATGCATGCGCACAGCCATGCCAGCGAGACCGTGGCGCATGCCCGCGCGCCCCACCACCACAGGCACGGCTTCCGTTGGCGCACCTTGCTCGTCGGCCTGATGCACGGCATGGCCGGGTCGGCCGCGCTGTTGGTGCTCGCCGTAGCGCAGGCCCCAAGTGCAGCAGTCGGGCTCGGCTATGTCGCGCTGTTCGGGATCGGCTCGATGGTTGGAATGGGTGCGCTGTCGACGGTCATTGCGGTGCCGTTCGCGCTTTCGGCGCGGTGGCTGACCTGGGCCAATCAGGGCCTTCAGGGTGCGGTCGGTCTGATCACGATGGCGATCGGCTTCCGGACGATCTTCGAAACCGCTCTCACCTGACGGCGGTTGGCGTTAACTTTTTCCTGTCGCCGTTATCCGCAAATTGACGAAGCGTGAAGGCGTTCGCGTTAGGCTTACCGTCAGTTTGGCGGCTCTTGGCGGCTCGCCTTAACCCTCGGGGCCTTGCCTTCGACTAGGGTTTCTCGGGCATATCGGGATTGGATGCGATGCGCACGGCACTGGCACTGGCGATTTTGGTTGGAACCGCGGGCGTGGCCTGGGCCGGAGGCAATGGCCCTTACATTGTGATTCCCGGCCGCCCCGGCGTGCCCATCATCATCAACGGCGTCGATGCATCCTATTCGGTGGTCGAAGGCGACTGGGGTCTGGGCAAGGGCATCCACGTTCAGCCCACCGTATATGGCGGCCGCCCGGTCGATCCCGAGCCGTCGGTCGGTCACTATTATCCGAGTTCGGGCCGTTTGCCCGGTTATGGCCGGCTGGAGATCGCGCCGCCCAGCAAGCCGCGCCCCGCCGAGAGCTTCCATCAATCCTGGTCTGCCGATTCCAAACCGCAGGTACCGGAGGTGCCGGCCTATCCGCCGCCGGTGATCACCGCTCCGCGCTACGATCAGAGTATCCAGCAGAATTTCAATAGTCCGCCGTCGGAGTTCAGGGACCCGAGGCTTCAGCAGCATCGCCCGTAAGATTGATGTTCGACCCATAAAACCAAGTTGAATAACAAAGCTACCCAACAGGAGAGAGTAATGCGTCAGACGATTTCAGGATTGATAGCGGCAATTGCCGTGTTCACCGCTGCGCCCGCCATGGCGTGCGGCGGCTTGTTCGACGGCGGCTGTTCGCCGTGCGCAAGCTCGTGCGCGCAGACCTACGCCCCGGCCTACACTTACACCGGCTGCAACACCGGTTGTGGCGGATATGCGGCCTATGAGCGGCTGCCCGATCCCGAAGTGCAATATCACGCGGCACCAACGGCGATGCCGCAATACTACTACGTCGATCAGGGCCCGACCTATACGGGTCCCGGCGATTTCGCCCCGCGTCGGGTTTATCGCGAAGGCGGCGTATACGGCTGGGGGGTCCATCATCACCGGTGGAGCCACTACGGCTATGAGGGCCACTGGCAGGCGCACCGGCATTTTCATCGCTGGCATCACTACGCCGCGCCGTATCGCTATGGCTATCACTATCGCCCGCACGTGCTGCACAGCTATTACTGATCGCTGAGCACGAGGCCGCCCGCGGCCCGACACTACCTGACAAAAACGGCGCCCGCTCGCGGGCGCCGTTCGTTTGAGAACTTCAACCCATCAGACCGAGCTTGCTTGCCCCGATATAAAGCGCAAGCACCGCCGCGTTCGATACGTTCAGGCTCTTGATTTCGCCGGGCATATCGAGCCGTGCCACGGTGCTACAGGTCTCGCGGGTCAGCTGCCGCAATCCTTTGCCCTCGGCGCCAAGCACAAGTGCCAAAGGCTCACGCAAGGTGACGGCGCCGAGATTTTCATCGCCCTCGCTGTCGAGCCCGACGGTCATGAAGCCGCGCTCGTTCATTTCAGTGAGCGCCCGCGCAAGATTTTGCACCGTCACCAGCGGCACCAGTTCCAGCGCGCCCGAGGCCGATTTCGCCAGCACGCCGGTTGCTTCCGGACTGTGCCGCGCGGTAGTGACGATGGCCTTCACCGCAAACGCAGCCGCCGAGCGCATGATGGCGCCGACATTGTGCGGGTCGGTGATCTGGTCGAGCACGAGCACGATGCCGGCCTCGGCCAGCGTATCGATATCGGGCGAGGCGAGGGGATCGGCTTCCGCCAGAAGCCCCTGATGCACCGCGTCGGGCCCTAGCCGCTGGTCGATCAGGCCCGGCCGCACGATCTCGGGCGTAACGCGGGTGTCGATCGCCTCCTCAGTGAGGCGCCGGGCGGCGTTTTCCGTCAAGAGCAGCTTACGGATCCGCCGCGTCGGATTGGCCAGCGCCGCCGTGACCGTGTGCCAGCCGTACAGGATTATTGTGTCGTCCGCAGCACCCTCGCGACCGCGCCAGGGCGGCCTGGGGCCTGCTTCGCGCCGCCGCTCGGGGCGCTTGTCGGCGCCCTTGGCGGCTCCCTCGGAACGGTGGAATTTTGGCTTTCGGTCGCGATCGCGCATGGAAAAGCTTGTCTCACGGGTTCCGGTCCAAGGCAATTTACTGAGGCTCTGAAAATGTTGGCATTTTCGCCGTAGGCCTTGGTTGACTTTGGCATGGCCCTTCGCCCATAAACGCGCCCGACCGGGAGCTCGCCATCGGCGCCTGGTTTTTAACGTCATCCATGGCTATCTGTTGCCATTTTCGGCAGGCCGCCTGCGATGGGGTCAAAACGGGGGAGTGTCCCGAGTGGCAAAGGGAGCTGACTGTAAATCAGCCGTCTTATGACTTCGAAGGTTCGAGTCCTTCTTCCCCCACCATCGCTGGATGAACATCAGTAAGACGCTCATCTAAATGAGACGCCACGCTCAATGCGCGGTCTGCCATGTGCCATCGACGGCAGCGCTCGACGTCATTTGCCGCGTGGGGTGAATGACGGGTCCAAACCGCCCGGCCTTGAATGGTCTATCTGACCTGGCCGGCAGGGAGCGCCGCAGGGCGAATACTGCCAGTTGGAATATTGCCACGCGTTTGCCGCCCGATGGTGCCAGTGATGGTGGGTTAGGTGATGATGCTTTGCCTGGGCGGGCAAAGACATAACGGCGGCGGCGGCAAGAATAACGAGAACGCTCAGTATCTTCATTGGCGTTCCCATTGCTGCCTCCCGCATTGTATCGCAACGCCGCGCTCCCACACGAGCAACCCGAACGGGCGCCGGGTGTTCCATATAGAATTTTTTAGTTCCGAATTGGGCAGAGGAGCGCATCGACGCGCCGCTTGCACGGATAATCGGGGCGGCGCTTCCTAGGGCCGGTTCACCACGGCGCGCAGCGGATCGACATAGCCCGCCCTTGCCACGAACGACTCGTTTTCCTCGAGAATCATCACTTTGACGTCGCGCAACGGACGAAGATCCGCCTCGCTGAGATTTCTCTGCAGTTCGTGGTAGGGCGTCCCGCCGAAGCGGCCGAGGATCGCGTAATAATAGAAGCGGAGCCGGTCCAGGCAGTTGGCCTCGTCCATGATGCGCGCGGGCAGATCGCCGAAGCTTGAGCCAACCATCGCGACATCGAGCTGTCGCGCCGGGCTTTGACTGCACGGCACCGAAGGCTGGAAACTGACCTTCGGCGTTTGATAGCCCAAAGGCGGGAAGAACACGTTCAGGAGGTCGACGAGTTCGCGGTCGGCGCCTCTGGCCGGCACCGACATCGTATAGGTGAACTTGAAGGGCGGAATGATCTCGCGCCCGGCCTGGCGGTTGATGGCCTCGACGATGGCGGACACGGCGCGCGCACCGCCGACGTCGTTCCAGTGCACGCCGCCTTGCGGAAACAGGTCGAACGGGTAGGTACCCTTGAGCGAATGGATCAGGCTTGCGGTATCGACAACGTGGATGCCGCCTTGCCGGAGCGCGCCGACATATTCGGGGAGGAGTTGCGCGCGTGCGGCTGATGTGCTCGGGCAGGGGACGCGGTCGACAAAATACTCCGGCAGATGAGCGATCTTGGAGGGCGAGACCACGTAAACGAACACGCCACCCTGCTTTTCGTAATAATTCTGAATGTCCTTCAGTTTGGGGAGGATATCGGCGGCGAATTTCGCACCCATGCCTTCGGTGCGCCCGCAATATTCGTCGAGATAGGATCGCTCGATCAGATGACCGTTGGCGCCCCTCACGACATGGGGTGCGGTGAGTTCGCCGAACAGCTCGAAACGAATTTCGTTGTTGATGCGGATGAGCAGCGGCCGGACCGGCATGGCATCGGTAACCCGGCTGGAAGCCGCCTTCTGGAAACTGCCGTCGCGAAGTGAGGCCCATGACAGGATCACGGGCGTATCGTAGGTCACGCCGCCAAGTTTTGGACCGATCTTGATCGCAAGCGATGGATGGCTCTGCGCCACCACCAGATTCCATGCGGCGCCGAGCGGCAACAGTGAGAGGAAGGCGCAAAAGGCGGCGCGGATGACGGGGCGGGAGAGGGCGAAGCTATCCATCGTTAGAACCTGAAATAGATGAAAGGCTGGAACGGAACCGTCACGGCGCGTGCGATCGCCAGCACGTAGATGACCACAAGAGCCGCCACCGTCAGCGCACGCAGCGCGGCGTGTCTCTCATAAGTGCGGATCAGCGCCGGATAGATTGCCGTCGCCGGCAGCAATGAAATAAAAGCCCCGATCGCCAGTGTGAACGGCACCTCCGCCGGAATCTCCGACAGGTCGGTTGCGTGCCCCATGCCTGATAGTGCCGACAGGTAGCTCATCAGATGGCTGGGTGAGTCCGATCGAAAGATCGCCCAGCCGATCATCACGATCAACAGCGTGGCGACGGTCGAGATGACCGCACCGCATCGTGCCAGCGCATCGCGCAGGAACAGGCGATCGAGTGTGAGGAACAATCCGTTATAGGCGCCCCAGAGCACGAAGTTCCAGCTCGCGCCATGCCAGAGCCCGGAGAGCAGAAAACAGATCCACAGATTGAGGTAGGTGTGTGCCTCGCCGCCGCGGTTGCCGCCGAGCGGCTTATAGAGATAGTCGCGGATCCAGGTCGTCAGCGAGATATGCCATCGCCGCCAGAACTCCGTGATCGACCGCGCCACATAGGGCGTATCGAAATTCTCCTTCAGGCCGAAGCCGAGCATGCGGGCAAGCCCGATCGCCATGTCGGAGTAGCCGGCAAAATCGAAATATATCTGCAGCGTAAAGCTGGCGAGGCCGAGCCAGGCATGGCCGGCGCTCAGGCTTGCGGGATCGGCGGCAAAGATGCTGTTGACGAATGTTCCAAGCGGGTCGGCGATCAGGAGCTTGCGCCCGATGCCGCGCGAGAAACGCAGAAAGCCGATCCCGAAATCCGACCACTCGACCGCGCGAGGTTTGGCGATCTGATCTCGCATCTCGTGATATTTGAGGATGGGGCCTGCGAGAAGTTTTGGGAAGAACAGGACGAACAGGCAGTAGTCCCGGAAGCTGGCCGCGGTTTGCGATGTGCCACGATAGGTGTCGACGAGATAGGTGATCTTTTCAAACACCACGAAGGAGACGCCGATCGGAAGTGCCAGATGCAGCAATGGAATTCGGCGCGCACCGAGCGGGGCGAGCGCGAGATTGAGATTGTCGGCGAGGAAATCGGCGTATTTGTAGACGACGAGGACAGCGAGGTTGCCGGCGATTCCGGTCGCGAGTGCGAACTGGCGGGTGCGGCGCGGGCTCGGATCGTTCAGGTGAAATGACAGCGCGTAATCAAGCGCCGTCGAAACAAACAGGACGAGAACGAATACCGGCTCGCCCCAGAGATAGAACAGCGTGCTTGCGACGAGCAGCGTCCACTTCTTGGCCGGCACGCCGCGTGCCAGCAAATAGACGGCGTAGAAGGCCGGAAAAACCGTCAGAAACAGTGGCTCGTAAAAAAGCATGAGGGATCGTCGTGTTGTCCCGGTGAAATCCGGCGTTTGCCGTGACAATCGATGAAGCAGAATTCGCACCTCACGTCCAGATGAGCGGAGTGGGCTGCCCAAAAGCGGGATCGTTGCGCGGGAAGCCTCATTGGGTTTCGTCTCGCGCAGCTCACGAAACACTCCGGAAACACGATAGTTCGCTTCGCTTTGAACCGGGGTCCGCGCGGGCAGCGACTGATGAGCGAAATCGCAAGCCAATTGCGAAAGACCATCAGCGGAGACGGCCATGACGGGCGATTCAACCAGAATCATTTGCGACAAATTGCGGTTTCCGACCGCGACCGAAGGAGGCGATTGGCACGATCAGCTCGGCCATCATCGCTACTACGGCAGCTCGGTCTGCAACGGCGGCGAACGGATCGTCGAAAGCCGCCGTGGCGCACGCGGTCCCGCATGCGAGCTGCATCGCCTTTGAGCCGGAATCAGCCACCTTCAGCTGGGGTTCGGCGTCAAATAAAAGCGCGGCGGGATCGCTCCCGCCGCGCCGTCGTTCTTTCACTCGCTGGTCCAGGCGCCAGGAGCGCCCCAAAGGCCAAATCTCGAGACTCCAAGTCTGAAGAGACTTAAAGTCTAAAGAGACTTAGCGGGCGATCCCAACGAGGTGACAGCGCTTGGTGTAAGACACTGGATCACCTCCTTTTCGTTGTTGATGGAGACATCAATATAGGCTGCAACACCTGGCCTGTTAAGGTCCTTAAACCGGCCGGTGGGAGGTTGAGGCGGCTGGTGCGGCGTGATAGGTGATCGGTCGTCACGCGGGTGTAGCTCAATGGTAGAGCAGCAGCCTTCCAAGCTGAATACGAGGGTTCGATTCCCTTCACCCGCTCCAATCCCTTACGGATGTTCCCGCATAGATCCCGATTGCCGAAGCTGGCAAGCATGGGACGCGACAATTGCGCGCCTGACATGTAGCGGCGAGCCTGCTAGGTTTGGTGGCCTGCCACGTCTCGAACCGTCTGGCTAGCTTGCTGGTCGCCGGCCGCATCTGCGGCCGGCGCATCTTCTTGACCTCAATTCCCCGGTTTCCGGGATTGGGTCTTGTGCTAATTTGGCCGCCGCAGCGCCCGCCGCAATCCTCTCCAAGCCCCATTTATCAAGTCAGGAACAAGAATGGCCGAAGCAGACCTTGATGCTGTCATCCGCGGATTCGGAAAGAAGCAACATCAAGCGCTGATGGCGGAGGCAAGGAAGCGTCACCTCAGGCTGATGGGGCTGGCCGCCAAGGCCAAGACCAAGGACGCCAAAGCGCGCTACAAGCAAGCCGCGAAGGACATGATGCTGCTCGCCCATGCGGCGGCGCGGCGGTTGCAGATCACGGCGGAAAATGCGGCGGATAGTTACGCGCGGGCGATGAAGAAAGCCCTCGAAGACCCGGCGCAGAAATCAGCGGCGAAGCCGGCAAAGTCGGCCGCCAAAAACAAGGCCTGACGACGGCCGCGACGGAAAACCGGCTCGCCCGGGCCCAGTCGTTGCGCTATTGGACACTCCACATCACTTCCATTGACGGCGGAAAGCAATCTCACGATGACCCATCAACCCCACCCCAAAGTCATCATCACCTGCGCGATTACCGGAAACCTGACGCGGCCGGAACAGTCGCCTTATCTGCCGATCACACCCCAGCAGATCGCCGATAGCGCGCTTGAGGCCGCAGAGGCTGGTGCCGCGGTCGCCCACATCCATGTACGCGATCTCGAAACCGGCCGCCCCTCGATGTCGATCGATCTCTATCGTGACGTGATGGACCGCATCCGCGCCCGCAATCCGAAGCTGATCATCAACCTGACCACGGGGCCGGGCGGCCGCTTCGTGCCGTCGGAGGAAGACCCGAAGATCGCCGGTCCCGGCACCACGCTGTTGCCGCCGGAGAAGCGGGTCGAGCATATCGAAATCCTGCGTCCCGAAATCTGCACGCTCGATCTCAACACCATGAACTCCGGCGGGCAGGTCGTGATCAACACGCCGCCGAATGTCCGCAAGATGGCGGCACGGATGCGGGCGGCTGGCGTCTTGCCGGAGCTTGAACTGTTCGACTCCGGCGACATCCACCTGGCGCGCGATTTGATCGCGGACGGGACGTTGCAAGGGCCGCCGCTCTGCACGCTCGTGCTCGGCGTCAAATACGGTTTCGATCCTTCGCCGGAAACCATGCTCTATGCCCGCAATCTTTTGCCGTCGGGTTCGATCTGGGCCGGCTTCGGCATCGGCCGTTCCGAATTTCCGATGGTCGCGCAAGCCTGGTTGCTCGGCGGCCATGTCCGTGTGGGATTAGAGGACAATCTCTATATGTCGAAGGGCGTTCTCGCAAAGAGCAACGCCGAACTCGTGACGCATGCCGCCGGCATTCTGAAGAGCCTTGGTGCGGCGATCGCTACGCCCGCCGAGGCGCGGGCGATGCTCGGGCTTTCCTGAAGAAGCGAACCGGGCGGTGCGCGACCGCCCGCCCGGTGTTTGTTGATCAGCCTATGGCTTGGTCGCGACGGCTAGCCGTCGTGATCGCGATGGTCGCGATCGTCGCGATCTCCGCGATAATCGAAGTCGAACATGTCCATGAGATCGCCGATCGCCGGCATATTGCGCGGCACGTAGCGATTATCGTCCTCATCCATGACGGGATTCGGCAGATTGTCGCGACTGCGTGCGCTCAGCGGCTTCAGATCGAAGTTGCGCTCGATGAACTTCGTGATCGAGACGTGATCGTAATAGGTGTGAACCACGCGGCCGCCGCGCGAGAACGGCGAGATCACGAGCAGAGGTACGCGCGGGCCGTCGCCGAAGAAGTCGACCGGCTGGATGAAGCCCGAGTCGTAGAAGCCGCCGCTTTCATCCCAGGTGACGATGATCGCGGTTTCGGCAAACTGCTCCGGGTTCGACTTCACCTGATCGACGATGTTGTCGAGCAGCGCTTCGAACAGGATCAGCTTGGACGATTGCGGGTGGCCGTCGACCAAGCCACTTGGCTTGACGAAGGAAACCGACGGCAGCGTGCCCTGCTTCGCCGCGGTGAAGAAGTCGACGATGTCGGCGGTGTGCGCCTTGACCTGGGCGGGATTGCCATAGATCGAAGCCGCATACTGCATCGGGTTGCAGATCGGGCAGAACGCGTTGGGCTGGCCGGCCGCCGCCGCATTGAAGCCGCCGCCGTAATATACCCACGAAACATTCTTCGTATTCAGCGAATCGCCGATCGTCGGAAGGTTCTGCGGCGGAATGAAGAAGAGGTCTGCGGGGTCAGGTTTCCCCCCCGTCAGCGCGGCTGTGACGAACTTCACCGGGCTTGCTGGCGTTCCATCCGGGTGGAAGCCGGGGAAGAAGTTATTGATCGCGTAGAAGGTGTTCAGTGCACAAACCGTCGGCGACAGTTTTTGTGGCAGGGTCGCCAGATAGCTCGTGATCTGCGTGACGCCGGGTTGGGTCGGGTCCGAGCAATTCACGTATTCGCCAAGCGCAGCGCCGGGATCGTTCTGGTAGACATTGTTGGTGCCGGGCACGGGATTGGGATTCGCGACCAAGGAAATCGGCGGGAGTTTTGCCGGCAGCCCAGCGAGCGCCGCAGCAATCAGCGGCGGCGGCACGGGGGTGAAGCTGGGAGTGAAGTTGGGGCTGAACTGGAAAGTTATCGGATTCGGGAAGTTTGCTTCGTTGTTGAAGAAATAGACGTCGCCGGTGCCGATCATGATGTGATTGGCGCCCGTGCCGCCCATGACAGCCTGGTGATAGTTGTCGGCGATCGCATATTCTTCCGCAAGGCGCTTCAAGGTTGGCGCATCGCCTTGGTTCATGTTGAAGAAAGCCATCGACGTACCCATGCCGCCCTCGGCCGCTCCACCGAAGGTGGTGATCACGAAGGGCAGGAGGTCGCACTGACAGCCGCTCGGATTGGCGGGCGTTGCGTGCTGAAGGGTGCAGTCCGATTGCTGCCACATCTGGTAGAAGCGGTGGAAGGTGTCTTCCGTATAGGCATCGTAGGGCAGGCCGTGGCCGGCCGCGTCGTGGGCGGTCTGCTGATACGGACCGTTCGGCAGATTGGTCACGTTGAGAATGCGCGTGTCCGGATTGCGGATGGTGAGGCTGGTCTCGGGCGTGAATGGCAGCCCGCTCGCGCCCGTGGTCAGCAACACGTAATCCTTGGTCTCAAGGCTCGCCGGCTCTGCCGCTTGCGCCTCGGCAACGGTTTTGAAGGGAGGGGTGGTATCGCTTTGCGCCGTCGGAACGCCGTTCAGATCGGGCGGCGGCAACGTGGTGTAAGGCGTCTTCGCGTTGTCGGGCGCGCTGACGTAATATAGCGGCTGCGGCGCCACCGTGAACTGTGCGGCTTTCGAAAAATTGGGGCCCGGCGTGCCGTCCGCGTTGACGATGCCCTTCGACAGTAGATTGGCAATGGTTTGACCGTCGCGGGGACGGAACGTGCCAAAGGCGTGATCGAAGCTGGAGTTTTCAGCCAGCACAACGATGACATGCTTGATCGGCGTTGTGGTGTGAGTGCGATCGGCGGATTTGTCTGGATCGACAGCCCCGGCACTCGCGGTGAATGCCCCGAGCGCCGCCACCGCCACGCCAGCCCGCAGGCTGAGCTTTGTGGCCGGCGTGTATTTTCTTCCGTGCATATAGGTTCTCCCCAATTTTGAATCGGCGGGAACCTAACGAGGCGTCATGACACTTTCTTCGAGGCGTCATGACAGCTTTGTTGCAATTAAAAGTTTCTGTGGAAGCAGGGCAGAGCAAGCAAACTCGAATTTTTATCGGCTTATCGCGGTGGAAATTTTTATGTTGCCAACATAAGCTGCGAGTTCAATTCCTTAGCCTCTCTGCACGGCGCGCCGGCAGTGCTGGCGCCTCTGAATTCTTGGCTGAAGCCGGGCGCGTGCATCCCGTCAGCGCCATCGCTGAGGCGGCTACGACCCGCTCGATGATGCCGTCGACATCGTCGAGATCGCATTTGCCTTCCGATAACTTCGTCAGCCGTTCGCTGTCGCGGATGGTTTGATGCGCCATGGCGAGCGCGAAGTGCAGGCCCCAATAGAGGTCGGCATCGCCGCAATCGGGTAGCGATCGCCGCATCGCGGCGGCAAATTTCCGCAAGTGGTCGATCTCGCGGTTCTTGATGCGGCGGATCGGCGGTACCGATTCGATCGAGGCGCGGATCATGAAGCGCGCCGCGGTCGACCGCTCATTGTCCGGTCCCAGGCAGCCGCGCAAGGTTGGCCCGACCAGCGCGCGCAAGATAGCGTCGATATCCGCGCGTCCGCCGCCGAGCGCTTCGGCCGTCTTCAATTCGTTGAGCCGCTCGCGGTTGGTCGCAAGGCTCCGGGTCACGAACAGTTCGGCGATCAACTCGTCCTTGGAGCCGAAATGGTAATTCACTGCCGCAAGATTGACGTTCGCCGCCGCCACGATGTCGCGCAGCGTGACGTCGGCGAAGCCGCGCTCGGCATAGAGCCGCTCAGCGGCCTCAAGGATGGAAGCTCGGGTCTGGTCTGACGGCATTTCATGGCCCGACGGAAGAGGGGCGTTGCAATTCAAACAGTTGTATGAAACTATGGTTTGAAGGCTGAAATGTCAATGTCAATGCGCATGACACGCTGCCCGCAGGCCACGATCAATGATCTTGCGGCGGAGCGGCTGTGGCGAGACAGTGCGGCCAAAGAGTTCGAAAAACCCTCAAGCGAGGAGCGTCCCATGGATTTCACGATGTCCGACCGGCAGAAGGAATGGCTCAACCGGGTGCAATCGTTCATAAAAAATCACATCCGCCCTGCGGTGCCGATCTACCGCAAGCAGGATGAGGAAGGGGCGCGCTGGAAGGTCATCCCGGTCGTCGAGGAGCTGAAGAAGAAGGCGAAGGCCGAGGGGCTGTGGAACATGTTCATGCCGCCGTCTTCGCATGAAGACGATGAATTCCACGGCGCGGGATTGACCAATCTGGAATATGCGCCGTTGGCCGAGGAGATGGGCCATATCGGCTGGGCTTCGGAAGTCTTTAATTGTTCCGCGCCGGATACCGGCAACATGGAAGTCTTCATCCGCTACGGCACCAAAGAGCAGAAGCGGAAGTGGCTGCGGCCGCTGATGGACGGCGAAATCCGCTCTGCGTTCCTGATGACGGAACCGGCGGTGGCGTCCTCCGACGCGACCAATATCGAGACCAGCATCGAGCGCGACGGCGATCATTACGTCATCAATGGTCGCAAATGGTGGTCGTCGGGCGTCGGCGACCCCCGGTGCAAGATTGCGATCCTGATGGGCAAGACCGACCCGAAGGCGGCGCGCCACCAGCAGCAGTCGCAAATCCTGGTGCCGCTCGATACCCCCGGCATCACGGTGGAGAAGCTCCTGCCGGTGTTCGGTTTCGACGACGCGCCGCACGGCCACGCCCAGGTGCTGCTCGAGAACGTGCGCGTTCCCGCCAGCAACATGTTGCTCGGCGAGGGCAGGGGATTTGAAATTGCGCAAGGCCGCCTCGGACCGGGGCGCATCCATCACTGCATGCGCACGATCGGCAAGGCCGAGGAAGCGCTGGAGAAGATGGTGAAGCGGCTGTCCTCGCGCACCGCCTTCGGCAAGAAGATCATCGAATTCTCGATTTGGGAGCAGCGGATCGCGGAAGCCCGCACCGACATCGAGATGAACCGGCTGTTGTGCCTGAAGGCCGCCGACATGATGGACAAGGTCGGCAACAAGACCGCCCAGCTCGAAATCGCCATGATCAAGGTGGCCGCACCCAACATGGCATTGAAGATCATTGATCAGGCGATTCAGGCCTACGGCGCTGCCGGCGTTTCCGACGATGCGGGCCTGGCGCGGGATTATGCGTCGATGCGCACCATGCGTCTGGCGGACGGTCCGGACGAGGTCCACAACCGCGCCATTGCCAGACTTGAGCTTCGGAAGTATGCCAACGCTCCGACCCACTAGGGTTTTTAGAGTTTAAGACGGAGCGGCACCGGTGGCCGAAGGCGTCAGGAGCGACGAGGAATTTTCCGGAACCAAACCGGTCGAGGAGCGACATCGGATCGACGAGGCGCGCCTCCACGGCTGGATGGAGCAACACGTCGAGGGGTATCGGGGCCCGCTGACCGTCCTGCAATTCAAGGGCGGCCAGTCGAACCCGACCTACCGGCTCGACACGCCCGCCCGTTCCTACGTGATGCGACGCAAGCCGTTCGGAAAGCTGTTACCGTCGGCGCATGCGGTCGACCGCGAATTCCGCGTCATTTCCGCGCTCGGCAAGCAGGGCTTTCCGGTCGCCAGGGCTTATGCGCTTTGTACCGATGATGCCGTGATCGGGGCTTTCTTCTACATCATGTCGATGGAGGAGGGGCGCGTATTCTGGGATCCGACGCTGCCAAACCAGTCGCGCGAGGCAAGACAAGCGATCTTCTTGAGCAAGATCGAAACGCTGGCGAAACTCCACAGCTACGATCCGCAAGCCATCGGCCTTGGCGAGTTCGGCAAGCCGGGCAATTACTTTGCCCGCCAGGTCGATCGCTGGACCAAGCAATACCGCGCTTCCGAGACCCAGCACATCGAGGAAGTCGAAAAGCTGATCGAGTGGCTGCCGCGCACCGTGCCGGGCCAGGAACGCGTCTCGATCGTTCATGGCGACTATCGCCTCGACAACATGATCTTCCACCCCTCAGAGCCGCGGGTGATTGCTGTACTGGATTGGGAGCTTTCCACGCTCGGCGATCCCATGGCGGATTTCACCTATCTCTTGATGCAATGGACCATGCCGGGTCTCGCCAATGCCGACCTCGAGGCGCTGAACATTCCAACCCTTGAAGAGGCGGCAAAGGTCTATTGCGACGCGACCGGTAGCGCGGTGCCCGATCTCAACTGGTACTTTTCCTACAACCTGTTTCGGCTCGCCTGCATCACGCAAGGCATTGCCGGGCGCATCCGCGACGGCACTGCGGCGAGCGCGAAGGCGATGGAATCGGCGGCACGCACCGTGCCGTTGTCGAAGGCCTCCTGGCTTTATGCGCAGAAGGCGGGGGCTGTGTAAGCGTCTGCCGGTCAGCTCACCGCCACTTCGTCCGTTCGCGCACGCCGGCTAGCGCAGCGCGGGCGCCGGCGATTATTTCTGACGTATCGAGCGCGGTGAGCTTGCCGCCGCGTTTGAGGATGCGGCCGTCGACCACGACGGTGTCGACATTTTCCGGACCTGTGGCTTCCAGCACGAGATGCGCCGGATCGCTGACAACCGCCATGTTGAGCGCGTTGGGGCTGATCGCGATCAGGTCGGCGCGCTTGCCGGGCGTGAGCGAGCCGACCTTGTTGTCGATCCCCATCGAACGGGCGCCGCCGATGGTGCCGAGCTCGAGCGCCTTGCGCGCCGTCATCTTGAACTCGCTTTCCGCCTTGGCGTTTTCGGAGTCCCGCGTCAGCTTGAGCACGCCGAACATGTTTGAGCTCCCGGTCAGCGCCGAGGTGTCGACCGAGATGCCGAGCGGAATGCCCTTTGCCAGCATTTCGCTCACTTGCGGATAGCCGTAGCCGATGCGCAATTCCGAGCCGGGCGATACCGAGACGGCAGCGCCGCTCTCCTTGATCATGTCGAGTTCTGCATCGCTCGCCGCCAGCGCGTGAACGAGCTGGATGTCCTTGCCCAAAAGCTTTGCCTTGTAGAGCAGTTCGATCTGGCCCACGGCGCGATGGGCGGCCGCCGCCACATGCACCGTGATCGGCAGGCCGAGTTTCCGGGCATTGTCGAATTCCGGCTGATAGACCTCTGGCTTGATGGGGCCGGCGCGAAACTGCCCGCGCCACGCCATGCCGAGCGTAATCAGTCCGTCATTGGACCGGCTCTTCCAATCCCGGGCGAGATTTTCGAGCGGCGCCTGATCGGCCGATTGGGTATCGGGCAGACCTTGCGGCCAGCCGCAGGAATGCCGGGCGCGGATGCCGGCCTCGGCCAGTGCGCGAACATCCGCTTCCGCGTGAGCCGTGCTTCGCACGTTGTGGCACCAGGAGTGTACAAACGTCATTCCCGAATTGATGGCTTCAGCCGCCGAAAGCCGCGTGCTCTGAAAGACGTCCTCCGGGCTCACCTGCTGACCGAAACGTGCAACCGTCGGGAAATAGCCTTCCTCGGGCTTGTCGCCGGCAAAGCTGCGGAAGATCGTATTCCACATATGCCAATGGGTCTCGACGAGGCCGGGCATGACGATCATGCCGGCGCCATCGATCTTTTCGCCGCCGCCGCCGACATCCTTGCCGACAGCTGCGATCTCGCCATTCCTCACATGCACCGAGGCATTGGCGATATCGCCGAGGCCACCGTCCATCGTCATCACATAGGCATTGGCGATGGTGAATTCGCCGCGCGGCGGGAGCCGCGACGCGCCGGCATCGCCGCGCTGGGTCTGGGCCATCAGGGGAGATGCAAACAGTCCTGACGTGCCGAAAGCGGCTGCGCCGCGAATGAAATCACGCCTGCAAATCTGGCACATGGGCCCCTCCCGAAAGGATCGGCGTGTCGCCGATCGCGCTTCGCGGAGTTGTTTCGCCCCCGCTGTTCGCCGGGCAGCTTATCGCAGTTGATGGCTTTGGCGAATCCAGCCGGTGGTGGCGACGGGGTCAGCCAAGCGGGAAGCGCTTGGAGGGGAGGTGACCGGGCAGGCCGGCGCAAGGGGCCGGCTGTCATAAATCTCCTGTCGTGATTCGCCATAATTTATGACAGAATTACTACAAGACGATGTAGTTTCGGTTACATATTGAAGAAATCGGAGCGGTTGATGCGGTTGGAAATGCGAGCGCGGCCACGTTCGTTGGCCTGGTCAAATCCGGTGTCGTGGTGGTGGGCACTGCTGACGCTGGTCAGTGGCGTCAACATCGCGACCTGGTTTCTCCTGTACCGGCAGCTTCATGATGCGGGCGGTTCAGCCCCCGTGCCGGGCATGGAGCTCATGCTCATGTTCCCGCTCGGCGCGCAGCTTCATAGTGCCGGCAGTTTAGGCCACGTACCCGGCCTGGAATTCATGTTGCTGCTCAGCGCGGCCTATGTCTTTGGTTGCGCCTTTCGCTCTTTCCTGCCGCGTGCCGATGTCCAGCGCATTTGCTTGTTCGATACATGGTTGTCGAGCGTCGCCGTCGGCCGCTCGGTAGCGACTGTGGCCGAGGTTTGCTTTGCGGCGCAGTGGGCGATGATCCTGTTTCAGTTGGGGAACAAGGCGGATGCCACGACCGCCTTGAACGCCGCGTGGGTGATCGTGCCGCTGATCCTGATCGCCGAGTGTTTCTCGTGGTACGCGGTGGTGACCAAGAACTATCTCCACAACGCCATCGAAAATTCGATCTGGGCCGTGGCGTTCTTCATCGCAGGCGTCGGGCTTTGCCGGATGATGGCCGAATTCGATGGTGGGGTTCGCGTCGTCCTCGCTCTCACAGTCATCGGGATCGTGGCCTATCTGGCGTTTCTGATGGCGGTCGATGTCCCGATGTATCTGAAGAGGTGGCGGGCGGATGTCGCCGAAGGCAACAAGGGCTTGAGACCCTTGGAAGGCCTTCGCGATGTGAGCACCCGCTGGGTCGTCACTCACGATTTTGCCGAGTGGAAGGAAGAAATTGTCTGGATGTCGCTCTATTTCAGCGCGGCGGTCTGGGCGAGCTTGGGATTGTGCGTGTTCTATGCGTTCGAGAGCCGCATCTTCGGATAACAAAAGCGCGTTGCGCTCGTGAGCCAGGCGCGGCGAAAATGCGGTCCGATTTAGGCAGCTCATATCCCTTTGCGCCGCTTTCAGTTTTCATTTCAGATGGCGCGTCAACGTTTCAGATAGCGCGTCAACATCGCGGCGAGATTGGCCGCGGCATGGCGACATCGCTGCGGCGCGTCTCATAGGTTTCCCATTTCGGTCGCAAATCTGCCCTCGACTCAAATGAATATTGCCGCGGGTCGGAAGTTGGGGCGCGTTGGGATATCAGTATTGGGGAATTTGATTATGGTACCCGCACAACCGTTACACAGTACGCAAGAGAAACGCGATGGATCGTCATTTGAGCGTGACGATTTCGCCTATGACGATGGCGCGGACGATGACATCGTTTCGCTGCTTGAGGAGAATGCTCGGCTCCGGAAACTAGTGGTCAACCTGTCGGAGATCGTCCTGCGAAGCGTCGCGGACGAGCGGCCAAAAGTCGACGACTAGGCCTGTTGAAATAGCCGGTCTGACGCAATCCGGGCACCTTCGCTTAAAGCGCGCAGTTTGGCCCACACGACATCTTCCGCCACACGGCCGGCGCCTGCTGCGGAATCAAACCCGCAATCGGTGCCGGCGATAACGCGGGCGTGGTCGCCAAGGGCTTTGGCAACCCGTTCAATCCGCTCGGCCACCACCTCGGGATGCTCGACGAAGTTCGTCGTCGAGTCGATGACGCCGGCAACCACGATCTGGTCGTCGGCGATCGCTTTTCCCTGAAGGCAGCGCACTTCATGGGCGTGGCGGGGATTGGCGAAAGGTAGCATCAAAGCGCCGACATTCATGCGCGCGATCAGCGGCAGGATTGTCGCAAGCGCCACGTCGCGATCGTGCGGCCCCTCATAATTGCCCCAGCAGACATGCATGCGGACTTTTTCGCGCGGGATGTTGCGCAATGCCTCGTTGATGGTCGCAACCACGCGCTCGACGAAATCGATAAAATCGGAGAGCGGGCGGCTTGCAAACGAGATGTGGTGCTCGAGCGCGAGGTCCGGGCAGTCGAGCTGAAGCAGAAAGCCCTGGGCTGCGATCGCTTCATATTCGACCTGAAGCGCGCGGCCGACCGCGGCAAGATAAGCGTCTTCCGTGTCGTAGTGCTCGTTGCGGATCGCCGCCACGACAATGCCGGGGGAGGGTGCGGTCAAAAATGCTTCGGCGAAGCCGCTCTGTCCGGCCCGCTTGCGCGCCTCAAGCACTTCGCGAAAGTCGGCGCATTCGCGCAACGCCTCGGCGGCACCGACGTAGTTGATGTCGCCGATCACTTTTGGCGGCGCAAAATTGCTCACCATCTCTTTGCCGGCGTTCTGTTGTTCCAGCGACCGCTTGAAGAGGGGATAGCCCTCGACGTCGGCGCGCGGCCAGCGCTTCCACGAACCGCCAAAACCCGTCATCCGATGCCGGACGTGGAGAAAGAAGCCCTCGCGCTGTTGTTCGCCGTTGTTGCCGATGTCGATGCCGGCTTCGATCTGTTTCGGAACGATCTCCTGCAATGCGGCGTGACCGGCCCGATCGATCTCACTGGAATCGACGATCTCGCCACGCGAGCGCCTGGCGTAAAGCTTTGTCAGGCCGGGCGGACGCGGCAGGCTTCCGGTATGGCTGGTGAGAATGCGGTCGCGACTTCCTTGCATGATATCCGTAACTCCGCTGGCATTTTAGCGCCACAACCGTCGCCGGCTATTTGGCGCCAGTCAATTGCGTCCATTCTTCCGGTAGCGGCTGCTTCTGCTTTTTCATGTCTGTTTCCAGGTCGGTGACGCGCCTGGCGGCCGACGTCATAGCCTGCGCCGCGGTGTTGTAGCGCTCGACGGTGCGCTGGAGCGGAAAGACAAGTTGTCCGTCGACCACCTTGAAGGAACCCAACTCGCTCGATACCAGCGCCAGGTATTTCTCGTAGGCGCGGTAATAATCGGCGCGTGCCGATAACGTGGCTCTAATTGCATTGAGAGCCTTTGCGTGTCGCTGCGCGAGGCCATCCAAAACCCGGCTGGCGATCTCCGTCGGTACATGAAGCGAATGGGCCGCACTTTCGATCTGGTCGTGCTCGGCCTTGAAGATAGCGGCGTAGCGTGGAAGGAAGGCCGCCGTATTTGCTTCCGCCGTCCTCAGATCGCGGCGGAAAGCTTCGAGATCGTTACGGCTCACTGAGCCGAAATTGATTTCCTTCGAAAGTCCCGCCGGTTCAATCTGGGCCGATAGCTGTTCGATTGCACCTCTCGCGTCATCGGTTGCCTTGATGGCCCTCGCCATCAGCTGCAGTATATTGTTCGAAGGGTGCCGCCTGAGCGCGTCCTCGAGCTGGTTCGGACTGGTGATCCCCTGCAATGCCGCCTGACCTTCCCGGGTCGATATCCGCTCCTGAAACTTGCTGAGATCGGTCGCGAAATAACCGGCCGCCGCAAGCATGACGAACAAAGAGAGGAAGGCTATTCGTACCCGCGCGGAGGAAAAGGGATTGGAAGACATTTGATCAAGCCTGGACCGCCGGATCATGGCCGGAGCTCTTTGTACCCGGGTTTATTACCATCTATCGGACATTATCGCTTAATCGAGCTTTCCATGGCATTACGTTTTTTGCGAGCAGCGGTCGCCGGCTTTCTCGCCTCCATCGTCTGCGTTGCGCCGGTTCGCGCAGCCGATCCCTCGGCGTTGGTGGCGCGCGCCGTCGAAAGGCTTGGCGGGGCGAAGCGGCTGTCTGAAATCGCCACGCTCTCGATCTCAGCCAGGCACAAGCATTGGGATCCGCAGGAGACGTTGGAGCCTGACGTCGGCAACCGGCTCGGCGGCGAATCGCGGTTTACACTGTCGATGGATATTGCGCATAGCCGCGCCCGCTACGATTGGGTTCGCCGCCGCATCGCGCCCATGGTCCGTACCTTCATCTACTCGGAGGTCTTTGCCGACGGTGCCGGCTTTGTGCTCGGCGAGGACAATATCGTGCTATCGCGGCAGGCAAAGGAAACCAACCCCTCGCTGCATACGATGAGCGCTTCACGGGTGATCGCAAGCGAGCGCGAATTGCATCGCCTGTCGCCGCGGCTTCTGCTCGACATGCAGGACCATTTCGATCGGCTCTCGGCGCTGCCGGACGAAACCATCGACGGCAAGAAGCTGACGGCGATTTCCTACAAGGACGACGATGCCGAATGGATCGTGCTGTTCGGCGACGACGGCCTGCCGGCGCGCGTTCGCACCATCGATGCCGATGGGGTCTGGGGCGATTGCAACTACGACATGATCCTGTCGGACTGGCGCGAGGTCGGTGGCGTCAGGTTCGCATTCGACCAGTTGTTCAGCCTCAATGGCCGCGAAATCCAGCACGTCAATGTGGAGGACATCGTCCTCAATCCGGCGCTCGGCGGTGACCTGTTCCGGGTTCCAAAAGATGTCGCCGATACCGCCGCCAAGCAGAAGGCGCCGGAACAGGTCAACTTCCAATGGATGCTGCGGCGGGCCAACTGGGGATCGTTCATCGACTCCGACCAGCTCGCTTTCGATCCCGCAATTGTGTCCGCAAACATCTGGACGGAAGTGAAGCCGGGCATCTGGCACATCACGGGCGGCAGCCACAACACGCTGGTCGTGGAGATGAGGGATCATCTGGTGGCGTTCGATGCGCCGATCGCCAACGAAATGTCGAGGCTGACGATTGCGGAGGCCGCGCGCCGCTTCCCCGGTAAGCCGTTCAAGTATCTCGTTCTGACTCATCACCACATGGACCATGTCAACGGCGCGCGGGCCTTTGCGGCCAAAGGCGCCGACCTTGTTTTCGCGGCGGGCAACCGCAGCTATTTCGCCGCGCAAATGCAAGCGCAAAATCGCATCCGCAATGACGAGCTGTGGCAGAAGCCGCGTGAGGTCGACTGATCGAAGCGAATGAAAAAGTCACGCTGACCGACGGCTCGCGAAAAATCGATCTCTACGTGATCAACAACTCGCATGCGAAGAACACGCTGGTGGCCGTGATCCCGGATGCCGATTTCGGCTGGGTGGTTGATCTCTGGTCGCCGAGCCGCGACGTTCCGGGCGCGCTCGCTTCGCATAAGGAACTCGTCGCGGCCTTGCGCAAGCTCGGCGTGATGCCGGCTTTATGGGCCGGCGGCCACGGCACCGGGCCAGCCCCGATCAAGCCGCTGGTCGAGGCACTCGACAAGCGGTGAGGTCGAAAGCGGCATGATCCCAACCGCTAGATCGGCTTGCCGGCATAGGGCATCGAGGCGGTGAGGCCGCCATCGACCGGGATCGCCTGACCGTTGACGTAGGAGGCCTCGTCGCTGACAAGAAACAGTCCCATCGCGGCGAGTTCGTGCGGCTGGCCGGCGCGCTTGAGCGGATTGAGCTGGCCGATCTTGCCATCCGTGCCGCGCTCGCGGGCATTGTCGAAAATCGGCTTGGTCATGCCGGTTTCGATCAGGCCGGGGCAAACCGCATTGATCCGCACGCCGGTTCCGGAAAGCGAATAGGCGGTGGTTTGCACGAGGCTGATGACGCCCGCCTTGCTCGCCGCATAGGGGTGGCCGCTGGCGCCGGATTTCAGTCCCGCAACCGACGCCGTGCAAAGGATGGCGCCGGAACCTTGTTTGGTCAGCAGCGGCATCGAATGCTTGATCGCCAGAAACGGGCCGATCAGATTGATACGCAGGATTTCCTGCCAATGTTCGACCGTCTGGTCCGCGAGCGGCACCAATCCGCCGCTGACGCCGGCGTTGGCCCAGATCGCATCGAGCCGGCCATGGGCGGCAACCGCCTTGTCGATGAAGGCAATCACGTCCTTTTCGGAACCCGCATCGGCGACGACCGCTTGCGCGACGCCTCCCGCCTTTCTTATCTGTTCCACGGTTTCATTGACGCCCTCGGTGCGGTCGACCACAATCAGTTTTGCGCCTTCCCTGGTGAACAAAAGCGAAGCCGCGCGTCCGATACCGCTGCCGGCGCCGGTGATGATGATCGATTTGCCTTCGAGGCGGCCCATGGATGTTTCCTGATCAGGTTGGAGCGTATCGCGGCGTTTTCGCCTTGCGGAATCTGACGGCAAACAAAGTTTCAAACGCCGAAGTGACTTGAGACCACAGGATCTCTAACGTACGAAGCGAGACCTTATTGAAGGGTATTCGTGATGTCCAACCCCGACAAGTCAGCAGTTGTCACAACGCGCTGGTGGTGGGTGCGCCACGCGCCGGTACACAGCGATGGCGGCAACATCTACGGCCAGAAGGATATCGCCTGCGATACCGGCGACCGCGAGGTGTTCGAGGCGGTGGCCAAAATTCTGCCGCGTCGCGCGGTCTGGGTTGCGAGCAATCTGATGCGCACGCATCAGACCGCGGAAGCGATCTGGGCGACCGGCTTTCCAAGGCCTGAAACGATGACGAAGGAGGCGGCCTTCGCCGAACAGCATCTCGGACAATGGCAGGGAATGAACCGCGCCACGTTTCTTGCCAGCCGACCGGCTGGGAGCCACTGGTTTGCCGATATCGGCGAACCCGCGCCGGGCGGTGAAAGCTTTATGGATTTGTACAACCGTGTATGCCGCGCGATTGATCGCATCAATGTCGAACACGCCGGGCATGACGTGATCGCGGTCGGCCATGGCGGAACGATCAAGGCTGCGATTGGGCTCGCGCTCGGCGGCCAACCGGAAAAGGGCCTTGCCTTCGACGTCGACAATTGTTCGATAACCCGGCTCGACCACTTCGCGAGCAAGACCGTCCGCCACTGGCGGCTTCCGATGGTGAACCAGCAGCCGTGGATGGCCGATGTCTCGCACAAGGCGATGCATCAGCCGGCGGGGCCGGAAGTCGTCACGACCAAATTGGCTTAGGCTGTCATTCCGGGATGGTGCGCCAGCACCAGACCCGGAATCTCGAGATTCCGGGTCCGGTCGTTCCGACCGTCCCGGAATGACGTTCGGAGGATGAGAGGAAACAAAATGAACTTGTTCGATATGTCAGGAAAAGTCGCCGTCATCACCGGCTCCTCACGCGGCATCGGGCGCGCGATCGCCGAGCACATGGCCGGACACGGCGCCAGGGTCGTGATTTCCTCGCGCAAGCAGCAGAGCTGCGACGAGGTGGCGGCCGAGATCAACGCCAGGGCCGGCAAAGAGGTCGCGCTTGCGATCGCCGCCAACATCTCGACCAAGGAGGATCTGAAACATCTCGTCGAGGAAACCAACCGCACCTTTGGCAAGATCGACGCGCTGGTCTGCAACGCCGCATCCAATCCCTATTACGGGCCGCAAGCGGGCATTTCCGATGACCAGTTCCGAAAGATTCTCGACAACAACATCGTCGCCAACCACTGGCTGATATCGCTCGTCGTGCCGCAAATGATCGAGCGCAAGGATGGGTCGATCACCATCATCTCTTCAATCGGCGGACTGAAGGGATCGGCGGTTCTCGGCGCCTACGCGATTTCCAAGGCCGCCGACATGCAACTCGCCCGCAATCTCGCTTGCGAGTACGGCAAGCACAATATCCGCGTGAACTGCATCGCGCCGGGCCTCGTCAAAACTGATTTCGCGCGCGCGCTGTGGGAAAATCCGGAAACGCTGAAAGCCTCTACCGCACGCACACCCCTATTGCGGATCGGCGAACCCGACGAAATCGCCGGCGCTGCGGTGTTTCTCGCCTCCCGCGCCGGTTCCTTCACGACCGGCCAGACCATTGTGATCGATGGCGGCGCGACGATCAGTTAGTGCATCATTAACGGCCGGCTGGCATAGCCGCGCCATCTGCCGGCTTTGCGCAAGCATTGATTGACCTTTTGTCCCTAGAGTTTGCCCAAATTTGCAAGCTCTCGGTTCGGAGGACACATGACGGCGCTCGAGTTGCCTGCGGCCGACGATCGCGCCGGCCTTGCGGCACGGACAAAAATACTCTGTGTTCTCTTCTTCTTTTCGGGTTTTCCGGCCCTGATTTATCAGCTGACCTGGCAGCGGGCGCTGTTCCGGATATTCGGCGTCAATTCGGAATCGGTGACCATCGTGGTGACCGCTTTCATGCTGGGCCTCGGGCTTGGCAGTCTTGTCGGCGGCTGGGTATCGAAACGAAAGCAAATAAGCCTGCTGCCGCTGTTGGCGGCGATCGAGCTGGCAACCGCTATCTTCGGAATCATTTCGCTCGGCGCTTTCGAACAGATCGGCGCGCTCATTGTTGATTGGCCGCTGCCTGCCGTGGCTGCAGTCAATCTGTTGCTCGTGCTCGTCCCGACATTGTTGATGGGGGCCACGCTGCCGATCCTGGTTTCGCATCTCATTCGGCGCTCGGGCGAGGTGGGCGGCACCGTCGGTCTGCTCTATTACGTCAACACCATGGGTGCGGGTGCGGCCTGCCTGTTGTGCTCTGCCTTGCTGTTTCCATTCCTCGGCATGCAGCACGCGGTGTTTGTTGCCGTCGGCATGAACGTCGCCGTGGCGCTTTGCGCCATCGCGATTCACGTATTCCACAGTGAACAGGCGCCTTCGGGAGCTGCCATCTTCGACCGGCCTGCTTCCGGAGCGACCATCGACTTTTTGCCGACAATCCTTCTGGCGGCTTTGGGCGGGTTTATTTCGCTTTCCTACGAAATCTATCTGTTCCGGATCGTCTCCTACGCATCGGGGTCGAGCGCGACCACCTTTGCGCTCACGCTTGGCTGCTTTCTGTTCGGGATTGCTGGTGGGGCTCACAGTGCCGGGAAACGCTGCGAAGCATCTTCTCGTCCAGATACCATGCGCAAGGCCGTCGACGAACTCATCGTCGCAAATCTCATCGGTTTGCTGTTTCTGCCGGTATTGGCCCATTCGGCATGGCTTGGGCGAGGCGCGGTCGGAATAGCCCTGCTTCTGGTGTACCTCATCGCCCGTCGCTGGGGCTCGCTGCTGCCATATCTGGCCCAATTCGGCATTGCCGCCGACGAACGGGCGGGAATGCGGATGTCGCTGCTATATTTTGCCAACATCCTGGGGTCGGCAGCTGGCGCGATTCTGACCGGCTTTGTGCTGACGGATTATTTGACATCGGTGCAACTGGCGCTCGCGCTCGTCATTGCGGGCACGGTCTGTGTTCTGATCCTCCTGACCCAGCTTGACACCGCGCATGCCGAGCGCCGGAAGCGGTTAATCGGTGCGGTCGGCGTGCTTGCGCTTGCGTTCGCCGTCATTCCCACAATGTCTCACCGCGTCTTCGAAAACCTGCTTGATAAGGGCAAGTCCAATCACGACTTCACCGACATCGTTGAAAACCGCAGCGGCATCATCACCGTCGATAAGGATGGAACGGTATTCGGCAACGGGATGTATGACGGGCGGTTCAATACGCGTCTCGCTGAAGATCGGAACGGAATTATCCGCCCCTATGCGTTGAGCCTGTTTCGCGGTGCACCGCGCGACGTGCTGATGATCGGGTTGTCGTCGGGCTCGTGGGCGCAGGTGATTGCGAACAATCCTTCGGTGCGCGCGCTGACGATTGTCGAAATCAATCCCGGATATCTGAGCCTGATCGAGCGGC
>Ga0210394_10001453_pt1 | contig 37859 bp, 37 predicted proteins | sample IncBWC12MmetaG_FD_160121 | JGI IMG/M metagenome (GOLD analysis project Ga0210394, IMG submission 160121) | Forest soil microbial communities from Barre Woods Harvard Forest LTER site, Petersham, Massachusetts, United States - Inc-BW-C-12-M | ecosystem: Environmental > Terrestrial > Soil >... | reverse complement strand
CCTCTTGTAGTCTTCTCCGGGACAGCAGGTAGGATGGTACGGCGCTCCGTTCAGGCGGAGACGCAGCTTTTTAGTGAAAATTGGATTTCGCTAGCTAGGAACCTAGGAACGGGGAACATACACACAGATGGCACGATCACTCGTAATCGTCGAATCGCCCGCCAAGGCGAAAACGATCAACAAATATTTAGGCCGGGGCTACACCGTGAAAGCCTCCTACGGCCACGTGATGGATCTTCCCACGAAGACGATCGGTATCCTTCTGCCCGGCGAGCAGAACGGCAAACGCAAAAAGAAACGCAAATCGAAAGCCAAGGCCGGCGCAAAAGCCAAACCCGAGAAACCGCTACCGAAGCCAATCCCGGTCACTGCCGAAAATATCTTCGAGCCCACCTACCAGGTGATCCCCGGCAAAATCAAAGTAATCAACGAGCTTCGCAAAGCGGCTCAGACCGCCGACGCCGTCTACCTTGCAGGCGACCCGGACCGCGAAGGCGAAGCTATCTGCGCCCATCTCGCCCATGTGCTGAGCAAGCCATTCAAGCCGCCGGTCGAAGTCGAGGCCAACGGAAAAAACTCCAAGAAAAAGAAACTCGCGCCAGAAGACGGCAACGGCAACGCCAAGGTCACCACCAAGGAAGTCGCAAAGTTAGTCGTAAAGCCGCCAAAAGCGGAGCCCGCCGCCACCTCCGCCTCCAAAATCTTCCGCGTGATGTTCAACGAAATCACGCCGAAAGCAATCCGCGCCGCATTCGACCATCCTTCACAGGTGAATGAAAATCTTGTCGACGCGCAGCAAGCCCGCCGCGTCCTCGATCGCCTCGTCGGCTACAAAGTTTCGCCGCTCCTCTGGGACAAAGTCCGCCGCGGCCTTTCCGCCGGACGCGTCCAGACCGTCGCCCTCCGCCTCATCGTCGAGCGCGAACAGGAAATCCGCGCCTTCGTCCCCAAAGAATATTGGACGATGCACGCCCTCCTCGCCGCGGGCGAACCGCCGGCCTTCGAAGCCAAGCTCATCAAGCACAACGGCGAAGACATCGAGATTCCAAACGAAGCCGAAGCGCAACGCGTTCTCGCAGCCGTCGAGCATGCCATCTGGCAAGTCGCAAGTGTTGCCCAAAAAGAAAAGCGCCGCTTTGCCCCGCCTCCCTTCACCACTTCGAAGCTCCAGCAGGCTGGCTACAATCGCCTGCGCTTCACCGCCAAGCGCACCATGATGCTCGCCCAGCGTCTCTATGAAGGCGTCGAGCTCGGCAATGAAGGCTCAGTTGCGCTCATCACCTACATGCGCACGGATTCGGTGAGAGTTTCGGCCGACGCGATTGCCCAGGTACGCGACCACATCGGCTCGGCCTACGGCGAAAAATATCTCCCCGAGAAGCCGAATTTCTTCAAATCGAAAAAAGACGCGCAGGAAGCGCACGAAGCAATCCGCCCCACCGATGTTGCCCGCACGCCTGAAAGCGTGAAGCCCTATCTCGACGAATCCATGTTCAAGCTCTACCAGATGATCTGGCAGCGCTTCGTCGCTTCGCAAATGGTTCCCGCCGTCTTCGACCAGACCACGATTGATGTCGACGCCAGCGGCTACATCTTCCGGGCCACGGGTTCAGTCCAGAAATTCGACGGCTATCTCGCCGCCTATCAAGCCGTGAAAGACGAAGAAGAGAAAGAAGACGAAGGCGACGCCGCCGCAAACTCTCTGCCGCAGGTCACCGAAGGCGAGCAGCTCCGCCTCGAAACCATACGTCCCGAGCAACACTTCACCGAGCCGCCGCCGCGATACACCGAAGCCACGCTCGTGAAGGAGCTCGAAGAAAAAGGCATCGGCCGTCCCTCCACATACGCCGCGATTATTTCGACGATTGTCGAACGCGAATACGTGAACAAGGATCAGGGACGCTTCACGCCCACATTGCTTGGCGAGCGCGTCAGCGGCCTGCTTGTGAAAGCCTTCGAGGATATTTTCGATGTGGGCTTCACCGCGCGCCTCGAAGAAGAGCTCGATGAAATCGAAGATGGCAAACTTCCCTGGCGCACCGCGGTAAAAGAATTCTGGGACCGCTTCGAGGTGGATCTCGATAAAGCCGCCGATCAAATGGATTCCTACAAGGCCGGCATCCCCACTGGAGAAAAATGCGAGAAGTGCGGCCAGGGCGAACTGCTCGAGCGCATCAGCCGCCACGGATTTTTCCTCGGCTGTTCGCGGTATCCCGACTGCGATTTCATTCGCGATCTCGCGGACGTCGCGAGCGATCAGCCCGACCCCGAAACCACCACGCAGTATTGCGACAATTGCGGCAAGGAAATGATCATCAAGCGTGGCCGCTTCGGCACATTCCTCGCCTGCACCGGCTATCCCGACTGCAAAACCACGCGTCGCCTCGTGCAGGGCACTCAGAAAGCCCGGCAGCCCGACGTTCCGCTCGACGAAAAATGCCCCACCTGCGGCAGCCAACTGCTGCGCCGCCATGGGCGCTTTGGCGAATTCATCGGCTGCGAAAAATATCCGAAGTGCAAGTACACGCGGCCTATCACCCTCGGAATCAAATGTCCGAAATGCAACGAGGGCGAATTCGTGCGCCGCGGTACCGCCAAAGGACGAGGGCACGGCCGTATTTTCTATGGCTGCAGCCGCTACCCGGATTGCGACTTCACAACCCCTCACGAGCCGATCAACGAGCCGTGCCCGAAATGCGGCGCGCCGTTCATTGTCGAAAAGCGCACGAAGCAAGGCAATTTCCGCTCCTGCATCAAGGAAGGCTGCGACTGGGAAATCGAAGCTCCGCTTCCGCCGCTCGAATCCCTGGGGACGCCGCCGTCAACCGCTCCCACCGCGGTCCCGCCGGCCGTGCCGTCCGGCGTTGCGTCCTGAATGGGCAGGCGCGAAACGAGTTACCGCCTTGTGATTTGGCAAGTTGTTTGCCGCCGGCCGAAAGTCGATGAAACAGCACATCGATAAGTTCATCGATTATCTGCGCTACGAGCGCAACGCTTCTCCCAACACCATCCGCGAATATCGCCGCGACGTTACCCAGTTCATGCAGTTCCTCACTCCACCGGGCGAGAAGACCATGCCGCTCGCACACGTCGATCACCGCGTGATCCGCGAGTTTGTTGGTTGGAGTTACGATCAAAAACTCGAGAAATCTTCCGTAGCCAGAAAGCTCGCCGCCCTGCGCACTTTCTTCAAATTCTGCGTGCGCGAAGGTGTCGTGAAACAAAACCCGGCCAGGCTCGTCAGCACCCCCAAACTCCCCAAGCGCGTGCCGTGCGTCCTCACTGCCGAGGAGATGAACGGTTTTCTCGACAACATTCTGGGTGGCAGCTCCGCAGCCTCAAAGCACAAGCGTCTCGAGAAACCACGCAAGAATCAGGACGATGCGAAAATCATGTTGAAGCGCGATCGCGCCATTCTCGAGCTTCTATATGCGTCCGGTCTGCGCGTCAGCGAACTGGTCGGGCTGAACCTTGGTGATATCGACAGGGCCGGGCAAATGCTTCGAGTCCTCGGAAAGGGACGCAAAGAACGTATCGTGCCGTTCGGATCGAGCGCACAAACTGCCCTCGAAGCTTATTGGCCGGTTCGCGACGGAATTCTCAACCGCTCCGGAGCTGAACCCGAGATCCAGGCCGTATTTCTGAATCACTATGCGTGCCGCCTCAGCACCCGCTCCGTCCGCACAATTGTGAAAAAATACTCGCGCCTCGTCGACGTCAATTGGGACCTTCACCCCCACTCGCTCCGCCACGCCTTCGCCACGCACTTGCTGGCGGATGGCGCGGACCTGCGCGCGATTCAGGAACTGCTCGGCCACGTCTCGCTCTCCACCACACAGCGTTATACGCAAGCGAGCATTCAGCAGCTCATGATTGTGTATGACAAAGCGCATCCCCATGCTTAAATTTATCGATGCCGAGCTTCCGCTCTCTCCTGATTCTTTGCGCCGCTCTTGGCCTGCTCCTCTTCTCTCCAACGGCCGCCGCTCAGGATAATTACGAAATTCAGGTGTACGGCTCCGAGCTCGTGGACCCCGGCCACACCATGGTCGAACTGCACAGCAATTTTACGATTGACGGTCCGAAGCAAATGGTCAACGGCCTGTATCCCACGAATCACGCGCTTCACGAAACCATCGAAATCACTCACGGCTGGAACGACTGGTTCGAGACAGGTTTCTACATCTTTACTTCAGCACGTTCCGGCCAGGGATGGGATTGGGTCGGTGACCATATTCGGCCGCGCGTTCGCATCCCGGAGAAGTGGCACTGGCCGGTGGGGGTAAGTCTTTCGAACGAAATTGGCTATCAGCGCCGCCAATTTTCAGTCGACACTTGGACGTGGGAAATGCGTCCGATTGTCGACCAACAAATAGGACGATGGTATTGGTCCTTCAACCCTACGTTCGACCGCTCCTTGCACGGCGAGACCGTTCACCAGGGCTTCGTCTTCTCACCGAATTTCAAATTCAGCTACAACTTCACTCCCAAGATCGCCGGCGGCCTTGAATACTACGGATCGCTCGGCCCGGTGACGGGCTTTTATCCGGTATCCCAGCAGCAGCATCAGATTTTCCCCGCGATAGACCTGAACATCGCGCCGCAATGGGAAATTAACTTCGGCCTCGGCGTGGGACTCACCGGCTCGACCGACCACCTCATCGCCAAAGTCATACTCGGGTATCGTTTCAACTTCTAGCGCGCATCTTAGCGATGGACGAGCTTTCCACCACATCGCTATAATGCAGCCAGTGCAACTTACAGAGTTTCTGGGCATCTAATTTAAGTGCCCCACACGAAGAGCAAGCAAGGACTCCTGAGGATGAAAACTGCATCGGCTAAAAAGAAACTGACCATACCGGATGTTCGCCCCAAAGCAGCAGCCTTGCAGATGTACCTCGAGACGATTTGCTACAAGACCCGCGAGCGCCTGGAGCTCATCAACATCACCAAGGACCTCAATGAAGTGGTGCGCAAGCATGGACTGAAAGCGGGGTTCGTCCTCGTCCAATCGCTCCACACCACTACCGCTATTTTCATCAATGAGTTTCAGCAGGCGCTCCTCGACGACATCAAGTCTTTCCTCGAACGCCTCGTCGGCCGCATAGACTATTGGCGACACAACGATCCAAAACTCTCCGAATGCAACCGTCAGAATGCCGATTCACATCTTCGCGCGATGGTTCTTGGGCACACGCTCTCTGTGCCGGTCCGCGATGGCGAACTCGCGCTGGGCTACTGGCAGTCCATCATCCTTGCCGAGCTTGACGGCCCGCGCGACCGCTCGATTCAAGTGCAGGTTCTGGGCGTCTCAGAAAATTCAAAGTAACGTTCAAACACGTTCACGCGGTGGCTTCGCTCCCAGCGTCGCGCGCGCTTTCTGAAGAAATTGATGCGGCGTGAATGGTTTCTGCAGAAACGCTGAATTTTCCGGCAAGCCTTTGCGGCACAGCACCTCGTCATCCGTGTAACCCGACATATAAAGCACGCGCAAACCCGGCCGCAATTTACGCACACGGTCCGCGAGTTCCGGCCCGCTCATTTCCGGCATCACCACGTCCGTGATCAGCATATGAATTGTCTCTGTCTCATTTCGGGCAATGCTTAGCGCATCCGAGCCGCTCGATGCCGCAAGCACCCGGTAGCCATTCTCCGCGAGCAGATCTCGCGCGAGCCGCAGCACCACAGGCTCATCTTCCACCAGCAGCACGGTTTCCTGGCCGGTTAGCGACTCCATAACCGCCGGCTCAGCGATTCGTCTCTCCGGAATCTCCGGCGCGTGCGGCAGATAAATTCCGAAGGCTGCGCCTTTTCCCGGTTCGCTTTCCACCGTCACGCACCCGCCGCTCTGTTTCACGATTCCATACACGGTCGAAAGTCCCAGGCCGCCTCCCACTCCAGCCTGCTTCGTCGTGAAGAACGGTTCGAAAATCTTCGCCATCACCTCCGAACTCATCCCGCGCCCCGTATCCACCACGCGCAGCCGAACGTACTTCCCGGGAATCAATCCCGGATGTTGCCGCGCGAACACCGCGTTCACTTCGATGTTGCAAGTTTCCAAGGCCAGCGTGCCGCCATTCGGCATCGCATCGCGCGCATTCAGCGCAAGATTCAATACCACCTGCTCCAGCTGTGCAGGATCGGCCTTGACCGATCCTGCCGACTGGTCGAGCCTCATCTCTACGTGAATATCTTCGCCAATCACAGGACGCAGCAGACTCTCCGTCTGCCGCACTAGCGCGTTGAAGTCGAGCACTCTCGGCTGAAGAACCTGCCGCCGGCTCAGCGCCAGCAAACGCGACGTCAAATCGCGCGCCCGTATCGCCGCCGAGTTAATTTCTTCCGTCATCCGCTGCAAATCTCCCGGCGGCACTTTTTTCTTTAGCAGCTCGCTATATCCCAGAATCCCGACGAGTAGATTGTTGAAGTCGTGGGCCACCCCTCCCGCGAGCCTGCCCACTGCTTCCATTTTCTGCGCCTGCCTCAGCTGTTCTTCGAGTGCCTTCCTGTCGGTCACATCCCGCAAGATTGTGATCAGGCACATCGTTCCTTCGAGTTCAATCGTGTGCGCCGACATCAAAAAGTTGCGCACTTCTCCTGACTTAACGGAGAGGCGAAGCTCCAGATCGCGCACCTCTCCATCTCGCTTCAACACGGCCACCATCTGATCGCGTTCTTTGGGGTTGAGCCATATGCCCAAATCTACGGATGTTCGGCCCACCGATTCGCCGCGAGCGAATCCCGTCATCCGAATGAAGTTGTAATTCACGTCCAGAATGCGGCCTTCGTCGAGGGTGCTGATCACAATCGCGTCCGGCCCTGCGCGGAATGCCTTGGAAAACTTCTCTTCTGAAATACGCAAGTTTTCTTCGGTGCGTTTGCGATCGGAGATTTCTCGGATGGCCACGCAAACTGTCTTGTCGCCTTCGGGATATTCAATGCGATTCACGCGCGCGAGAAACCAGCGTTCGCCCTCCGGAAACGTGAGCGAATATTCAAAATCCTCTCCTTTGCCGGTGGCGATCACGCGCTTGAAAAGCTCATGCGAAGAGCGGAAAAAATCCGCGTCGAAAATATCTTTGGACCTTCTCCCCAGCAATTCACTCCGCGGGCGATACAGAAGTTTTTCGTCGTTCGCCCAGATGTTGAGGAAGGTGCCTTCGGCGTCCAGCTCGAGCACGATCTGATCGATGGAGTTAATCAGCGCTTTGAGACGCGCCGCTTCATGTTGGCGGGATTTTTCATCGCTCGTATCGACGGGAACCGGTGGATCTTTTTTTTCGCCTGGATTGCTTTCGGGCGTCCGTTTCGTCCAGCGGCCGAGCGGCAGGCGTTTTTTCATGGCCCGGGCTGCGGTGCTACACGTTCAGGGTAAGCGAGGTCTCGGGAATAAATCCGTCGGAGCGGCGCTGGGCGGCGCCGGCTGTGGGAGGAAACGGCATCTTGACGCGGTCAACCGGATTGTAACGGGTGTCGCGCTCCACAGGCACTCGGCCTGCGGCTCGAATCAGGCGTTCGAGTTCGGCGCGCGTCAGATGCTCGGGCGTCGTCGCGCCGGCGTCGTGATAAATCTTTTCTTCGACCACGGTACCGTCCAGATCATCTGCGCCGAATCGCAACGCCACTTGCGCGATCCGCGGCGTCAGCATCACCCAGTAGGCTTTGATGTGATCGAAATTGTCGAGCATCAGGCGCGAGACGGCCACCATTTTCAAATCGTCGATTCCGGTTGGTCCGGGCAAATGCGAGAGCGCTGTGTTCGCGGGATGAAACGCGAGCGGAATAAACGTGACGAAGCCGTGCGTTTTATCCTGTGTGTCTCGAAGCTGCAGAAGATGGTCCACGCGCTCTTCGGCTGTTTCGATGTGGCCATACAGCATCGTGGCGTTCGAGCGCAGCCCGATCTCGTGCGCGGTTCGCGCGATCTGCAGCCACATCTGCCCGCTTACTTTGTGATCGCAGATCACCTTGCGGACGCGCGGATGAAAAATCTCGGCTCCGCCGCCGGGCAGCGAGTCAACACCTGCGTTCTTCATGGCCAGAAGCGTATCGCGAATCGAAAGTTTGGAAATGCGCGCGTAATAGCCCACTTCCACCATCGTGAACGCCTTCAGATGAACTTCGGGGAAGCGCTGCTTCAAGCCGCGAATCAGTTCCAGGTAATACTCGAAGGGCAAATCAGGATGCAAGCCGCCGACGATGTGAAATTCCGTGGCGCCTTCCGCTACGCCTTCCGTCGCGCGCTTGTAAATCTCATCCAGCGCGAACGTGTAAGCGCCGGGCGCGTCCGGTGAACGTCCGAAAGCGCAGAGGCGGCAATGCGCGACGCAAACATTCGTGGGATTAATGTGCCGGTTGACGTTGTAATAGCAGATATTGCCGTGTTTCTTCTCGCGGACGTGATTCGCGAGCCAGCCAAGCGCGAGCAGATCGTGCGACTCGTAAAGCGCCACGCCGTCTTCCGCGCCAAGGCGCTCGCCGGCGAGAACCTTCGCCGCTACTGGCTCCAGTCGCGTGTCCGTTATTTTGAGTTCGCTAGGCGCTTGCATTCGAATTCTCAGGGACGCCCGACAACTGTTGCCGCGCCCCAGAACAAAAGGAATAAGAGACTAATATAGCCATTCACAGTGAAAAACGCAGCATTGATTTTGCTCAAATCGTTCGGCTTCACAAGCGAATGCTCATAAATCAGCAGCGTTGCAACGACGGCAATTCCCGCCCAAGCCGGCCAACCAAGCTGAAAGCTCAGCGCCAGCCACGCGAGTAATCCAACCATGACGATGTGCATCGCGCGCGCGATCAGCAACGCACCGCTGACGCCGAATCGTTTCGGAATGGAATAGAGACCGGCAGTTTTATCGAACTCGATGTCCTGGCAGGCATAGAGAACGTCGAAGCCGCCGACCCACAGCGTGACTGCGGCGCACAGAATCAGCATGCGCCAATCGAGCGAGCCGCGAATCGCAATCCACGCCGCTGCGGGCGACATGCCGAGGCAGAAGCCGAGCACGAAGTGCGCCCAGGTGGTGAAGCGTTTGGTGTAGGAGTAAAAGAACAGGACTGCCAGCGCGACCGGAGAGAGTTTCAACGCCAACGGGTTCAATTGCCACGCTGCGACTACAAGCAATGCTGAAGCGAGGAGCGTGAAAGCCCATGCGAAGCCGATGGAAAGCTCGCCGGTTGGCAATGCGCGCATTGCTGTGCGCGGGTTGCGGCGATCGTATTCGAGGTCGGCGATGCGATTCATGGTCATCGCGGCAGAACGCGCGCCAACCATCGCCACGATGATCCAAAGGATTTGCCAGACGGTCGGGAAACGGCCTGCGTCGCGCGCGGCGAGCAGAGCGCCGACCAGAGCGAACGGCAGAGCAAAAACGGAGTGCTCGAACTTGATCATTTCGAGCACGATTCGCAGTCGGCCCTTCTTCGGGCCGGAAGACGCGGCTCTTTCGGCTGACGTTTCTGGTTGGTCTTGGGGGGTCATTTACCGCCTATTAGAATTTTGTATGTTATTCATTTGCGGCCGCTTACGCCGAGTTTTAATCGCGGAACCGTATATTAAAACGCCATGTTCGCCGCATTTCGACTGCGCCGCAAGCGGCGCGCCAGCTACCCTGTTCATTCGTCAGCCTCAGGCCCCAATTCACCTACCTACATTGTATGTTGGTGCGCAAGCCAGCGCAATTGGTAGTTGTACGGCCTCACGGCTTGCCGCCTTTCCAGCGGTATTGCTTTTCCTGGGGCAAGCCGAGTTGGGCGAGGACGCGGTGGGCGAATTGTTCGACGAGATCGTCGATTTTTTTCGGGGCGTAGTAGAAGGCTGGCATGGCGGGCATTACGGTGGCGCCTGCGTCGTGAACGCGAACCATATTTTCGAGGTGAATGCGGTTCAGCGGGGTCTCGCGGAGACATAGCACAAGCGGCCGGCGCTCTTTCAGGCAGACGTCCGCGGCTCGTGTGAGCAAGTCGTTCGCGATTCCTGAGGCGATTGCGCCTAACGCTCCTGCCGAGCACGGGATGACGGCCATGGCGTCTACTACGGCGCTGCCTGAAGCGATGGTTGCGCCGATGTCTTTATTTTGGAGGTATTCGATTTTTTTTGCGGGGGTGCCGGTGAGGAGTGCGGGGAGTTTTTTTGCGTCGGTGGGGACGATGTTCAGCTCGGTTGAGACGAGACGAAGACCGGCTTCTGTGGTTACGAGATATACGTGGCTGACGCGGGTGTCGACGTCGAGCAGGCGAAGGAGGGCTTGGGCGTAGATTGCGCCGCTGGCGCCGGTGATGCCGATTGTGATGGTTTGGTGAGGGGATTTTGGCATCGCCGAATGAGCCTATGCAGAACGGAGAAGTTTTGCAAGGTGTGGTAGCAATAGGAAAGCGTGGATGGGGGGAACGGGAGCGATTGTTACGTGGAGGAGTTGTTGAGGGGTTGCGATAAGTAACGGCGCACAGGCAGGAGTGCCTGTACCACTGGAGGCTGGTGATTGGTTGGGTGCTAGAATCTGGCGGCGGGTGAAAGGCGCGTGATGGACGAGAGTGACATTCGAAATCTTTTGGAAGCGGTGAAGCGCGGGCGGCAGACCGTCGATAGTACGGTGGCGAAGTTGCGGCGGTTGCCGTATGAAGATCTCGGGTTCGCAAAAGTGGACCATCACCGTGGACTGCGCCAGGGGTATGCGGAAGTGGTGTTTGCGCGCGGCAAAACTCCCAAGCAGGTGGCGGAAATTGTGCGGGCGATGCTGCGAGCAAAGGCGTCGCACAATATTCTGATCACCCGGGCAAACAAGAAAACCTTTGCGGCGGTAAAGCCGGCTGCGCGCGCGGCAAAATTGCGCGCTGAATTCCACGAACTTTCCGGCACGATTTTGATTGAACGCAGCCGAAAGATCCAGGGCAAGGGCCTGATTCTGATTGTTACAGCCGGGACGAGCGACATTCCTGTCGCCGAGGAAGCTCTTGTAACAGCGCGCTCGATGGGCAATCGCGCCGAGGTGATTTATGACGTGGGCGTCGCTGGCTTGCATCGCCTGCTCGAGCATCGCGATAAATTGGCGGAGGCGCGCGTGATTGTGTGTGTCGCGGGAATGGAAGGAGCCCTGCCAAGCGTCGTGGCAGGGATGGTTTCAGCTCCGGTGATTGCGGTGCCGACGAGCACGGGGTATGGGTCGAGTTTCGGGGGATTGACGGCACTGCTCGCGATGTTGAATAGTTGCGCTTCGAACGTGAGCGTCGTGAATATTGACAACGGATTTGGAGCGGGTTGCGTGGCGAGCGTGATCAATAAGTTGTGATAGCCACGGAGGCACAGAGGCACGGAGAAAAGGAAGCAAGGAGAGGGAGGAGGAATCAACCCTCGTGTGGGTGCGCCAGATAGTGCTGTCGCAGCAGGTCCTTCCCGTAATCGTTGCCGTTTGGCGTGCGCACCACGCAATGAATATGCTGCCGCGTCGGCACATTGGGGTCTTTCGCAAACTTTGCCAGGTTGGCCGGCCGCTGGTGATCGAATTCGATGAGAATTACAGGACTCTGAATGCGGTAGTAAAACACGCTGTCGTCCTGGGTGCCACCGATCCACGCAAACCACGTGTTTTCGATGTGCTTCTCCACCTCACTCATTTTTACCCGCGCGTGCCCGTCGTCCATATTGCTTACGTACAGTTGCGCGAGGTCGCGCAACCTGCGGCGCGCTGGATCTTCCAGATCCTTCGCACGAATACCGGCAAAATCAAGCACCACGTTGTCCTTGAAAGCCTCCGTTAGATTGTTATTTCCGGTTTTGGAGAAGTTCAGGATCGCTTTCTGTTGCTGCGCTCCGGGTAGCGCTCGCACCATGTCCAAGCCCTCTTTCTGTTCTTCTTGAAGCACTACTACGCCCTTGTATTTTCCCGACGTGGCTCCGACTGGCTCCGAACCGAGAAACAAGGGCGTCATGACGACCTGGTCGCCCAACACGAAGAAATTGACGATGGCGTGATGCCCGCTGAATTGCCAGCCCCAAGGTTCTGTCGGCGAAGGAATGCCCATGATGGTGATGTGGTACAGCCATTCGCCGAGAAATATGGGGTCGTCAATAAGTTCACCGAGCACCTCATTCAAACGCATCACATTGCGCGTTAGCTCAAAACCCCGGGTGCTGAGCGACGCGCGCATCAAACCAAAAGCCAGATCGCGCTGCGTTTCAGACATTTCCTGGAGGCTAATGCCCTGGCGGAAGTAAAAATGCTGGTTCATCCATTTTCGCCACTGAATATCGTCGACCGGAAACATGGTCTTCGCGAGTTGCTCATTGTTCAACGAAGTAATGAATCTCTCCGCGGCATTTCGAACAGGCTCTGTAGAAACTCCGCTTGGACTGATTTGGAACAAGCCCGGCACCACATCGCCATTCGTTGTGATTCCCCGGAAGGGATCGGCTAGGCCTTTCTGTTCCGCTTCCTCAGACATCTTGCGAAAGCGTTCCGCCATTCCGACTGGATTCTTGTCGTTTTGCCCATAAGCGAACGGGGAGAACATGAACGCTGAGATTAGCGATGAAAGAAACGCGCGGCGGGAGGCGGCGTCAGACTTGCTGTGAGCGTGACCGGGATGATGGAGTTTTTTGCACACGGTGCGCCTCCAGTGTTCCGGAAATGCTGAGAACGTAACACAGGAGTTTCGTCGCGGCAATCATTGCCCGCGAGCCCTTCGTGTCGTGACCACTCTAATGTGTAGCTGCCGCGCCGTGGCCTTCCAGCAGAAATTCGTGGAGGTTCGTGGATAGAGGTTCAGCATCGAGCTGGCGCATCATTAGGGCGACTTGGCCGCGATGGTAGGTGGAATGGTTCGCGAGATGTTGCATTAGCTGGCCGAGCCTGACTTGCTTTGTGCGGAACGGAATCATTCTCTCCAGCGATTCGTTTGTGGTGCGATTCACGAACTCGATTTGTGCTTTCTCGACCTCCGCCCACTTGGACTGAACCGCTGAGACGCTGGGAAACGCACTGGGATTGAATATGGCGGCCAGGCGCTTATCCAAATCTGCGTGGAAGGCGTCGTCGGGAGCGGGCTCGTTCCAATACTCGAGCCATCCCCACTCGCCGGCGACGATATGCACGAGCGTGTCGCGCAGGGAGTGGAAGGCGCCGCCTAAGTCGCGGGTGAACTGCTCGGCGGTGAGCGCGGACGCCGCCTGCAAAACTCTGTGGTTTGCCCAGCGGTCATATTCGTAGAGCAATTGAATGTCGTCTTTGTTCATGTGGATAGTATCCGGCAGAAAGACGGCGAAGTGTAGCGGCGAGTGGAATTCGTTTTAGGGTTTCAGCAGGACCTTCAGGACTCCTTTTTGCTGCGCGAATTTTATTGCTTTGCTGGCTTCGGAGAGCGGAAACGTGCGCGTGATGAGCGGGCGCGGATCGACCAGCTTTGCGCGCAGCAGGGCGATGGCTTTTGCAAATGGGCCGCAGCGGGAGCCTAGCATTGTGATTTCGTTCACCACGATGGGCCAGGATTCGATGGGAGCGGCGCCGTGAAATGTAGATTTCAGCACAAGGGTGCCGCGCGGTTCGGTGAGGGCGATTCCGAGGGTGAGACCGGTGGGAGAGCCGGTGGCATCCACAACGAGCGGGAAGCTGTCTTTCGACGCGCGGCTTTTGAGATCAGCAGCATCACCGCGGAGGAGGCTGGTTTTGATTCCGCTGCGGCGAGCCAGCGCGAGTTTTTCGGAATGTTTGCCGAACATCACGACCGGAATGCCGGTGGAAACGAGAACCATCGCGATTAGCTGCGCGAGCTTGCCGTCGCCCAGCACGACGGCGCTTCGAAATGTGCTTACCCGAATTTGAGCGAGAATCTCGCAGGCAGCGGCGAGCGGCTCGATGAAGACGGCTTCCTCGTCGGTGACTGTGTTGGGGATGGCGTGGAGATTTTCGAGCGGCAGCGCGAGAAATTCCGCGAATGCGCCATCGTGAGCAATGATTCCGAGCACTTTGCGGCGGGCGCAGTGCGTTTTCAATCCGCGGTGGCAAAATTCGCAAGGCGGCCGGAATCCGAGAGCGGAGCAGGCGATATTGATTTCGCCGGCGACGCGGCGTCCCAGCCAGCTTTTCTTTTCATGGCTTCGCGCGCCGCGTACGTCGACCACTTCGCCAACGAATTCGTGTCCGGGGGTTCCGCGAAAATTGTGGTAGCCGCGGAGGATTTCGACGTCGGTGTTGCAGATGCCGGCGAGGCGGACGCGGACGAGAGCCCAGCCGGGGCGGAGGCGCGGCAATGGCTTGTGGGCGGCGGTGAGGGCGTGGTTTTTTGTGATGAAGGCGAGCACGTGGGCCTCTACTGACTAAGAAATTTCAAATTGGAAATTTCAGATTTCAAATGGAGGCGACGGCTGAAGAGGCGGAACGGATAACGGAGACCATCGGAGTTCATCGTCCCGCAAGTGCGTTTGGAAAGATTCACTGGCATGCTGCGACGATTGCGGCGGTGAGGGCGGCTTCTTCGTCGGGGAAGACGGTGCGGAGATCGAGGATTACGTGGTCGTCTTCTATGCGCGCGATCATTGATGGGCCGCTTGCGGGTTTGCGAAGGCGGGTTTCGAGCGTGGCTGGGGAAAAGTGCGGCGATGCGATTGAAATTAAATGCGTCGCAAGCTGCTGGTCGGGAGTTGAGCCGCCGCCGATTACGGAGAAGCCGGGGCGCGTTCCGATTGCGACGCTTGCGCTTGCGAGTGCGAGGCGAAGTTTGGCTGCGAGAGCTTCTGCGCGCTGGGCGATGGCGGCTGCCGGCGTGCGAATCATGCGGAGGGCGGGAATTTCATCGAGTGCGCCGCGAAGGTATGCGTTCAGCGTGACTTCGAGTGCGGCGATCGTGAGCTTGTCCACGCGCAGGGCGCGGAAGAGAGGATTGCGGCGGATGCGCTCGATGAATTCGCGTTTGCCGGCGATGATCCCGGCTTGAGGGCCGCCGAGAAGTTTGTCGCCGCTGAAGCTGACGACGTCAACGCCGGCGTCAGAGCTGGCGCGCGCTACGGGCTCGTTGATTCCGCTTGCGGAAAGATTGGCGAGGCAGCCGGAGCCGAGATCCTCGTAGACGGGCACGTGCAGGCGGCGGCCGAGCGCTGCGATCTGGTCGAGCGTGGGCCGCTCGGTGAAGCCGGTGATGCGAAAATTCGAAGGGTGGACGCGGAGGAGTAGGCGCGTGCGTTCGTTGGAGGCGCGTTCGTAATCGCGGATGCGCGTGCGATTTGTGGTGCCGACTTCGCGCAGGATGGCGCCGCTTTCGGACATGATGTCGGGAATGCGAAAGCCGTCGCCGATTTCGATCAGCTCGCCGCGCGAGACGACGACTTCGGCATTCTTCGCGAGGGTATTCAGGACGAGGAAAACGGCGGCGGCGTTGTTGTTGACGACAATCGCGGCTTCCGCGCCAACGAGCTGCGCGAGCAGGCGGGCAGTGTGAACGTCGCGCTTGCCGCGCTCGCCGCGTTCGACATCGTATTCGAGATTCGAATAGTGAGTGGCGGTGGAGGCGATCGCAGCCGCTGCGCCGGCAGGAAGCGGGGCGCGGCCAAGATTTGTGTGCAGGATTACGCCGGTGGCGTTGATGACGTGGGCGAGCGAGGGCGCGAGGAGGAGTTCGACGTGTTTTACGATGCGCGACTCGATGGCGGCGGGGTTCAGCGCGGCGAGATCGCTCGCGTTCGTGGGGTTCGTGGCTGACAATTCCTGTTTGAGCTCATCGCGCAATTCGGCGAGGACTGCGCGGGAGGATTGGGTGACGACAGCGCGACCAGCTTTCTCGGCGAGGGCGGCTAGCTGGGGGCGGGCGAGAAGTTCGTCAACGGACGGGATTTCGCGCAGGCGGGCGGACGGATTGGGTTGGAGCTCTGCGGGTAGATCGGCCGGATGGGTCATGGCTAAGGTATTTGAACACAGTGTGATACGGGCTGGCAATCGGCCGCTTGAATTGCGCTCCGCGTGGGGATTTCCCTTTGCGACATGGGCTGAAACGGGAAAGTTGACGCTTGGCGCGGGGCCTTCTACGCTGGAGATTCCCGGAATTGTTGGAGATTTCGGCTATGGCCACAATCGACGAAGACCTCAACCAGATCGAACGCGACGTGCGAACGCTGAAGATCGAGTACGAGCAGTTCTTTGGCGGCGGGCGTTCGCGGCCTCCCACGGATACACAGTGGCGCGTGGATACGCTGGTGCGACGGTATGCGGAGCGGGTGGCTGAGCTTAGTTCGGGGCAGCGATTCCGTTACAACAACCTGACGCAAACTTATGCGAAGTATCAGGACCTGTGGCGCAAGAAGCTGATGCAGAAAGAAGGGGGAGTGAGCCTGCGACATTTCGGCGCGGCGGCCAAGGCGATTGAGGCGCAGCGTTCGCGAGAAGGTGCTCATCGGCAGAAAACAGCAGATGCGGATGCGGCGGCCGTGGCGGTGGCGGCGGACGCCGCTCATCATGCTGCGGGGCATCCTGTGGATGGGGCCGCGGTCGATGCGATGGCGCAGGCGAAAGAGGCGCGCGATGCGGCGGCATTTGCGCTGTCGTTCTCCGATCCTGAGCATGAAAAATCGAAGGTGCAGCAGCTGTACAAGAAGCTGATTGAAGCGCGATCGGCCGCGGGGGATACGGCCAGCGCGCCGAGCTTGAAAGATTTCGAGCGATTCGTGCTACAGAAAACGATGGACTTGAAAAATAAGGGCGGCCACGAGATCGAATACACGGTGAGTGTGGAAGCTGGGCGCGTGAAATTAAAGGCGCGGATTTCGAGCTGATGGCGTAGTTGTCTTCTTTTCTTCCCTTCGACATTTTTCTTGAGCAGGTTTCTTGAACGGGGCACCTCTTCCGTAATTTCTTCCGTGCGCTTACACTGGACGGCCGTTTCCTTTTGGGAGGTTCTGCGTGGCTGTCGATTCGGCTGTAAAACGGGCGCTGATCAGCGTGTTCGACAAAACTGGGATCGTGGAATTCGCGCGCGAGCTTTCGGCGTTGGGAATTGAGATCGTTTCGACGGGCGGAACCGCCAAACTGCTTCGCGATGAGGGCATTCCGGTGCGCGATGTGGCAGAGATGACGGGCTGGCCGGAGATGCTGGGGGGGCGCGTGAAAACGCTGCACCCGAAAGTTCACGGCGGAATTTTGTACCAGCGGGGGAAGGCGGAGGATCGCAAGCAGGTGGAGGAACACGGAATTGGGGCGATCGATCTTGTGGTGGTGAACTTGTATCCGTTTTCCGCAACGGCGGCGAAACCCGGGGTGACGGCGGCGGACCTGATCGAGAACATTGATATCGGCGGACCGGCCATGGTGCGATCTGCGGCGAAGAATTTTCAGAGCGTTGGCGTGGTGACCGATCCTGCGGACTACGACGTGGTGGCGGCGGAGCTTCGGGAGAAACGCGAGTTGCGCTTGGCGACGCGGCTCATGCTGGCGCGCAAGGCTTACGCACGGACGGCGCGTTATGACGGCGAGATCGCGACGGAGCTCGAGCGGTTGTCCGTCGAAAAAGACGAAGTGCGGATCGGGGGGCGCGAGACGCTGCCTGAGCGGATTCACATTGCGATCGAGCGGCGGCAGGCGATGCGTTACGGAGAGAATCCGCACCAATCGGCTGCGCTTTATATTCCGGCAGGCAAGCCTGCCGCGGGACTCGCGGGCGCGAAGCAACTGCAAGGCAAAGAGCTTTCGTACAACAATCTGGTTGACCTGGATTCGGCATGGGCGCTGGCGCGGGAACTTGAGCGCGCGGGCGTGGCAATCGTGAAGCACAACAATCCTTGCGGAGCCGCGGAGCAGGATTCTTTGCGCGACGCCTACCTGAAGGCGCTGGAGTGCGATCCTGTTTCGGCGTTTGGCGGGGTGATGGCATTTAACCGCGCGATCGATGCGGCGACGGCGGAAGAAGTGGTGAAGTTGTTTGTGGAATGCATTGTTGCGCCGGGATTCGAGGCCGCGGCGCTCGAAAAATTCGCTGCGAAGAAAAATCTGCGGCTGCTTGAAATGCCGCGCGAGGATGCCCCAGAAGAACTCGAGATAAAGCGTATTTCCGGGGGAGTGCTTGTGCAGGAGCCGGACCGCCACGAACTGAAAGCGGCGGACCTGAAAGTGGTGACCGAACGCGCGCCGAGCGATTCCGAAATCCGGGCGTTGCTATTCGGATGGAAAGTTTGCAAACACGTGAAATCGAACGCCATCGTGTTCGCGCGCGAAGGGCAGACGGTGGGCATCGGCGCCGGGCAGATGAGCCGGGTGGATTCGGTGAAGATTGCGGTGATCAAAGCGGCCACGGCCGGACTTTCGTTGAAAGGATCCGTGGTGGCGTCCGATGCGTTCTTTCCGTTTCCCGATGGAGTGGAAGAAGCAGGTAAAGCTGGCGCCGTGGCCGTGATTCAGCCGGGCGGCTCGATGCGCGATGCAGACGTGATCGCAGCGGCGAATAAACTGGGAATGGCTATGGTTTTTTCCGGTGTGCGGCACTTCCGGCATTAGCGACTGCGACCGGCGGCTTCTGGCGGTGGAAAGTAATCTCTATTACCTGCGGTTCGCCCTCGGCCGGTTCGATCTCGGAGCGTTGCGTGTACGTGTCGGCGTCTACTCGCGTGAAGATTAATCGCTTCGGCTCACCGTTGATCGAGTTCACGAAAATTGCTTTCGTGGCGTCAATACTTTCCAACTTCAACTCGGTGGCGTCGGACTTTTCCCAGGGCAGCAATTCAGGCGTAAGATGCCGCAGGTAGAATTGAATTTCTTCCGGCTTCTCGACGATCGAAAATAGTTCCAGCACGAGTGTTTTTTGGCCTTCGATCAGCCGGAATAGGCCTGCCATTTCGCCGGCCTTTGGTTCCAGCCACCTCTGTTCGGCAACACGAGATCCCCATTCGCCACGCCACTGGCCTTCGAGCCAGCTGAATTGGTCGATTGTCAGGTGCTGAGCAGGAGCCTTGACTCCAGGGTCAGCTCCGTTGCCAGTTGCCTGCTGCGCACCGATCGGCCCTGCAGGCATAAAGGCACACAGAAGTGTGGCAGCTACGGCCGCCCGTAACCCTCTGAATCCAATGCGCTTCAATCATCCTCCAGGAATCGATACACGCATTCCGGTCTGAGCACCGCCGATGCTCCCTCAAGTATCTTCGAAACACAACTAATAATTCCTTTTTGGAGTATCCAGAAGCGTCCGGCACGCGTCATACTCGTTGAGAAAATGGATATTGGCCAGGAACCCTCGCCGGGGAATACTTTGACGCCCTTCCTGCGCTAGACCATAATGGAATTTTGGGACGAGCGCATGAAAACAATTCTAGGCATCGCCATTTTGGCCGTTTTAGGGGCTCCCGCGGTTCGGGTGCAGGCAGCACAGAATTCGAACACGAAAGCCACCCCGGCTTCCGGCACTAAAGCCGCACAGACTCCCGGCTCGATTAACAAAACCAGCATGAATTCTGGCGACGAGACTGCGCGCGCGGATCTTTATTATTACTTCGCTATGGGGCACCTGAATGAGCAGCAGTACGAGCTCACGGGCCGGTCCGAACAGGCCGCCGAGTCGATCGACTTTTATAAGAAGGCTCTCGCGCTTCAGCCCGGATCGCCGGTGATCATGGAGCGGCTTGCAGAGATTTATGCAAAGTCGCAGCGCGTTCGCGACGCGGTGGCGCAGGCGCAGGAAGTTCTGAAAATTGATTCGGATAATCTTGCGGCGCACCGGCTGCTCGCGCGAATTTACGTTCGAACGCTGGGCGACGCAAACGCAGGCGAGTTGCAGAAAGAAAATCTTACGAAGGCCGTCGAGCAGTTCAAGGCGATTCTAAAACTCGATCCCCGGGATACAAGCTCCGCGCTGTGGCTGGCCCGTCTGTACCGCTTTGAAAACGAACATGCCGAGGCAGAGAAAATCCTGCGCAGTATTCTGCAGCGCGATCCGGATAATGGGCCGGCACTGGAACAGTTGAGCCAGCTTCTGATGGATGCGGGCCGTTCACAGGAGGCGGTGGAGCTGTTGAGCCAGGCAGCGGGAAGCTCGTCGTCGCCCGATATCTATGATCTTCTCGGAGACGCATATTCGCAGAATAAGGATTTCGCCAAAGCGGAGGACGCCTACCGTCACGCGCTCGAGCTTGATCCGGATGACCCCGGGCACCATCACGGGCTCGCACAGGCGCTGCTATCGCAGGACAAATATGCCGCAGCCCTGGACGAATACAAGCGCCTGTCCGAGCTCGAGCCGGGCACTTCGGAAAACTATTTGCGGATGGCACAGCTGTACAGGCGATTGGGAAAATACGACGAATCCGAATCGAGTTTGCTAAGGGCGAAGCAGCTCTCACCGGGCAGCCTCGAAGTGCTCTACAACGAAGCGCTCTTGTACGAAGACCAGGGCCGCTACGACGATGCCGTAAAAGTTCTCACTGACGCCATCGCCGCCATGAAAAATCAAGCCGGCGCCGAAGGAAATCCGAGCGCGCTGGCGATTCTTTACGAGCAGCTGGGCCGAACCTATCGCGAGCAGGAGAATTACACCGCCGCGATTCAGACCTTCGAAGAAATGGGGAAACTGAATCCCGAATCGCATAAGCGGGCGCAGATGCTGTTGATCGATACCTACCGCGAGAGCCACGACATTGATCGCGCCATCGCCGAAACGAAAAAGGCGCTCGGGGATACGCCCAAGGACCAGAGCTTGATCGTCACGCTCGCTATGCTGTACGGCGAAAAAGCAGATTCCGCATCCGCTACGAAACTCCTTACGGGGCTGCTGAAGGGCGATGACAGCGACCAGGAAATCTACCTCGACCTGGCGCAGGTGCAGGAACGCAGCCGCAAGTATGCGGATGCCGAAAGCTCCGCGCAAAAGGCCGAGGAACTTGCCAAAGATTCCTCGGAGAAGGAGACGATCTGGTTCATGCTCGGTGCAATTTACGAGAGACAGAAGGAATTCGACCGGGCAGAGCAGGAATTTCGCAAGGTCCTCGAAGTGAATCCGAACAATGCGGCAGTTCTCAATTACTACGGCTACATGCTCGCCGATCGCAACGTGAGGCTCGACGAGGCGCTTTCGCTGATTCAGCGCGCGGTGAAGCAAGAACCCAATAACGGCGCTTACCTCGACAGCCTGGGATGGGCCTACTTGAAGCAGGGCAAGCTCGCCGAAGCAGAAGAGAATTTACAGAAGGCCGCGGCAAAGTCCGCTCACGACCCGACGGTACTCGGGCATCTCGCCGAGGTTTACATGAAGATGGGCCAAACTGAGCGCGCCGCTGCTCTGATGGAACGGGCTCTGTCGGAATGGCAGCGCGCCCTTCCAGCCGACTATGAAGCCGAGAAAGTGACCGAGCTCGACGCGCAACTCAAGACGCTGAAGCGGGCTCTCGCTCAAAAATCGGCGCCAGATTCGGCGAAACCGCAGTAAGCTCCCCCGCATGGCCTTAGCTAAAAAGCGATCGCTGCGGCTCCGCGCGTTCGCGAAGATAAATCTGTGCCTGCATGTGCTGGGCCGCCGTCCGGATAATTACCATGAGCTCCGCACGATTTTTCAGACGATTTCGCTCCACGACACGCTGACACTCTCCCTCGTGCCAAAAGAAAATATCTCTCTCGAGGTGAGTGACGCGGCGCTGCCGGCCGGGCCGGAGAATCTGGTGTGGCGCGCCATCCATACGATGCGGAACGAGTTGAAACTCGGCGTTGGAGTTCATGCCAAGCTCGAAAAACGAATTCCGGTGGCGCGTGGCCTGGGTGGCGGGTCAAGCGACGCGGCTACGGCGCTGGTCGGCGTAATGCGCCTGGCGAAGAGGAATGTGCCGCTCGAGCGCCTGATGGAAATCGCGGCCGGCCTGGGAGCCGATGTGCCCTTTTTTCTTTTCGGCGGCCGCGCGCTGGCCGTGAATCGTGGCGACGAAATCTATCCGCTTCCCGATACGCGTAAGCAGTCCATCGTGGTGGTCTCGCCGCGAGACATCGGCGTAAGCACCAAGGACGCTTACCAGTGGATTTCTGCGGAATTGACAAATCGCGCGGAACCCCCTAAAATTTGGGGGTTCTGCGCTCTGTGCTGGAGCCGGCAGGGAAGGGTTGCGAACGATTTCGAGCAGCCCGTTTTCAGCCGTCATCCGCGCCTGAAGGAAATTCGGGACGGATTGCTCGAGCGAGGAGCCGCAGATGCCGCGCTGGCGGGTAGCGGGTCGGCGGTGTTCGGAATCTTCCGAAACCCAGCGCGTGCGCGCCGAGCCGCTCGTGCGTTTCCGGAAGATTCGGTTTTCGTCGTCGAAACTGTTTCCAGGGAAAATTATGCCCGGGCACTCGGCTGGCGTGTGACCGGTTGAAGGACTAACTTTGGCTTTGGTCGACGAGAAATTCAAGATTTTTTGCGGCACAGCGAACCCGGCGCTCTGCGACGCGATTTGCAGCTATTTGGGCGTCACGCGAGGACGTGCAGAGCACGGCCAGTTCAGCGACGGCGAAACGCGCTACCAGATTTTGGAAAATGTACGCGGCGCGGATGTGTTCGTGGTGCAGCCTTGCAGCCATCCGGTGGATTTCAACCTGATGCAGCTGCTGCTGATGATTGACGCGTTCAAGCGGGCGTCGGCCTGGCGGATTACGCCGGTGATTCCGTATTACCCGTATGCGCGGCAGGATAGGAAGGATCGGCCGCGCGTGGCGATTTCGGCGAAACTCGTGGCGGATCTGCTGGAAACCGCGGGATCGAGCCGCGTGTTGTCGCTCGATCTGCATGCGCCGCAGATCCAGGGATATTTCAATATCCCGGTGGACCATCTGTTCGCGGCGCCGGTTCTGGTGGAGTACTTCCAGAAGAAGAATCTGGGGCCGATGACGGTGGTTTCGCCCGATGCGGGCGGAGTGGAGCGGTCGCGCTACTTCGCGAAGAAGATTGATGCGCCGTTGGCGATCGTTGATAAGCGGCGGATTGATGTGAACGTGAGCGAAGTGATGCACCTGATCGGCGATGTTTCGGGGCGGCCGGCGCTTGTGGTGGACGACATTATCGACACGGCGGGCACGCTGGTGAAAACGGCTGAGGCGTTGCTGAAGCACGGCGCGACGAAAGTGTTCGCTGCGTGCACTCACGCGGTGCTTTCCGGGCCGGCTGTGGAACGCATCACGAAATCGGCGATTGAAGAGGTGGTGGTGACGGATTCGGTGCCGCTGAATGAGGCGGCGCGGAAGGTATCGAAGATCAAAGTGCTGAGCGTGGCGCCGCTTTTGGCGCGCGGCATTCAGTCGATTCACGAAGAGACTTCGATCAGCGAATTGTTCATTTAGAACTCGGACGGGAGAAGGCGATCATGGAAACGTTTACGCTGGAAGGAAAACCACGCGAGGGACGCGGCAAGGGGCCGGCGCGGCGTTTGCGCACAACCGGCATGGTGCCTGCGACTCTGTACGGCGGCAAGAAAGAAGCGATCTCACTGGCGGTGAATGCGAAGCAGGTGGCGAAAATCCTGCGCTCGGAAACCGGTCATAACACGATTTTTTCCGTGCAGCTCGATAGCGCCCAAGAACGCGCCATGATGAAGGATTGGCAGGTGGATCCGGTGAGCGGCAAGCTTCTGCACGTGGATCTGCTGCGGATTGCGATGGACGTGCGCATGCGGGTGAAGGTGCCGGTGCACACGTTTGGCGAGCCGCAAGGCGTGAAGATGCAGGGCGGCGTGTTCGAAATGGTGACGCGCGAAGTGGAACTGGAATGCTTGCCCGGCGACATTCCGGAAGAATTTAAAGTTGACGTGAGCGAGATGCTTATCGGCAAACAGTTGCGCGCCGCGGATTTGCCGTTTGATCCGAAGAAGGTAAAGCTCGTCACCGATCCGCAGCGCGTGCTCGCGCACGTGGTCGTGCTGAAGAAGGAAGAAGAGCCCGCGCCGGAAGCGGCGGTGGCGGCGGAGACGGCGCCGGCTGAGCCGGAAGTGATCAAGAAGGGCAAGAAGGAAGAAGAAGGCGAAGCGGAAGGAGCTGCAGAAGCTCCCGCGCCCAAGGCCGAAAAGCAAGAGAAGAAGAAGTAGCCGAACGCGCCGCATAAAATATGCGACTGATCGTCGGGCTGGGCAATCCGGGCCCCGAATACGAGTGGACGCCGCACAACATGGGCTTCCTGGCGATCGACGGGATCGCCGAGCGCGCCGGAATTCGGATTACGCGGCCGGAAGCGAAGTCGTATGTGGGGCGCGGAAAGTTTGCGGGTGAGGAAGTAATTCTCGCGAAGCCGCAGACGATGATGAATTTGAGCGGCGTTGCGGTTCGGATGCTGCTCGAGAAATATGAGTGCGATCCGGCGGAAATGATCGTGCTTACCGATGAAGTGGATTTGCCCTGGGGCATGTTGCGGATTCGGGAGCGGGGCAGCGGCGGCACGCATAACGGGCTGAAGTCGATTGTTTCTGCGCTCGGCGGCGGAGAATTTATCCGGGTGCGGTTGGGCATTAAGCCTGAAAAGATTTGGGGCGAGCTCAGGGATTACGTCCTGAGCAGGTTGAGCCGGGCTGATCGGGAAATTGCGGGGCAGATGGTGACGGAAACGGCCGACGCGGTGGAGTTAATCATCACCGAGGGCGTGAACAAGGCGATGTCGAAATTCAATCGCCGCCTGCCGCCGCTTGAAGAAGATGTTTAGCTCATCCCGATTTGCCGGGATGGACTTTTGCGAGTTTGAATCTTTAGAACGAGCGACGAAGTAGAGAAGCCAGAAACCGAGGACACATGGAAGAGCGACAGTACGACTTGATTTTCATCTGCCGGCCGGATACGCCGGAGCCGGATATCGACAAAGTGATCGCCACGGTAGAGCATGCCGCCGCTGATAAAGGCGGCAAGATCGAATCCGTGAACAAGTGGGGCCGGAAGCGGATGGCCTATCGCGTGCAGAAGTTGCGTGAGGGCTACTACGTTTACATGGTGTTGAAGTCCACTCACGGAGAAGTGATTAAGGAACTCGAGCGGCGGCTCAAGGTTTCCGACCCGGTGATGAAATATCTCACCGTTCGCGTGGACGAAGAATTGAAGCGGCAGGAGAAGTTCACGCGCCATCGCGAACGCCGCGCCGCGCGCCGGCCGCGCAAGGTCGCGCCGGCTCCGGCCGCGCCAGCGCCTGCAGGCGGCGAGCAAACGGCAGCAGCGGTTTAGCAGCGTCCGGGATTATCGCTGAGCAGCAACGGCTGCTCGCAGCACGAGATTTATTGGCATAGAAGTTCGATCGCAATCATCAGGAGAAAGCGAATGTCAGAAGGACATGTACCGCAACAAGCACCGCCTCCGTCGGGACCTGGCGGAGGACCATCGGGCCCACGCCCGCAAGGTGGCGGCGGCCGCCCGGGTGGACCGGCCAAACGCGGCAAGCGCAGCTTCGTTCGCAAGAAGAAGGTTTGCCGTTTTTGCGTCGACCGCGTCGACTTCATCGACTACAAGAAGGCCGAGATTCTGGCGCCGTTCATCCAGGAGCGCGGCAAGATTCTTCCGCGCCGCATGACCGGCACCTGCTCGCGCCATCAGCGCTGGCTCACGGTAGCGATCAAGCGCGCGCAGAATATCGCGCTGCTGCCGTTTGCCGCGGAACTGTAACCGCCGGATATTGCGCTCCCGGCATTCGGGTACAGCACGGCGCCGTGCCCGCGTATAGCAACGAACTGAATTCAGAGGACACGATCATGCAAATCATTCTGCAGGAAGACGTCGAAAAGCTCGGCACTCGCGGCCAGGTGGTGGATGTGGCCAACGGCTATGCCCGTAATTTTCTTTTGCCGCGAAATCTCGGCATTGAAGCCACGCCCGGCAATCTAAAACGCCTTGAAAAAATGCGCGCGACCTTTGCGAAGAAGGAAGCCACGGAAAAAGAAGCGGCGCAGAAGCTCGCCGAGCTCCTTGGGACGGTTTCGCTTTCGCTAACGCGCAAGGCTGGCGAAAACGATCAACTATTCGGCTCCGTGACCACAGGTGATATCGCTGACGCGCTGGCGCTTCAGGGCTACCAGATCGAAAAGCGCAAGATCGTTCTCGCTGATCCAATCAAAGTGGTCGGCGAATATCAGATTCCGATCAAACTGCATCGTGACATTACGACTACGGTGAAGCTTACTGTTTCCAAAGAGGGATAGCCGGGATTCATTTCGCGCCGCGTTGAGACAGAAGCCAGGTCGCCGTATCCGGATTGGCGAACGCCGTGTCCCACACGTTGTGGCCTACGCCCGGCACTTCGGTATATTTCGGCGAGCCCCCAGCTTGGCGTAGCGCCGCCACCCATTTGCGCGCCCGTTCGACGGAAACGATGGGATCGGCTTCGCCTTGAAAGACCCACACAGGGACTTTTGCGTCAGGCTTGACTTGATCGTCGAAGCCGTCAGAACACAGCGCGATTGCGGCAGCAAAGCGGCCGTGCGCCATCGCCAGAGCCGCCCACACACCTTCGCCGCCCATCGATTGTCCCGCCAGGTATTCGCGATCACAATCGATTGAGTATTCTTTTTCAATCGCATCGAGAATTTCGAAAGCCAGGCGCAGCGAGACCGGCACTCCCGCATTTACGTGGGGGCGCGACCAGGTTTTTGTGTTTTCCACCTGCGGCGCGAGAACGAATACAGGGTCTTTATCTTGAATTTCCGGTGAAATCCAGACGTGGGTGCCAAGAAAATTTCCGCCTGAAATTTGCAGAAGATTATCCGAGCCGCGCCCGTTCGCTCCGTGCAGCCAAAGTACGATCGGATATTTCTTGGCCGCTTTGTAACCTGGCGGGACGAACAACCGATACTGCATGGTTTCGCCGCCAGTGCTGTGATAACTGCGCGCGAGGAATCCGTCCGCGGGGTTGGGCTGCTGCGTCTTCGCGTGAAGGCTCACGCCTGTAGATGAAAAGAGCAGCGAGAGAAAGAGCAACCAATGAGCGTTCATCCGATAAGAAACGGGAGTAGCTTCCTTGGCCATAAACATTGGAGTTTCAGCGCTTGTAATTCCGCGCGTAGCCGGGAGGTTCGATCCCCTTCGGAAGCCGCGGATCATCGATCGGTGTGCCTGCAGTCAGTTTCAACGGAACCACGCCGGCCCAGAGCGTCAACGCATAATCCACTTCATCGTCTTTTGGCGGACCAGTGCGAACCTTGGCTGAGACTTCCTTTAGCGGCAGAGTGAGCACGAGAGTGCCTTTCAATTCTGCATCGGTAGTCTCGCGCAAATCTTTCCAACGCCCCGGCATCACCTGCTCGCTGAAGGCCGCGAGCGCGGCCAGTTTCTCGTCGCGTCCCTCCACTTGCGTCGCGCGGCCCAGTATTACCACCGAGCGATAGTTCATCGAGCTGTGAAATCCCGAGCGCGCCATCACGATTCCGTCGACTAGAGTGACGGTGACGCAGACTTGTACGCCGTCGGCCAGCGTGCGCAGCATGCGGCTCGCCGCCGACCCATGAATGTACAGGGTGTCGTTGACACGCGCGAAACCCGTTGGGATTACGTATGGCTGGCCATCAGCCACGAAGCCGACGTGGCAGATGAAAGCCTCGTCGAGAATCCCATACACGCTTTCCGAGTCATATTTTCCGCGGTCCGGCAGGCGACGCACTTTCGTGCGTTCGGTAGGACTGAACTTGCTCATCCAACGAGGCTAGGCCTTCGGCAGCCTCGCAACAAGAGCCAATCTGGATGGTGCTTGCGGCAATATGCGACACGTTGGTCCACATGAAATTTGCCGGTTGTAACGACCGCGCCGTACTTCTAAGATTGCAGCGGCGCATTGAGAGCAAGGGGAGAGCGAATGGCAATTAGCCGAGAGCAAGCTCGGAAAGAACACACCGTAAGCGCCGGGCACGAGCAGTTCAATGAAACAATATATGGCGTCGTCTGCTCCGCCTGCCACAACTACGTCCTAATCGACCACACTAACGACCCGCGCAGTTGCCGCGAGCACGAAACCTGCCGCCAAGCCTATTCGTAGATTGGGGCAACCGTACCCAGTTTATTTCGCGGCTTCTCGAGCACGAGCCAGGACGCTGTGCTTTCGTCCGTAGCCAAAATAGATTCCCATCCCGAGAATCAACCACACGATCAGGCGCAGCCATGTGCTCCACGGGAGGCTCGCCATCAAGGCGAAGGAAATTCCCATTCCGAGTATCGGCGTTAACGGCACGAATGGCGCTTTGAACGGCCGTGGTAAATCCGGCCGCCGCACCCGCAGAATCCACACGCCGGCACTGACTATCACGAACGCCAATAGAGTCCCGATCGAAGTGAGCTGGCCCAGAACATTGATCGGCAAAAGACTGGCGAAAAGAGCGACACAAAAACCCACCACAATGGATGAAATCCAAGGCGTTCGAAACTTCGGATGAATTCGGCCAGCCCACTCCGGCAGCAAGCCGTCGCGCGCCATGGAATAGAAAACGCGTGATTGACCCAATAGCATCACGAGCATTGTGGTCGTCAGGCCCGCAAAGGTGCCCAGCATCACGACGATGCTGCCCCAGCGCACGCCGGTAGCTTCAATTCCTACCGCGACGGGCGCAGCCGTATTCAGGAGCTTGTAGTTCACCACGCCGGTAAGCATTGCGCCCAACCCGATGTACAGAATCGTGCAGATGACGAGCGAACCCAGAATCCCTATCGGCATATCCCGCGCAGGATTTTTTGCTTCCTGCGCCGCTGTGGAAACCGCGTCAAATCCAATGTAGGCGAAAAAAATCACCCCAGCGCCGCGCGCGACGCCCGACCAGCCGAACGCCCCGAATTGTCCTTGGTTGGGTGGAATAAAGGGATGCCAGTTGGACGCAGCAGTGGATGGATGGCGCAAGAGATATGCGGAGACGACCGCGATAAACGTGAGCACAGTGGCAACTTTTACGAACACAATCGCCGAATTGAAATTAGCCGACTCGCGAATACCGAACACGAGAATCGCGGTGATGATTGCAATCACCAGATACGCGGGCAAATCTATGATTCCACGCGCGTGCGGGAGGCTGAGCGGATCGATGCCGGCTTGCTGGAGGGCTGGTCCGATTGTCGCGAGTCGGACCCAGATTCCCTGATAGAACACAAGCGTCATCCCTGGAGGTGCGGTCAGCGCCGGCGAAATCTCGATTCCAAAACTCTGGAACAGAGCGACGAGGTTGCCGCTCCATCCCGCTGCCACAGTCGCTGCTCCGAATGCGTATTCGATGACCAGGTCCCAGCCGATGATCCACGCGAAAATTTCGCCGAGGGTTGCGTAGGCATACGTGTATGCCGACCCGGCAATCGGAATCAGCGACGCAAACTCCGCGTAACACAGGCCCGCAAACACGCAGCCGATCCCCGCGAGGATGAACGACAGAATAATTGCCGGCCCTGTGAAATTTGCCGCCACCGTTCCGGTCAAAACGAATATGCCGGCGCCGATGATTGCGCCGATTCCCAGCGTAACCAGATTGACGGGTCCGAGAACGCGTCGCAGGCCGCCTTCGCGTTCTTCGCCTGCCTCGCACATCAGTGCGTCGAGTGGTTTCGTCGCTAGCATCTCGGACATTTCAGTGGGTATCCTCACTTATGACGCGGCCTGACGCGACAAGCATCGCGCGCTATTCCTGGTTAAGAACGGCGCGTATTGTAGCCAATTTGGCCGGCACTCGAAGCAAAATCGTAGATTGGCATCCCTGCGATCGAGTCATCCGGTGTTGGCGTCATAGGAGGCAATACATTTCGAAATTGGAACTAGTCCAAGGCGACTAAAGTAGAATCGAAGGCATCCGAAGAGAAGGGTAACGTCTCTTCGGGTTCTGCAGCAGGAGCATTAAGATGGTTAAGGGGCGAATCGTTTTTAAGGCCGTTGTTGCAGTCTTTCTCTGGTATGCCAATATCGGCTCGGCGCAAGCCCAGGAACCCTTAACCATCCCTGCATCCCCGGCTGAGCCTGACCCTGTCTTGACGCACAGATCCGACGCTCAGCCCAAAGCGCCACCGCCACAAACCGTTTCACTCACAGTCCCCAAAGGGACTCCTCTGCAAGTAGTGCTCGACAAGGAAGTGAAAATCAACAAAGTAGGCCAGCCGATTCACGGGCGAACAGCGGAACCGGTTTATGCCTTTGACAAACTGGTGGTTCCTGTCGGCTGTGAGGTCACCGGGAAAATTACGGAAATCCACGGCGTTTCGAACGGAAAGCGCACGCTTGAAGCGCTCGATGCCGATTTCACTCCCGCGCGAAAAATAGAGGTCGAATTCGACACGATTTTGCGCCCCGATGGAACGCAAATCCCGATTCAGACTGTGGTAACTCCCGGCTCCGGCCAAGTGATTGAATTCGTCACCGCCGCCGACCAGGATCAAAAGAAAACGGTCAAGGATGTCGCGTCCGAGAAGAGCAAAGAAGCCAAAGCGGAAGCGAAACGAGAATGGGACGATGCAATGGCTCAGGTGGAAACGCCAGGGAAAGTTCATCGCATCAAGCGCTATGCAATTGCCCAGCTGCCCATCCATCCGCAATACATTGAGGCCGGCACCGTGTATTTCGCCGAACTGCAGAGTTCCCTCGAATTCGGCACCGAGCCAGTCACTCCGGAGATGGCCAAGTCCATCGGCAGCCCGCCTCCGGCTGGAAGCTCGGTTCGCACGCGGCTTGTGACGCCGCTTAGTTCGGCAACTGCCACGAAAGGCGAGGAAGTGGACGCGGTGCTCTCGCAGCCTTTATTCGATGGAGACCATCTCATCCTGCCGCAGGGAAGCCTTATGAAAGGCTCTGTGGTGCAGGTGCAGCCTGCGCGTTTCATGAGCCGCAATGGCCAGCTCCGCGTGGTTTTTCACGAGCTTGTGCCGCCGGATGGGCTCGAACAAAAGATTGAGGCAAGCCTCGAAGGCGTGCAATCCGGCAAAGGGCAGGATTTGAAGCTGGATTCCGAAGGCGGCGCCGAAGCTCAGACGCCTAAGATTCGTTATCTTCAAGTAGCCATCGCGGTTGGTCTCGCAGCCGCTTCATCCGGTGACGATGGCCTGAATCGCGTAGAAGGCGGCGCAGGAGGCTTCAAACTCGTAGGAATGGTGCTGGGAGCAGCAGTTCGCTCACAGCCGCTTGGCATGGCGATGGGAGCCGTCGGCGCGAGCCGATCTATCTACGTTCATTTCCTGGCGCGCGGTCGCGATGTCGTCTTCCCAAAGAATACAGCCATGGAGATCGGCATTGGGGCCCGTCAGGAACCGCCTCCGACCGCTAAGCCTTTGGCTCCGGACGCCGTACCGCAATGACGCTTCGCCGAGGCACGCTCCTGGTGGCTGGGGTTAAAAAAGCCGCGACTCTTCGTTGACGCAAATACCTGCGCCCCGTATAATTGGGGTTTCCCAATAGCTTCCGGAGGCAGCATGTACGCTGTAATTCGTAGTGGAGGAAAGCAATACCGCGTCGCGCCCGGCGAGACCGTTGAGGTCGAACGCCTGGAAGGCAAAGTGGGCGGCAAGGTGACGTTCGACAACGTCATCGCCGTCAGCAACGACGACAAGAAATTGATCTCGGGCGGCGACATCGCCAAAGCCAAAGTGGTCGGCAAGATCGTTTCTCAGGGCCGCGCCAAGAAAGTGAAAGTGCTCAAGTACAAGACGGGCGGCCAATACAAAATTCAGACCGGCCATCGCCAGAACTACACGGCCGTTGAAGTAAGCGACATCCAACTCGCATAGAGGAATTTCATGGCACACAAAAAAGGTGGCGGGTCATCTACTAACGGACGCGACTCCCACGGACAGCGGCTCGGCGTAAAGCGTTTCGGCGGTCAAATAGTGACCGGCGGCAGCATCCTCATCCGCCAGCGCGGCACTCGCTACAAAGCGGGCAAGAATGTAGGGCGCGCAAAGGACGATAGCTTGTTCGCGCTGATTGATGGCGTCGTCCGCTTCGAAGACAAGGGCGGCATGGGGCGTTACATCAGCGTCCTCACTGCGGAAGAAGCTACTGCGCTGAAGAAGAAGACGGCTGAGTCTGCACCCGCGGCCGCCAATTAATCCAACCGTATGCGAAATGCGCGCCTCGACGAATCGGGGCGCGTATTTTTGTTTTAGCTTTCCATCCTGGCGTATGCTCTCTCTCCGAGCTGCCCTTCTAAGCTAAATTAGGCGAGCAATCCGTGTTTGCTGACGAAGCGAAAATCATGGTGAAGGCCGGCGACGGCGGCAACGGCTGCCTCGCGTTTCGCAGGGAGAAGTACGTCCCGCGCGGCGGCCCATCGGGTGGCGACGGCGGACATGGCGGCGATATTTACATCGAAGCGAACCCGCACGACAACACGCTCCTTCGCTACCGCTACAATCGCGAATTCAAAGCCGGACGCGGCGGCCATGGCGAAGGCTCCGATTGCCATGGTGCGTCGGCAGACGAGATGGTCTTGAAGGTTCCTGTCGGTACCGTCGTCTTCGATTCCGACACCGGCGAACAGCTCTTCGATTTCACGCAAGCAGGGCAACGATTCTTAGCCGCGCGCGGTGGACGCGGCGGCCGTGGTAACGGCAACCCCAAGTTCGTTCGACCATGGCATCAGGCGCCGCGCGAGCATGAAGACGGACATCCCGGCCAGCAACGCCACCTGCGTCTCGAATTGAAATTGCTCGCGGATGTTGGCCTCGTTGGTTTTCCGAACGCCGGCAAGTCCACGCTGATCTCGCGCATTTCGGCGGCACGTCCGAAGATCGCTGCGTATCCTTTCACGACGCTCGAGCCGCATCTCGGCGTGGTCTCCGCCGATCCCGACGCGGCACCGGGCGCCGGCCGCACCTTCGTCGTCGCCGATCTGCCGGGCCTCATCGAGGGCGCCCATGACGGAGCTGGGCTTGGTACTCGCTTCCTGAAGCACATTGAACGCACGCGTCTGATCGCGCATTTAGTCGACACAAGCGATGCGAACGACCGCGATCCCGTGCGCGATTTCGAAATCATCGAGCATGAACTTGCCTCGTTCAGCCCGATGCTTGCCAAAAAGCCGATGATCGTCGTGGCCACGAAGCTCGACGCCACTACCGACCGCACGCATCTCGAAGAATTGCGCGCCTTCTGCGCCCAGCGTGGGCTGGAATTTCACGCGATTTCATCCGCTACTGGCGAAGGAATCGTCGAGCTCGTTCGCGCCATGGCTGATGCGCTCGATCGCATCCCCAAGCCCGCCGTGCCGCTCGAAGGCGGCGAAGCTCAGGCAGCCGCTGCCGCTCCGCCCGATCTTTCCGAGCACCACTCGGCCCGAAATGACGGAGAAGATCGTTGACGTCACACTCCTCTCATAAGCCGCACGGGCACTCGCATCATCGTCGCTCAGTGGCTCTGTTCGGCGGCACTTTCAATCCGATTCACTCCGGGCATATCGCGGTGGCGCAGGCCGCACAGAAGCGTTTTCATCTCGACGCCATATATTTCATCACGTCGTCGCGGCCGCCGCACAAGACCAAGCCGGCGCTCACCCCTTTCATTCACCGTTACGCGATGGTTGCGCTCGCTTGCGCGGATCATTCCATGTTCGTGCCGTCCCTGGCTGAAGCTCCGATGGACGGCGCCACGCCGCACGTCTTCTACACTTACGAAACCGTGCGCCGCTTCCGCCGCGAGCATCCTGACGATCATTTGTACTTCATGCTCGGAGCTGACCAGTTTCTGGAAATTGTGACGTGGAAGAACTACGAAGCCCTGCTCGACTGCTGCGATTTCATCATCGCCAGCCGTCCGGGATTTCGCATCGAGGCGTTGCGCCTCGTGATTCCCCCGGAAAAACTGAACCGCACTCCTTCGCACGACCCGCACAAGATCGCCCTGCGAAAATCCACGGTGCACCTGCTCACTACAGTCGCGAGCCACGTCTCTTCCACCGAGATTCGCCATCGCCTCGAACGCCATCAAACGATTCACGGGCTTGTGCCCGCGCGCGTAGAGGAATACATTCGAGGGCAGGCCCTGTACCGGTGACCAACATTTCTCTGCGCCCCGAAATTCGCTGGGCCGTCGAAGCGGCTCAAGACAAGCAGGCCGTGGACATTACCGTGCTGAAACTGGCAGGCGTCGGCGCGTTCGCCGAATATTTCTTGCTCTGCTCGGGCAATAGCCAGCCGCAGATTCAAGCGATCGGTGAGGCTATTGAGGAGCGGCTCAAGGTCCACGGAATCCGTTTGACGCATCGCGAAGGAAAGCCCGGCGCCGAATGGGTTCTGCTCGACTACGGCGACTTCGTCGCGCACATTTTCAGCGAGCGCGCCCGGCAGTACTACGATCTCGAACGGCTCTGGCGCACCGCCGAGCGCATCGATTTCCCGGCGCCGACGCGCCCGCCTGAATCTCCCAGCGAGGCGCAATCCGGCGCATCGCATCAGAGCAATACCTGACGCTCCGATGACGGCATACGACGCGGCCACGCGCGAGACAACACCGCACGATGTGAAACCGGCTGCGTTGAGCCTTGAATGGATCGCTGCCGATCCTGCCTCGCTTCGTGTTCTTGAGCTTGCCGCCAAGCTCGCCGAACCTTCTACCACGCTGCTCATTACGGGCGAGAGCGGCACGGGAAAAGATCAGCTCGCGCGCTGGATTCATCAGCACGGCCCCCGTCGCGACGCGCCTTTTTTGAAAATTGATTGCGCCAGCCTTCCTGCTGAACTCGTCGAATCCGAACTTTTTGGCCACGAGCGCGGCGCCTTTACCGGCGCCGTCTCTCGCAAGCAGGGCCGCCTCGAAATGGCGCAGGGTGGAACAATTGTCCTCGACGAAGTTGCCGCGCTAACAGGCGGTATGCAGGCTAAGCTTCTGCGTGTGATCGAAGAGCGCACTTTCGAGAGGCTTGGCGGCACGGATTCGCTTCGCATGGACGCGCGCCTCATGGCGCTCACCAATACCGACCTTGCGAAAGCAGTCGCAACGGGCCGATTCCGCGAGGACCTTTATTTCCGTCTCAACGTGCTCGCTGTCCCAGTACCGCCGTTGCGCGAACGACGCGCCGATATTCCCGCACTGGCAGCGCACTTCCTTGCGCGCCTCGGCCCTGTGCACGGACGGCCGGATGCAATGCTCGATCCAGCGGCGTTGCATCTGTTCGAATCCTACGCTTGGCCTGGAAACGTGCGCGAACTGAAGAACGCAATCGAGCACGGGCTCATTTTTGGAAAAGAGTCGCTGCTGGAGCCCGGCGATTTCCCGGAAATAATTGGCGCGGCGCCACGCGAGGCCGGGTCTGTGGGGCCTCTCCGATCGCTCGAAGATCTGGAGCGTGACGCCATCAAAGCAACCCTCGAAGCTACACGCTACAAAATCGGCCGCGCTGCCGAAATCCTGGGCATCAGCCGCAAAACCCTTCTTGAAAAGCGCAAGAAATACCACCTGCTCGAATAGGTCGTCTCCCTCTCTGAACTTGTCACCCTGCTGGCCCTGAGGAACGAAGGGAGCGCAGCGCGTTTTATGCGTCCCGCATTCTGTAGCGGGGCGAAGGATTCAGCGTAAAATGCTTGGCGCGATCAACGCATGAAACTCCGCCTCCTAATGCTAGGCAAAACCCGCCGCGAAGAAGCTCGCACTCTCCTCGACGACTACACCGCCCGCATCCGCCACTATGCCGACGTTGAAGTCACTGAGCTTCGAGACGCCGGCCCCGCAGCGCTTCGCAAACTTAAACTCGACTCAAGCGCAACGATCGTTCTGCTCGACGCTGCCGGCAAGCAATTCACTTCGCAGCAATTTGCAAAATGGCTCGGCGACCTGCGCGATCGCGGCACGCGCGAACTCGTCTTCCTCTGCGGCGATGCGGAAGGCTTTCCGGCCGACCTGCGCGCCGCCCAACAAAAAATCTCGCTCTCTACTCTCACCATGCCCCACGAATTCGCCCGCGTCGTCCTCGCCGAGCAGATTTACCGCGCCTTCGCGATTCTCGCCGGTCACCCCTATCCGAAATAGCCGCGCCTCTGCGAAAATATCGTCATGTCCATCAAAATCGCGCTCGACAAAACCGCGCCCGCCTCATCCGTTGAACTCATGATCACCAACCAGCTTCCCGATTACGATCTGGAAGATATCGAAGCGCCCATCCCACGCGACGTGGATCCGGTGCTCGCCTCGCAGGGATTCAAAGATCTTCTCGACGAAGCACGCGCGATTCTCGATCGCGAACTTGCCGGCGGCCCTCTCGAAATCGCTCAGCTCACCGGCGCCATCTGCCACGACAAAGAGATTTACCGCCCCGGAATCTGGCTCGTACTTCGCGAACGTGGCGCCAAGGACAAAATGAGCGCGGCAGCCGATCAGCGTGTCGCGGAAATCGCCGAAACTCTCCGCCGCGAGCTCCAGCTTTCCTGAAATCGCCGCGAGCCCCCGCTAAATTGAGTATGCCGTGCGTATCTCTACGCACGCGGCGAGCGGCACACTCATGGCTAATTCACGTTTTCCACTTTTCCGAAATATTCACAGACTTTAAACGCGCCCGTGCGATTGACGCGCCATCGAACCACGCGCAAAATGCCACGCGCTTCATACAAAAATAAATCGAGCGCGCGCGAATACCGCGCCGCAACAGAAATTCCGCCTCTTGCATCCCGAAGAGGCCTAGGCGAAAATAAAGCGAATGGCTACCGCAGACACCTCGATCGAACGCCCGCTCCCCCATAATCTCGAAGCGGAGCGAAGCATCCTCGGCGCCGTCCTTCTCGATAATCATTCCCTCAACGCAGCTGTTGAAAAGCTGCGCTCGGAAGATTTCTTTCTCCCTCAGCATCGCCAGATTTTTCAACGCATGATTCAGCTCGCCGAGCATCAGCAGGCCATCGACGTCGTCACCCTGATGGACGACCTCGCTCGCCGCGGCGAGCTAGATTCCGCCGGCGGCGTCGCCTATCTCTCGCAGCTGGCCGACGGTCTCCCGCGCGCGACGAACGTGGAGCACTACGCGCGCATCGTCAAAGAAAAATCCGTCCTTCGCCATCTCGCCTTCTCCGCCGCCGCGATTCAGGAACAGGCCCTCGCCGCGGGCGACGATGCCGACGTCATCCTCGATCGTGCCGAATCCACCATCTTCCAGATTGCCGAAGATCGCGTTCGCGCTGGCCTTATCGGTGTCAAAGAGCTTGTCCGCGACAATTTCGAGCGCCTGGAGCGCATCTTCAGCGAAGGCCGGCGTATCACCGGTCTCGCTACCGGTTACCCCGGGCTCGATAATGAAACCGCCGGTCTGCAACCGTCCGAGCTGGTCATTCTCGCCGCGCGTCCTTCGATGGGAAAAACCGCGCTCGCACTCAACATCGCCGAAAATGTAGCAGTACGCAACCGGGAGCCTGTCGCCGTCTTCAGCCTGGAAATGTCGAAAGAATCGCTGCTACTGCGCATGCTCGCGTCCGAAGCGCGCGTGGACGCCCACAAATTCCGCACAGGCCACATGGGTCGCGATGACTGGAATAAAATCACGCGCGCGCTCACCAGCCTCGGCGACGCGCCGCTCTGGATCGACGACTCCGCATCCTCCACCGTTCTCGAAATGGGCGCAAAGGCTCGCCGTCTGAAACGCGACCGCGGTCTCTCGCTCATGATCGTCGACTATTTGCAGCTCGTGGTGCCCACGAATACCGGCCGTGGCACGAATCGCCAGGAAGAAGTCTCCAGCATCTCGCGCGCGCTCAAAGGCCTGGCCAAGGAATTGAAAGTTCCGGTGGTCGTGCTGAGCCAGCTCACGCGCGCACCCGAACGCGAAGAGCGTAAGCCGCAGCTCTCCGACCTGCGCGAGTCGGGCGCGATCGAACAGGACGCCGACGTAGTCCTTTTCATCAATCGCCCCAATTTTTACAAAACCGACTTGCCCGAAGAAGATCGCGCCAAAGCCGAACTCATCATCGCCAAGCAGCGCAACGGCCCCACCGGCAACCTGAATTTCGTGTTCCTCGCGCGCCACACCCGCTTCGAAGAAGCCGCCC